>Ga0182030_10004317_pt1 | contig 30354 bp, 31 predicted proteins | sample 812S3MmetaG_FD_121299 | JGI IMG/M metagenome (GOLD analysis project Ga0182030, IMG submission 121299) | Permafrost microbial communities from Stordalen Mire, Sweden - 812S3M metaG (Illumina Assembly) | ecosystem: Environmental > Terrestrial > Soil > Wetlands > Permafrost | place: Sweden...
AGCAGCGATTTACGGAGACTCATGGAGTTCCTCGCAGAATATTCCAGCGGTAGACGCCGAGAAAGTTGGGATTGCCGGCAAGCGGCCGCCATTGCGGCTGCGGGTGATCGAGCAGCTCGGCCAGCGCCACGCGCCTCAACTCGCCCGAACGACCGTGATCGGTTCCGGTGTCATAAACCACCGCAGCCCCAGCCCCCACGCGTGCCACGATCATCGAGTGCCACGGTGAAGACTGTCCGAATTGCCGGTAGAACAGCAGATCGCCGGGCAGCGCCTGGCGCACATCCCGGCTCACCAGGTACGCATTCCGCTCCACCAGCGTCTTCGCGTCGGCGAACTGCGCAAAGCCGCCGTCGCTCACATCCTGCGCCTCGAAGGCTCCAGGCCGCACCCGGAACAGCCCAGCCCCCAGCGGCGTTTGAGGATAGCTCCAGGCGCGAATCTCCCCCGGCGGCGCCGCAACCTCGATGCCGCTCGCCATAAACCAGTTCTCGTCATGGCGTTTCAAAGCCTCGCGGTAGCAGTAGCGCAGAAGGCTGGCGCAGTCGACGATCTCCGCCGGAACCTCAGCCCTGGGCCGCACCGCCTGGAACTCCGCGATCGTCGTGAACCAGCGCCGAAAGGCCGCCTGGTCCGCCGGATCGCTCAGCCGCAGAAAGTCCGGCGTACCGTCGCCGAACCGGTCCGTCCAGGCCGCCGCCGCGCGCCCCCCTGCAGAACTCCCCGCAATCGCCGGCCGATGCGTAATCCGCCCCGAACGCAGCAAGTGCAGCCAGCCAAACCCTGCCAGAAAAAGCACAAAAGCAAGCCCCGCCACCCCACCAAACGCAACTCCGGGCCTCCATCGGCGGGTCATCGCCACCGGGCTGGAAACGAGAGGTCGGGCATGCGCGTTCACAGAATTGGAAGAAAGTGAGTCGCACTCATCCTAGCGCGAAAGCGCTCCGCACAGAAAAGATTTATCTCGGCTCATCTTTCCCGAAATGTCCCGGGCCTCCGAAAGCCTCCCCCGCGCAACCCCTCCGCGCCCGCGCCGAACCTGTGCAGTCTTCGTCGTTCATGAGAATCGGAAGTCCGCCGATAACAACACCGAATGCAAATTCCTGCAGATCTCCGGACTCTTCTTCGCCGCTTTTGCTAGTTATGCGATTGTCCGGCCTATCCGAAGATCGGTTAGCTTTTGCACCCATCGGGGCACTTGTCCCCGGCAACCAAGCGAAGGAGACAACAATGACTCGACTATTGGCCGGCGCTATCGTGTTAGCTTTGGGGGTAATCCCTGCAACGGCGCAAAGCCTTGACGATCTGAACATTCAGATTCACGGTTATGCGACGCAGGGCTTTTTGTACACCAATCAGAACAACGCATTCACAACCAAGTCTAGCGACGGCAGCCCGGCGTGGAGTGAGGTGGTGGTCAATGTGACCGCGCAACCGATTCCCAAGCTGCGCGTGGGCGTGCAGGCACGGTATTTCCTGCTTGGCAACTTCGGCAACGAAATCACTTTGGACTGGGCCGACGCCGATTACAAAGTGAATGATAAGTTCGGCGTCCGCGTTGGCAAGGTCAAGATACCGTCCAACCTCTTCAACGAAACTCAGGATATCGATCCCTCATATGTGTGGGCGCTGTTGCCGCAGAGCGTCTATACCCTTCCTGACCGGGACTCGCAATTGTCACTGTACGGCGGCGTGGCGTACGGCACGCTCAAACTCGGAAACAACCTGGGCAAATTGGAGTACCGGGGCTGGGGCGGTTACCAGGTTATTCCGAGTAGCGACGGTTACTGGATCGCCCTGCGCGAAGCCGGAATGAACCTGCCCAACGGATTGAGCGGCATAAATACTGGAGCGGCTCTGCACTGGAGGACGCCCTTGACAGGTCTCATGATCGGCGGTTCGGACATCCGGAGACCTGCGTGGTCTTCCCCGCTCACGTTTGCACCCGCACCTGGAGTGATGCTCACCGGGTCGATGGATGTGAAGGCCTTCAACGAATGGGCCGTCTTTGGCATCTACGAGAAGGACAAACTCATGATCGCCGGCGAGTACAACAGGCTCGCGCCAGGAATCACGATGAGTTTTCCCAACATGCCCATACCGTTTCCCATCGATAAACGCCAATGGTACGGAATGGCCAGTTACAAAGTTACGGGGAAATTTACAGCAGGCATCTATGACAGCCAGCAGATCAATCGTGCGCTGCCATTGTCGACAGGTCCGGCGCGCTTCTCGAAAGATTGGGTCGTCTCCGGCCGCTACGACTTCAACCAGTTCCTCTATGCCAAGGCCGAAGAACACTTCATCGACGGAACGGACAACTACTTTGACACGAATTTGAATCCCAACGGGGTCAAGCCCACCACCAACCTCACCATCTTGAAAATGGGCGTGAGCTTCTAAGTTCGGACGAAAGGAGAACATCGAAATGAAAAGGCTATTGTATGCATTCTTGATTGCAGCGTCCGCGTCGATCTTCATCGTCCAGGCCAAAGCCCAGGTGATCGTGATCGCCAACCCCAGCGTCAAGGCCAGCGAGGTTTCGAAGAACGACCTCAAGGATGTGTTTACCGGCGCGTCGACCTCGCTCGGTGGCGCCAGCGTGGTGCCCGTCTTGCTCAAAGCCGGCACCGCCCACGAAGAGTTTCTGCAAGCGTACATCGGCAAGAACGACACCGCCTATCGCGCGGGCTGGCGCAGCCTCGTGTTTTCCGGCCAGGGGTCGATGCCCAAGAGCCTGGATTCGGATACGGCGGTCGTTGACTTTGTGACTCATAATCCAGGCGCGATCGGCTACATCGGCAAAGCGACACCGCACGAGGGCGTCAAAGTGCTGGCGGTTAAGTAAAGCACGAGGGGAGGAATAAGCTTCGTGCGCGCAGGCAGCAAACCATGGCGCATCCCGCCAAGAGGATGCGCCATACAGCGGCCATGTCGCCGGTGCGGAGACGTGCGGGCAACATGAGTCCATCGGAGTTCGGCGATAAGGTGATCCAATGTTCGGACACATGAAGATCAAAACAAGAATTCTCGGCATCCTGGCGGTGTTGGTTGGCGGGTATCTACTGCTGCTGGCGATGGTCCAGTTAACGGCCACGGCGACACATAGCCGGATGTCGGAGATATCCTTTTCGCTGTTTCCGGCGGCCATGCGCATGCAGGAAGCGGAGTCCTCTTTCGAGCGGATGAAGAAGCGTTACGGCGACGCGGTGGTGCTGCAGGATGCGGGTTCTCTCAAAGGTGCGCAAACGGATGCCGAAGCAACCGCCGCCGCGCTGGGAGACGTGAAGGCATCGCTGGCTTCAGCGCCGGAGCTGGGCAAGCAGGCCGATGCATTACTGGCCCAATTTGCCTCACTGCGCTCTCGCGATCACGATACCTACGCCGCGATCCTGGCCGCTACCGGCGGACCAAGCGACGACTTGATGGCGCAAGTGGGCGCTTTGGGCAAAGAGAATACGGCCTTCGGCGACACGATGAGCCAGTTCAACAAGGCCATCTCCGCCAACTTCCGGCAGCAACTCGACGTCGTCGATTCCTGGTCCGTGCGCAGCCAGGTTTCCGGCCTTGTGATGCTGTGTTTCGTGGTGATCGTTTGTGCCGCCGCCTGGTGGGTGATTCAGTCCAAAGTGGTCTTGCCCCTGCGCTCCCTGTCTCTGCGTCTGCAGGACATCGCCGAAGGCGAAGGCGATCTCACCCGCCGCATCGACGTCGATGGCAACAACGAAATCGACGAGGTCGGCCACTGGTTCAACGTCTTCATCGAACGCATCGAGCAGATCGTGCGCCAAGTCGCAATCCATGCGCAGACTCTGGGCGCGGCCGCTACCGAACTGGCTCTGACTGCTCAGGAAACGGCTTCGCAAGCCACCACGCAGAAGGAACAGGCAGCCCACATCACCGTGACCATGAACGAAATGTCGGCGGCGGTGCACGAGATCAGCCAGACAACACAAAGCGCCGCCCTGGACGCGCGCAAGGCCGAGGAAAGCGCTCACTCCGGCGGTCAGACCGTCAAGTCTACCGTCCAGACCATCGAAGACCTGTTAGTAGCCAACCAGCAGACCTCGTCCCGGATCGAGGAACTGGGCCGCTCCAGCGATGCCATCGGCAGAATCATCGGCGTCATCGACGAGATCGCCGGCCAGACAAACCTCCTTGCTCTCAACGCCTCCATCGAAGCGGCGCGCGCAGGCGAGCATGGCCGCGGTTTCGCCGTAGTTGCGGGCGAGGTGCGCCGCTTGGCCGAGAGAACCAGCTCGGCAACCAAAGAAATCGACCAGACCGTCCGCGCCATCCAGCAGGGCACAGGCGAAGCCGTCGAAGCCATGCGCTCCAGCATGGGACACGTGCAGAGCGGCGTGGACTCCGCCCGTTCCGCCGGCGAGGCGCTGGCCAGCATCATCCACGGTTCCGAATCTGTGCAGAAAATGGTGACCCAAATTGCTTCGGCCGCAACCGAGCAGTCCTATTCCACCCAATCGGTTGTCTCCAGCGTGAATGAAATTGCCGCCATCATCGACAGAACGGCTGCCGGCTCTCAGCAGTCGGTATCGGCCTGCGAAGAACTTTCCCGTCTGGCTAACGGACTCGCCAACCTTGTGGGAGCTTTCAAAGTCGGACAGAATGACGATGGCAATGCAACAGCTTCCCGAAATACCGCGCGCTCAGATGCGCCGCTCGCCAATCCAGCACACAGGTTCGGCCACTCCGTTGCCCCTGCCCACGCCTGATGACGATGCACCTCGGCGCTCCCGGTCTGCTTCGGCGCCTGCCGATAGCTAACCGGGAGCGCTTCTTTTTGGTCCCCCCCGGCGAAGCCAACCGACGAAGCGATGAAACTTCGCCGTCGCCTCCCGCCCGCTGACTTGCCGACTCGCTCATCCCGCGTGAGCGGGGCTGACTTGCTGCATTTGTTCTATCACCCAACTTCGACTCATTTGCGCCGATCGAATCGCAACATCATCGGACTGATGTTTCTTTCCAGTCTCCTACCGGCATTGCCGACCCGCGAAGAGATGAAACTGAGTTGGCCAATGTCGCCCGCCAACTTGCCAACTTGCCAACGCCTGCGGAGCGGGCGCCAACTCGCCGTACTTGACCAAGAACAGTCCGCCGATTCTTCCGTTTGGATGAATCGGCCCGCAACACAATCGAGCCTGTTTCTTATCATCGAAATTTCCGTGTTGCATAGAATTACCCCAATCCGGCGCAGAATTGATAAAGAAAGGAAAGCCCCGGAAGCGGCCCGCGCCGTCGAATGGCAAACCTATGAAAAAGCTGACTCTCACCGTAACGGAAGAGACTTATCGGAGCGCCCGGGATTGGGCGGCCCAATGCGATACTTCGATCTCCGCACTCGTCGGAATTCTCCTTGAAGTCCTGGAGGATCTCCCCTGCTCCGGTTCTCGGCACACCCGTCGACCCTGCGGACGTTTCCGGCCCTACCCTCACCCCCCCTCCAAAATGGCAATTCCGCCTGTGAAACTGTGAAGCCATCACTTAAAGGACACATAGCAAATAACTTGCCTCTGGAAAATGGGGATAAGGCACCAAGCCTGTGAAAATGCGGAACTGTGAAGCCCCGCGCAACCCGATCAAGATCATCGGGTTGCGGCGGACTTTCAGACCCTTCACAGAATCTGTAAAAAGGTGAGGTTCTTTTTGAGGGCAGGCTCTAGCTGAAAAGGTCCTTCATCTTTTCCATCAGTCCGGGCGACGTCGGCTTGTTGTCCACCGTCAGGGTTTCCGACAGTTTCGTCACAAGCTCGCGTTGAGCGCGGTTCAGCTTCCTGGGAATCTGCACGATAACCTTGACGATCAGATCGCCGTGGCCCTTCTCATTCAGATAAGGAACGCCCCGTCCGCGCACGCGTATCTCCCTGCCGCTCTGCGTACCCTCGGGAATCTTCAGGTTGACCGGCCCGTCGATGCCCTGGATCTCGAATTCCGTGCCCAGCGCCGCCTGCGGAAAGCTGACCGGAATGACGCAGTGCAAATCGTAGCCGTGCCGCTCGAAGAAATCGTGCGGCCGGACGGCAAGCACAACGTACAAGTCGCCCTTTGGACCGCCTGCCCGGCCCGCGTCTCCTTCACCCGCGTAGCGAATGCGGGTTCCATCCTCAACACCGGGAGGAACCTTCACATTGAGCTTGAACTCATTGGTAGCGCGGGTCTCACCGCGGCAGGTTGTGCATGGATCGCTGATCACCGAGCCCGTACCGCCGCATGCGCCGCAGGTGCGCGCCACCGAGAAGAATCCCTGTTGATAGCGAATCTGGCCGCGGCCATGGCATTGGCTGCAAACGCTTGGCCCGCGCCCCGAGGAGCTGCCCCGGCCTTTGCACGCCGGACAGATCTCAAGGCGGCGAATCCTCACCTCGGTCTCGGTGCCGAAAAATGATTCGTCAAAATCGATCGTCAGGTCGAAGCGCAGATCGTCGCCGCGCTGCTGGCGCGAGCCGCGCTGGGGGTTGCCACCCATCGAGAACATCTCGCCGAACAGATCGCCGAAGATATCGCCAATGTCGACGCCACCGCTAAAGGGACTTGCGCCGAAGCCCTGTCCGCCAAGACCGGCATGGCCGTACCTGTCGTACGCGGCGCGCTTGTCGGCGTCGCTCAGCACCTGGTAGGCCTCGCTGGCCTCCTTGAACTTCTCCTCGGCCGCGTGGTCGCCCGGATTGCGGTCAGGATGGTACTTGAGCGCCTGTTTGCGGTAGGCGCTCTTCAACTCCTGTTCGCTCACGTCGCGGGATACGCCGAGAACCTCGTAGTAATCTGCTTTGCTCACTCTAGTATTAGAAACCATTCTCTCGTCTGCGATTCAAGCTCTCGCTCGTTCCAGGCTCAAACTCATTCTCGTGCCGGGAATCGGAACTCATTCGCTTTTCTGTTTGGGATTGTGCGCCACGCGCACCAGTGCGGGCCTCAGCAGCCGTTCGCGGAGCTTGTAGCCGCGGCGAATCTCTTCGGCCACGTGCTGGTCCGGCAGGTCGTCGCGATCCACCGAGCCAAGCGCCTCGTGCACACGGGGATCGAAGGCTTCGCCCACAGCGGGAATTGGCGCCACCTGCATCTGTTTCAGAACCTCTTCCATCTGCTTGACGATCAGCGACACGCCGGAACGCAACTGGTGAGCATTGCTATTGGACTTGAGCGCCAGCTCGAAGTTGTCGAGCACGGGGAGAAATTGCTCCACCACGCTGCCGGTGGCATAGTCGCGAAACTCCAGCCGCTCGCGTTCACCGCGCTTGCGGGCGTTTTCAAACTCCGCCTGCAGGCGCGCGATCCGGTCAATCAACTGATCCCGCTCGGCCTTCAATTGATCGAACTCCGTGCGGGATACCGGCTCCGTGCCGCCACTAGCAACCTGGCCGCCGCCCACGGGGGCAGTTTCATGCGAAACGTCTTCATTCGGCCCACCGGCTTCAGTCCCGGAGGTGATCTCAAGGGGTTCCAGCTCAGTCAACTCTGTCTCCTGCTTTTGCATCTCTCTATTCATTGTCTCAAGAAATCGGCAACGCCTGATTCCATTGTATTTTCTTGTTAGGGCTCCGCGCTTACCGCAGGACGAAGACCGACAGCGAACGAAATCGGTGTCAAAATCGGCGCCATGCCAGCCTCAAATCGGAGTCGCCGGAACTTGCCTAGTTGGCGGGGATCTCCAGGAGCCGCTCGGACAGCCGGGCGATGTAACTGACAGCTTGAATCATCTCCTGATATTGGATGCGTGTAGGTGCAATCACGGCGACAGTCCCCAGATTTGCGCCGCCCAACCGCGCCGGCGCGCCGATGAACACAAGGTCCTGCATCGCGGGGCACGCTTCGTCGAGTCCGACGACCACGCGGACTTCCTGCTGGCGGCCATCCACATAGGCGGTGAGCAACTCCACAAGCCGCTGCTTGGCCTCAAGGGCAAGCAACATCTGGCGCAGCCGCTCGCGATCCACTTCGGAAGAGATCAGGTTGGCAATGCCGTCCATGAAGAGAGCCGGCCCGGTCTCTCCGGCGGCAAGCGCGCCCTTGCGGCAGAGTTCCTCGACAGAGGCCAGCATCTGGCGATAGGCTTCGCGCTCGACATCGACGCGGCGTGCCACCTCGGCACGAATCCGCTCGATGGGCCAGCCGCGGAAGTTCTCGTTCAGGTACCGTGCAGCGGTTTCCAACTCCAGATGAGTGAGCTCGCGATCGAGGGCCAGAACGCGGTCCTGAACCGCGCCCGCCTGCGTCACCAGCACCGCCAGCACCCTGCCAGTCGAAAGCCGCGAGAAGTGAATGTGCTCCAGAACCTGGCCCTCGGTCGAGCTGGCGAGAGCGATGCCAAGTCCGCTGGAGATGAGCGCCAGCACGTGTGAGGTGCGCTCCAGATATTCGTGAGAACTGGCGACGCCGGAAAAGCTCTCTTCGATCTGCCCGCGGCGAGCCTCGCTGAGGGGCGGGGCGCCCTGCTGGGTGGCGCCGGCCGGCTGCTGGCCTGCGGCAAGCTGACCTGAGTGAGTAATCTGTTCGACATAGTAGCGGAAGGCGGCGGCGGTAGGGATACGGCCAGCGGAAGTGTGGGGCTGTTCGAGCAGACCCGCCTCGCCCAGAACCGCCATCACGTTGCGCAGCGTAGCTGAACTCAGGCCCTCCCGGTCGGCGAAGAGGCGGGCAAGAGCCTGCGAGGCCACCGGTTCGCCAGTGGCGATGTAAATCTCGATAATCGCGGTCAGAACCATCCGCTCACGCGGACTGAGGCGAACTTCAGGCATCTTCATTGCTCACCGTCCTGGTTGACGCGCGGTCGGACCGACTGCGGCCGGCCGCGGCAGAATCCTGCCACTGGCCAGCTAAGTGCCTATTTTCTCCTGCATTTATACCTGCAAGAGATACATTACTCCATATTGATTGTAGGGAGGGTCGAAGAGCCGTGTCAAGGCAGGGTTGCCTGTCGCGGTTCTGACAGAAACCGCAATATGGCCCTGGCGTCGTTGCCCTCGAGCGGCGGATGGAGGAAGATAGTTGTGCGCACCGCGCGCTGGGGGATTACTTGCCGTGCGGATGTGATGTTCCCGAAAGATGCTTCCGTCCTGGTCTGAGTTTGCCGAACGAAAGAGACGTTGGCCCGACGATGCACGTATATACATATCGATCTGGACTGGCACTGGCGCTCCTGTCGTCGGTAGGCGGATTCCTGTTCTTCTCCAACCACCGCGCTTTGGCCCAGACCACACCCGAGCAATCCGCAACAGCGGCGGCCGGTGCCGAATCGCCGCAGTGGCAGCAGGAACTAGCTGAGTGGCGGGCACAGCGCGAGAAAGAGATCTCCGCGCCGGATGGCTGGCTGACGCTGGCTGGCCTCGATTGGTTGAAAACCGGCTTCAACTCAGTAGGAGCAGGGGCGAACAACCAGATTCGATTGCCGGGGCTGGCTCCGGAGCGCCTGGGGCTGCTGACGGTGAATGGCAAGACTCCGGCGGAAGACCCTTCGAATGCGGCTCCGAGTACGAGTGTCGTCCAGTTGCTGGCGCCGCCGGGAGGGTTTCCGCCGGATCTGACTTTGGACGGCAAACCGGCTCGCGAAGGTTCGCTAACCGTGGAAAATGCCAAACCGTCGACGATTGCCTGGCATGGGCTGTCGCTGGTGGTGCTCAAGCGCGGCGACCGTTACATGCTTCGCATCAAGGATGCGGATTCGCCGTCGCGAGCAAGTTTTCACGGGCTCAACTGGTACGCACCGGACCCGAATTACCGGATTACCGCGCGGTGGATTCCCTTCAAGCCGCCGCAGGTGGAGGCAATTGCCACCGTGATCGGCACCACGCTCAAACTGCCGGCGCCGGGGCTGGCCATGTTCAAGTTGGGTGACAAGATTCTGAGCCTGGAACCCGTACTCGAAGACCCCTCGGGAAAGATGCTGTTTTTCATCTTGAAGGATGAAACCAGCAAGACAACAACATACGGAGGGGGGCGATTCCTGCACAGTGGGCTGCCCGACCACGGGCTCGATCAGCCCGGCAACCTGATCCTGGATTTTAACCAGCTTGAGAATCCGCCCTGTGCGTATACGGATTACGCCACGTGTCCGCTGCCGCCGGAGCAAAACCGCCTGGACGTCGCCATCGAGGCGGGGGAACGGCGTTACCAAAGATAAGGATCGCAATCAACCGAAGGGCAGACCGCCGGCAAAGTGTAGTAAAGTTCGTTTCTCTGGAGGCAGTATGAAAGTTTCTCTCAGCGGCAAATCGGTGATTTGTCTAGCGGTGGCCCTGCTATTCGTTGCGTGTGTGCCTATGTGCCAGGCCGGGTCCGGATCGAAAGTGGACAAGCACGCACAAAAGATTGAAAAGACGCTCTCCAAATTCAAGACCGGCACCCTTCTGCATCTCGAGTTCAACAACAATACCGAATGTACGGGGACAGTGAACACGTTGTCCGACGCATCGTTTACCTTCAACAATTCGGAGACCAATGCGAAGGAGACTCACCTCTATAGCGATGTTTCGCGGGCGGAGAAGGGCAAGGAGTACATCGGTCAGGGCTCAACGCCGAAGCGCCATGGTCACGTATTCTGATTCCGCTCCCCGATTAAACACGCGTTGGCCTGGCGATCCTATTGGGCGCATAGAGAAAACAGTGCATGGCCAACCGCCCCCACGGCCGGACATGCTCCGGCATTCTCAGCCGCGGGACTGATAGATTTTATACAGGGGCGTGTTCAATAGATCGGCCGCTTCTCCAACGACGCCGCGCCAGGAAAGAGCCATGTTCCACACAACAGAAGACATTCACATTCAATGGACGAAGGTGGTTCTTCCGCCGGTGTTCCTCGAAGAAGAGTTCCCGGTCACCGAGGCTGCCTCGGAGACAATCTTCAAGACCCGCAATGAGATTAACGAGATTTTGGGCGGCAGAGATTCGCGGCTGCTGGTGCTGGTGGGGCCTTGCTCGATTCACTCGACAGCGGCGGCGCGTGAGTATGGCCGGCTATTGAAGGATGCGATTGCCGAGTTTTCCAGGGAGTTGCTGATCGTGATGCGGGTCTACTTTGAAAAGCCTCGCACGACGATCGGGTGGAAGGGCCTGATCAACGACCCGTATCTTGACCAGTCGTACAAGATCAACGACGGCCTGCGGCAGGCGCGGCATCTTCTGCTGGACCTGGCCGAGATGGGCGTGCCGACTGGAACCGAATTCCTGGATATGATTTCGCCGCAGTATATTGCCGGCCTGGTGAGTTGGGGCGCCATCGGCGCGCGCACCACCGAGAGCCAGGTCCACCGCCAACTGGTTTCGGGCGTCTCCTGCCCGGTGGGATTCAAGAATGCGACCTCGGGCGATGTGCAGGTGGCCATCGACGCGATTCTCTCGGCGGCGCATTCGCATACCTTCCTGGGACATACCAAGCACGGCCAATCGGCGATCTTCGTTACTACCGGAAATCCCGACTGCCACATTATTTTGCGCGGCGGCCGCAAGACGGTGAACTACAGGACGGATTGTGTCGCCGACACCGCGGCGAAGATGGAGAAGGCAGGAATCGCGCCGCGCATCATGATCGACTTCAGCCACGCCAACAGCAACAAGGACTACCGGCGGCAGGCGATTGTCTGTCACGATGTCGCCGGACAGATTGCGGCGGGAGACAAGCGGATCATCGGCGCTATGATCGAGAGCAACCTGGTGGCAGGCGCGCAACCGCTGGTTCCGGGGCAGCCTTTGGTATATGGCCAGAGCATCACGGATGGCTGCATCGACTGGGCGGAGACGCGGACGCTGGTCGCGGAGTTGGCCGCGGCGGTGCGGGCGCGGCGAGGGTAGGAACGCCAGTTGGGTTGGTCATGACGCGATCGGAACAAGTGAAGTCCTCAAAAGGCTATTCAATCGGCCGCTCTTCGCCCAGGTAGCGGTCGGCGACGATGATCTTGCGAGCGAGGCCGATCTTGCCGAGCCAGGTGATGAGGATGCCGTTGAAGTCCAGTTCATACTTGCGCAGGCCGTGGAAGGCGGAGCGCGGATAGCGATGATGGTTGTTGTGGTAGCCGTCGCCGAAGGTGACCGCGGCTAGAAAAACATTGTTCTTGCTGTTGTTGCCCATGTCGTAGTTCTGGTAGCCGAAGGTGTGGCCGAAGGAGTTGACCGCCCACACTGAGTGCTGAAAGAGCATGGTGCGAAGGCAGGCGGCGAGGACGCATCCCCAGGCTTCGGTGGGGCCACCAAATGCATAGCCGATCACGCCCGGGATGGCCAGCGAGAGCACGGGCCAGATGTAGTGGGTGCGGTCGTAGAAGCGGACGATGGAGTCGCGTTCGAGATCACGGCCATAGATGTTCCGGTCGGTGACGGTCGAGTCGAACATCCAGCCTATGTGGGCGTGGAAGAGGCCGCGAAGCGAGCTGGTGTCGTGACAGTGCCCATCGACGATGGGACTGTGGGCGTCGCCGCAGTGGTCGGTTTGGGAGTGGTGTCGGCGGTGGTCGGTGACCCAGGTGAGGAGCGAGCTCTGGAAGGACATGGAGCCGGCTGCGCCGAGGATATAGGCGACCCAGGGGTAGGTCTGAAAGCTTTTGTGGGAAAAGTAGCGGTGGAAGCCGATGCCGGTGCCCATGCCGATGACGAAGTAGCCGAGGAGGAAGGTGACGAATTCGACGACGTGGATGGGATGGGAGTGGAACCAGAAGACGCAGCCGACGGAACCGGCCAGGGGGATGCCAATGAGGAAGGTGTTGTCGATTTTCTTCTTCAGGGCGGGCCGGCCGGCGATGACGCCTCGCGCGGGTGCCACCACTACAGGCTGGGGAAAGGGGGAGACAGCCACTGCGCACGCTCCTTTTCTCTCAAATTTGCTCAGGTGCAACAGCTCATGCCATTTGACGAACCCCCAGTGGCGGACTCTCCACCCTGGTTCAAGTGAAGTTTAGATGCGCGATCATGGTGGGTCGGTTGCTGAAAATTCGTGCTGATGAGACGGCGGCTGGAACCCGTTATGATTGTGGGCAGCGCGGCGGCAGACGGGAACGACGGGCGGCGCTAATATCTCCATGCCCCCCACCATCTTCATATCGGCAGGCGAGGCAAGCGGCGAACACTATGGCGCGCTGCTGGCCGCGGCACTCCAGCGTCAGCTCGCAGCTTCTGGACGGACGGCGCAACTGTTTGGGATGGGCGGCGAGCGGATGCTGGCGGCGGGCGTGGAGCGCGTAGTCCGCTCGGAAGATATGGCGGTGATGGGACTGACCGAGGTGGTGCTTCACCTGCCCCGCATCTACCGGGAATTCCGCAAGCTGAAGAAGGCAATCCGGATAAGGCGGCCGAATGTGGCCGTCTTGATCGACTTTCCGGAGATTCATTTCCGGCTGGCCAGGGAGTTCCATCGGCTCGGGGTTCCGGTGATCTTCTTTGTGAGCCCGCAGCTTTGGGCCTGGAAGAAGCACCGCATCAAGCTGGTGCAGAGGTTTATCCGCAAGATGCTGGTGATCTTCCCCTTCGAGGAGGCGTTCTACCGGGAGAACGGCGTGGAGGCGGAGTTTGTGGGCCATCCGCTGGCGGAGTTGGCGCTGCCCACTATCGGCCGGGAGCAGTTTGCGGCAGAGAATAGCCTGGACCCGGCGAAGACCTGGATAGGCGTCCTTCCCGGCAGCCGGCCCAAGGAGATCCGCGACCATCTGCCGGAAATGCTGGAAGCGGCGCGAAGGCTGCAGTCGGCAGCGACCCCGGCGCAGGAGTTCGAATTCATTGTTCCCTTAGCGCCCACGCTCAGCCTGGCCCAGCGCGCCGAGGTTCTTCAGATCGTCAAAGACAATGGAAGCGGGCTCTCGGTCCGGCTGGTTGACGACGCCCGAGCCGCGCTTTTGCACGCCCGCGCCTCGGTGGTTGCCAGCGGCACGGCTACGGTGGAGGGGGCGCTGATCGGCAATCCGTTTGTTGTGGTGTACCGCGTTTCGGCGGTGACCTACGCTATCGCCAAGAGGGTGGTGAAGGTGCCACACGTGGCCATGGCCAACCTGATTGCAGGCAAGAGGGTGGTTCCGGAACTGATTCAGCATGACTTTACGGCGGCAAATATCGTCCAACAGATGGAGCGGCTGCTACCGGATGGGGTGGCTCGCGAGTCCATGATGAAGGAGTTGGGGACGATCCGTGCTGCGTTGAGCCTGAATCCTTCGGATGTCAAGAATGGAAACGCGGGCGCCATCGAGCGGGTGGCGGCGATTACCCTTGAAGAGATTGAAGAGACTTCCCCATTCGCAGCCGGGCGGGCTGTGCAATCCTGAATGGAATCCATGCAGGTCCCGTAAAATGACTGCCAAAGGAACGGCGGCAAGGCGATGATGACACCTATGCAAACACGAGATCGAGTGAATCGGCGCAAGTGCTGGGCGCACTTCATAGTGGGCACATTCTTTCTGGTAGCGGCAGGACTGCCGATGGCAGTCCGTCTGGCGGCGCAGAGAGCCGAACGGCCGGCGCTGGACGTTACCAGCTACGTGATTGACGCTGAACTGGATACACTGGCACACCACATTATCGCCAAGGCGGTGGTGGGCTTCACGGCGCCGGCCAACCTGGATGTGGTCAACTTCGGCTTTCATCCCGCGCTGAAGGTCACCAAGATTACAGACGAGGGCGGCAAGTTGCTGGAGGGTGAGCGGACGGCGGACGGGTCGATTCGGGTCACGTCGGGCGCCTCGTTCGTGCCGGGCCGGACGGTGCACTGGACCTTCGAGTACGAGGGCACGATCACCGGCGCCGAAGATGGCCCCATCGAGGGCCTGAAACTGGCGGCCATTCAGGAACCGATCAGCTACCTGCTCTACCCGGCACGCTGGTTTCCGACGACCGGATACTTGACCGACCGGTTTACCGCGGAGATGCACATTCGCGTGCCCCAGGGAATGAGAGTCTTCGCCAGCGGCGCCGAGGGAGCTTCGAAATCCGTCACGCTGAGCAATGGCAAGCCGGGAGACGAGTTCCACTTCAACTGGAAGAAACCGGGATTTCCGGGCACCGTGATTGCCGGGCGGTTCGTCGGGCCGGTCTCGGTGGGAGCCGGAAATGTGAAGGTCTATACCTCCATCAGCCACCAGGCCTCGGCAAACCAACTTGCGCAGTTGGCGACAAAAGAGTACGACTTCTTCGACGATAGCTTCGGCGGGCTGGAGAGCAGCCGGCTGAATGTGCTGGAAGTGCCGGACGACACCTTGCCGGCGGTGTGGGCTCCGGAATTGGCGGCGATTCAGAGTGCGCGGGTGGGCGACAAGAGCGCCGTGCGGCTGCTGGCCAATACAATTGCTCACCAGTGGTGGGGTTGCGAGGTCAGCCCGCGGACGCTGAGCGACGCCTGGATTACGAACGGGATGTCCCGCTACGGCGAGCTGATGTATCTGCAGGAGGAGAGCGGCAGGAGTGCACTGCAGTCTGCAATGCAGGACGTTGCGGCCGGGGCCCTGGCGTACGACACAATCCCGCTGTCGAGCGTGGGCCGGATGGCTCCGTTCTCGCCGGAGTTCCAGTCCATGACCCTCGAGAAGGGTGCCATGATCTTCCATATGCTGCGCGGGGAACTGGGCGAGAAGGCTTTCCTGGCAACGCTGAAGGGAGTGCTGAGCCAGTATACGGACAGCTCGATCCGTTCACAGGACTTGGTGAAGGTTGCGGAATCGCAGAGCCAGCAGCAGTTGACGTCGTTCTTTGCGCAGTGGATCGACGGCACGGGCGCGCCGCGATTCACGAACAAGTACTCGGTCTACCGGCTGGGAAACAACAAGGGCTTCCGGACGATAGGAGAGATTCAGCAGGATCTCGATCTTTTCCGGATGCCGGTCGACCTGCGCGTCGAGACCGACGGCAAGACGGAAAACCAGAAGATCGAAGTCGTCGGGACCGACACTCAGTACGTTGTGGATACGTTTGGGCGGCCGCGGCGGATCAGCATCGATCCGGATGACATGGTGCTCAAGTCGACGCCGGACCTGCAGGTGCGCATCGCGATCCTGAAGGGGCAGCAGTTGGTGGCCGAAGGCGACCTGCCGGGCGCACTGGCCGAGTACAAGAAGGCCCTGGATGCCAACTCGCAGAGTTCGCTTGCCAGCTACCGCATTGGCGAGGTGCTGTTTAGCCAGCGCAACTACCAGGCCAGCGTGAATTCTTACCGGGATGCGCTGCGTGGCGACGATGAACCGCGCTGGACCGAGGTGTGGAGTCACATCCAGATCGGCAAGATCTTCGACATAACCGGACAGCGAGACCGGGCTGTAAACGAGTATCGCCTGGCCGTGCAGACCAACGACAACACTCAGGGAGCGGTCAACGAGGCGCGCCTCTATCTGCAAAAGCCGTATCAGCGGCCCGACTCTGAATGACCTGGTTGCCAAGTGAACACAAAACGGCCAGCCCTGAGGGCTGGCCGTTTTGTGTTGGGGGTGGTTTGTTGGCTTACTTTCTGTTGCCGTATCCGCCCAGAGAAATGACTTGCAGATCGACACTTGCCAGGCCGGCTTTGGTTATAGCCAGCTTCTGCGCGGCTCCGAACGAAAGGTCGATGATGCGCCCTTCTTCTACTAGGTCGCCGCGATCTGTGATCTTGACGACGACGGATTGCTTGTTTTGGGGGTTAACGACCCGGACCACGGAGCCGAAAGGGAGGGTCGGATGGCAGGCGGTCATGGCGAACATGTCGAAGCGTTCGCCGCTGGCCGTTTTGCGCCCGTTGAATACCCTTCCGTACCAGGAGGCAATGCCGTGGAGCCGGTCGCCCCGTTTGATGGCTGTCCGCTGCGCCGCAAGGGAATCCGGCGCCGGAGCTGAAATTGAAGGTGCGGCCGTCATGGTAGCTACGGGACGGGAAAGCCGCGCATCCGCGTGCACTGTCCGCGTGGAAATCGTCACCACAAATGCGGCCAGCGCAATCGATGAAACACCCGCCGCCAACCATATTCGTAGCGGAGTGTTCAGGTTCAAGTTGCGTGATTTCCGTTTCATGACCATTCGATTATTTTACCAAGTCGCCACTACTTTCCACCGACTATTAGCAAGATTGACACTGGTATTTTTGTTGAAAATAGACGCCTATTTGGGGTCTTTTTCGATAACTCTTTCCAGTGGAGGCAGTTACGTTTTCGACCGTAAATGATGCAGGAATTGAACTTCCGGGCCGGTTGGGCCGATTCGCACGCTCGGACGGGCAGAATTGTCTCTTCACGTGAACATAAGGCGAAGATCCATGAGGCTTTCCTTTGCAGCTATTTGAAGGCGATCTCCGAGAGTTCGAGCCGTTCCCCGGCCTTGAGATAGCCCTTGCGGCGAAACCAATCTTCCATTGCAGGCTGCAGGCGATCGAGGGGCACGCGGCTCCCGGCTTCCAGCAGTCCATCGGCGATGGGGAGCGTGTCGTCGAAGACCACGTCGTTGGTAAAGTTGCGCATGGCGAAGTTGTCGATCCAGCGGAGGGGGCAGGGATGGCGCTCGCCTGCGGGGTCAATGTACTGGATGGAGAGACGGCGGGCGAACATGGTTTTACTCTATCTCCCGAGGCTGCCGTTTACTTCTTCCGATCCGTCAGGGCCGTTGCTTCTTTCGATTGCTGCGCCTCTACGCGGAAGCGCTTGTAGTCGTAGTCGCGCTCGACGAAGTGCTGGCGGAGGTTCCTAACCATCAGCAGCTTTGCCTGCACGGTTCCTTCGCCTCCGGCCGGAAGCCAGAGGCCATCGTCTACGGGAGCCTGATCGAAATGGAAGTTGGAGCCCTTTTGGATGTTGGCGAGCAGCCCGCCAGCGACGTGGAAGTTGTCGTTGAAGCTCACATCCAGATGCGCCACTTGCCGGTCCGCCTCGTCGATCCGGAGCGTTCCCTGCAGCTTCTTTGAGGCGTCTTCGATCATGCCGTGAGTCTTCGCGTCCCTGCGGCCAATGAAATCGAAGACGATCGTCGGCCGCCCACGATTGACCTCTCGCCGCGGGTTGCGCACGTCCATAATCTCCAGAATCCGGCTGATGCCGATCGTCTGCCCCTCCAGCGGCTGATCGGACGGCGTCTTTTCCGCCTTCTCCACCAGCTTTGTCATTCGCTCAGTTTCCTTCTGCTGGTCGTGATCGTCTAGCGGCTTGCCGTTCTTCTTTACGGTGCGCGCGATTACATGTCCGTTGACGAAGAAGTCCTCCTGTTCCACGGACTCGGTCTTGGTGACATTGCCGTTCGAGTCGATGTCCTGCGTGGTTTCGAGCGTGCTGTAGGTGTAGTTCTCGCGTACTTTATCGAGCTGCCTCTGGTGGGCCTGGACTTCGTGCATAAGCTGGCGGATGTCGGGCAAGGGCAGACCGGCAGACTGCTGGCCACAGGCCGCCTTCGCAAGTACCACGGCCAGAAGAATGCCGGCAGGCAGGGTCATCCGTCCAGATTGCATGAGATCAGTTCCCTTTTGAATGCGTTGAAACAGCCCGAGCGGCAAAGGCAGTTCCTGGTTTGTTGGACAAGAGAGGCCTGAAAAAGTCGCCGCCATCGGAAGAATTGAGACGACCGTCCCAGGTTGATGCCCTACCCGAGCTATACTGCGAATCGAAGCCTGATCGAACTATAGATCGACAGGCCACATCCAACACCTGAAGGCTGCCCAAGAGCGGCAAGCCGACCGGCCAACCAAGGAGAAGACCATGCGAATGCTGCTGCAATGGGTGTTGAGCGCGATTGCGCTGCTGCTTGTTTCCCGGGTCGTGCCCGGCTTTCACGTGCAAGGCTTATTGCCTGCTCTGATTGCCGCGCTGGTCATCGGGCTGCTGAATGCGACAGTCGGCCTGCTCCTGAAGATTATTACTTTCCCGCTCACCATCCTTACGCTGGGCCTGTTCCTGCTGGTCATCAACGGGATCATGATTCTTGTAGCCTCCCACATCGTGCCCGGATTCCAGGTGTACGGCTTCGCACCGGCGTTTTGGGGCGCAGTGGTGCTGGCTTTGCTCGGAATGCTGATCAAGGCAGTTGTGAAGGACGCCTAAACGGCGTTAACTCTCCCGATCCATCTGGGCTGAAGATGATGATCGTGCCTCACGGTCACTTGGCCGCAGACACGGCAGGCTGAGCCGTCGTCTTGTTGACCGCACCCGCCGGAAACCGACTGTGCTTCATGGGCGCGATCGGAGCGGGAACTTTCTTCAGCGGCTTGATCTGCACCGGCTGAGCGGCAACCGGATTCGCAACAACCGGCCCGTTCAGCGTCTGCGGAGTCCGCATGGCACCCGCATTTGAGAACCCTCCAGTTGCGCCAACACGCGGCGGCATCACGATGACCCTCGCAGGCTGGGTTGGCTGGACGCGCGTGTAAATGCCCCATCCACCACCGGCAACGACGAAGACAATCGCAGCGGCGGCGGCGCCACGCATCCAGCTATTGGTGGGCCGCAACCCAGCCGGCCAGTGAAGAATGCGAGCCGTGCGCGGGGCAGTTCTTAGACCGGCAACGACACGGTCCTCAAGGCCATCGGGGGCGGGAAGCGCTGCGATCAGACGCAGAGTGGCTTCTACCGCACCCGGAACGGCTTCCGGTTGGACTTTAGAGCTCGACTTGTGAGAGTTCGAGTTCATTTGAGACTCCTGGGATGGTTGAGCAGCTCAGCCATCAGATTGCGCGCGCGAAAAAGCCGGGAGCGGACGCTGGACTCGGTAATTGCGAGGACCTCGGCGATCTCCACGGTGTTCAGCTCTTGAAATGCCGATAGTTGCAGCACCTGGCGTTCCTTGGCGGGGAGCTTGTCGACGCAGGTGACTACGTGGGCATGGTGTTGGGCGGCGGCCGCGAGTTGCTCGGCGGAAAGGCCGTCACAGGGCAGCACGCGGGCCAGTTCCGCAACGTCGTCGGTCTCCGGCCGTGTTTTGGCGCGGCGTTTGCGGTCGAGCACGATGTTCCAGACAATGCGGATGAGCCATACGCGGCGGTCGCGCACTTCGTCGAGGGTATCGCGATGGCGCAGCACGCGGAGGAAAGCCTCCTGCACGGCATCTTCGGCGTCGGCTGGGTTGCGCAGGACGGAATAGGCAACGCGGTAAAGAGCGCCCGCGTACTGGCCGACGAGTGCCGCAACCGCCGCTTCTTCCGCCTGAGTGCGAGCCTGATCGTCCACCGCGCTGTTCGGAATCTCCATCCAACCTGCGTAGATTGCCTGGCTGGTGCTCATACATCACCAGACGCAGGCAGTGTTAAAAATGCTCAAATTCTTAGCGGAGTCCGGGGTGCGGCGCAAAAGGAAAACTCGCGGAACCATTGGCTCCGCGAGTCAATTCTGCCAGCCGCCACCCTTGCTACTTCGCGGTCAGCTTTTGCGTGGCAATGGTACCTGCGGCGCCATCCTTATCCGCGTCTTTGACTTTGGCCCAGAGTGCGCGTGCCTGGTCCTGCTTGCCTTCGGCAGCGTAGAGGTCGGCCAGATCGAGCTGTGCCACAGCGGCCGAAACAGTCTCCGACGGCTTGGCGACGATTCCGTTGTAGATCTCGATTGCCTGAGGATCGCGAGACGTTTGGCGATAGAGGCCGGCGAGGGCAAGCTTAGCGAGATTCGCCAGGTTGCGGTCCCATGCGCCCGAGGCGGCCTTCAGCTCAGACTCGGCCGCGGCGTTCTGACCCAACTCCCCGTCTGTGATGCCGGCAAAGTAGTGGGCCTTGGCGCCCTGGGGCAGCCATCCGTACTGCTGGACCACGTCGACGAATTGCTTGTTCGCAGCCTTGGTGCGCTCGGCCGAAGTAGCGTAGATTCCGTTTCCCGCAGGAAGTCCGGGCTGAGCGATGGGCGCGTTGTACGTGTCCATCGCCGCGCCGAGAGCGGAGTCGGCCGCGGTGGAGCGGAGGTTCCAGAAGATGAGCCCGCCGACGGTCAGAATAAGAGCGACACCGCCAACGATAACCCAGCGCAGGACGCCGGAACGGTGACCGCTGACCCAACTGGCGCTGTCCGCAGCTGCCTGGGCGAATTTGTCTTTCTTAAGGGCGTGACGTGTTTGAGTATCCACGGAGTTTTTCTTGTCCTTCTTGTCTTTCGCTTGCTTGTCTTTCGCTTGTCTGCGTTGATCGGTCTTGCAGGCGGGTCCAATCCGATGAGGCACTGCGACTGCAACCCTACTAGTCTATCAGTGCGCGAAGAGCAGCGTCCACCGGACGGCGGGCGCTTGAGCCTATATATGGACGCGAATCCCGCTATTCCTTGCTGCTTAACGCGGCGCACCGCAGCGCGCGAATCCGCTCCATGGCGCTGTCCAGCACGGGACGCCCCTGTGCGGAGCTCATCCCCTTATCGATCAGCGATTCGACAAAATCGATGACGGGAAGGCCGCGAACCCCGGCTTCGCGGACAATGGCATCGGAGATGGTGACGGTTACCTGCATGGTTGGTGCTCCCCTCTTCCGGTTCATCGGCAACCTGCTTGCCCTTCTTCAGCCGGGACGATAGGCTTAGTGCATGTACGAGGATTTCCACGTAACCGACCGCTGGAGCGGCGAGGATCTGCATTGCCGCTGGAAGGGCACCATGGTGGCCATCGCCACGCGCCACGCGGACGCCGTGGACGTGCGGTTTGACGTCAACGGCAGGCCGATGTGGATCGCGCTGCCCTGCACGGCGTGGGTGGAACAGAAGAAGCGCACCGGGAAAGTGATCACCGACCAGCTCACCGCGCAGATCGCGGGCAGCTATCTAAAACAACTCATTGAAGAAGGCTACGACTCGCGGCGGGAGATTTATATGATGACTGTCGACGAGGTTCTGAGGCTTCTGGACGTTGTTGTGGCTGAGGCGAAAGCGCTTGGCGAGATGCCGACGGTGCCAATCCTGACGTAAAAGAGCCCAGAACAAGGAATTGAGGCTGCCGATGCGCTCGCCTCCGGCTTTTCTTTCCCCGACGGCCTGCCCCAAGAATGTTCTATTTCCAGAGCGGCGGCAGCGTAGGAAGAACGCCCAGATGCTTTGTGCCCCAGCCGCACATAGCTTCCATGACGGGTATCAATTCTTTTCCGGCATCGCTCAATGAATAATCCACGCGCGGCGGCACGCTCTCAGTTGCGACCCGGGTCAGAACGAAGTCGCGCTCCAATTCGCGGAGTTGCGCGGTCATGACCTTCTCACTTACTCCCGGCAAGAGTTCGCGCAACTCGGCAAAGCGCTTTGAACCGAACGCCAGGTGCCAGACAATGAGTACCTTCCATTTTCCTGCCAGCACATTCGACGTTGCCTGGACCGGGCACCCAAAGTGATTTTTCATCGCCACTCTCCGGGACTTACAAAATTGTGCGTACCTCCCAAACGAGAAGGTATGTGGTAGGTTAGCAAGTAAAGAGTCGCGATTCAAAGCCGGCAGGAGCGTGGTGCATGGAGATTCCCCCCAATCCCTTTGCTGTCCTCACCTTCATATCGGCTCCGGCGATTCTTACCAACGCCTCCTGCGTCCTCCTGTTCGGCACCGGAAATCGGTATGGCCGCGCCATCGACCGGATGCATGAGTTATCCCGCATGGTTGAAAAGGGCGTTACTCTTGGGCAAGCCGAACTTCGTTTGCGCCTGCGCCAATTGGAGGCGGGAGAGAGGCGCGCGCTTCTCATCGTGCGGGCACTTACTTGCTTCTACACGGCGGTTGCAGGATTTGTCGCCAGCACCCTCGTCTCGCTGCTCGGCGCCGTGCTTGTGTACCGGCAAGCCACGTTAGGAATCACCTTCAGTTTTGCTCTTGCGGGCGTGGCCGGAGTTATCGGCGTCCTTGCCATGATTACCGGCGCCGTCATGCTGGCGCGCGAGACCACCTACTCCTTCCGCATCCTCAAGGAGGAGAGACGTTACATCACCGAACATGTAAGCTCCCCGGCGATGAAACTCGCCGACACCCCACCATCTGCTCGGAACTGAAGCAGAATCTCAGCCAGAAAGGAAGAGACCGCATGAAAATCTCGCCCTCAACCATCGTTCCTCAGGACACGGTCGTGCTCTTCGCCGATCTTCAGCACGGGATCGTCGAACTTACCAACACCAACCCGCTGGGCCGCTTGAAGGCCGGAGTCCGCGCGCTGGCAAAACTTGCCCATCTATTCGAGATGCCGGCCGTGGTCTCGGGAATCCGCGGCGAAGACGGCAGTCCCGCCGAAATGCTGGCTGAAATCGGCGAGTCTCTGGGTGAGCTTCCGACCCACCATCGCACGACGTGCGACTCATTCCTCAACGACGAAATCGTGGGCGCCATCGAAGCTACCGGGCGCAAAACCCTGCTCATCTCCGGCGTGGCCACCGAGCTTGCCGTGCAGCTCCCCGCGCTGACCGCATCCGACGGCGGCTACCGGGTCTTCGTCGTTCTCGACGCCTGCGGAGGGATGAGCGAGCGCACCGAGCAGGCCGCTCTGCTCCGCATGGCAAAAGCCGGCGCGACCACCGTCTCCGTCATGACGCTCGCAGGGGAGTTGGCCGGCGACCTGCGCGAGGCCAAGGCACAGCAGGCAGTGGGCATTCTTTACGAAATGGCCAAGTCGTAGCATCAATCTTCCAGACAAATCCAAAGCCAGGAGACTCTGATGCGACGGAAAGCCGTTCTGTCTTTCATCTTCCTTCTCTCAACCCTGGCAGACGCCCAGGATTTCCAGCAATGGAATGAGGTCGATCTTACCGCGACTTGGCGCAAGTTCGATTTTCTGGTTCCGTTGCTGGCCCGCACCGACACCCATCTGCCCAATCCGCAACTGGCCGCCACCGGCATCGTTGCAGACTTTATTCTCAACTCGCATCTCGTGCTCACAGCCGGCTACTTGTATGCCGACCTTCCCCAAATTCCGGACTCGGTGCATCTTCCCCTTGTCGCCGTTACGCCGGTCTTCAGTGTGAACCGATTCACGCTGTACGATCGGAACCGTTTTGAAAAGCTGGTAGGCTACCCTGGCTCGCCGGTTCGATACCGCAACAGGCTCTTCGTCAATCGCCCGTTCGGCGCGAACGAACGGTGGCACTGGTTCGCAGACGATGAAGCGATCTTCAACCTGTCCGCCGGCAACTGGAATCAGAATCGCTTCCAGGCCGGCGCCGGGGCCCGTCTCAATCCGCGCCTATCCCTGGATATCTACTACCTCGAGCGGGTCGCTAACGGCGCGGCAGAGACTACAAATGTTCTTGGCACGATACTCACCGTGCGACTCAAGCGTCTCGAGGGAAGCGAGAAGCCGTGACCATTGTCGCCTGCACGTGCCGCCCGGCGACCACAGTACCATCCCAGCGTGGAGTGAGTGCCAACGCAAAAAGGCCATGCTTGCGGATAGATCTTTGAGGGCAGGCTTTGAAGTCTTGCCCTTTCAAAGCCCGACTTTCGTGACGGGCTGTTAAAGCTATTTATTTCCTGTAGTTATCCTTCGAAACCATTTACCCCATACTGGTGTACAGGGGCTGTACGCTGTTTTTGGATCCGCTGTTAAACCTTTTGAAGTGTTTGAGTTGGCGTCGGCGTACTGGGGTACAGCGGCTGTATGCGCCTGGGTGGGAGTTTCGGAAGTCTTTGAAAGATCAGGGACTTGAGCCGGTTTTACAGGCGTACAGGCGGATTTCGCTTTCTCCTGGGGGGAGGGGGTGGGGTGCTCATCGTACCGGCCGCAACCCTTGCAGTAAGTCCCTTGGGGCCTGTTCGGGTAACTGGAGGCCCGGTGACAAGGGGCGCCTGGGGGGACTGTGATCGAGTAGCCGCAGGCCTTTAAATACGATGGAAACTTTTCGAGCAAATGGGCCACCATGGCGGAGACGGTGGAATCCATTTCGGCGGCGAGAGTGCGCGTCTGGCGATAGAGTTCGGGCGTGACGCATACGGTGATGTGTTTGACTTTTCGCATGGTTTTGGAGTCCAGGTTTTGTATTTGGGGCGCGGAGAGATGGCGCGTCCTCTATTTACAAGTGTGCGCCTGGGGCGGGTAATTATCGGCAAAGTTAGAGCAGATTCGGAAATGCTGTTGACCCAAAGGGCTTTCCCTCAAGGGCTAAGGCCCATTGACTTGATTGACGGTTTGCGGCACGGCTGAAGCCGTGCCCTTTCAAAACATCGACTTGATCGGGGATTCCTCAAGACATCGACCTGATCGGGGATTCCTTAGAGTTGCACGTCGTAGAATGATGTGGACATTCAACCAGGGTGAAATAGGTCGCGTGCCGCGCTTGCGCAGCACGCGGACGATGGCGCGATTTCTGGAAGGTCTGGGCGGCGCTCCTCAAGACGCTCCGTTTTGGAGCCGCCACTAGTGTTGGATTCATCAGTGCAAGCAATGAACGTGAGACAGGAGAACTTGAGTTGAGAAGCAACCGGCTTACATTCGCTATATTCGTGCTGTTTGGCTCCGCGTTCTTCGGACAGACGGTGAGCAATGCCCCTTATCAGGACCCGAGCTTGTCGCCGGAGAAGCGGGCTGCGGATCTGGTCTCGCGGATGACGCTGGAAGAAAAGGTTCTGCAGATGCAGAACAGCGCTCCGGCGATTCCGCGGCTGGGGGTGGGGGTCTACAACTACTGGAATGAGGCTCTGCACGGCGTGGCCCAGGGACGCGCTACCGTGTTTCCGGAGCCGATCGGGCTGGGCTCGAGCTTCGACCCGGACCTGGTACATCGCTTGGCCGACGCGATCTCGACCGAGGCGCGGGCCAAGTATAACGAGGCGCAACGTCACGCGCCGGTGCCAGAGGTGCCGCCGGGGAACTCGCCCGGCCGCATCGCGTGGCTGACCTACTGGTCGCCGAATGTGAACATCTTCCGCGATCCTCGTTGGGGGCGCGGGCAGGAGACCTACGGCGAAGATCCGTACCTGACCAGCCGCATGGGCGTGGCGTTTGTGAAGGGCCTGCAGGGCGACGACAAGCATTATCTGAAAGTAGTGGCCACGCCCAAGCACTATGCCGTGCATAGCGGGCCCGAGCCGTTGCGGCACACCTTTGACGCCAAGCCGAGCGAGTACGACATGGTGAATACCTACCTGCCGGCGTTCAAGGCGGCGATTGTGGAAGGCAAGGCGGACTCGATCATGTGCGTCTATAACAGCGTGGACGGCGTGCCGGGCTGCGCGAGCACGGATCTGCTGGAGAAGCGCCTGCGCGAGCAGTGGGGTTTCAAGGGCTTCGTGGTGAGCGATTGCGGCGCGGTGGGCGATATTTACCGGAGCCACAAATACGTGGCGACCCAGGGCGCGGCCTCGGTGGCGGCGGTGAAGGCGGGTACTGACCTGACGTGCGGCGGCGAATACGTGAGCCTGGTGGACGAAGTGAAGGCCGGCACCATTACCGATGCCGAGATTACGCGCGCGGCGGAACGAGTTTTCCAGGCGCGGTTCCGGCTGGGCATGTTCGATCCGCCGGAGCAGGTTCCGTACAACAAGATTCCGTACAGCGAGAACGATTCGGCGGCGCACCGGCAACTGGCGCTCGAGGCGGAGCGCGAATCGATTGTGCTGTTGAAGAACCAGGATGGCTTTCTGCCGCTGAAATCGTCGGTGAAGAAGATTGCGGTGGTTGGCCCCTCGGCGAACGACCCGATCGGCTTGCTGGGCAACTACAACGGCATTTCTTCCAGGCAGGTGACTCCGCTGGAAGGCATTACAGAGCAGTTTGCCAAGGCGAAGATCGCGTACGCGCTCGGCGCCACTTATACAGCCACCACGCAAGCTCTGGTGGATGCGGACGTGCTGACGCCGCCGGACGGCAAGGGGCAGGGGCTGCTTGCCGAGTACTTCGACAACGCCGATTTCAAAGGCGAGCCGAAGCTGCGGCGCGTGGAGCCGCGCGTTTACTACGACGCCAATATGGAGGAGCCGGCCGTGGTTGCGGCCGTGAACGGCAACAAGTACGCGATCCGATGGACGGGTACGCTGGTTCCTCCGGCCTCGGGAAGTTACGTGATTTCCGCGCACACGGGTATCTGGAACCGCGCCGGGAAGATCACGCTGTTTCTCGACGATAAGGAAGTGAATCCCAGAGGCCCCGCCGGCGCACGTCCCGCTGGATTGGGCCCCGGACAGGGCCAGGGACCGTTTCGCTCGGCTCCGCCGCCGGTCGAGTTGGAAGGCGGGCGCAAGTACGCAGTGAGGATTGAATACACGCAGAACGGTGCGGGCGGCGGCGCGGAGTTCAATTGGATTCCGCCGTCTGCCGCGACGATTGCCGAAGCGGAAAAGGTGGTGAAGGATTCCGACGTGGCGCTGGTCTTTGTCGGCCTGAATGGATCGCAGGAAGGCGAGGGCCACGACCGCAGCTCGATCGATCTGCCGGAACCGCAGGAGAGCCTGGTGAAGGCCATGATCGCGACCGGCAAGCCGGTGGTTGTGGTTCTGACCAGCGGCAGCGCGGTCGCTGTGAATTCCGCGGCGGCCGGAGCGAAGGCGCTGCTCTCGGCCTGGTACGGCGGCGAAGAAGCTGGCACTGCCATTGCCGAAACACTGGCCGGAGTCAACAATCCGGCGGGGCGACTGGATGTGACCTTCTACAAGGGGAATGACCAGTTGCCGGAGTTTACCGACTACTCGATGAAGAACCGCACCTATCGCTACTTCAAGGGCGAACCGCTGTATCCGTTTGGCTACGGGCTCAGTTATTCGAGCTTTGCGTATTCGGGGCTGAGTGCCAAGCGCACTGCCGGCGGGGCCGAGATCAGCGCGACGGTGAAGAACACTTCTTCTCGCGAAGGCGACGAAGTGGTGCAATTGTACCTTGGCGGTGGAGATGGAGTCGACGCGCCGGTGCGCAGCCTGCGCGGGTTTCAGCGGATTCAATTGCGGGCGAGGGAGAGCCGGAAAGTAAACTTCACGGTCTCCGCTGAGGACTTGCCGAAAGCGACGGTGGACGTCAGCGTTGGCGGTGGACAGCCAGTGGGAACGACGCCGCATGTGAAGGGTTCACTGTAGGATAGCCAGCATTCTGGCGGCAGGCAGGCGTGGGCACTTGCGGTAACCCGGACTCGCCTGCCGCCAGGAGCCTGATCAGAGCCCTTCAAGCAACTCATGTAGGTCGTTACGAGACAGCTTCTAGCGAATTCCGTTGGCGTTAAGATGACTTGAATATTGCTTGTCTGTACCCTGGATGTGGATGGTCAACCAGTTCTTTAGAAAATCCAGCGTCTCGATTGAGAGCGCAGGCTCGCCGTTCTTATACCTTGATTGCAACTCCTCTGCCTGCTTCACCAATTCTCGGTGTTCTTTCTTGTGCTCTTCAGCGGGATATCCGGTTCTGGCAAAGTACTCATCTTCGCGGGCGAAATGAAACTTGGTGTAGTTGATCAGGTCTTCAAGAACTTTCCCGATGACTTCCCTGCCCTGTCCGCTCTTCATCCCCTCATACAGGCGATTCAGCAAATCAATCAGTTTCTTGTGGTCGTAATCTGCGGCTTTAACGCCCACACTCAGTTTGTCGCTCCAGTTAAAGAAAGGCATTTTAAGGCTCTCCGCTTCCGTCACACCCGCACGGATGCAGGTGGTTACATTCCTATCGGCTCTTTGCGTTCCTTTTTCCAATTGTCGCGCCGCAAATTTGGTCAAGCCTCAGGCGCAAATCTACCAGACGCAAGAAAGCCATCCTTGCGGATGGCTCTTTTGCTGGATAAATCTGCTGGCGATCACCTAATCTTCCACACAGTCGCCCGTCGAGTACCATCGGGCCGGCGAGGCTTAACTTCTAGCAGTCTGGACCGAAGTCTTTTTCGAAAGCCTCGGCTAATGTGGCGCCCCAGTTGTTCTTGGGCTTCAGGCGGCCGCCGAAGAAACGGAGGATCGGTGGCTCCTCATAGAATTCGAGACCGCCAATGAGTTCGCGGTGTTCGTGAAGCCATTTGAGTCGATCGGTAGCGTACTCGAAGTGAGACATCGTAAACACGCGGCGGGGCACGGCAAGGCGCAGGAGTTCGAGATCGGAAGGCACATCGGTACCCTGTTCATCGCGGTCCATGGATAGGGTTCCGCGCTCCATACCGCGAATACCCGACGCGATGTACGTTGCCGCAGCCAGCGCACCAGCCGGATAGTCGGATTGCGGAAGATGAGAGACGAAGCGCCCCGCGTCAAGATGGCAGGCCAGTCCGCCCGGAGGAGTGACCACGGGAACTCCGTTTTCGATCAATCGGCCGGCAAAGTACTTGATGGCGTCGGCCGAGGAGCCGGCTATTTCGAGTTCCGTCATCTCGCGCATGCCGACCGCCATGGCCTCGATTTCCTTCGACGACATTCCGCCGTAGGTGTAGAAGCCTTCGTATACCGGCAGCCAGGGCCGTATCGTTTCGTAAAGTGCCTTGTTGCTGGTAGCGATGAGGCCGCCGCGCACCATGCAGCTCTTGCGCCCCGAGAGATAACAAATATCGGACAGCGCCATCATCTCGAGGATGATCTCGCGGATGGAGGAGTTGGCGTATGCCGGCTCGCGCTGGCGGATGAAATATGCGTTCTCCGAAATCAAGCTGGCATCGAGGACCAGCGGAATGCCGAGAGGCGTAATGAGTTCCTTCACCTGGCGCAGGTTGGCCATCGAAAATGGCTGCCCGCCGATCAGGTTGGTGGTGGCTTCCATGCGCACAAAAGGAATGTTGGCGGCGCCATGCTCGTCGATGGCGGCCTTGAGGCGACCAAGGTCCATGTTGCCTTTGAACGGATCACTGCTCTGCGTATTGAGAGCCTCGGGGCCGAAAAGCTCGAGGACGGTAGCTCCCATCAGATTGAAGTGCGCCTTGGTGGTGGTGAAGTGATAGTTCATGGGGATGTAGTTACCGGGCTTGATAAAGGCCTTGGCAAGCAGATGCTCGGCAGCGCGTCCCTGGTGGGCGGGCAGGAGGTAATCGTAGCCGAGTATTTCCTTCACCGCATCCGCCAATTTGTAGAAGCTTTCGGAGCCGGCATAGGCGTCATCGGCCAGCAACATGGCCGACTGCTGGTTGTCGCTCATGGCATTGGTGCCGCTGTCGGTGAGCATGTCGAGAAAAATGTCGCGGGTACGAAGAAGGAAGGTGTTGTAGCCGGCTTCTTCGATTGCCTTGAGCCGCTCGCGAACCGGCGCCAGACGGACCTTTTGCACGATCCGGATTTTGTGCATCTCTATAGGGATTTCAGAACCATTGGACAGACGAATACTCATACGCTTGCGCACCGCCTTTAGGGTTTCTTGGAAGACAAGCAATGATTACATGGATGTGGCGGAGGCGCAAATAGTCGTTGGCGGGAATCGCGCGGTCTACAGCTCAAGACGCGACGCCGGGGACGCGGGCTGGCCACTCGGGGCGCAAAAAAGCCATCCTTGCGGATGGCTTTTTTGTTGGATTTAATGCCGGCGATCACCTAATCTCCCACACAGTCGCCCGTGCAGTACCATCGGCCCAGCGAGGCTTAACTTCCGTGTTCGGGATGGGAACGGGTGATCCC
>Ga0182030_10004318_pt1 | contig 30354 bp, 23 predicted proteins | sample 812S3MmetaG_FD_121299 | JGI IMG/M metagenome (GOLD analysis project Ga0182030, IMG submission 121299) | Permafrost microbial communities from Stordalen Mire, Sweden - 812S3M metaG (Illumina Assembly) | ecosystem: Environmental > Terrestrial > Soil > Wetlands > Permafrost | place: Sweden...
AGCCCTTCGGTAAATAGAAAGCTACTCGCCCAGGGCGATGCGCTCGTTGCAGCGGCGACGCGAATCGAACGCCAACTGATGCAGGTCGAGATCAAAGGCTCGGAAGGCAATTTGAACTTCCCGGATATGCTGAATGAGCAGATCTATGCGTTCGAGAACGATCTTGAGGATGCCGACACCGCGCCGACGAAGCAGGAGGTGGAGACTTATGCCGGCTTCCACGCGCAACTCGAGAAGCAGCTCGATGCCTGGGGCGCGCTCCAGCGCTCGTCTCCGACGCCGCTTCTGGAGCAGGTGGCTCCTGCGGGAGTTACTCATTGAATTGACGGGGTCCGGCAACCCGACCGTCGTGCGGGTGCAGATTCATGGCGCTGAATTCCACCATCTATGTCTTTTCGGTGTGCCTCACGGATGCGGACCGCGGGGTTTATGAAACATTGTCGCTGCGGGTGGCGCAGCATCCATCCGAAACTGCGGAGCATCTGATCGCTCGGCTGTTGGCCTACTGCCTGGAGTACGTTGAGGGAATTACGTTTTCGAAGGGCTTATCGGATCCGGACGAGGCCGCTATTGGTGTACGTGATTTGACTGGGGCGCTCGAATCATGGATCGACATCGGTCTGCCGGAGGCAGCGCGGTTGCACAAGGCGAGCAAGGCGGCGCGGCGGGTCGCAGTATATTCACACCGGGACGTGGTGCCGTGGCTGGCGCGTCTAGCAGGTGAGCGGATTCATCGGGCAAACGAGGTCGAGATCTACGTCATGGATCGGACACTGGTCGCGCAATTAGCCGCACGACTCGAGCGCCGGATGGCGTTCGATGTGTCCGTATCTGAACGCACTCTCTACGTAACGTTAAGTGAGGAGACGTTCTCCGGGACGGTCGAGGCGCGACGAATCTAGAACGTCATCCCGCCGCTCCTTGGCTTCCCGGCGCCCCCTGGACGGCTATCAGTCTTTGTGATTGGATCGATGGATGAAGGCGCGAAAGAAAAGGGCGGCGCAAAACATCGCGCCCGCAAGGGCGGCCACATCGTTTGGAAGACCCCGAGATGAGCGCATCGATATTGAGGTCGTCGCGGCCGTGCTCATTACTTTGCAACGGGGCGGGTATGGTGCGGTGACCATGGAGGGAATCGCGCGCAAGGTGAAGCGGGCTCGCACGAGCATCTATCGACGGTGGCCGACCAAGCGACATTTGGTCGCGTACGCAGTGGTGAGCGAGATGGGCGAGAATCCGGCGGCGGACACGGGAAGATTGCGCGGGGATTTGGAGGCAGCCGTCGAGACTTTACTCAAGGCTTTCCATGGGCCTTTGGGCCAAGCGCTCCCGGGGCTGGTAGCGGACATGGCGCGGGATCTGGAGTTGGCAGAAACGATTCGGTCCCAAGTTCTCGCTACAAGGCGCGATTCACTGCGGGAGGCCTTCGTCAGAGCGAGGGCAAGAGGAGAAACTCGTGCAGATCTCGACGTTGAGCTGCTCCTTGATATGTTGACCGGGCCTTTCTATTACCGGATCCTCTTTGGGCACGCGCCCATCACCCTGCGGAGCACAAGGACCGCCGTCGACTATGTGCTACGTGTGGCTCAAACTCGTTGACAGAAGCGTCTCGACCCCTCAGCTGGCGTCGGGCAAGTGCAGTTTTAGTGCAGCCGCCGCGGATTCGAGTTTGCTTCGTGCATCTTTAGCTGAGGTGACCGCATCGGCGGCGTTTCCAGCTTTGAACAAAGATTGTGCCTTGTCCCAGGACGATCCTGCATCTGCAAGCGCAGATTTGGCCGCGCCGAGGTCGACGTCTTTCGGAACATGCCTGGATTTGGACAGCTCGTCGATGCGCGCTTGAACCGCCGACACAGACTGAGGAATGGAAGCCTCGAGGCTTCTCCACTCGCTGCCCAACGTTTTCAGTATTTCATCCTTCTTGGCGGCCGCCGCCCCCGCGAGCCCTTGCACTTCCGCCAACACGGCAGGGGCGCGCGCTACCACCGCCGCATAGTCTTTGTTGGCAAATGCGGTGTTCAGGTCGGCAACCTTGCTCTGAGCTTGAGCCAATTGGTCCGGGACGTATTGCTGCGCGTCCGCTGAGACCGTGCTCAACGTGGAATTGATGTTGTCGAGAGCATTCTTGGCGGGCTCGAGCTGGTTGGCGCAAGCAACCAGGAGAATCGCAGCCAGATACCACGCAAGATGCCCCGTAGATGTTCGAATTGTCTTCATGGTCGCGTCCCTCGCCCAGCCCCCATATACGCTACACCATGTGTCGAAACCTTGGCAAGTTTCCTGCCACCGGCCCATGCGTCGGTCGCCAATAAGGCCGAACCGCGGCGTGCCAGAGGAATTTATTCATGCGACAGGCTATAAATTCAGCGCGGACCTGCGATCCCTGTCAATGATCGGCCACCCGCCTTGCCAGGGCGGCCGGGCGCGGCTCGGTGCTGATCGTAAGTTCCACGAGACGCACCTGATCCACGGCTCTGGTCAGTATCGGTTGCGATCGCGCTCCAAATGGCGAACGTGGCAATGAGGACGCCGATGAGAACATCATTCGTCAGCGCACGATTGTTGGCTTCGTAGTACCAAGGAGAGGCAATTGTCCAAAGTCCAAGCAGGAGATTTATCCCGCTCAAGCACACGCTGTGGCGTACCGAGGCGACACGGATTGCAGCCAGGAGAGCGACCAAAGTCCCCACCGTCACGCTGTTAAAAAAGGCGGATCTTCCGCTGCAGCCAAATACCCAGGGCGAGGCAATCAGGCAGATGCCCAACAGGATGTTTGCACCGCTTGCCGCGCGAGCCTGAGCGGTAAAGTCACGCGCCAATCTCCACACGACCTACTCCCCCGGGGCGAGAAGTGTCCCAAGATCACTGCACTCGATGTTTCGCTTCCGTGCGACCGTATATATGATACAGAGTGTATCCAAATGCAAAAGTTCGCCTCCGAGCCATGCCCGCGGTCGTTCGTGCTGCAGCAGCGATGTCGCCTAAGCGGTTGATTTACGCTGCGGCTGCTTTCCTTCTTGTCGCGGGATGCCGGGACATCGTGTTCTTTGCCGCCAATGCGCCATCGACCTTTTCCAGCGTCGAACGGCATGTGGATCTGCCCTACGGGGAAGATCCCCGGCAACAGCTCGATATCATTGCACCGCGCCTGGGAGAAAATCTGCCGGTTGTCATTTTCTGGTATGGAGGATCATGGGTTGCCGGACGCAAGTCGGAATATCGCTTCGTCGGGGACGCCCTGGCAAAAAGGGGTATCGTGACGGTGCTTGCCGACTATCGATTGTACCCCCAGGTTACCTTTCCGCTATTTGACGAGGACGGCGCGAAAGCCGTCGCCTGGGTAGAGCATCACGTGCAGGAATTCCGCGGCGACCCTGCGCACATCGTCCTCATGGGTCATTCGGCGGGAGCGCACACTGCGGCATTCCTGGCCTTCAACCATCGATTTCTTCGACGGTTTGGTGCGGACCCCAAGGACATAGTGGGCCTTGTCGGTCTGTCCGGTACTTACGTTCTCGTGCGGGTGCCGGGAGTTAAGCGCGCTGCATTTGCTCCACCTTACACCGCCAAGGATTGGCAACCCATCAAGTACGTCGATTCACGCGCGCCCCCCACGTTGCTCCTGCACGGACTCGCCGATAGCGAGGTGTCGCCGCAACAGGCCATCAAGTTGCGCGATGCACTGAATAAGGCGCATGTTCCCGTCCAGATGCACCTGTACGCTCATCGCGGGCACATTGATACCATCGCCTCCTTCGTCCCCGGCGCACACTGGCGTACGCCGGCGCTCAAAGAGACGGTGGCATTTATTCGCTCGGTCGCAGAAAAAGGAGCGGCGCCCCCACCGGAAGGCAGACCTCTGGGATGAGCACCGTTTAATCTATCGGGGATACGCCTTGATGCTATCGGCGACCGAGTCGGCCACGTGCTCTTTGGTGATCACACCGGCCACGTCCGCTTCGCGTGGCACTCCGCGAGTACCGCGCACGACCACCGCCATGATGGCGTTACGCCCCCATATGCGGCGAATAACATCGAACGCGGTTTCATCCTCGGTCACCACTGTGAAGTTGCGGCTGGCAACATCGCCCAATTTCAATCCGGTCTGAGCGCTTTCCAAACCCCTGCGAAGGCCCGTATTGACACGTATGACGCCGTAGATGTGACCTTTGTCGATGACTACGACGTGGCGTAGGCGCCCGGCGTGCTCGGGCTGACGCAGATAGTCATCGAAACTCGCATCGGCCGGCAGGACCTGGATGTCGGTATCCATCACCTCGCGCGCCGCGCGAACCAGGAACATATTGGCATGGCGCGCTATCGGGACAGCGCGGCCGCGACGCACCAGCTTCAGGGTGTAAATGGTTTCACGAGATAACACGCGGCGTGCGCCGATGCTCATGGCAACCGCAACGATCATGGGCATCACGATGCTGTAATCGAGAGTCATCTCGAAGATCATCGTGACAGCGGTCATCACCGCGCCGGTGGCCCCACCCACCATTGCGCCCATGCCGACCATCGCAAAGGCGGGGACGCTGAGATGAAGCGGAAGGAGAGTGTTGACCAGCGCCGCGAAGGCTCCGCCGAGGGCAGCGCCCATGAAAAGGGACGGCGAAAAGATGCCCCCGGACGAGCCGGACCCCAGACTCAACGAGGTCGCCAGCAGCTTGCATCCGGCGAGCAGCGCAAGCAGCCAGAAGGTGGAAATCTGGCCGGTCAAAATGGCCTGAACCGTAGCGTATCCGACGCCATCGACGAAGTACTGACCAAGGGTGCGGAACAGCACGTACATGAGCACGCCAAGGATCAGCATTCCCAGCATGTGCCGCAGATAGCGCGATTTGAGCCGATCGAACAGATCCTCGGCCAGATGCAGTCCATGAATGAAACCGGCGGCGGCGACGCCGCTCAGGGCGCCCACCAGAGCGAACAGGGCAAGCACCAGCAGAGCGTTGGAGTCGACGGCCATGGCTTGAAGCGGCGGAACGGTGAAGGCCGGCGCATCGCCGAAGAACCATCGGCCCACGAACGTCGCCGTGCCGGTCGCGATCGCGACCGGCAGGAACGTCTCGACACTCACCTCGGGCATCATGAGCTCGATGGCGAACATCACCCCGCCGATTGGCGTATTGAATGTGGCCGCGATACCCGCGCCCGCGCCTGCGGCGACCAGCGCGATCCGCTGGCCCGCCGGCATGCGAACGATCTGCCCGAAGGTGGATCCGAGCGCCGAACCGATCTGGATGATCGGACCTTCGCGACCGACCGATGCACCGCTACCAATCGCAATAGCCGAAGCCAGCGACTTGACCAATGCCACAATGGGTCGAATGACACCGCTTTTGTAGTAAATGGCGTCCATCACCTCGGGGACTCCATGACCCTTGGCTTCCGGGGCAAAGTTGCTTACCAGAAAGGTCACCCCGATGGCGCCGATAACGGGAACCAAGATCACCAGCGCACCCCAGGGCGAGGGGACCGTGAACAGGTTTGCGTCATAGCGAACAATCGCGTGCCCGGTAAAGAGCAGATTGTGTATAAGCCCGATCAGATCCCGGAACAGCACCGCCCCGAATCCGGTCACGATGCCCACAACAAGAGCTATTAGGGAAAGCTGCGTGAGCGGGAGCGGGTTCCGCTCTTCACTCTCGCTTCCGGTCGACGCCTCGTTCACACCCATCCACCCCGGTTTCAACGATCCAAGCGATGCTTCAGCTTCTAAGCCTACCAGAGACGAATTGTTCCATTGCGGGATTCCCCGCACCCAAGTCAGGCAGATGCGAAGAGCTGGGCACGTGTAGTTCCTCCAGCCCGCGCCTGAAATGAATCTGGACCCTCGGCGCTTCGGTCCGGAATAGCGCTTCGGGCGACCTAAGGACCGTCGACGGCGATTAGCACATGCGAAGCTTTGACAAGCGCCGCACAAGAATCGCCCTTGACCAGACTCATCTCCTTCAGCGCATCGACGGTGACAATGGCGGTCAGGGTGCGATTTCCGGCAAGCCGCAGCTTCACTTCAGAATTGACGCTGCCGGGAATCACATCCGACACCACGCCGGTCAATCGGTTTCGCGCGCTGGTCCGCGCGTTGGAGTCAGAAGTCAGAATCACGAAACTCGATTTGATGAGGGCCACTGCGGAACGCCCGGGGGCGAGCTGCAGGTCGGCGACCGCGTCGTTGGTGATGTTGGCGAATATCTCGAGTCCGTCGCCGACATCGAGGATCACGTCGGAGTTGACGGCGCCCTTGTGAATGGCCTTGATCAGGCCTGGAAATTGATTGCGGGCGCTGATTAGCATGAAGCTCCATACTTCGGCTTGTTGCTAGCGGACACGCTGATCAAGTCTACCTGAAATAACAGCTCAAAAGGCGAGGCGGGCACCCACGGTCGGTGCGAGGTTGTTGTCGTGGTAATAGGGGACACCGGGGCCGTGGGGGATGGCGATGGCCAAGCCGCCCGAGACGTTGGAATACGTAATGCCGGCGTACGTGTCGAAGCGCGTAGTGAAATGATAATCGGTATAGAACGACCCCTCGTTGAGGTAGCCCGCGCAGGAACTGCGGAAACCGGCAGTTGGCGAGCAGGTCGATGGAATGCGGAAGTCGTTTTGCCACTGACGATAGTAGGACAAGGTGAAAACGGCCTTGCTGTCGAAGGCGTATTTCACCCCCGTCCAGGCGACTTGCACGATCTTGGGAGAATCGAGATTATTGTCTTCGATGCCGCTCAACAGATAACCGCCTTGGGCCGTCGCGCCGACGCCCAACGGTTCCGACGGATTGGTCTGACGTATGTGTTCGTAGCCCGCATAGAACTTGAACGGATCCAAGACGTATTTGGCAGCGACCATGACCGCGCTGTTGTCGGTCACGATCCCATATTCCGTGTTGGTTGTTCCAATCAAATTAGCCCCGTTGATCGTGTTCGTGTTGACGCTGTCGGTGGTCGACTGATAGGGCTTTGATAAGCTCTGAGGTCCGAGCAGGGGGTTGAGCACGCTGATCGCCTGGAAGACACGCTGGAAGACCACGTCGGCGGAGAACCCGGCGTAGGTTGCGCCGAGGTCGAAGCCATAAGCGGAATTGTGCGGCTGTTCCCCGGTACAGGTGGCGGCAGTCCAGGTGGCGGAGGCCGAGTAGCAGCCGCCCTGACCGTCACTGAACTTGTACATCGCGCCGAAATGAACCGGTCCATAAGTGAGGCGATATTTGATGGCGCTGTCCCAACGCGTGTCCTGGGTGTCGCCCCCGCCGGCCATCAGCCCGTTATAGCCGATAAACGAAAAAGAATAGGAGCCGCCGGCCGGATCGTAAGCGAGCATCGCATCCGTCCCGAGGGCTCGCTGACGGCCCATGGTGAGCGCCCCGAATGGCAGCGAGGAGATGCCGCCATAGAACTCGTCATTGAAGGTCTGTCCTGCACGCGCGCCATCGCCGGCAAACGAGTAGCTGCTCCGGGGCAGGCCGTTGTTCATGGTCATGGTAGCTCCCATGTTGACCAACTGCCCGGATTGCGGGTTGATGCCGGTCGACGCATTCGCCACCACCGACCAGCCTTCCACAAATTCCTCCTTGATTTTGATGCCGAAGCCCGTTTGCGAGAGATTGTTCGGCGCGATGAGGAATCGGGAATTGTTGCCGTTGCGGTTGACCAGCGATTCGCCTTCGTAGTTATAGGCGTTTTCGGGCAATCCATGGCTGACCCAGCCGAGGCCGATGTCATACGCGCCGTACACGGTGATTCCGTACCAGGTCGGCGTGCAATCGGTGGCGAGGAAATCCTTCACACTCGTGCACGCTTGCGGGCCAGCCGGTGCTTGAACGCGTCCTTCCTCCGCCGCACCCGCAAAGCGCGCGATGGCAATCAGGGGTACCAACGCCAGAATTAGCATTTTCATAAACAGTCATCGCTCGCTTAAAAAAACAGATATATAAAAAAGTATATAGCGAGCATATATGACAATGGCCGAGGAGCCAAGCGAGGACGGTGGTGAATCGACCTCATCAGGAAAGGTTGCTAAGGCGCAGTAAATAGGCCGAATCGAGCCCCCGCGTGTCTCACCGCAACGGTCAGGAAGCGGATGGCGCCGGCAAGTCGTCAATCCTGGGTAGATATATACGAATAGCTACAACGAAACCGATCGGAATCTAGGATGCCGAGGCAACGGTGATCGGATGCAGAGGGCCATCGGTTGGCTGTCGACCGCGATGAGCCGCCAGCATCGCCCCATCGGGTATATTGACTACGGTCGAGCGCAATTCGAAAACTGTACATCAAGGGTCCGCAGCCTTCGGTCAACCCAATGACACCAAAACGTAGGACGATACGCCGTCACAACCACCCTAAGCTGGTGGGGCGGCTTTTGGTGGAAACTGAGATGGGCGCTTTTCTCGGCGACACTCGGATTCGCTTGCTGGAGGCGGTCGGTGAAGTGGGCTCAATTTCGCAGGCGGCGAAACTGATTCGACTTTCCTATAAAGCGGCTTGGGATGCGATCAACACCATGAACACCCTTGCCGATGAGCCCATGGTGGAGCGCGCCGTCGGAGGCTCCGGCGGAGGTGGCACCCAGCTTACTGCGTATGGCCGGCGCATGGTGTCGTTTTATCGGGCGATGGAAGAGAGCTACCAGGAAGTATTGGATCGCGTGGCGCAGAAACTCGGGAGCGAGGGGCCCGGCGACATTCAGCAATATCGGGGTCTCCTGCGGCGTATGTCAATGAAGACCAGCGCTCGCAATCAATTCGTGGGACCCATTGCGGCGTTGCGCGACGGCGTAGTCAATTGCGAAGTTTGCATACGTCTGGGGGTTCACACGGAACTGGTCGCTATCATCACGAGAGAAAGCGCTGAACGCCTGGGTCTTGCGCTCGGCAAGGAGGTGCATGCCTTCGTCAAAGCCCAGTCGGTCATGCTTACTACGGAGCCGCGCGTTCGCACAAGCTCACGAAACCACCTGTGGGGAACGATATCCCGCATCCACCGGGGGTCGGTCAACGATGAAATCACGCTGACGCTGCCCGGTGGCCGTCACGTCATCGCCATAATCACTCACGAGAGCGTCGAGAGAATGGCTCTCGTAGAGGGGAAAGATGCTTGCGCGCTGATCCAAGATTCGAGCATTACCCTGGCGGTGTTCGAATAGGTGGCACCAGCCGTCGTGCTAAACGCTGACAAAGCAGAGCTATTCGGCTATTTCCCCAACTACGCTTGCGGCAGCCAGGCCGATGAGCTGCCGAATCGAACGTTCCTCCGATTAGTTGGACGATACGGGATTCGATGTAATGGGAAAGGGTCTCCAGGCTGGAGGACTGGCTGTGGTCACCCCTCCATTCTGGTCGCACCTTCCACCGAGAGTGTCACCCGCACCAGACGCCGTTGGGCCCGCAGCCGATCCCCAGTAATTCTGAGGTGCGGGTTGCAAGGCGGGCACAGGCGGCAATGGAGGGAAAAGTCCCGGTATGACGCCAACATTGAGGACACCGCAGTGCGCCCCCGGACCGGGGTTGAACGAACCGAAGCTGCTATCGGGCTCGCTAAATGAGAAGTTTGACTGCAGATTAGCGGGCCTATGGCGATCGTTGCCGAAGATATTGTTGTTGCTGAATGGCGCGAAGGCGATCGGTGCGACACTGAAGGCCTCGGCGGAAAAGTTTAGCAGCATGCCGGGGCCGGCGTTATCGATCGCTGAGTTATCGGTAAAAGCAGCTCCCCCCGGGCGCATCTGATAACCCGACTGGGCGTTGCTGATTGCCGTGTTGTATCTGACGGGCCCTGATGCGTTGATGTAGAAGCCGGTTCCGCCGCTCGCCGCGACATTATTGAGAACCTGTACGTTTGAAGCGGTCGCGGGGGAATCACCTCCGAACAAGCTCCAGGGGATTACTGAAAAGCCGGTGCCGGCACCGATCGATTGATTGTTGCGTACGATGATCTGCCCGGGAGGACCGGAATAGGCGACCGACACAAAAAAGCCACCGACTGAGTTGTTCAGAGCTTGATTGTTGTCAATAAGTATTCTGGATGAAAACGCACAATCATCGACGCTGCACCCGATAGGCAGGGATGTTGCCCCCACCAAGCCAAACCCCCCTTGATCGCCGAAGTCGACATTGCCGGCCACGGAAATGTTATTTCTTACGGGGACACCTGCGTATGCAAGATCGACGGTCACCCCCGAGGAATTTCCGCCCGTGATCGTGAAGCCGTGACCTGCGGCACCGAAATCCACGCCATCGTGTCTAATCGACACGGTCGAGCTGTATGCGACGTAAGGCCCGCTGGCGATGAAGGTGACGGACGCCCCCAGTTGAGTATATATATGCAGCGGCTTTTCAATGCACACGATGCATCCGGGCGACCAACCAGTCCCGACTTGCGGCTGCTCATCACCCGGACCCGAAAAACTGCCATTGGCGCTGAGGTCGCCGTAACGTCCCGGGCCGACATAGATGGTGTCGCCATCTTCGGCATTGGTCATGGCCTGACTGATTGAGCGACAGGGGTGCTCCGCAGATCCACAACCTTCGCTGTCTGTGCCGTTCGCTGCCACAAATCGCACGCCGCCAAACGCGGAGCTCCAGCATGCGAACCAGATGACTAGCGCGCGAAAAAATGCGTTCATTGATTACCTCCCTGTGCTCGATAGGTTGCTTACCCGTGGCTCCTCGATCAGCGGAGGGCCTCCGGGCCCAGGGCCGCTACCATGCCTCGCACGCTGCTCGACAGATGCTATTTTGTCAATTTATGTGTGGGGCGCAATCATGCCGCTACCCCCAGGTGTGCCCGGCAGTTGGCTCGCTGTCCTGAACATTCCCAGCCGTTATTGGAGGTCGATTCACTCCATCGGCAGCCATCCCTTCTCGTTCCTTGCCGGCGCCCGGACTCCCTTTCTATTTAGGTGTGCGACGATCCTGGCCTCGGCGATGGGTCCCCAGCCATCGTGATTTCCACGCAGACATCCATCGCACGCGAACATTTCGTAACGCCGAAGCCATTTTCCCGCGTACCGAGTTGGGCCGAACTCAAAGCTTCCACCGCAAACGTCACAGGTCTTGATGTGTTTATTGGAATCACCCACGTGGCTTTTCCCCCGGAGTAGCCAGCGACAGTTCCCAGTATCGACAAGGCCCTCGCACTGTACACCGGATGGAATCTCTGTATGGCGAAGAAGAAAAACGCCGCCGCCCTAAAAACTCTCGTTCATCGAGACCATGGATTGCCTGCCCGTAGCCAACGTGCCCGAAGGCCCTCAATGTCAGACGAAATCAAGCTTGATGGCTTTCGGTCTGAGGCTGTCAAGATCAAACGCTTGCGCGGAACCTCAAGGGTGGCTGTGAAGGCTCCCTTACACGCAGCCCGCGTAAGGGAGCGATCCGATCCTGAAGGTTCCAGCGTGTCAGCGTCTATGGTGCCGTTATTGTTTCTTTGATCGGAGCAGGCAGCGCGGAGTCTTTCCGTCCGGCAGCAGTTGAGTGATGGTGAATGTGCCCGAATAGCTCTGGTGGTCCACCGAAACAGCCATCCAATTCAAATCTTTATACGAAAGCCCCACATGATCGTCGTCTGGCTTTCGCTTCCGGAGGTCCCCGCGGTGGTCCCGACGAATCCGTTAGCAAGACCATCAGTGACCTCTGACCAGTTCACTCCACCATAGACGTCATAGTGCTTGTTGATGATGTAGTCCGCTACGAATGACGTCTCCTTGAAGTCGCCCGAGCAGAGCAGCCCGGCCGCACTGCAGCCGAGGTTTTCCGAGCCGTTCGTACCAAGCCCGATTGTCCAGCTATTCTGCGAGACGTGATAGAAAGCGCCCGTGAAGTTCCATCCCGAACTCAATGCGTATCTCACGCCAAACCACTCCATGTTGTAGACTGCGGAATCGTTGATGTTGATGCCGACATTCAGTTGGTAGTTACCCTGTGCGCTGCCGGTCGTGTAGTCTGCGTGCGACTTTTCGATATGAGAGTAGCCCGCGTAAAATGTGAGCTTGTCTTTTTGACCGGGATTGCCCAGTTCCAACGTGTATTTGCCCATGAGGTTGTACGATTTGTCGTCGGAAATGTAGGCCGCCAATCCTGGCGTCGGAAACGGGTTCGTCGGCGTAGAGACTGGATCCAGCGGATTCGGGCCATTGTCGAACGAGCTTCTCAGGTTCACGGCACCCTTCTCGTTCTCGAAGACGGCGTCGACCGACAGTCCACTGAACGTCGCTCCCACGTCCGCTGCGTAGGATTTGCCGAGCAACCCAGTATCTTGTCCGCCGTTGGAGTACATGGCTGTGATACGCACCGGGCCACTCACGAACGCGTATTTGGCCGAGTTGTCCCAACGCGCTCCCTCCGTACTTCCGGCACCGCCGTTAAATCCGGAATAGCCTAGAAACGAGAAGGCATAAGACAGGATTTGCGGATCGTATGTTGCGAGCGCGTCGAGCTGCAGCGACTGCTGCCTGCCGACCGTGAGCGTTCCGTAGAGTGGGTGACTCGTGCCCCCATATATGACGCCATTGAAGGCCTGGCCGCAGCGACTGCTGTCGGCGTTTGCGGTCTGCTGACCCTGTTTTACACCGCTGTTCGATGCGATGCTACCGCAGGCATCGACCAAATGGCCGGATAGCGGATTGAACCCCGTGTCGGTCCTTGCAACAAGGGTGAAGTCGTTGATGATCGGCTCAGAGACTCGGATCCCGATCTTCGATTGCTCTAGGCCGCTCTCGGCGAGCGTCGATTGAGAGCCCGCAAAGTTTCGCGTTGTCGTGAAAGACTGGTATTCGAGACCGCCGAGATATTGACTGCTCAGTGGAACCCCATGACTCTGGTAGGCGTACCCCACGTCGATCGTTGCATACAACGTGACGCCGCCCAGCGATAGGCTATCCGGCAACGGGTCCTTCACATCTGCTTGCGCGGATGCCCACACAAATCCCAGACCCATCGCCACTCCTGTGACATATTTCATTGTTCTCTCCCTCTTTAAAAAGTCGCGTACCTGCTGCTCTTCAAATGGCTACGGATTCAGACACGCGCAGACCGGTGTTCTGCCGCGCGTAGACCTCGCTCCACAAGTTCTCGGCTCGCCGGTCTCGTATGAGCAAGGAGCCCAGAATGACGCCGAGAAAGCCGAGCGGAATGGAGATGAGGCCGGGATTCTTGAGCTCAAAAAGCGGCTTCTCGAGACCCATGAACGAGGTATGGTCATTGGCCCACTTGGCCAAATCGGCATTTGCCTTGGTCACTGATTTGTCAATGGCGGCCAAATCCTTCGCAGCCTTGGCCGCGGCAGCCGCGTCCGCCGAGTGCAGTGCCTGAAGGGCGGCGGAGCGCTTAGCCGGCTCGGCATCGAGAATTTTATGGGCGGCCGCCTTGACGGCAATTGGGTAGGTCAGGTTGGGCGATACCAGCGTCAGGCCGACCGCCGCGATGGTGCCGACCAGCATGCCCGTGACGATACCGGCCGTGTTGCAGCGCTTCCAGTACAGGGTCAGCAGCACACAGGGGAAATTGGCGCTGGCTGCGACGGCGAAGGCCAGACCCACCAGCACCGCGACGTTCTGACCTTTCGCCGCGATGCCGATGCCGATCGACATCGCTCCGACGATCAGGGTGGCCACTCGTGCCGCCAGCACCTGACCTCGCGCTGTCGTCTCCTTGCCGGCGCGAATGACCCCTACGAACAGGTCGTGCGCCATGGCCGAAGCCGAAGCCAAAACCAATCCCGCCACTACCGCGACGATGGTCGCAAAGGCCACTGCAGAGACAAACGCCAGCATGAAGTTGCCGAAAAACGAGTTCGGTCCGCCGCCGATATACTGGGCGAGCAACGGCCCCGCCATGTTTCCGCCGGCATCGACCGCGGCGATATCGGCCGGACCGACCAGATGGGCCGCACCGAATCCCAGAAAAAGCGTGAGTACGTAAAAGCCGCCTATGATGGCCATGGCCCAGACCACTGACCGTCTGGCCTGCACCGCGGTGCGCACCGTGAAAAAGCGCATCAGTATGTGCGGCAGCCCGGCCGTGCCGAACACCAGCGCCATGCCCAGGCTGATCTGATCGATCGGCGCCTTGAAATACAGCCCCGGCTCCAAAAAGCGCTGGCCTAGCTCCGCGGCGGTCATCGCCTTGGCCGGGTCCCCGAGTAGGGACGAGACGCGCGCCTGCACCTTCGGGTCCGCGACCACGTCTGCGAGGAATGCCGGCAGAGAAAACCCATAGGGTGCCCAGACCAAGAGCACGATCACGATCGAGGCAGCCACTAACAACACCGCTTTAATGATCTGGACCCACGTTGTCGCTACCATGCCGCCGAATAGCACGTACGCGAGCATCAAAATGCCCACGGCGACCACCGAGGTCTCGTAGTTGATGCCAATCAGGGTCTTCACCAGCACTCCGCCGCCGACCATTTGTGCCGTCAAATAAAATGTCGACACGGTAATGGTCGAGAGCGCTCCGACAATACGGGTCTTCTTGGGATCGTTCCGATACGCCAGGATGTCCGATAGCGTGTAGCGCCCGATGTTGCGGCAAGGCTCGGCGATCAGCAGCAGCACGGTGATGTAGGCCACGAGCCATCCGACCGAATACATGAAACCGTCGTAGCCGTAGAGCGAAATGAGCCCCGCGATGCCCAAAAAGGAGGCGGCCGATAGATAGTCCCCGGCGATCGCCCAGCCGTTCTGGAGTCCGGACACGCCGCCCCCGGCGGTGTAGAAATCCGCCGCCGAACGCACCCGCTTGGCCGCCAGATAAGTGACGTACATGGTGATCGCGATGACGGCGGCGAACACCGTAAAGGTCAGCCAGCGATAGTTCTCCCCCACGCCCGATTGTGCAAAGGCCGGAAAGGCGACCAGCGGTAAGGCGGCGAGCAGCGCCACGAACGACCATTTTCGGGATGTCGGGGTCATACGCTTAGTTCTTTGTGAGCGGGGGCGACCGTTTTTCGACTGCGATTCGCCCCGCCGAACTTGGCGGCAATCTTTTCGGCCATACGATCGAAGTCTCGGCTCGCCTTACGCGAGTAGACCACCGCGATGGTCCAAGCGACGATGAACTCGCTCAGCGCGAACAGCAATCCGACGTTGACGACGCCCCAAACTCGGATCTTGAACAGATCTTGAAAATAGGCCGCCCCGATCGGCAGTAAAAAATAAAAGGTGACGGACAGCGCCATGAGTCCCCATAGAAACACCATCTTGCGTCTATGCAGACTCTGGAAATCCGGATCACGAATGATCGCGTCCCAGTCCACGTCAGGTTTGGACATGATGCGTGCGACTCCCCATGTTGACGGCTCCCCGGGGGAAGACTGGCCCTCGCGCGTTTGAGGGGACATTCGACTTTGGTCGAAGATTCGCCCAAGAGGGCGCGGAATTAGACTAAGGTCGTAGTACCTACATGAACTACGATGTCCTCCTCGTCGACGACCATCCCTTGTTTCGCGCGGCCCTTAAGGGCGCGGTGGGGGCCGCCTGCGCGGATTGCGTGTTCTTCGAGGCGGATTGCGTGGCCGGTTTGTTTGATGCGCTCGAGCAACACCCAAACGTTGACTTGCTTCTCCTGGATCTGAATCTGCCGGGCGCGTACGGCCTTTGTGCTTTGGCGCATTTACGCGGCTCATACCCACAGTTGCCGGTAATCGTAGTCTCCGCCATGGATGACCCGCGCACCGTGCGTCAGGTGATGGCCTTTGGGGCGCAGGGTTTCATCTCGAAATCCGCCGACGCAGCCACCATTGGCAGCGACGTTCTATCGGTGTTGCGCGGCGATAGCGTAGCGCCGAAGGCAATTGAGATGCATGAGGACGCGCTCCCCGATGTCGCGGCGCTCGATTTTGCCCAACGCTTGGCGCAACTCACGGCCCAGCAGTTCAGGGTATTCGGCATGCTGTGCTCGGGCCGGCTCAACAAGCAAATCGCCTATGAGCTGCAAATTACCGAAGCGACGGTGAAAGCTCATATGACCGCGATCCTGCGCAAGCTCGGCGCCGCGAACCGCACTCAAGCGGTATCGCTCGCCGGGCGCCTGGTGCTGGATCCGCACGAGATCAGACCGCCGCCCGAAGAAAGCGAGTGAGCATTCACGCGGCCGACCCACTCGTCAGGCGCAGCTTGAATGCGCTTAAGAGTGCGCGCAGCGCCGCCGGCCGCAAGGGCTTGTGGAGCAGGGGTACGCCGGCGCGGCGCGCGGCACGGGTCAATTCCGCACTATGGTCCGCGGTGATCAGTGCTGCGGCGCAATCCGATCCTCGAATCTCGATGATGCGCTGAACCAACTCAAGCCCGTTGCCGGTGTCTGCGAGATGGTAGTCGGCGAGGATTGCGTCGATGTCTAACGAACCGACCTCCCTCAGCGCTTCGCTCCATCCCCCAGCCTTGAAGACGCGGATGCCCCACTGCTCGAGGAGCGCCTGCATCGCATCGAGAATGGATGCGTCATCGTCGACCACCAGGACTTTGAACCCGCGCAGTCCGGCCGGGTCCGCGGGAGCCGCCGGCGGCTGCGGCCGCTCGTGGCGTCTGGCTTGCGCCACGCGTGGAACGCGCACCCCGAATACCGAGCCGTGGCCTGGTTGACTGCGCAGGGTCAATTCATGGTTGAGCAACCGCGCCAGCCGATCGCAAATCGAGAGCCCCAAGCCCAGTCCTTTTTCACCCCACGGGGAACCGTGCTCGAGGCGCGTGAACTCTACGTATAGGTGCTCTCGCTGATGCGAGGCAATGCCCGGTCCTGTGTCGTAAACGGAGATTTCCAGGTCGGTCCCACGCCGGCGGCAGCCGATAACTATGCCGCCACGCTTGCAATAGCGCAGCCCGTTGGATAAGTAATTTTGCAAGATACGCCGCAGCAGTACGCGGTCGCTGCACACCGCTTCTCGGCAACTGACCACCTGCAGTCGAAGATGCCGCGACAGTGCCAGCGGTGCAAATTGATGCCGCAAGTCCTCGAGCAGCTCGGCAATCGGGAAGGTCGTAAAGTCAGCACGCATCACGCCGATATCCAACTGCGCCACATCGAGCAGATCCTTGAGCACCTCCTCCGCAGCCCTCATCGAGCCATCGATGCGGGTGGCAAGTTCGGCGAGTTCCGGTTGCGAGGCGGCTCGGGATTCCAGAGCTGATGCAAACAGCCGCGCGGCGTTGAGCGGCTGCAAGAGATCGTGGCTCGCCGCCGCAACGAAGCGCGTCTTGCCGATGTTCGCCTCTTCGGCTTGGAGCTTAGCGGCGCGCTGCGCTTCGAGGGCTTCGGAGAGCTCCCGGGTTCGCTGCGCAACGCGCGCCTCCAGTTCCTGCTTGGAATCGAGCAGCGCTTGCTCCGTGCGCTTGAACTCGGTGATATCCGTGTACGTCGAGACGAACCCTCCGCCCGCGATCGGCTGACCGTTAATGCTAAACACTTGCCCGTTGCTGCGTTCGCGCTGGAAGGTGTACGCTGTTCCGGCTCGCATGTGAGCAAGCCGCTTGGCGACCTGCTGCTCCGGATCGCCGACGCCGAATTCGCCCCGCTGCGCGTTCCAGCGGATAAGATCGGCCACCGGTCGCCCAACGTAGACGAGGCCGCCCGGATAATTGAACATCTCAAGGTAACGGCGATTCCAGGCTACCAGCTTCATGTCGGCATCCACCACGCTGATGCCTTGCGTGACGTTCTCCATCGTCGCGGCCAGCAATTGGCGGCTGAATCGAAGTTCCTGCGAAGTTTCGTCCAATAGCTCCCCAACTTCGTCCAGATCCAGCCCATTGCGTTTGAGCGCATGAGTCAAGACGATGCGAGCCGAGGATGGGCCGATGGAGCCGGCGAGAACGCGTTCGACATGCTGCAGCATGCCCCGATCGGCGGAATCGGACGATTTGGATGGCGGCCGTGCCGACTGAGCTGCGTATTCCTCAAGCGAGCGGCGCGCAGCGGCCTGTCCGATGATGCGGGCGGCGACCGCCTCGAGATCACCTACCCTGGCGCTGATCATGGCGAGCCCCACCATGGGGGCCTTGGGCGTAGCAAATGCCCGCGCCGCCCGCCTTTCCTGCAGGGTGAGGCCCCGTGACAACGAAACTGTCACCAAAATTACTACATTGAGCGTTAGGGACGCGAATGCGCCGAAGCCTGCCGCGCCGAGGCTCGAATACCCCATCACCGCGTGCGGCCATAGCCACGCCAATGACTCGGGCGGCGCAAAATCCTGCGAGGGTAATAGACCACCCGCGATCAGGTTGGGCAGGAATAGCAGATATCCCCAGGCTATGAACCCGGCAAACATGCCCCAGAAGACTCCCGCGCGGGCGGCACCTTCCCAGTACAGGGCCGCGAGAATTCCCGGAGCGAATTGCGCTACGGCCGCGAACGCGATCATGCCGATCGAAGCGAGGCTAGTCAGCCCCGAAGTGGAGCGGTAATACGCGAAAGCGAACAGTGCCAACGCGAAGATGACCACACGACGCAACCAGAGGATGCGGCGCCCGAGGCTGGCGCCGGCCTCCAATCGACGATGCCACAACAACGGCACCGCGATGTCATTCGAAATCATGGTCGCGAGAGCGATGCTGGACACGACGACCATCGCCGTCGCCGCCGACAGTCCACCGAGGAAGACGAGCACCGCAAGCCATGGGGCCCCATAATCGATCGGGATCCGCAAAATCAGGGTGTCCGATCCCGCGGATATCGTATGCGCGCCGCTGACGGCGAGGACGACGATTGGCACAGCGAACGCGGAAAACATTCCGAGATACAGTGGCAATATCCAGCGAGCACGCTTCAGATCACCGCTATCGGCGCACTCGATCACGCTAATCTGGAACTGACGGGGCAAGCAGAAGATCGCGGACGCGGCAAGCAGCGTCGCAACGAACGTGTTGCCGTTGAACATCGTGGATGCGGTCTTGAGTTTTGCGGGCAGTTCGAACGGACGGCCCTTCAGCTCCAGCCACGCATAGAGGCCGACGGCTACAAAAGCCATTACTTTCAGCAGCGATTCGAAAGCGATGGCGAGCATCAATCCTTCATGATGCTCCGTGGTGTCGACCCGGCGAGCGCCGAATAGCACTGCGAACAAAGCCATGAGCAGGGCCACCTCGAGCGCGGAATCTCGATACCAAACCGCAGGCCCAGCGCCGGCCGTGGTCAAGGCCGCAATGCTGGCCGCTACCGCCTTGTACTGAAGCGCGAGGTACGGAATCGCTGCGGTGAAGGCGATTAGAGTCACCAGCACGGCGAGCGATCGGCTCTTTCCAAAGCGCGAGGCGATGAAATCCCCGATCGACCCTACTTTGTAAGCGCGCCCGACCTCGACCAGACGCTCCAGAAAAGGCAGCGCAAGCAAATAAACCAGCGTCGGCCCCACATAGATGGGCAGGTAGCCCCAGCCCTCGCGGACGGCCGTGCCGACAGCCCCGTAAAAGGTCCATGAGGTGCAGTACACACCGAGCGCCAAGCCGTAAATATAGGGCCGCAGCCGTTTCCAATTGGGATAGATGGAGCGTCGCTCTCCGTAAAAAGCAATCGCAAACAAAAATCCCAAATAGGCAATTGCCGATGCGGATAGCAGCCAGCCAGACAACATGAATCCCCGTTGTTGTTCGACCCGTGTTGCACGCCGCGTTTTGAGATGTGCACGGCGCTTGTTGTAGAGGCTATTCTAGTAGACTTATTAACGATCACCCAACTAAATCGATACTGCGGCAAGGATCCCGAGTTCACTTCGATTGGACTATTCGCTTCGCAGGCTGCGGCGCGGCAGGTTCGCGCAGGTCGCAGCCTAGTAGCCGAATTTGTAGCTCACCTGTGCGTAGATCTGCCGCGGGTCATTCCAGTGAAAGCCGCCGAAGGTCAGGCTGTTGTCGATCAGCAAGTGACGGTTCGTCACGTTCAGTACACTCAAAGACGCGGAAAAGCTCTGCCCCCACGCCTTGCCCGCGCTCAAATTCAACTCTGCGTGGCCCGGCAAATGACTCGGGGGAGTGCCGCTACCGTTGGAGAACCCCGAGCCCACGTACAGGTCGGCGGAAGCGAACGCTTGGCGCGGTAGATTCGCGTTGAGCCCAACATTCGCCGTGTTGCGCTGGTCATGATCGAGTGCGAAGAAGCCGGCGGCTGGACTGAAATCGGTAAGTCCGCCGTTGATCGCGCCGTATCCGTCGGCCGTCTGATTGGAATAGGTGAGGTGGGCTTGGCCGACACTCCAGAACTTGGGAGAACGAACGGTGAGCTCATTGCCCTGAATCAGCGCCCCATCGATCGTTAGCGGTATGAACGCATTCGAGTTGCCGATATTGTTGTGATCAAAAAAATTCTTGGCCTTGGTGTGAAAGTGATCGACATCGATCGCCCAGCCCTCGACGGGAATCGTGATGCCGACCTGGTATTCCTCGTCGCGCTCGCCGTGCAGGGGCAAGAAGCCCAGGTTGCTGTACTGCGCGTACTCGAGTAGAGGCCCGCTGAGCGTCGTGAGTGGAGGCGCCTGGTAGTACTTCCCCCAGAACCCGCGCAAGATCCAATTCACTCCGGGAAGCCGGACGGCGGCGCCGATCCTCGGACTGGTGGCGTTCTCGGTGATCGACCCATCAAAATGCGTTTGGCGCACGCCGACGGTCAATTGAAGCCAATCTGTCGGCTTGAACGTGTCCTCGATGTGGCCGGCGACTACCGAGCCGGTTGGCCGCAAATTCTGGTCGACGGGCGCATTGCTGCCATCGTTGAAAAGAAGGTTGAACGCTTCATGGTCGCGCTGATTCCACCCAATAACTCCCACCTGGATGTCGTTCTGGGTCACATGCCATCGCAACGTTTCCTGACCTCCGAGATAGGTTGAGGTGCGCTGGTCGGTGGTGCTGATGGGAAAATCGTTCGGTGCGCCATCGAGATCCGCTCGATTTTGATGATAGAAAAAAGACGTCGTCAGCGCGGCCTCGGTGTTCAGTTTTCGTACCCAGGAAAGAATGCCAAATACATCGGTCTCGCGCTGTACATCGTCGTCGAGCTGCCCTGGGGCGTTCGGGATATCGTAGTTGTCATGCCGTGCGGAGAAGACGAACCGGATCTGGTCATCGGAGGTGGCGTTGAAAATCAGGGTGCTGAACCCTCCGTAGCCGTCCTCTGAATCGTGAATGATTTGCGACACGGGCGTTTGGATTCCCAGATCGCTTCGGTTGCCGTTGAGGCTCGCGTAGTAAGCGAATCGCTCATCGTGGCTGCCGATGCTCACATAGTCGTTGGTCTGTCCAAAATTCCCGCCGGTCGCGACGAGCTCGCCCTGATTGTCTCGTTCAAAGCCGGTGCGCGGGACAACGTTGAACACGCCATAGGTGCGATCTCCCTGATCTGCCTCGTAGCTGCCCCGCTGGATCTCGAGATAATCGATGTCCTTGGGATCGATCTGGGGCCCCAAGTTGCTTGCGATGTTGGTGTTTGGAATTTCCACGCCATCGACCGCCCAAGTCGTCTGGTGGCCTCCGCGAACGTGCAGCTGGTCATGAACCACATAAGCTCCCGGAACGAAATTAGTGATCATGGCGAGATTGTTCGTCTGCTCGGCTCCGGGGGTCCTCTCGATGTCTTCACGGCTGACGACCGACGTCGGAGTCGATGTGACCGGCAGGGCCGTATCGAGCATGGCTGTCACCGTGACGGTTTCGAGCGTGGCCCCTTTGGCCAGTTGCACATGGGCGACGGGCGAAAAGCCCGACGTGACGGCCACGATCTGCGACTTGGTCTCGAAACCCGGCCGACCGACGGTCAAGACGTAATCGCCAATCGGGACTGAAATAAAGACGAACTCGCCCCGATGGTCCGTCCTCGTAGTCTCGGCCCACTCGGAGGTAGCCGACTTCAGGGCGACTTGGGCTTGCGCGATCGGCAGATGAGTCGGGTCGTGCACGACGCCGCGAACCGCACTCACATCGGCGGCGCGAAGCGCGGCCGGCGCAATCAGAACTGCAACTAGAACCGCAACCAGAAGCATCGCGCGTCGGACGCGCAATGACGCTGAACAGCAGAGACGGGCCCATCGATGGCCCACGCAGACAATTGGCATGACAGTCCCCATGATCCAGACGGGTCGACGCGCACGCGTGCATTGCTGCCACGCGCGGGCTTATCGGAGATCAGGAAACGTCGAGTGAAGGCGGGCCACGAGGTTGGTGAGATCGTAACGGCCGGGCCACCTGCCGTTTGGGTTCGGCCAGAAAGACTTCGAGAAAGGGTATTTGCCCGGGAGGATTGAAGGCCAGGAGGTCAGACACCGGTCCTTGAGCGGGCGCACTTCCGAAGGGACAGTCTTGCTGATCCGCATGATGCCGCGAATCGTGGTGGTGTTGATGGGGCGCAGGGTTGGATATTCCGTGCGCGGGACAGAGTTCCAACTGAAACGGCGCGCCGTTGGCGGGCATGAAGCCAACGGGAATATAGGCACGAAGCAGCAGCGCGCCCAGCACGATGAGGGCCGAAACGCGAAGGCTCCTGCGATTGAAAAATCGGTTGCCCATACCCCTTGAGTCAATGATGCCAGAGGCTCTTCATTGTACTAGGGACAGCTTATATCAGGCTCAACATTTGCGGACAACGAAGGCGCAGACTTCGCAAGATCCACCCGGGCCGCGTGTCTGATCGCGCCCTAAGCCTCGATCAGGTCCTTCACGGATATCGGGCCGGTTTCGGTGCTTGCTGCCTGAGGGAAGGGAGGGCAAATAGGCGCGACGCGCGTTCGGACGTCATCGGTTCATCCTTGGAAGAGATTATTCATTTGCGCGGCGGCTGGTCGATGACCTGGGTGATGTAGCCGTAAAGCTTCTGGGCCTGCTCGGCGGAGATCGTGCTCTCGGGAAACGGCGGCATAGGTCCGCCTAGGCCCCCCGGCAGCTTCGGTTGGCGGATAAAGGTGAGAAAATGCTCGAGCTTGTCGAGTTCCGGTGCATCGCGCAGCGGGAAGTTGGACATGATGGAGTTGCCGCCGTGCGCGTGGCAGCCGGAACAATGGTTCTCGAACAGCGTTTGGCCGTCCTGATATTGCGCCTGGGCGCCCGGTGATTTACCGCCGTAGACAATCTGCCCACCAAAGTACCCCAAAGATGCGACCGTCAGAAAGCAAAGAAAGTAGATTGGCAAGATGTGCTTCACCCTGGTTGGATCGCGGCGCCCGAGCAACACTCCCGTTATCAGGAGAACGCCCAGAAGTCCCGCCAGACCGAGCTTCATCTTGATCGCCAAAAGGAAGGCGCCCCCGTAATACCGTTGCCAGTCCATCAGCCCGAAAATCACGGTCGGCACCCAGAAGACCAGCGCAAGTACCAGTGAATAGTAGGCCGCCCGCGCCATCGAAGCGCGGGAGAACACGAGTCCCGTCGCGCCGATGAACAATGAACCTACGATGAGTCCTATCGGCATGTGCACCATGGCCGGATGGATCGGGTGCAGGTAGCCGATCTTGTCCAGGAAATCGTAAAAGCCATCCATCATCTGAGGGTTGCTGCTCATTGCTGTTTACTGACGATTACGGCGCTGCTGGGAGGGCGACCGGGGCGGTCCGCGCTGGAGGCATGGATCAGCACGGTGGCGTTTGATACACCCGCGTTGCAGAGTATCCGCCGCTCGCAGGACGAGTCTGTGCGGTGGCGTACGTAGAGTGTATCCCCGACACGGGACTTGGCCGCTCGAGTCCTATTGCGGTTATCTACACATCGTGATGAATAGGCCAAATTTGTGTAAGAGGTGACACATGGCTACCAATCTTTCGCTCGATCCGAAGCTTATCGAGCAAGCCGTCAAAGTGAGCGGTGAGCGCACAAAAAAGGCGGCAGTGACGCGCGCGCTGGAGGAATTCATCGCCCGCCGCAAGCAAAAGCACCTGCTTGATCTCATGGGCAAGCTCGAATGGGACACTGACTTCGACTACAAGGCCGAGCGCTCACGTCGATGACGATGCTGGTCGACACCAGCGTTTGGTCGCTCGCCTTTCGCAGGGACGCACCCGTTTCCGGCCCCGAGGTGCTGACACTTCGCGCGGCGATCGACCGCGGAGATGCCATTGCCACTACCGGGCTTGTGCTTCAGGAACTGCTGCAGGGCTTTGCTGGCTCGCGTGCCCGCAAGGACATCGTGCAGCGATTCGCTGCCCTACCGCTCCTGGTGCCGGATCGGCAGGACTACGTCGATGCCGCGGATATTCGCAACGTTTGCCGGCGGGCGGGGGTTCAGATCGGGACGATCGACGCACTGTTGGGACAGCTGTGCATACGCCACGAGTTGACGTTACTTACGACGGAGCGCGGACTTCTCACTTGCAGCGCGCCACTTCCCGCTGCGCGTCTGGAGTTCCGCGCTGTAGTAGCGCAGGCAGCGCGCGGCGCTGCCAATAACCGACGGTTTTTTCTCAAAAGTTCGCAACATCTCGAGCGCAGTCACCAAAGACTGGCCCCAACGTCAAGTTATTTTTGAGAATGTCGGCGCGGCAACCTCAACCTGCCGACTCGATCTGGGGGCAACGCTTCGCCGGGGACAGCTAAATGCATCGCACAATGCCGCCCGAAGGCGGCGCTTTCTGTGAATTGGCCACCCGCAGGCGGATTTGCAGCCTACCCGCTAGATTCGTCCCGTCGGTCAGTCACGGTCTGACGGCAACAGCAGGAAACTGTGGTTCACGTTGTTTGCGTCCAAGTAATATCCCGTGACCTCCCCTTGGTCGTTGATGCTGACAGGGAAGGTGCCGCTATAGGAACCTTGAGTTGTATTTGCACCTGGCGCATCGAAAGAAGTCACCTTGCCCTCCGGACTGCGCACGAAGCCGTGGTACACGTTGTTCGCGTCCAAGTAGTATCCCGTGATCGCGCCCCAGTCGTTCAGGCCCACGGAACAATCCGAGTAGCAGCCGATGCCTTGGGGGCCCTCGTCGGGTACGTCGAACGTCGTGAATTCACCCCAAGGACTGCGCAGGTAACCGTGAACCACATTGCTTGCATCAATGTAATAGCCCGCGATTGCGCCGAACTGATTGATTGGGACCGAAGAACCAGGAGAGCCCGTACCTTGGTAGGGACCAGTGCCGGCGAAAGGAGCCTGGAATGGGGTGAGCTTACCCTTGGGGCTGCGCACCAGGCCGTGGTCAACGAAGTTGCCGCTGTTGTCTTCATAGCCCCCTGCGATCGTTCCGAAAAAATTGATACTAAAAGCGCCCGAGCCATAGCAGCCTGTCGCAGAGCTAGCCTCGCATGCGCCTGGGCCACTCCACATTTCGAACGTGCCGTCGGGACGGCGCAAGAAAGGTTGGAATACTCCGTTCTGATCTTCGTAGAAGCCGACGATTGCTGACTCCAGATTAAGCGCAATCGGAGTAGTGGTGCCGATGGTGCCCCCAGTCACGTCGAACGTCGTGAACTTCCCCTCTGGACTGCGCAGGAACCCGTGGCCCTCGTTGTTCGCGTCGTAGTACACCCCTGTGATTGCCCCGGCGTCGTTGATGGCATTAGGAAGAGTTCCGTTGAAGTCACCAGCTTGCGTATCGGCCCCGGGCGCTTCAAAAGTAGTGAATTTGCCATCCGGGTTTCGCAGGAATCCGTGATACACGTTGTCCGCGTCCAAGTAATATCCTGTGACTGCCCCCCAGTTGTTGATGAGCACCGAACAATCGGTATAAGCGAAACACCCCGTACCTTGGTAACTGCCAGTGCCCGCGCCGGGTGCGTCGAGAGTGATGATGCGGGGCTTGGCGCTCGCGTTCGCTGCGAGGGTCATCGCAAGGGTCAGCAGGCTGACGCAGAGAAGACCTGCCTTGGTTTTGCAGGTGGGTTTGGTGGTTAAGCTAATTTTCTTCACGGCGCCTCCCCTTTACGCACACTACTGGATCATCCCGGTGGTCTTTGGATCTTTGGGTGAATTTACGGCGGTAGGCAACGTAAGCGCATCACCCGTTCGGGTGAAATTAGCCAGGAATGCTCTAGTGAGACGTGACGCGCATCAAGAGCGCGATCAAGTCGGCTTGGCGCGAGGTATTGGTTTTGGCGAAGATGGACTTTAGTTGAGTACGGACCGTTTCTACGGAAATGTGATGGGCGGCTGCGATGCTGCGGAGGTCACCTCCCTCAAGGAGGGCGATCGCGATCTTTGCCTCTGCGGGAGTGAAATCAAACATCGAGCCGATGAAGATTGGATCTGCGAAGTTGTTGGACGTGGGAGGAGCAATGGTTAGTAGGGCGACAGGCATAGGGCCGAAGGCGCTCATGGATGTGGCGGGTTGCATGGCCCATATACTGCAGAGAAGATGATCATCGCGCATTTTTCCCGCCGCGAGACGCAGCGCGATTCGGCGTGGGGTTCCTTTCAAATTACCGGTAAGTTCCGCGAGTTGGAGCGCGTCGAATGCCCCGTGCAGCTCGGCCGAGGCCTTCGATTCTCGACAGCAAAGTATTTCGTCCTTGGCAAACAGCAAACCACCGGATGCGAGGAATTGGCGCGCGAGGGAATTTGCGGCAATTATCCGCAGGTTCAACCCGAGGAGCACCATGGGACGGGCGGATGCCTCAATGAGAGCGACGCCCGCTTGCGCAGTGGCCTGCACAACACCGAGATGCTTGACGATGCGGTACGCGGCCGCAAGATGACCCACATACCGTTCCAGCAGTGCCATATCGGCCGGAGTGTAGGGCGGCAGATCATGCGTTCGGCTCATTCCTAACATCACTACATAGCGTTCGTCTTCGGCAACCTTGGCGGCGAGCAATTCACGAACGTCGAACGCCGCCCAATAGTCGCGGTAAAACGGGTGTTTTTTGTATTCTTCGATCGGAAAAACGTCTGCCGTGTTCACTACCGCGCCAACAGGCATGGAACCGGTGTACGACAGATGTGGATCGTAGCGATGGTACTCGCGCACGTATTCCAGTATGGCATCGAAAACAATCGAGTCCATGTGAGCTGGTTGGTCGGAGCGGACTAGTGACCCGTTTGTTTTATCGACCGTCAGCAATTGCATCTGCCGAACCTTCAATTCGGTGAATAGGCCATCTAAGGCCTTTGGCCACGCAACAAGGCCTGCGGCTGCCTCATACAGCTCGCGCACGACCGTATCGTTCAATTCGGGGGGCCACGTCGCAGAACTCGGCATTCTCTATAGTAGCTGATAGGGGTCTTTGCCTTAGCCGAAGTTGCCGCAACTCCAAATGTTTGGAGTATCCATTGCCGTCCTCGGGAAACGGCGCCGCCGCCGTATAGGGGGCCATGCGCTCGTCTGGTTCCTGCTCAATCACCGGATCAAGCATTTGACCTATCGCAGCCTTGATCGATCGAATTCTCGGGCGAAAGCCAATGTAAAGGCGGTGGATGACACGAAGTCCCACCGCGAGTGCGCCAACGCACAGACCAAGTAGGGTCATCATGCTCCACTGCAAGTCGTCGAAGCCATAGGAGAGACCGATGGATGTGCTGATCCTTCTGATATTGCTCTTGCTGCTGTTCGGTGGGGGCGGAGGTTTGTACTGGGGCATGGGCGCGGGTTGGGGATTCGGCCCGATCGGATTGATCACTGCCGCATTTGTGATTGCCTTCATGGTCTATCTATATCGCAGTAGTAGGAGTTCCCGTGCGTAGGGTGGGCTTTGCGGCTCTTGCGTCGCCACTGTCCGAGGCGGGTGATTCAATTCGGCGAGGGTGCAGATCGCGACGATCGACGCGCTGTTGGGGCAGTTGTGCATACGCCACGAGTGGACTTTACTGACGACGAACGCTGACTTCGCACTTGCCGCGCGCCAATGCCCGCTGCGCCTCTGGTGTCCCGCGCTGTAGTAGGCCAGCGCGCGGCGACAGCTCATCTGAACTTTGAAGCGCACGATGGGTTCAATCCATACACGGGCGGTACTGGCGGCCAACAACCGACAGATTCTTCGAAGTACGGTCGGCTGCTAGCGCCAGTGGGTTCCGATGGCAAGCGATTTGCGGCTACCCGACCGACCTGCGCCATGGAAGCAGCATCGACACATGGCGCTTGTACCGTCGATACTCGTCACCAAATAGATCGATCAGATCGCGTTCCTCCAGCAAAATGCCGACGACGATGTAGGCGCTGGTCACCGCCGCGAACAACAGATGGCCCACCGTCATCACCGGAGCGGCCCAAAATGCGATAATGAAACCCAGGTAGATTGGGTGACGCACGAATTTATAATATAGCGGTGTACGGAATCGCGGCGCCGGCATTGGGTGGCCATTGAGGTTGCTGGTGACCTGGTGCAACCCGAACAGTTCGAAGTGATTGATTAGAAAAGTGCTGGAGAGCACGATTAGAAAGCCCATGTACGAAAGTGCAGTCAGCGCAATGCGGAACAGGGGATCCTCGATGTGCCAGATCTCGGTCGGCATAGGTCGCCACATTGCGCAGAGCAAGATGAGTGCTAAGCTCGAGCACAGAACGTAAGTGCTTCTTTCCACCGATTTCGGAACGAACCGCGTCCACCATTGCTTGAACTGCCTGCGCGCCATCACACTGTGCTGGAGTGCGAATACCGTCATTAGGAGGAGGTTGACCAACAAGGCCTCGCGGGTCGGGGCCAGCGCCCCAGTGTCTATAGTTTTCGGGACGATGACACCGGTGACGAAGCCAACGGCATAAAGAAACGTGACGAAGAATACAATGTAGGATGCAATTCCGTAGAGAAACGCAATGAATGGACCCATGGTGTCTCCTATGTTTCTATCGGTGCTCAGCGGGATACGTGCCTGTGAGCATGACGACAGAGGGATCGGAAGTCCTTGCGCTGCGCTTGATTTGATATTGAGATTGCCTTGATAACTCGATGAGAGCCGCGTGATATTTTCATTTTCCGCTCATGCGCTTGATACCGAGCGGCGCGAACTGCGCCGAGGCGCCGATCCGATTGCCGTGGAACCGCAGGTATTCGACCTTTTGGTCTACTTGCTGCAGAATCGCGACCGCGTCGTCACCAAGGAAGATCTCATCGCTGCGGTTTGGGGCGGCCGAATTGTGTCGGACTCGACGATGACCAGCCGCATCAACGCCGCGCGCAAAGCCATTGGCGACAGCGGCGAGCGGCAAAAGTTGATCCGTACCTTGGCGCGTAAGGGTCTTCGTTTCGTGGGCACCGTGACCGTGCACTCGGATGCTGGCCAGCCGGACACTCGCGGCGCTGTCCCTGCGACGATGGATAACCATCAAGATCGGCCGCGCTCGACGCAGCCACGAACTGATCGGCCCGCCATCGCCGTGCTCCCTTTCGTCAACATGAGCGGCGATCCGGAACAAGAGTATTTTTCGGACGGCATCAGCGAAGACATCATCACTGCGCTGTCCAAGCTGCGTTGGTTCTTCGTCATCGCCCGCAACTCGTCCTTCCTCTACAAGGGCCGCGCGGTGCACATTCGGCAGATTGCCGATGAGGTCGGCGTCGGCTACGTGGTGGAGGGCAGCGTGCGCAAGGGCGGCGACCGTGTACGAATCACGGTGCAGCTCAACGATGTTGCCACCGGAAGCCACATTTGGGCGGAACGCTACGATCGCAATCTGGCGGACGTATTCGCGGTGCAGGATGAAATCACCGAGGCCATCGTCGCCGCGATCGAACCGCAGATCTACGCGACGGAGAACTTTCATTCACGACGAGTGGCGCCGAACAGCCTGGACGCATGGGATCTGGTGATGCGCGCGCTGTCGCACTATTGGCGCGTGACGCGGCAGGACAATCTGGTCGCGCAAGCCCTGCTCGAAAAAGCGATTGCCATTGATGCCAACTATGGTCAGGCACTCGGTGTGCTTGCCGCCAGCCACACGTTCAGCGCACACATGGGATGGGCGGATATGGGGACCGCAGTCCCACTCGCTGAGCGCGCGGCGTTGGCCGCGATCCTCGCCGACAGCGAGGATCCCTGGGCGCACTACGCCTTGGGCTACGCCTATTTGTATAAGCGGCGCTTTGACGACTCGCTGGCTGAATTCGAACTCGCGCTACGCCTCAATCCGAGCTTCTCGCTTGCTCAGGGCTATCATGGGTTGGCTCTGACCTATTGCGGGCGCTGGGAGGAAGGCATCGTAGCTGCGCGCCGAGCACTACGCTTAAGCCCGCGTGATCCGTACTCTTCGCTCTATTGCGGAATCGCAGCTTACGCCCACTATGTCGGGCATGACTACAGCGAGGCGATGCGGTTAGCGCGTGAGGGCATCCGGCAACGCAATGATTTCGTCGGCGCACATCGGGTGCTAACGGCCGCAGCGGGCATGGCGGGGCAAGCTGAAGTCGGCGGGGCTGCATTGCAAGAGCTCCGCCGGGCGCAACCCAATATCTCGCTCGCCTGGATTGCGTGCGAAATGCCGATTCGGGAATCTGCCGAACTGGAGCATTACTTGGAGGGAT
>Ga0182030_10004319_pt1 | contig 30352 bp, 24 predicted proteins | sample 812S3MmetaG_FD_121299 | JGI IMG/M metagenome (GOLD analysis project Ga0182030, IMG submission 121299) | Permafrost microbial communities from Stordalen Mire, Sweden - 812S3M metaG (Illumina Assembly) | ecosystem: Environmental > Terrestrial > Soil > Wetlands > Permafrost | place: Sweden...
CGGGAGCGAGCCCCACGACCTGTACCGAGCGGATGGTGGCCGAGTCGTGCGAGGGCCCGACCACCACGGCGGCATAGGAGGTCAGCTCCGAGAGCAGGCCGGTGGCCCGGTCGAGCATCTCTTCCATCTCCCCGTGGACCTGGTCGAAGAAGTTGCACACCTGCTCGTGCTGCGCCGGGCCGAGGACCCCCGGCTGGGTCAGGTGGTCGACGAAGAAGCGGTAGCCCTTGTCGGTCGGGATGCGCCCGGCGCTGGTGTGGGGTTGCACGAGATACCCGTCACGCTCCAGGGCCACCATTTCGGACCGCACCGTGGCCGAGGAGACCTGCACCCCGGGGGCGTTCGCCACGTGGGACGAGCCCACCGGCTCCGCACTGCCGATGTACTCGGTGACGACGGCTTCGAGAATGGCCGCCTGGCGCTCGTTCAGGGCGCGGTCGTCCGCATCGGCGGCGGCGGGTCGGGCGTGCTTGTCATTGGTGGTCATGGGAGAGCCTTGGCACTCAAGTCTACCGAGTGCCAGGCCCTGTCCCCCGGCCACCCCTGACGCGATCCCCCGGACAACCCGGGGAGCTGCCTCATCGGCGGTCTGTGGCGCGGTCTCATTGGCGGCCTCGCCTCGGGCGCGGTCTCGGGCGCGGTTTCAGTCGTCGAGCCGCAGGGCGGAGATGAACGCCTCCTGCGGCACCTCGACCCGGCCGATGTTCTTCATGCGCTTCTTGCCCTCCTTCTGCTTCTCCAGCAGCTTGCGCTTGCGGGTGATGTCGCCGCCGTAGCACTTGGACAGGACGTCCTTGCGCTTGGCCTTGACCGTCTCGCGGGCCACGATGCGCCCGCCGATGGCGGCCTGGATGGGGACGTCGAACATCTGCCGCGGGATGAGCTCGCGCAGCTTGTCGGCCATGCGGCGGCCGTAGTTGTCGGCCGACGAGCGGTGCACGATGGTGGAGAAGGCGTCGCAGGGGGCATGGTTGATCAGGATGTCCACCCGCACCAGGTTGGCCGTGGCGTAGTCCTTGGGCTCGTAGTCGAGGCTGGCGTAGCCCTTGGTCCGGCTCTTCAGCTGATCGAAGAAGTCCAGCACCACCTCGGCCAGGGGCATGGTGTACACCAGCTCGACCCGCTCGGGTGAGAGGTACTCCATGCGGGTCATCTCGGCCCGCTTGCTCTGGCACAGCTCCATCACCGTGCCGGTGTACTCCGTGGGGGTGATGATGGTGGCGGTCAGCATCGGCTCGTCAATGTGGTCGATCCGGCTGGCGTCGGGGAGCTCGGTCGGGTTGTCGACGTCGATCTCGGACCCGTCGGTCAAGTAGGCCCGGTAGGCCACGCTCGGGGCGGTGGCGATCAGCGAGAGGTCGAACTCGCGCTCGAGGCGTTCCCGCACGATCTCCATGTGCAGCAGGCCGAGGAAGCCGCACCGGAACCCGATGCCCAAGGCGTGGGACGACTCGGGCTCGAAGGTGAAGCTGGCGTCGTTGAGCTTGAGCTTCTCGAGGGCGTCGCGCAAGTCGGGCAGTTCGTCCCCGTCCACCGGGTAGAGCCCGCAGAAGACCATCGGCTTGGGGTCCTGGTAGCCGGCCAGCGCCTCGGTGGCCCCGTGCGCCGCCGTGGTCACCGTCTCGCCGGAACGGGCCTCGCCGACGTCCTTGATCCCGGCGATCAGGTAGCCCACCTCGCCGGGGCCGAGCACGTCCACCGGGACTCCTACCGGCGTGCGCACGCCCACCTCCTCCATGTCGTGCACCGCGCCCGCCTGCATGAACCGGAGGCGGGCGCCGGCGTGCAGCGTGCCGTCCACAATCCGGATGGAGCTCACCACGCCCCTGTACTGGTCGTAGGACGAGTCGAAGATCAGCGCCCGCAACGGCGCGTCGGGGTCGCCGGTCGGGGCCGGGATGCGCTCGATGATGGCCTGGAGCAGTTCGGGCACCCCCTGGCCGGTCTTGGCCGAAATCTGCAGGACGTCCTCGGCGGCCAGTCCCAGCACGTGCTCGATCTCGAGGGCGCAGCGCTCCGGATCGGCCGCGGGCAGGTCGATCTTGTTCAGCACGGCCACAATCTCGAGATCGTTCTCAATGGCCTGGTAGCAGTTGGCCAGGGTCTGGGCCTGAATACCCTGCGAGGCGTCGACCAAAAGGACCGCCCCCTCGCAGGCGGCGAGCGAGCGGCTCACTTCGTAGCCGAAGTCGACGTGGCCCGGAGTGTCGATGAGATGGAGGACATGGCCGTTGTAGAGGACCCGGACGTTCTGGGCCTTGATGGTGATCCCCCGCTCGCGCTCTATGTCCATGGAGTCGAGGTACTGCTCGCGCATCAGCCGCGGATCGACCGCCCCGGTGATCTCGAGGATCCGGTCGGACAGGGTGGACTTGCCGTGGTCGACGTGGCTGATGATGGAGAAGTTGCGGATGTGCCCAATGGCAACGGGTCCACTGGCGACGGGGACATTGACGACAGGGGGCGGCGGCACGGTCAATCGATCGTACCGGGCCGCACCGGGGACCAGGACGGACCTCCGGCGCCACCCCCCTCCGGCGGTGGGCGCCGGCGTGACCCCTCGCGTGGGGGAAATGGGGCTGCGACCTGCTATGGTTGCTGCTCGCACCGGTGGGCCGACGCCCGCCGCTCCGTTCGCCCGGCATCCCATTTGCCGGCATCCCATTTGAAACCAGCGAGGACCTCCACGTGGCCAACATTGCCAGCCAGATCAAGCGGAACCGTCAGAACGAGAAGCGGCGTCTGCGCAACAAGTCGGTCCGCGCCGAGCTGCGCACCCGCACCAAGAACGCCGTGACGGCCGCCCAGGCCGGGGCCGAGGACAGCATCGAGCAGCTGCGGCTGGCCGTGAAGCGGATCGACAAGGCTGCCGCCCGTGGTGTGATCCACAAGAACACCGCGGCCAACCACAAGTCCCGCCTCGTGCGCCGCGTCGCCGCCATCGAGGCCGCGGCTGCGGCCGCCTACGAGCCGGCCGACGACGAGGTCGGCGAAGAGGTCGACGAGTAGCTCCCCACCCGGAGCCGGTCGCTCGCGACCTGACGCGGTGGGCTACCTGACGCAGTCGCCCCACCGCGCGCGTCAGTCGCCGTGCGCCTCGGAGAGGCGGGCACCGAGCGTCGCCATGTAGGCCCGCAGCGGTGCCGGTTCGCGCACCTCGAACTCCAGGCCCAGGCCGATCAGGTAACCGGCCAACCACGCGAAGTCGTCGATCCCGAGCTCCAGCAACGTGGTGGTGGCACCCTCACCCGAGAGCACGCCGACATGCGGCGCGATGATCGGGGCCACCTCCTCGAGTGGGGCCTTCACCACGACGACCGCCGTATGCGTGTAGTGGGACGTGGTGATCCCTTCGGCGACCAGCCTCCCCGGGTCGCGCAGTGGTCGGGGCACGAACGTATGCCCGGGCACCACCACCGAGGAGACCCGGTCGACCCGGAACGTGCGCCAGTCCTCCCGGTCCAGATCGAAGGCGACCAGGTACCACCGGCGGTCGGTCGCCACCAGCCGGTGGGGCTCCACCCGCCGCTCGCTGCCCCGCCCGTCGTGGGACCGGTAGGAGAAGAGCGCCCGCTGGTGATTGTCGCAGGCCTCGGCCAGCAGGATCAGCGCCTCGGTCGAGACGACCTCGGACGGCGGGATCAGCGACACGGTGGCGTGCCGCAGGGCGGCGAGCCGGGCCCGCAGGCGCGGGGGCAGGAGACGGTCCAGCTTGGCCAGAGCGGTGAGCGCGCTGCGCTCTATGCCCGGGACGGCGGCGGCGGCGGAGAGGCCCAGCACCACGGCGATCGCCATCGCCTCGTCGTCCTCGAAGAGCATGGGCGGCACGTCCTGCCCGCCGCCCAGGTGATAGCCGCCCGCCACGCCGGGGACGCCGTCTATCTGGTAGCCGAGGGACCGGAGCCGCTCCACGTCGCGCCGCACGGTGCGGGCGTCCACCTCCAGGCGTTCCGCCAGGTCGGCCCCGCTCCAGCTGGCCCGCCGTTGGAGCAGGCCGAGGAGCCGCAGAAGGCGGACGGAGGAGGCGGGCATAGGTCACATTCTTCCCCATTGCGGACCGGATCTGTCCGCAATGGGGCGTACCGTGAAGTCATGGTCAATCCACGACAGATGCAGCAGCTGGCCAGGGAGTATGAGCGGGACTACCTCGCCGCCGCCCCCGGACGGGGACGTGCCCCGTCACCCCTCAGAATGCGGCAGCGATTCGGTCGGACCCTGGTCGGTGTGGGCGTGCGGATCGCCCGGGACTCACTCGCCCAACCGGAAGGTGAACAGCTTCTCCGGCGTGATCCGCGCCCCCAGCGGATTCTCGTTCTCCAACCACGTCTCGAACGCCGGTCCCTGCTTGGGTAGGTAGAAGTCGAGCATGGCCTCCTTGAGCTCGCCGTGAGCCGGATCGAGCACGTCGAACAGCTCCGCCCGGCCGTGCACCGTCACGGCGAGCTCCTCCCCGGGAAGGTAGGTGGCGCTCACCGCCGGCCGGGTCGCCAGGTGGCGCATGCGCACCGAGTTGCGGGCCGAGCTGAAGAAGAAGGTGCCGTGGAGGAAGTAGCCGTCGACCGGTCCGACCAGGGGGCGGCCATCGGCCGTCACGGTAGCCAGGACCAGGAGGCACATCCCCTGCAGCCGCTCGCACAACGCGACGGCATCCACTCGACGGTCCTCGGAGATGATGCTGCGCAGGTGGGGACCGGCCCCCGCCGCGCTGGCGTCGAGAAGGTCTTGGAGGACGGCAAGTTCTTCGGGCGTCTCGTGCACGGGCCGATTCCACCACGCCGTTGCGCGCGGCGACGCGGCCGTCAGCGGCGGGACGCGCTGCTCCGCTGCCGGGTCTGGCGGCTGAGCCGGGCCACCAGAATCTCGACCACGATCTCCGGGGGCAACCCGGTCGCCCCCTTCACGTCGAGGTCGGCCTCGGCCAGCAGGGCAATGGCCTGCGCGATGCGTGCGCTGCCCAACCGGCGCGACTGCTCGAGCGCCTTCTTCCCCACGAACGCGCTGGGAACCGACAGCAGTTGCGCCGCCTCCTCGCCACTCGAGACCGTGGCGCCGTCGAGGGCCAGCATGTTGGAGTAGTGCCGGTGCAGCGAGAAGAGGACCTCCACCGCGCTCAACCCGCCGGCATCGGTCATGCGATGCAACACCCCGAGGGCGGCCGCCGCGTCACCGCGATCGATGGCGTCGGTGAGCTCGTAGCGGGCGACGGTGCCGGCTTCACCCAGGTAGGGCTCCAGGTCCTCAACCGTGATGCGCGCACCCTGGCCGTAGGCGGCGGCCAGCGCGCCCAGGAGACCTTCGACGCGGCCGAGGTCCTCGCCGACGTGCTGGCCCAGCAGCTGGGCCGCCTGGGGCTCCAGCTTGACCGGGGCGCCCCGCAGATGGTCGTGCAGCCAGGCCTTGCGATCGCCGGGACGGGTGACCGAGACGTCGATGACCTGACCCGACGCCGTGACGGCCTTGGTCAACGGGGCCGGAATGGTGCCCCCTCCCCCGACCAGGATGAGCACAGTGGACGGGAGGGGGTCCTTGACCACCTCGACGAGGCGGGGCACGTCGGCGGTGAGCAGCCGGCCCGCCTCCCGCACGATCACGACGCGCTGGTCGATCAAGAAGGGCGGGGTCAGGCAGGCATCCACGACCGCCCCCACGTTGATGTCATCGCCCGGGCCGCCGCCGATCTCTTCGACCACGAGCGAGTGGTCGCGGTCCCCCACCACCTCGGCCAGCAGCCGGCGCACCTCCTGGGCCACGAGCGACGCGTCGTCGCCCTTGACGAGATACGACGATGCGCTCACTCGGCCGCGCTCACCGCGGCGAGTGCATCGCGGACGCGGCAGGTGCCCTTCACGTCGTGCACCCGGAGGATCCGGCACCCCCACGACAGGCCGAGCGCCGCCGCCCCCAGCGATGCGGGCCCGCGCTCGGTCAGGTCGAGGTCGAGGATGACGCCGAGAAACGTCTTGTTCGAGGCGGAGAGGAGGAGCGGATAGCCGAGAGCGGCCAATGTCGACGACGCCCGCAGGAGGGTGAGCGACTGGGCTGCCGTCTTGCCCAGGTCCAAGCCGGCGTCGAGCACGATGCGCTCGGGTGGGATGCCGGCGGCGCGGGCGCGGGCGGCCCGGGCGGAGAGGAAGGTGCTCACCTCGGCCACGACGTCGTCGTAGTGCGGCTCGGGGTCGGCCACTCGGGGGGCGAGACGGATGTGCGTCGCCACCACGGCGGCGCCGAACTGCGCCGCGGCCGCCAGGTACTCGGGGTCGGCGAACCCGCTGATGTCGTTGCCCATCAACGCGCCCTCTTTGTAGGAGGCGCGCGCGACCGAGGCCCGCCAGGTGTCGACCGACACCGGCGTCGCAAAGCGCGCGACCAACCCGGCCACGACGGGGACGACGCGGTCCATCTCCTCGGCCTCGGTGACCTCGGGCCCGGGCCCGGCCTTGACCCCGCCGACATCGAGGATGTCCGCCCCTTCGGCCACCAGGGCCTCGGCCCGGGCGTAGAAGGCGTCGAGTGAAAAGGTGGCGCCCTTGTCGTAGAACGAATCAGGGGTGCGGTTGAGGATGCCCATGACGAGGCCACGGTGGGTCAGGTCGTGCCGCCGACCACCGAGGTCGAGCGTGCGCACCGGCGGGTCCGGGTCCGTCACGAGCGGTCTGGGATCATCAGGAGAAGCGTGCGGTCATCAGCACAGGCGGGTGGCCATCAGTACAGGCGCGTGGCCAGAGCCCGGCGGAACGAGCTGGTGCGCGGGTCCTCCGCTCCGAGGGTTTCGAGCAGGTCCACGAACTCCTGACGGGCCGCGTCGTCGTCCCGCACGCGTTCGAGCAGCGCGTGCAGGCGGGCGTCGAGCTCGGCGTCGTCGCCCGCCACGTTCACGCCGCTCTCGACCAGGCGCGCCTCGGCCGCCAGGCTGCGCACGGCGGCCGTCTCGGGCACCCGGGCCAAGAGGGCCAGGGCCTCGGCCGCCTCCCCCCGGTCGATCAGGATCCGGGCCAGGCCCTCGGTCGCCTGCTGATGCCCGGCCTCGAGCTCGAGCGCCCGGCGCAAGGAGACCTCGTCCCCGGCGGCCGCCAGGGTGTCCGCCTCGCTGAGCGCCGGGAGCAGCTTCTGGACGAAGGCGGCGACCTGGGGCTCGGGTAGGGCACCGATGAACTGGTCGGCCACCTTGCCGTCCACGATGGCGAAGACGGCCGGGATCGACTGCACCCCGAAGGACTGGGCGACGCGCGGGTTGTCGTCCACGTTGACTTTGGCCAGCTCAACGGCACCGGCGGTGGCCGCCACCGCTCGTTCGAGCATGGGGCCCAAGGTTGTGCACGGACCGCACCAGGGGGCCCAGAGGTCCACGATGACCGGTACCTGCGCGCTGCGGGCCAGCACATCTGTCTGAAATGTCTCGTCGGTAACGTCCATAGTCACATGAGGCTATCGGCAGCGGGGCCAAGGTCCGCTGCCGGGGCATTAGCGTCGGGTCCCATGCCAGCCCAGCCTGAAGGCATTCATGTGGAGAACGTGACCGAGTGGTTCACGGCCCACGTCCCCGAGATCGCCACCCCTTTGACGTTCACCCTGATCGCAGGCGGGCGCTCCAACCTGACCTTCCGGGTCGAGGACACCGCCGGGCGGGCGTGGGTCCTGCGCCGGCCGCCGATCCACCACGTGCTGCCCACCGCGCACGACATGGTGCGCGAGCACCGTCTCATGACCTCGCTCGGGCCCTCGGGCATCCCCGTTCCCAAGACCATCGGCCTGTGCACCGACGAGACGGTCAACGAGCGCCCGTTCTTCGTCATGGAGTTCGTCGAGGGTCACATCATCCGCGACGCCCCGGAAGCCGAGAAAGCGTTCGACGAGGCGACGCGACGCGCCGTCGGCGGCCACATGGCGACGACCCTCGCCACACTGCACGACGTCGATCCCGACGCGGTGGGACTGGGGGACCTCGGACGCCGCGACGGCTACATAGAGCGGCAGCTCAAGCGGTGGAGCGGCCAGTACGCCCAGACGCGGGTAGAGGGCGTCGACCACGGCGGACTGGTGGAGCGGGTGGGCGACGAGCTCGCCCGGCGCATCCCGGCGCAGCAGCGCACGTCCATCGTGCACGGTGACTACCGCCTGGACAACGTCGTCCTCGACGACCGCGGCGAGGTGCGGGCCATTCTCGATTGGGAGCTCTGCACCCTGGGCGATCCACTGGCCGACGTGGGACTGCTCATGGTCTATTGGGCGGAGAGCGGCGACAACTTCTCGGCGCTCACCTTCTCGCCCACCACCGCGCCCGGCTTCTCCACCCGGGCCGAGGTCCTGGAGCACTACGCCGGGGCGTCGGATCTCGATCTCTCGGGGATCGGGTACTACACCTCGTTCGGGTACTGGAAGTTGGCCTGCATCCTCCAGGGGGTCTATGCCCGTTACGTCGCCGGCGCCGGCGCCGGCGACCAAGGGAGCGTGGACGCCTACCCGGACCAGGTGGCGACCCTGGCCCAGATGGCCGCCGACGCGCTGGGGGCGACACCATGAGTCCCGACGGGATCACCGAGATCTTCTCGACGCACGGTGAGCCCGCGCTCGACCGGCCCGTCCTCGTCGTCTCGCTCGAAGGTTGGGTGGACGCCGGGCTCGGCGCCACCACTGCCATCGCCTCGCTCCTGGGGCAGGGGGCCACGGCGCCACTCGTCACCTTCAACGGCGAGCACTTCTTGGACCAGCGCGCCCGTCGGCCGGTGGCCCACATCGTCAACGGCGTGACGACCGAGCTGACGTGGCCCCAGACCGTCGTCCGGCACGGGCAGGACACCATGGGTGCCGACGTCCTGTATCTCGTGGGGCCCGAGCCGGACTTCCACTGGCGCGCCTTCACCGATGCCGTGGTGGGGCTGGCGAAATCGTGGCGGGTGCGGATGGTGGTCGGGCTCGGCGCCTTCCCGGCGCCGGCGCCGCACACCCGTCCGGTGAAGCTGGCCGCGACCGCTCCGGAGGCTTCGGCGGACCTGGTCGAGCGGATCGGCATCGTGCACGGTGAGCTCGAAGTGCCGGCCGGCATGATGTCCGCGCTCGAGATGGCGTTCGCCGAGGTGGCCATCCCCGTCGTGACGCTGTGGGCCCGGGTTCCGCACTACGTGGCCGGCATGCCCTTCCCCGAGGCCAGCGCGGCACTGATCGAAGGATTGGTCGGCCTGGCCGGGCTGAGCTTTGACTCCACCGCGTTGCGCCGGGCGGCCGACAGCTCCCGGCGCCAGGTGGACCAGCTCATCGCCGACAACAACGAACACCAGGCCATGGTGCGCAAGCTCGAGGAGAACATCGACGCCTCCGAGGGCAATGCCATGGGGGTCGACGGGGTCCCTTCGGGCGACGAGATCGCGGCGGAGCTCGAGGAGTTCCTGCGGGGCGAAGAGCAGTAGACCCGAGGGAAAGGTGACCGGATGATGAAGGATGGCAGGGCGATGAAGGGTGCAGGGCGATGAAGATCGATGAGGGCCTCCGCTTCGATGCGACGGGGATCGGCGAGGCGGCCCGGCAGGCAGAGGCCGACGGGTACGACGGTGTGTGGGCGGCGGAGACGGCGCACGACCCGTTCCTCCCCGTCGCCATCGGTGCCGCCGCCACCGAGAAGCTCGAGTTCGGGACCGGTATCGCGGTCGCCTTCGCCCGCAACCCCATGAACCTGGCCGTCCTGGCCAACGATCTCCAGCTCCTGTCGAAAGGGCGGTTCATCCTCGGCTTGGGCAGCCAGATCAAGCCCCACATCACCAAGCGCTTCTCCATGCCCTGGTCGCACCCGGCCCCGCGCATGCGGGAGCTCATTGCGGCCATGCGGGCGATCTGGGCCGCGTGGGAGACCGGCGAGAAGCTCGAGTTCCGCGGCGAGTTCTACACCCACACCCTCATGACCCCGTTCTTCGATCCGGGCCCGAACCCCTACGGCAACCCGAAGATCCTGCTGGCCGCCGTCGGCGAGCTCATGACCGAGGTGGCGGGCGAGGTGGGCGACGGGCTGCTCGTGCACGGCTTCTCGACCGAGCGCTACCTGCGCGAGGTCAGCCTGCCGGCGCTCGAGAACGGGGCGGCGAAGGCCGGCAAGACCCGGGCGGACCTGACGGTGTCGTATCCAGGATTCGTGGTCACCGGAGCGAACGACGAGGGCGTGGCGCGTGCCACCAAGGCCGTCCGGGAACAGATTGCCTTCTACGGCTCGACGCCGGCCTATCGCTCGGTGCTCGAGCTCCATGGCTGGGGCGACCTGCAGACCGAGCTCAACACCCTGTCCAAGCGGGGCGAATGGGTCAAGATGGGCGAGCTGATCGACGACGACGTCCTCGATGCGTTTGCGGTGGTGGCCCCCATCGAGCAGGTGGCCGCCAAGGTGAAGGCACGCTTCGGCGACGTCGTCGACCGTTTCAGCTTCTACGCCCCCTACAAAATCGAGCCCGAAATCTGGCGGGCCGTGCTGGCGGGATTCCGTTAGAGCGCGGTTCCGCTCAGGCGGTTCCGCTCAGACGACGACATTGACGAGGCGGGGTGGCCGGGCGATCACCCGTTGCGGCTCGCGGCCGGCCAGCGCCTCGATCACCTTGGGCGAGGCCAGCGCGACCGCGACCGCCTCGGCCTCGGTGATCTCCGGATCCACCTCGACCTTGTCGCGCAGCTTCCCGTTGACCTGGACGACCATGGTGACCGTCTCGTCGCGGACCAGCGCGGGGTCGAAGGTGGGCCAGCTCTGCTCGTGCACGGAAGGCTCGCCCGGATGGCGCTGCTCCCAGAGCTCGGCCGTGACGTGCGGGGTCAGCGGGGCGAGGAGGGAGAGGAGGGCGTCCGCCGCTTCGGCCCACACCGTGGCGTGCGGGCCGTCGCTGCTTCGCCCGTAGCGCTGCAGCAGGTTGAGCTGCTCCATGCAGTGGGCTACCGCCGTGTTGTAGGACCAGCGCTCCAGATCGTTGGTCACGTCCGCAATGGTGCGGTGGACGGCGCGACGCACGGCGCGGTCGGCGTCGGACTCGGGTCCCGACCGCACCGTGGCGCCCTCGGCGCCCTCGGCGCCGGGCGCGCCGGGCGAGAACGTGCGCCAGAGACGGTCGAGGAACCGCCCGCAGCCGTCGATCACCTGATCGGTCTGCTCGGTCCAGTCCATGTCGTCGAACGGCGGCCCCACGAAGAGGTGGAAGAGCCGGAGCCCGTCGGCGCCCACGGTGTCGTAGTAGTGCTCGGGCGCGATCAGGTTGCCCTTCGACTTGGACATCTTGGTGCCGTCCATGCGGATCATGCCCTGGGCCAGATAGCGCTTGAACGGCTCGCGGGGTATGCCGGGGGCCAGTCCCACATCGATGAGGGCGCGGGTGAAGAAGCGGGCGTAGAGGAGGTGCAGGATGGCGTGTTCGATGCCCCCGATGTACTGGTCCACCGGCATCCAGTGGCGGACCGCTTCGGGATCAAAGGGCCGGTCGGTGCTCCAGGGGTCGCAGAAGCGCAGGAAGTACCAGGAGGAGTCGACGAAGGTGTCCATGGTGTCGGTCTCACGGCGGGCCGGACCCCCACAGATCGGACACGTGGTGTGGAGGAACCCCTCGTGGAAGGCCAGGGGCGACTGCCCCGTCGGGAGGAACTCCACATCGTCGGGTGCCACGATCGGCAGCTGGTCCTCGGGCACCGGCACCACGCCGTGCTCGGGGCAGTAGACGGCGGGGATGGGGCAACCCCAGAACCGCTGCCGGGAGACGAGCCAATCGCGGAGCCGGTAGTTGACCTTGCGCTCGCCGATCCCTCGCTCCTCCAGCCACGAGATGGACACGGCCTTGGCCGTGTCGATGTCGAGGCCGTTCAAGAAGTCACTGTTGATCTTCTCGCCCTGGCCCGTGTACGCCCCACCGCCGTCATCGTCCCAGCCGGGCGGCGGCTGGACGGTCCGCACGAACGGCAGCCCGTGGAGCTGCGCGAAGGCCCAGTCACGCTCGTCCTCGGCCGGAACCGCCATGATGGCGCCGGTCCCGTAGCCCATGAGGACGTAGTCGGCCACGTAGACCGGCACCGCGGTCCCGGTGAAGGGGTTGATCACGCGGCTGCCGGTGTACGCACCCCGCTTGTCGAGCGAGCCGAGCTCGGATTCGATGGTCCGGTCGATGTCGCTGGTCACCGCGGCCCGCCGGCGCAGCTCCTCGACGGCCCCCCGGTGGTCCTCGGTCGTGAGCGCGTCGAGCAGGGGGTGTTCGGGCGCCACCACGGCGTAGGTCATGCCGAAGCTGGTGTCGGGTCGCGTCGTGAAGACCCGCAGGCGCAGCTCCTCGTTCCCCTCGACAGGGAGGTCGAACTCGGCCCCCTCCGACCGCCCGATCCAATGCCGCTGCATGGTCTTGACCCGCTCGGGCCATTCGAGGTCGTCGAGCGCCTCCAAGAGCTCGTCGGCGTAGGCGGTGATGCGGAAGAACCACTGCTCCAGATCACGCTTGATCACCAGGTCGCTCGAGCGCTCACAGGTGCCGTCGGGCAGGACCTGCTCGTTGGCCAGCACGGTCTGGCAGCCCGGACACCAGTTGACCGGGGCGAGGGAGCGGTAGGCCAGGCCTGCTTCCCACAGCCGGAGGAAGATCAGCTGGGACCAATGGATGTAGGAGGGGTCGTGGCTGTGCACCTCCCGGCGCCAGTCGTAGACGGCGCCCAGGCGGAGCAGGGAGGACTTGAGCTCGGCAATGCGGGCGTCGGTGAAGGTCCGGGGATGGGTGCCCGTCCGTATGGCGGCGTTCTCGGCCGGGAGGCCGAAGGAGTCAAAGCCGAACGGGCTCAGCACCCCCTGGCCGAGCATGGTCTGGTAGCGGACGGCCAGGTCGCCGAAGGTGTAGTTCCGCACGTGCCCCTGGTGGGCCGCGCCCGAGGGGTACGGGTACATGCAGAGCGCGTAGTACTTCGGGCGCGGATCATCGTTGTCGATCCGGTACGTGCCTTCCTCCTCCCAGTGGCGCTGCCACTTCTTCTCAATTGCAACGACGTCGAACGCCCGGGCCATACCACCAGGGTAGGCGAGGCCATAGGGGTTCCCGAGCGTTCAGCGGGGAACGGCGTCAAGGTCCGGGGACACCCCCGACGACTGCTAGCCTCTCCCCTCGCCACTGGGGGCGTAGCTCAGCTGGTAGAGCGCCTGACTGGCAGTCAGGAGGTTCGTGGGTTCGAGTCCCATCGCCTCCACCACCCAACATCGCAGGTCAGATGGTATGTGGCCTGGGGCTTCTTTTGTCCTGGGCGTCGCATGCACGCAACGATGGAGGCAGCGTCGGCACCTTCTCTCGACGGACGGACCATCAGTGCGAAAACGAGGGACGCGGCGCTCGAACTGACAAAGCGGCCGCAAGACCTCTCGAGGATCTGGGTATAGCGTGACGTACGACACGAGCAGGACATCCCGCACGTGTTGGACTGTGACCATGGGCTGGGCAGGCACCTGGGAGCAGACCTCCGGACCTGAGTAGTCCTCGTCCGGGTGATTTGATGAGACGCCAGTTCTGGCAGGACGATCGCGCAGCGGCACATCGCCCCAAACGGGCTCGACGCCTCCTCAACGTGAGGAGAAGACTGTGACACCGATTGTTCAACGCCGACGGGGTCGGGGCTGCGGCTCACCTACGGATCGCTGTACTCACATTGGTGAATGGTGATGAAGGAACTCGTCTATCCCAGACTCTTGCTGCCGCGTGCCGAGCAACTCGCGGACAAGGTCGCGTTCATCGACGTGTCGAGGACGGGCACCCGCTACGAGGGCACGTATGAAACCCACATTGATCGTTTGTTGCGATTGTGCGATGCGATGCGATGCGTGCTCGGCCTGCTACCGGGTGACCGCTTCGCGGTACTGGCCGCCAACAGCCACGAATATATGGAGTTGTACCACGCCGCGATGTTCGGCGCGGGCATCATCAACCCACTGAACATTCGCTTCGCTCCCTCGGAGCTGGCGTATGTACTCAACGACTCTGGCTCCACCGTCGTCTTTACGGACGGGTCGTTTGCCTCACTTCTCGACCAGGCCCGAGATGAAGGAGCGAAGGTTGACAAGGTCGTCATGATCGGTGGAGAGTCTGACCGCGGCGTCAGCGGTGGATCCAACGCCATCATGGGCTACGAGGACCTGGTGGCGGTCGGTCGGCCGATCATGCCGCCCGAGCCCGAGGAGGAAGACCCCGCTGTTCTGATGTACACCGGTGGGACCACCGGCTTCCCCAAGGGTGTGCTGCTGCAGCAGCGCGCCGAGGTTCTCAACGTCTACCACGTGCTCTCCGAGCTGGGGCTCCGGGAGGAACGGCGCTTCCTGTTCCAATCGCCTATGTTCCACGCAGCGCTCGTCGCCGGCGTGCTCGGAATCCCCGCCAGTGGAGCGACCTCGGTGACGCTCCCGCTGTTCGACCCGGAGCTGGTGCTGCGCGTCATTGAGGAGCAGCAGATCGACACCACAATGGTGGTCCCCATCATGTTGTCGATGCTCGAGCGGGCAGAGGGCTTCTCGCCAGAACGCATGCGGTCGCTGCGCCAACTGGTCTACGGAGCGGCTCCTATCTCTGAAGCCCTCATTATCCGGTGGCTGGAAATGCTCCCCGATACCGACTTCTTCCAGGGATACGGAATGACCGAAGCTGCATCTGCGCTCACGTTCCTCGGTCCGAGGGACCACCGTCGTGGTGGGAATACGCTGACAAGTGCCGGCAGGCCCATCTTCGGGATCGATATTCGCGTGATCGACGCCACGGGCCAGGCCCTCCCTCGAGGAGAGACGGGGGAGATATGCGCCCGAGGGGGGAACTTCATGCGAGAGTACTGGGCGAAGCCGAAAGAGTCCGAAGCGGTGCTTCGTGACGGTTGGTATCGAACTGGTGATATGGGCTATTTCGACGATCGGCACCTCTTGCATCTCACCGATCGATTGAAGGACATGATCGTCACGGGCGGAGAGAACGTTTACTCCACCGAGGTGGAGAACGCCGTCGCTTCACATCCAGCCGTGCAGGAAGTCGCGGTGATCGGAATCCCAAGCGATATCTGGGGAGAAGCAGTGCACGCGATTGTCGTTCTCAAGGAGGGTGGCAAGGCCACGGCCGAAGAATTGATCGAACACGCGCGCAACTCTTTGTCGGGATTCAAGGTCCCCAAGTCGGTCGAGTTTCACGACGGCCCGCTTCCGATTTCTGGAGCATTCAAGCCGCTCAAGCGTGAGCTGCGGCGTCGATACTGGGAAAACCGGGACCGGCAAGTGAGCTGACTCACGCCGTCGGTCAACAACGATGAACTTTCCGTGACCGCCGATGATGGCCATTGCGGACAACGGGGGGTTGCGCTATCGTTCCCGGGGCAGGCCTTAGAAAGATAGGGTTCGCCCAGCTCGGTACGGTCCATGTCCGACGAGTTCTGTGGTCTATCAAAGGTCGCGGCTATGCCGTATCACACGATTGACGACCCTTCCAGGCTCCGCCGAATTCTCGACGCGGTCCTGCTCATCGAGAAGGACGTCGAACTCCCCGCACTCCTGCGGCACGTCGTCGAGGAGGCATGTTCGATGACCGGCGCTCGTTACGGTGCACTTGGAGTGCTCAACGACGACAAGACGGCGCTGGCCGAGTTCATCACCGTGGGGCTTGATGCCGCGGAAGAAGCGCGGATCGGCCCGCGCCCAACGGGAAATGGAGTGTTGGGATTGCTTGTCACCGCTCCTCAGCCTCTCCGACTCGCACGCCTCGGGGACCATCCCGAAAGTTTCGGCTTCCCGCCGCACCATCCCCCCATGACCTCGTTCCTGGGCGTCCCGCTCAAGGTCCGTGACGATGTCTACGGGAATCTCTACCTGACCGACAAGATCGGATGGTCCGAGTTCACCCGAGACGACGTCGCCCTGGTCGAGGCCCTGGCGCTGGCCGCTGGTATCGCCGTCGAGAACACGCGGCTTCATCAACAGGTCCGAATTTCAGCTGTCTACGAGGACAGAGACCGCCTCGCTCGTGATCTGCACGACCATGTCATTCAACGACTCTTCGGCCTTGGCCTCAACCTTCAGGGGATGACCATTCGGGCCTCGAAGACCGAGGCTGATGTGCTGCAAAAGCACGTGAGCGAAATCGACGAGATCATCGGTGAGATTCGCAGCACGATTTATGCACTCGGTATGGGTGGGTCGAGTCGAGGCGTTCGTGACGATGTCATTGCCCTCGTCGGAGAGCTGCGTGACCTCGTGGGGTTCGAGTTGGTCGCCTCGTTCGATGGTGCCGTTGACACGGTTGTCTCCGAGACGGTGGCGGAGCATCTGATGGCGACCATCCGCGAGGCCGTGACCAACATTGAGCGTCACGCCGACGCCAGCGAGGCCAGCATCGTGCTCAGTGCCAACGACGGCTACTGCCACCTTCAGGTCACCGACAACGGCCGGGGCATGGACGGCCGGACCGAGGGCGGCTTGGGACTCAACAACCTCCGCCATAGAGCCGAGAAACTTGACGGTGAATTCGAGGTGGCGAAAAACCCGATCGGAGGAACGATGTTGATATGGCGGGTACCGTACTCGTAAGGCAATAGTCGCTGTTGGCCGACCGGTGGGCCATCATGGGTTTCGGTCCTTGGTGTGATGCCCTGACAGAATCACATCCACCCAGTACTCGAACAGGGGCGCCACCTGCGCGTCAATCTCGGCCCACCGTTGCTCCTCCGAAACCGACGCTCGCATTGCTCGTCTCAACATTGGTGCCTCTTTCAGACGCATTAGGGGTTTGGTGAGGTCAACGGATAAACAAGTCATCGACCGATGCTCAGGACGGCCCCGATCCGGTCTCAGTCGCGGCTTCCCGATCACCGAGACGGATCGTCTCCCATGGCCATTCGTAGGCAGCCTCGGCGTGTTCACCCAGGTCCAGCCCGGTCAACTCCTCGGCTCCGCTCACGCGCAGTCCCACTGCCTTATCGGTGACCCACAAGATGACGAGTGTCATGACAAAGGGGAACACGAGTCCGGCCACGGCCAGTACCGACTGGCGGCCGAACTGCAACCATCCGCTTGACGTACCCAAGGCATTGACGGCAAGACTGGCGAAGACTCCCGTCAGTACCACTCCGATAAATCCACCCACCAAGTGGACACCGACCACGTCGAGAGCGTCGTCATAACGCAGGCGAGACTTGAGCTGGACCGCTCCGTAGCAGAGCAAGCCGGCGGCTGCCCCGATGACGAGCGCAGCCCATGTCGGGACATACCCCGATGCGGGCGTGATGGCGGCCAACCCGGCCACGGCCCCGGAGGCAATCCCGACTCCGGAAGGCTTCCGCCTACGGGTCCATTCGATCACCATCCATGCCAGCATTCCGGCGCAGGCACCGATCTGCGTATTGACCAGGGCGGCCACTGCCACAGCATTGGCGCCCCCGGCACTCCCGGCGTTGAACCCGAACCAGCCGAACCACAAGATTCCCGCGCCCAAGAGGACCAGCGGGACATTATGGGGTCTGTCGACCTTGCGCCGCCGACCGAGATAGACGACGGAAGCGAGAGCGGAGGCACCGGCCAACTCGTGGACCACCGATCCTCCGGCAAAGTCCACCGCGTGGAGGCCCCCGGCACCCAGGAATCCGCCTCCCCAGACCCAGTGGGCAAATGGGCAATACACGAACAGAGACCAAAGAGCGATGAACATGAGGTAACCCCGAAAGTGCATGCGCTCCACGAAGGCTCCCGCAATGAGGGCAGGGGTGATGACGGCGAACATCATCTGGAAGGCCATGAACAGGAGCGGAGGGATGTGGGGCGCAAAACTCGACGGCTTGCTCCCGATCCCGCGCAACATGAAGTACTGGAATCCTCCGACAATTCCTGCGTGGTCAGGTCCGAACGCCAGGGAGTACCCGACGACAATCCAAAGGATCGAAACGATACCGATAGCAACCAGGGACTGGGCCATGGTGGCTATCACATTCTTCTCGCCGACCAGACCACCGTAGAACAGAGCCAGTCCGGGCATCATGAAGAAAACCAGCGCGGTCGCGACCAGCATCCAGGCCGTGTCACCAGCGTTGATATACAAGAGTCCTCCAGAAATCTGTCGAGAGCCCGGTCCTCACAGAACGTAAGGCGAAGTCTCGAGCTGGCATAGGGCCATTGGTCCCCGGGCGCAGCGTGACAGAGCACCCGTTCCGGGCGATCGACGCCTCGGGGGCCCGGCCCAAGTGAGGGCCGAACGGCCCTATCCATGGGGCGACACCACCTCCACCATGGCAAAGATGAGCGAGCATCACGCACACGGTCTGGCCACGACCCTTGGGTTCCTGGACCTCAGACCCCTCACGATCGTGTCCGAATCGGACAGTTTGGAACACGTCGCCAAGACGATGCTGAACCAGGCCATTTCGTGTGCCGTACTCGAGGAGCCGCCTCTACGCGTCGTAACCGAGCGGGATTTAGCAGTCGCTTGGGCGCAGAACAGGTCGGCACACGACAGCGTGGCTCTCGTCTCGAGCACCAATCCCTACTGGACCTCACTGGATACGACGGTCGCCGAGGCGGCCGCATTGATGATGCGGCTTGGAATTCGCCATCTCGTCGTGCTCGACGGCGATGGCCGGCCGACTGGAGTCGTTTCGATGATCGAACTGTTCTCCATTCTGGTCCATAGCCAGGAACCCTTGGCGCTCTATGCGAGCTTCTCCTCGTTCATGACGCGAGGGGCACGAGGATGACGCTGGACCTCTCCCGTTGGCAGTTCGCCATCACGACCATCTTCCACTTCATATTCGTTCCTCTTACGATCGGTCTCGCTCTTCTGCTGGCCATCATGCAGACGACTGCCTACCGGAACCGTCGCGACCCGGAGAAGTACGAGAAGTGGTCGAAGATGACGTTGTTTTGGCGTCGACTGTTCCTGATCAACTTCGCCATTGGAGTGGTCACCGGAATTGTTCAGGAGTTCCAGTTCGGGATGAACTGGGCCGCGTATTCGCGGTACGTCGGTAGCGTATTCGGAGCCCCCCTCGCTATTGAGGCCTTGCTGGCCTTCTTCTTGGAGTCGACGTTCCTCGGGATATGGATCTTCGGCAAGGACCGCGTCTCGGCGCGCATCCACCTGGCCGCCATCTGGATCGTCAGTGTGGCCACCGCACTCTCGGCGTACTTCATTTTGGCAGCCAACGCCTGGATGCAACACCCTGTGGGGTACAAGGTCGAGGGCAACCGGGCGGTCATGACCAACTTCTGGGCCGTGATGACCAATAGCACGCTCATCAGCTCCTTCCTCCACGTCATCTCCGCCGCGGTCATCACGACCATGATGCTCGTACTGGGTGTCAGCGCGTGGCACCTCCTGAAGGATCGTCGGGAGGGCGTCTCGCCGCATCCTGTATTCGCCACGTCGGCTCAGCTGGCGATGGTCATCGGTTCGATCGCCATCGTCGCCACGATGTTCTTCGGTGACAACCAGGCTCGCCTCATGGAGAAGCAGCAGCCGATGAAGATGGCAGCGGCCGAGGCCATCTACAACACGCAGAATGGCGCCAGCTTCAGCCTGCTCACCGTCGGAAACCTCTCCGGCACGCCCATCTTCCAGATCCGACTCCCTCACATGCTTTCGGTCCTGGCCGACAACACATGGGACGGCTCGGTCCAGGGCATCAATCAGATTCAGGCGAAGGAGGCCGCCAAGTACGGTCCGGGCAACTACAAGCCCATCCTGTGGGTCACCTACTGGACCTTCCGGATCATGGTCGGCTGCGGGATCTTGATGTTCGTGATGATGGCGATCGGCCTGTGGCTCATGCGACGTCGACGCCTCGAGCGCTCGGTGTGGTTCCTCCGGATTGCGGTCTTCGCCATTGTCCTGCCGTTCGTAGCGAATACCACCGGCTGGATATTCACGGAAATGGGGCGCCAACCGTGGGTGGTGTTCGGGTTACTCAAGACCTCGCAAGCGGTCTCTCACGTGGGCACGGGCTACGTCGTGGCCACATTGGTTGGTTTCACTGCCATCTACAGCCTGCTGGCCGCCATCGACTTCGGCCTGATGGCGAAATTCGCCCGCTCCGGTGCCGATGACGCTGATGAGGCCGATGAGCACGGCGAAGACGAAGCCCAAGAGTCCGACGGCGGGGACCGCGTGCCCGCTCTCATCTACTGAGCCCGAGGAGAATCCGTGTATACCCTGCTCGCGAGTAGCGCCCCCGCTTACAGCGGACTCGAGATCTTCTGGTTCATCGTCATCGGCGTTCTTTGGTCGGTGTACTTCGTTCTGGAGGGCTTCGACTTCGGTGTCGGCATGCTGTTGCCGATACTGGGGCGAAATGATCTCGATAGGCGAGTCCTGATCAATACCATCGGGCCAGTATGGGACGGCAACGAAGTGTGGCTTCTCACAGCGGGTGGCGCCACATTCGCCGCCTTCCCCAACTGGTACGCCACCCTGTTCAGCGGCTTTTACCTCCCTCTCTTCTTGATTTTGGCCGCTCTTATCTTTCGAGGAGTGGCGTTCGAGTTCCGGGCCAAGCGCGCCTTCCCCGCCTGGCGGGCAGCCTGGGACCAGGCGATCTTCTGGGGAAGTGTCATTCCTGCGCTCTTGTGGGGCGTGGCGTTCGCCAACATGCTGCGGGGCGTTCCCATCGGGCCGCACGAGTCGTACCTGGGTTCCTTTTTCAACCTCCTCAACCCCTATGCGCTCCTCGGAGGGGTTACCACACTGCTGCTCTTCGCCCTCCATGGTGCGGTCTTCGCCTCACTCAAGACCACTGATGACATTCACGTCCGCGCCGCGCGAACGGCCAAGCTCCTCGCCCCCGCCGCGACCGCTGCCCTGCTCGCCTTCTTGGTTTGGACCTATGAGAATGCCCACACCATGCACGACACTGGACTGGTCCCGCCGTTCGTCCCGGTGCTGAGCATTGCCGCTATTGCCGTCGTCGGATGGCTGCTGCGGGAGAAGCTCGAGGGTTGGGCCTTCGTGGCCACCGCGGTCGGCATCATCGGGCTGACCGCCACTCTCTTCTTGAACCTTTACCCGCGGGTCATGGTCTCCAGCATCTCGAAGACCTACGACCTCACCATCGCCAACGCCTCCTCGGCCCCCTACACCCTCAAGGTGATGACGATCGTGGCCCTCATCTTCACCCCCCTCGTGCTCGTGTACCAGGGCTGGTCGTACTGGGTATTCCGCGCCCGGGTCCGGCGGCCCCGGCAATCTTCCGATGTCGTCACCACGGCCGGGAAGGAGACCGTGGTCGCGAACGTCGAAGGCAGGATCCCCTGACCACGGTCGGACCGAGCACGACCATCCCGCCCGTTCCCCGGAACGGGGAGCGGACCCGGGGGCTCATCAACCCCCGCCTGGCGCGCCGAGTCGCGATCACCCGGCGCTACCTGGCGATCGCGGTTGCCGTGGGCATCGGATCGACTGTGTGCGTGGTGATTCAGGCCACCCTGCTCGGTCGCATCATCCAACACGTCGTGGTCGGGCACGGTGGCCTGCGCCAGGCCGAACCCCTCATCGCGGGACTCGCGGGCGCCTTCGCCGGTCGGTCGCTGCTCGCGTGGCTCGGGGAGCTGGCGGCACACCGCACCTCGGCCCGGGTCACTTCAACGCTTCGCCGGCAGCTGCTCGTCCGGGCCATCGCCCGGGGCCCGTCATGGTTGGCGGGGGAACGCACCGGGGAACTCACGTCGGCGGCCACGCAAGGCGTTGACGCACTCGATTCCTACTTCGCCCGGTACCTCCCCACGGCGGTGCTTGCCGGTCTGGCGCCCGTCCTCCTCCTCGCCTGGATCGGCTGGTCCGATTGGACGTCATTCCTCATCCTTGCCATCACCGTCTCGGTCGTCCCGATCTTCATGATTCTTCTCGGACTGGAGGCGAAACGGCACGCCGCCGCACAGTGGTCGCAACTCTCCGGGCTGGCCGCCACCTTCTACGACCTGCTTCAGGGCATGGCGACCCTACGCTCGTTCGGTCGCGCACGCGACGGGCGACGCACCCTTGTCAAAGCCAATGAGGAGTTCCGGGCGAGTACCATGAACACGCTGCGGGTCGCTTTCCTCTCGTCGCTCGCGCTCGAGGTACTGGCCTCGGTCGGAACGGCTCTCGTCGCGCTCTTCCTGGGGCTGCGATTGCTCAACGGCAGTGTGTCGTTGAGCACTGCGCTCGCCGTACTCGTCCTGGCCCCGGAGGTGTACCTTCCCCTCCGGCGGGCCGGCGCGGAGTTCCACGCCAGCGCCGAGGGACAGGCGGCCGCCGAGCGCATTCTCGACATTCTCGATGATGACGACGGGCCAACGGGCCGCGGCGGGGCGGTGGACCACAGCGGTGCGGCCGACGTCGTGCCCAACCTGACCTCGCACTCCATCACCCTCTCCGACGTGTATGTGCGCTACCCCGGGCGCACCATCCCTGTTCTCGACGGCGCGAGTCTCGTGATCGCTCCCGGCGAACACCTGGCGGTGACCGGTGAGTCGGGCTCGGGCAAGTCCACGCTTCTCTCCCTTCTCCTCGGCTTCGTCGCCATCCAACAGGGGACCTTCCGCGTCGGTGGTGTCGACGTGGACGCCCTTGCCACGACTGAGTGGCGACGACAGATCGCCTGGGTGCCCCAGCACCCTTACCTGCTTCGCGGCTCCATCGCCGACAATCTCCGGGTCGGGAACCCCGAGGCCAACACCCGACTACTCCATCGTGCGTGCGAACAGTCCGGGCTCTCCGAACTTATCGGCCGGCTGCCAAAGGGCATCGAGACCCCGGTCGGCGAGGGCGGCCTGACGCTGAGCGCGGGTGAGCGACAGCGGATCGCGCTCGGTCGAGCCGTTTTGCGTGACGCACCGCTGGTACTGCTCGACGAGCCCACCGCTCATCTCGACGCCAATCTCGAGGCGTCGCTGCGAGAGGGGCTCTGGCCGTGGCTCGAGGGCCGAACCGTCGTGATGGCCGCCCACCGGGGCGGCGTGTTGGGCCGGGTTGATCGCACCCTTACCCTCATAGGCGGTCAACTCGTCACGGTCCCCCACGGGATCGAGGCCCGATCATGACTGCGTCGGTTCCCCCGACACGCTCGTCGTGGTCGTCATTGAGAGAGATCATGCGGATCGGCGCTCCGCCCCGAGGACGCTTCTGGTTGAGCACCGGTTTGGGCTCCGCCGCCGCCATGTGCACTGTGGCACTCATGGCGAGCTCGGGCGCTCTTATCGACAAGGCGGCTCTCCGTGTTCCGCTTTACACCCTCACAGTGCTCATGGCGGCGGTACAGATCTTTGCCCTCAGCCGGGGACCGCTCCGTTACGGGGAGCGGCTCGTCTCGCACGACGCCGCGCTGCGGGTCCTCGGTCGCCTCCGGGCGTGGATTTTCGACGTCGTCGAACCCCTCTGTCCTGCTGGACTCCGTCAATGGCGGAGCGGGGACCTCTTGTTCCGGGCTACGGGCGACATCGAGACCCTGCAGGACCTCTACGTTCGGGGTGTCGCTCCTTTGGTGGTAGCTGCCCTCGCATCGGCCGCGTCCGTGGCCTTACTCACCATCATCCTGCCGGCAGCCGGACTTGTTCTCGGAGGTTGCCTGGCTGTCGCATTCGCCTCTACCTCGACTATCGCCTGGGCGCGTCATTATCGGCTGGGAAGCGCTGAGGCCGCGCTGCGCGGTCAGCTGGCGGCGGACATTGTCGAGCTACTCCAAGGCGCGCCCGACCTGATCGCCTTCGGACTGGACGAGGCCTACCTTCAGCAAGTTTTGGCGGCCGATGAAAGCCTCAACGGCATCGCCCGTCGCCGTTCATGGACGGCCGGGGCCATCTCCGCCATCACGATGTGCCTCACTGGAGCCGCCGTTTGCGTGACGTTGCTGTGCGCCATTTCATCGGTCGGCTCCCATCGACTCGCGCCGTTCATGATGGCCGTCGTGCCCCTGGTGGCCTTGGCCAGTTTCGAAGTGGTCACTCCCGTAGCCGAGGCCGTTTCGCGACTCGCCCATCAGGTCGCCGCGGCCGATCGACTCTTGGCCATCGCCGATCTCCCGACCCCGGTGGAGGATCCCACGAGCCCTGCTCCCGCTCCCACCCACACGAACGTCGAGCTCGAAGAAGCCAGACTCCGCTACGCGCAGGACGGTCCCTGGGTACTCGACGGCTTGAGCATGTCCCTGGGCGCCGGGAGCCACGTCGCCCTGACCGGTTCGAGCGGAGCCGGCAAGAGCAGCGTCGTAAACGCCCTCTTGCGTTTCTGGTCACTAGAAGGCGGAGAGGCGAGCCTGGGTGGCACGCCGCTGCGCTCTTTGTCCCAAGACACCACCCGCCGCCTGATCGGCTGGGTGTCGCAAGACACCCACCTGTTCAATGCCTCGATTCGCGCCAACATCGCCCTCGCCCGCCCTGATGCGTCGGAGGAACAGATAAGTGCGGCGGCGCGGACGGCCCAGCTCGGACCGTGGATCGATTCCTTGCCGCAGGGACTCGACACGTCAGTCGGGGAAATGGGCACACGACTCTCGGGCGGTCAGCGCCAGCGCGTCGCCCTCGCCCGTGCCCTCCTGGCCGACACCCCGATCCTCCTTCTCGATGAACCAACGGCAGGCCTCGACCGTGCCACTGCTTCACGACTGCTCCATGACACGCTCGCAACAGCCTCTGGAAAGAGCATTCTCTACATCACCCACCGCGTCGAGGAGCTCGCCGCGTTCGACACGGTCGTCGAGCTGCGAGGCGGCCGAACCCGATCTACTTCTGATGCAACCTTCAGTCACCAGCCAGATCGCGGTGACTGAAGGCCAGAGTTCCCAAACCGGCGCACGCAACGCCAACGAAGATCATGATGGTTCCGCTGCTCCAGTCGGGGGCAACAGCCGGCGCAGGGGTCAATTGGTGAAGGATCGAGCTATCGAGAAGCCAGTGGTTCGCAGTCACGATCCCTCCGAGAAGCTCGACGAGAAAGGACCACGCCAGGACCCCGTACACCGCGGCCGAGGCCAGACGGGGAGCGACGCTCCACGTGAGCGCTCCGATGCCCAGCAGGAGTAACCCCGCGGGCACCGTGTTCAGCCCGGCACCGAGCAGGTTGGTGAAACCAATCGCCACATGTTGGCTGGCGACGCCGAGCCAGGCGAAAATCCCCCCGAGCGCCCCAGCCGCCAGAACGGCCGCCGCTGCAACACCGAGACGACTCAGCATCCATCGGCTCCGCGACACGGGACGCACCAAGAGATGATCGACTCGACCGGTGGCTTCCTCCCGGCGCGCCGCCGTGATCTGGCCGGCGGCAACGAACACAACGAGCAAAGTGATGATGAGGAAGGAAAAGCCGAGGTACGCCTTGACCTCCCCGCCCCCGCCATCGAGACGCCTGAGTACCTGTTCGACCCGGGGAGAGGACCCGAGAGACTGTGCGGCCTCTTTCGCCGACCCACCGAGCAGCAATGCAAACGCGCAGACGGCGCCAAACCATCCAAGGACAGTTGGACGAATGAGCCTGAGAGTGAGCCCCACATTGCCGAAGAGCAGGGCGGTGTGCGCCTCTGAGTGTGAACGGTCTGGCAGGGTACTGGCACCGAGATCCCGTGCTCCGGCGAGAACGACGGCCGCGGCCACCATCACGGCCGTCAAGCCGAAAACAGGGGCGAGCAGCTCTGGTCGGGGATGCGTGAGGGGCTGCAGCTCTTCGATCCAGCCGAAGGGGGTGGTCCAGTGCAACCAGGCCAGACCGGGGTTCGAGTCGGCCAGCATCCGCAAGGCAAAGAAGAGCCCGAGAGCGCCTCCTCCGTAGGCGGCGGCCTGACGGCGACTGGCCGCGAGCTGACTGCTAAGCGCTCCCGCAGCCATGAAGAGGACGGCGCCGAAGGTCACGACCAAGGCGAAGAAGATGGAAGACGACGTGGAGAAGTGAACGGTGGAAACCCGACCGATGCCTATCGTCACCAGCGCCGTGATGACAAAGAGGGAGAGCAAGCCTTCCCCCAACCCCACCATCGCTTGGATCGCCGCTCCCCTTCGCGTCGTCTGGCCGGCCAGGAGGAACTCCCATCGACCGGCGTCTTCCTCGCCGCGCAGCAACTTGGTGGAAAGAAGGAGGGCCCATACCGCGCCGAGCACCGTCAGGATGCCGACGGACTTCCACTCGGTGTAACCAGCGACGGTATTAAGTTGATGGGCTGGTCCGACGAGAGCGTTCAGCCCTCCGCCCGACGTGAACGACTTGGCCAGCGCATCGCGCTCCGCCGGCGTCTTATATGCCGAGACGTAGGCCTGCGCCTGCGAGGCCACGTAGATGCCGAAGACGAGACCCCACAACGAGCCCGAACGCAAAGCTTTTCGTCCCGTCAGTCGGTGCACGACGCGCGACGCCTTCACTCGAATGGGAGACGGGCGCGTTGCTCCGGCCGCAGCGTCCGAGGGAGTCTGGCGACCTGGGAGCTGCGTGGCGATATCAGCTGCCATGGGGGACGACCGCTCGGGGCTGGGAGCCACCCTCTCCGTAGTGTGCCAAGAAAAGCTCCTCGAGCGATGGCTCTCGACTGAGAAGCTCGTGAACGCCGGATGTGGACAGAACCTTGAGCAGCGGCTCGACGGATCCCTGCACCTGGCAGCGCACCACATGTCCGTCGACCTGAACTGCGCTGACGCCGGGTACGCGGGCGAGGTCAGGCACCGAGCCGTCGAACGTCGCCTCAACGGTGAGCGAGGAGAGATGGCGCATTTCGGACAGAGTCCCGACGTCAACCAGGACTCCGTTGCGCAGAATGCCCACCCGGTCACAAAGTGCCTCGACTTCAGAGAGAATGTGCGAGGACAAGAACACCGTCTGACCGCGGTCTTTGGCCTCGAACACACTGTGGCGGAAGGCTTGTTCCATCAGCGGGTCGAGTCCGCTCGTTGGCTCGTCGAGGACCAACAGGTCGGCTCGGGCCATGAGGCCGGCAATGAGAACCAGCTTCTGCCGGTTGCCCTTGGAGTAGGCACGAACCCTCTTTGAAGGGTCGAGATCAAAGCGGCTGATCAACTCTTCTCGGTAGGCAGTGTCGACCTGCCCCTGCACTTCTCCGAGGAGGTGCAACGTCTCCGCACCCGTGAGCGACGGCCACAGGTTTGCTTCGCCGGGGACATAGGCCAAGCGTCTATGTGCTTGGACGGTCTGGCGTTGCGCGTCCAGCCCGAAGATCTCGGCTCGGCCGGCGCTTGGTCGGATCAACCCCAGCATCAATCGGATCGTCGTCGTCTTCCCTGCTCCGTTGGGTCCGAGGTAGCCCAGGACTTCGCCCGTCGGCACCTCGAGATCCAGGTCCTTGAGGGCGTCGACCTTGCCGTAGCGTTTGGTCAATCCCTCAATACGAAGAGCGGGTGGTTGCAATGCCCTGTCAGCGGCCAACGGGAGCTGAATCGAACGTCGTTGCGCGTGCCCGCCGAATGTCACCGACGGTCAATCCGGTCTCTTCAATGAAATACGGGCTAATGGTAGGACGCGGGGAGCGATGGGTCGTTCGCTCAGGCCGGTGAGAGGATGCGTGGTGCATGAGAGGCTCCTATGGTCGAACGGCTTGTTCCGTTACCTCTATTGGATCCCTTCTTCTGGGCCGCACCCAGGGCCGAAGGTCCCCGAAGTTCGGGGACTAGGGTCCCCGACAACCTGACCGTTCAGAGAATAGGCAGCGTTCGGCGAGGCCCTTTTGAACCCAAGGGACCAATGGCTCTAGCGATCCTCTCGGCTGGCGGCCACCGTGGAGGGGTCATGTCCATGTACACCTACATCCTCGACGCCGCGCTCCGCGAACGCTCGGAACCCGATACCCCGTTGGCCACCGACGACGCGGTAGCTGCGTTGCTCGAGTGTCGCCGATATCTGGGCTCGGTCGCCTCGTCGGGGTGGAGCGGGGACTGGGGTTCAGCGGCACTGGCCAACCAGGTGGCGTACGACCTTGCCCTCATCGATCTCGCCAGATCGGTCGGCATGGACTGCGACACTGCCTCCTTCGATCAGCCGCAGCGACGCCGAATCGAGCTCGAGCGTGAACTGGTCTCACTCGGTATCGCAGTCGACGGACACGACCAACAGGCGAACTCCACTTAGGAGCACACCTGACGGTCAGTCATGTTCCGGTGCCGTCAATCCGGGCTGCTTGCGCCGATCGCTCCTCGAGGCGCGCCGCGAAGGTGGCGGCTTGCGTGCGGCGCTCCACACCCAACTTGGCCAGAAGATTCGAGATGTAGTTCTTCACCGTCTTCTCGGCCAGGATCATTGCGTCGGCGATCTGGCGATTGGTGTGACCTTCGGTGATGAGCTCGAGTATCCGTCGTTCCTGGGGTGTCAAGCTCGCGAGTCGTTGGTCTTCGTTGGGACCTGTACGAAGACGCTCGAGGACGCGCGAGGTGAGGGCGGGATCCAACAGGGACTCTCCTTGTCCGGCCCGTCGAACCGCGTCCACCAAGTCCGTGCTTCCGACCCTCTTCAACAGATAGCCGGCAGCGCCCGCCATGATCGCCGCGAAGAGCGCTTCGTCATCGGCGTACGACGTAAGCATCAGGCAGGCGATCTCCGGCCAGCGGGACCTGATCTCCCGGCAGACCTCGATACCGCTGCCGTCGGGCAGCCGCACGTCGAGGACGGCCACGTTGGGTTTGGTGGGCGGTATGCGGGCCAGTGCCTCGGCCACCGTTCCGGCCTCACCGACAACCGTGATATCGCCGTCAGCCTCGAGCAGCCCCCGCAGGCCGCTTCGGACCACTTCATGGTCGTCAAGAAGAAACACACGGAGCGTCATGCCCTCATCTTCCCATCTCAGCGGCCCTTCCCCCTCTCAGCGGCGCTTCCTCCACTCGGCGGCCCAGTACGCGTCGAAGCCGGGGGCACTCCGTTGGGCGCTCTCGATCGACCAGACTTCACTATGAGTACGACCGTCATCCATGGTGACCTGCGGTTTTGTGTCCCTTTTTGGAGGAGGAGGCAAGCGCAATCGACCTCCGTGAATCGCCAACGAACATCGGGCGTCACGCCCTTGCCGGGGACTCCGCGTCGATGGTCCTCCTGCCGGAGTCGGTGCGGCCTCGAGTTGGCATCACTCTTTGCCGTTAGGGACCTTTGACCCCTTCGCGGGGACCAATGGCCCTACTGACTCCCGACGATCCTCCTTACGGTTCAGTCAGGGGCACAGCACGTGCCTGGACATCGTCAGCACCGGGCTCCTCGCTCGCTGCCCGAAGGGAGAGTTTGATGACGCTCATCACAGATCGGCCGTCCGCTGCAGGTCAATCGGGACCTCCGGATCGTCCACCGATGTCACCGCGCAACGAAAAGAAGGCCCATTCCCTGGGCCTGACATCGGCGACAGGACTCGTGATCGGCAGCATCGTCGGGACCGGGGTCTTCACCATGCCGGCGGTGCTGGCGGGCGCCGGCACCATGGGAATCGTCGTCCTTGGTGTCATCGCTGTGGGGGCGATGCTCCTGGCCGTCCTGTTCGGGCAGCTCACCAAGCGGGTCCCCAACAGTGACGGCGGGCTCTACGCCTATTCCCGGCATGAGTTCGGAGACTTCGCCGGCTACCTCGTCGGATGGTGCTACTGGGTCCAGGCGTGGGCCGGCAACGCGGCCATCGTCTCGTCCTGGGTGTTCTATGTCGACGCCCTCTTCGGGTGGACCCACAACACGGGCATGGAGAACTGGTGCATCGCCATGGTCGGGCTGTGGGTTCCGGCCGTCATCAACCTGGTGGGCGTTCGCCAGATGGCGTGGTTCCAGAACATCACCGTCATCCTCAAGTTCCTCCCTCTCCTCTTCGTCGGGGTCGTCGGTTGGTTCTTCGTGACCTCGGCCAAGTTCGGCCCGTTCAACGCCACAGGCGGGAGCCTTTACAGCGGTATCGGGATCGCCGCAGGGGTGGCGCTTTTCTCCTTCATCGGGGTCGAGGCGGCGGCGATCACAGCCAAGCGGGTCAGGGACCCGCGGCGCAACGTGATGCGGGCCTCGGTGATCGGCACCGCGGCGAGCGCCCTCCTCTACGTGCTGGTGACAGCGGCCGTGATGGGCCTGGTGGCACACCACACGCTCGTGGGCACCGGCTCACCCTTCGTCAACGCATTCCAGACCATGTTCCCGGGTACCCCCTGGGCCGGAAAGTTCATCGCCGCCATCGCCGTGGTCTCGGGCATCGGAGCCCTCAATGGCTGGACCCTCATCGTCACCGAGACGTCGAGGGCCATCGCCCAGGACGACCTGTTCCCGCGTCCCTTCGCCTGGGCTGACAGCAAGGGCACGGCCTGGTTCGGCATTCTGGTCGGGACCGCATTGCCTTCGCTCCTCATGCTGTGGGCGTACAACACCAAGGCGGGATTGACCGTCTTCACCTACCTGGTCGACCTCACCGTGGTCACCGTGGCCATCCCCTACTTCATGTCGGC
>Ga0182030_10004320_pt1 | contig 30352 bp, 22 predicted proteins | sample 812S3MmetaG_FD_121299 | JGI IMG/M metagenome (GOLD analysis project Ga0182030, IMG submission 121299) | Permafrost microbial communities from Stordalen Mire, Sweden - 812S3M metaG (Illumina Assembly) | ecosystem: Environmental > Terrestrial > Soil > Wetlands > Permafrost | place: Sweden...
ATGTATGCCCTTCCCTGCAATCCCTGCGCGAATTTGTTGTCTTCGTCGTGGCTGATGTCCTGCCTTGCTTTCTTTAAAAAATCAACAGCTTCATGGAGGCGTCCATCGTGGTCATTGCGTTCATCTACTTTTGGATGGTCATTAATATCTTTGCCATCTTCAATGGCCGCCTTTTTAATTTCACCGATTGCTGCGTCAATTTGCTTTACAGCTTCAACCTCATCGACTGTTCTCTGCCAGTTTCCCGGGCGGTGTTCGATCATCCAGCGTGCAGCGCGAAGATCAGAAAGCGCATGCAGGTAATAAGGATGCTCTCCGTAAGATGGAGTGCCTGCATTTGAAATAAACGAAATGGATGAAAGCAATAAGACAAAACTTAGTACTTTAAGCGACAAGAAACGTTTCATTGGTAATTGATTTTAAGTTTAAGTGATTGTTTGCTTCTGCAGTTATTTGCAGAAGCCATGGTAAACATATCCAATACCGTTCCAGTATCATACTATTTGATTGTCCTTAACATCTGCTTTGCAAACAGTAACGATTGCTTAATTGTAAGAAGCATTAAATAAAAACGTATATGCATGAATGTTATTCGTATCCGTTGGTGAAGATGATATGCTGGCCTTTTGATGTTTTTATTTCTGCAATATCTCCATGCAAAAATATTTTCCTGCGATCAATACCTTTTACCGTCCATGTTCTGAACGGTATTTTTAATTTCAATGTTCCGCCGTGTTCTGAAAAAATTTTTACTTCAGCAATAACTCCTTTTGTTTTTTTTGCACTTATTAAAAATGCACCCTCTGTTCTCAATGTCTTGAATGAAATATTTTCCCACTCATCAGGAACTGCAGGAAATATTTCAATTACGTCATTATGATTCTGCAAAAGCAATTCATGAACGCCCTGCGCGAATGCGAAATTTCCTTCCAGCGTGAATGGCCGGTATGTAAAAGAAGAATATTGCCCGCCCTTCTGATCTCCATTTAAATGAAAACTATTAACCGAACAAAAATTTGATGCAAAAATCTGCAATTGCTTTGCTGCACTGTCTACCTCTTTTGCCCTTGCATACAGGCAAGCCATCCAGCTAAATGAATACCCGCACCACCCGCGGGTGCCAAGGCTTTCAATATGCCGCAAAGATTTTTTTATGATGGAAGAATCTTCCGGATTATTAATATCCAGTAAACACAAAGGATATATTGCCATGTAAGGAGACATATGGCGATGGGAAACATCCAGGTTTTGGCCATGCGCAACAGTAAGCCCGGTTTCATTGGTATCAAATGCAGGAAAAAAATCAGATGAGGATACTGTTCTTCTGTCAGCAAGAGTAGTATCTGCATCTGTTATTTCATTTTTCTTTTCAAAAGCAAATTTGCAAAGCGCGAGATCATAATTAGTATAGCTCGTGAACCATGCTTTTATGCTATTGTCATAAATCTCAGGGCTTGAGCTTAACGGCAATTGGTGGCTATCACTATCAATGATATGGTTCAAGTATTCCGTTATATTATTGTAATAGGGTTTCAATTTTTCATAAAAAAATTTCTTGTCCATAGTATATTTCCATTGCCAGTAGAAATGCTGGGCAAGCCAGCATACTGTAGTTGGGCTCATGGAATATTGTATCCAGCCACCCATTGGTTTCCCGCTGATGGTCGTAACGCCCGGTACATTCAATCCATCAACACCAAAATAATGTTTTGTCCATTTTTTATTTTCTTCTTTGGTTTTCCATAAAAAATTGGTGTACGACGCAGTCAGGTCGAGATGATTGCTTGCATATCCCGGCCAGTAACTTAATTGGGTGTTCAAATCATTATGTATATCACCTTTCCATGGCGGGAGATTTCCATTGTCAGCAGTCCATATTGCCTGCAAAGAAATGGGCGGCGTATTGCTTCTGGCTGCACAACCGAATTTATATAGTTCGAGATAATATTGCTTTTCCAATATTTTGTCAGGGATTGAAATTGCAGAACGATCCCAGAAGTCTTTCCACCAGTTCAAATGAGATGTCCATCCTGTTGGTTCTTTGGAGGATGGATTCAGGTCTGGCAAGACTACATGTTTATTGATAACAATCGTCCATTCGCCGATAAAATTTGTGGCCGAAAATTTTTTCCATTTGACCAATACCTCATAATAGTTTCCGTTCCAGGTTGGCTGATGGTAAAGGATGCCATCAGCAATTTTTGTGATTGTCCCTTTCTTATATCCCAATCGCTCCAACCCCTGGCCTTCCACACTGTTACCTGTTGAATTGTTGGTGTCTGAATTGTAGCCCGGGATTATTAATGAAGGGACAATATCATTTAAAGAAAAACCTTTTTGAGGGAGGTTTTCAAAACCAAAATAACCAATCTGATTTGTTGCGTGAATATAATTATGGAATAATACTCCGTTCTCAAATTTCACTGTACTTAATGCTCTGACAATGTCTAATTCATTTGACACAACTCTCCCAAATTCCTTTAAATCAAATTCCAATGCTGCTCCGGGAATTTTCGTTGGTGCAGGGTATTTTTCATACGGATCGTCACCCAACTTCTGAACAGTATCGTACTGATTCTTTTTTACCTGCTCAATAACCCAATTAAACTTTAGCTTATCGATATCTGGCATCGGCCTGTCGTCCCATAAATCGACCCTGTCCAATGAAACCCTTACCATATCTGATTTCTGCCATATAAGCGCACCCAGCCAGCCATTGCCCAAAGGGATGGCTTCATCCCAGCGTTTTGCCAATGAATCGAAAACCAAGTTATGCTCAGGCTTTGGCTGTGCAAAAATGTTTGCAGAAATTATTAAGGCAGAAATAAAAAAAAGGGATTTTTGTTTCATTACTGACAGTTACTTTTTAATTGGGAGCGCTTTTGAAGTCACCGTATCATCAGGAGAAAACGGAACACTATATCCTCCCGAATCGAGCGAGGCTTTTGGAAATGTTTCTTTCAATTTGTTCCAGTCTGATTTTTGAATGTTGGTTTTATAAAGATAAAGCGATTGCAAATTTTTTAAACTTTTCAATTGCATTAAACCTATAGACGTAATCTTTGTGCCGACAATATTCAATGATTGCAACTGAAGCAACGACTGCAGATAATGCAATCCATTGTCAGTGATATTCGTGTTGTTTAATTCCAACCTGGTTAAGCTGGTGCATTGGGATACCACTGAAAGGGCTGAATCATTTATGGCAGTATTACTGAGTTTCAGCCAAACCAATTGCTTTTTTAATGGAAGCAACATGTTAATTACGGAATCACGGATATCTATGCCCGTAGTAAAATTTGCAGACAGATAGTTGCTGTTTTGCGCAACGGGCAGCACAATGATCCCAAGGGTTTTTAATTTATTTATTGCTGATTCGTCTGCTTTTTCAACAGGCGCAGAAGGAACATCCGTGTTCGTTTTTCTTTCCTCCTTATTATTTTGCAGCGCAGTCAGCAAAGATTTTATTTTTTCAGGCTGGGGGAACTCTTTTACTTTTTTAGTGAAATCGGCGCCATTATCAACCCACCATTTCAACAAGAAGATTTCCTGTTCTGTTAATTGGGGCTTTTCTTTCGGCGACATATGATGTTCATCCTCACGTGGAAGGGTGATGCGTTTTATCAACCCGCTTTCATTTGTTTTGCCGGATGCAATGACAGCGCCATCCTTTCCACCTTTCAGTATAAATTCAGGTTTATCTAATCTCAGTTTTCCCTTTTGCTTTTTATCTCCATGGCAACCATAACATTTTGCCTGAAAAATCGGTTGTACTATATCGTTGTAAACTTCCGCCTCCTGAACATCAGGAATTGGTTTGTGTTTTGTAACCGCAACAGTATCGCTGCTAAAAATATTTTCCAGTGGTTGAATAAGATAATCGCTGCCGTGGGTTATCGAGCCTCCGAGATGACCTGTAATAAATATCAACATCACCAATAACAAGGCTAAAGGCAATTGCCATTTTCTTAAAGATGCTTTTCGTCTGCAATAGTATGTGACTACGGAAACTAGTGCTACACTTATGCCCATCCATTGGTGCAAACCGACTGCATCTTCATCATAGTCGCCAGTTTGATACAAAATGTATCCGGTGATGCATGATGCGATTGCGGTTATCATTCCAATCAATAAAATAATGTTGATAGATGGTTGCAGGTGCGCAAATTTATCTTTTTTCGATTGCCATAAAAATAAACAGCCAAGCAACAGGATACCAATGGGCAGATGAACAAGGATGGGGTGGAGATGGCCGAAGAGTTGAAGCATAATTGAGCTATGGGCCGCGAGCTTCGAGCTGTGAGCAGGAGCAAATGCGATTATTTATTTAGTTTACTAATAAAACTGATAAGCATTTTTTGTTCTTCATCTAAATCCCTTAGGATTTCATTTCGTAAATCATCATTGCCAAAATTAATTGCGGCTGAAATCAAAAGCTGTGTTTCCTCATTCGAAGCTTGAGCCCGGTGCGAGTTCAATAAACCTGCTATAAATCCTTTTCGCTGGTTCTGCTGCTCTCTTCCGCGATATTCGATGGAATTGAGACCCCCCTCTGGTAATTTGTGAAGAAATACGAAATTTCTCTTCTTTTGGAAACTCTTTTGTCGGTTTAAATGATTTTACAGCAATATCTAATCCCCTATGCCAGATTTTAAGTTGCTTGAAATTTGTCATAATTAAAGTTTATTTAAGTAGAATAAAATTACTGCGCTCGCAGTTCAAAGCCCATCGCATGCAGCATCTACATATACCTCTTTCTCAGTAACTGCATCATGTGCACATTGATTGCCCATTGGTCTGCTACAGGTTGAACCGTGTAGGGCAGTGCAGGCATATAATGAGGTGGCCCAAATTCAGTTAACACGGTAAGCCTTTCGCCGTTTTTCTTTTTGAACTCAACTATTTTATCCCACCAGGCGAAATGCGCCTTTACTGCATCATCCCACTCAGGGGCCCTTGGGTCGTTCACCTGCGGGCCTTCGGGGTGGCCGATGCGCGCATGAATATGATCTGTTCTTTGCAAAGCCATATCAATGGTTTCCTGCTGATCCTGCAAGAGGCTTTCGTGCACATTGCACCAGTGAGAGATATCCAGTGTCATTCTTAATCCCGGAATCTTTTCCATGAAAGTTCTTGCAACAGGCGCCGAATATAAAATTCTTGAGCGGTGGGTTTCATGGCAAATTTTTATCCCGGTATCCTTTGCTAATTGTATTGTGTGCTCTATAAAATATTTATTATCGTCAAAAGAAAAATAGTCTTTTCCGGAATGGCAATTGATGTACATAGGTTTTTGAAATGTGTTGGTTGCCGCAGCGTTGATCATCTTTTTGAACGATGCAAAATGGTCTTTGAAATTTGTTTCATGGCCGGCAGCAAGAAAGCCGACTTCAAGCGCATTTTTTTTCAGCGCAGTGAATAATTCATCCTGATCTTTTTTATCAATGGGCCACCAGATCTCAATCCCATCATACCCTTCGTGTTTTGCTTTGGCGCAGTATTCATCAATTGTTCCCGGGAAACCCCAATTAGTGGCCATTATTTTTAAATCAAAATTGCTGCTCATATTAAAAGTTGGTTTGTACTCAAATGCAAAAGTTTCCAGAGATGAAAGAAATACTGCGGTTGCTGATGCCTGAATAAAATTTCTTCTTTTCATATATTTTTTCTCCGCGTTAAAACCCGGCACTAGTCAAATCCAGTCAAAGTGGACTTTTTTTCCATTAAGCTTCCATTCGGAAGGCAGCGGATTAGTAAGCCAGTCCAGTGGCTCGGCAACAGGCTGGGATTTTGCAGCTTGTGCAAAACTTTTTTTGATAAATTTTTTTTGCTCTTCTCCCACCGCTTCCGGCTGTGCTGAAATAAATAAGGGTGCGCTGCTTTCTGCAAGCAATTGCATCCATTGCTTATTTTTTTCCCAGGGTACTTTGTTGGTCAATCCGACGCAATCGCCATCTGCTTCATAGAATGTTTTGTGCTGAACCATTCGAAAGCCAAGCGTGTTGACGCCCATTTTTCTGGTACGATCCCATTCATTCCCACTTGTATCATCGCCAATGCGGTTGAGCTCGAAGAGGCCAGCAGATAAATGGCTTATTGTGTTGCAGCCGATAATATAGGTGTCACCTGCTGATTCACGGATAGATTTGTACAAATGCAAAATAATTTCTGCATTGGTTTTACTGTTGTCATTAAAATGCCAGTCAGGTTCTGTTATATCATCCGTCATTTCAAACCCCCATTTTCCTAAAATGTCAAACGTGGTGTAATCATGTTTAACCATTTCATAACCCCAATGCTTATACGTAATCAGATAATTTTTAATTCTTTCAATATTTTCTTCAATCGTAGGGTCAAGTACAGGGCTTTTCGGGTCATTGCGTTGTTTTATTGAAGGCATTAGCAGGGAAGGTTTGTCATCATGCCTTGCACACAAGGGGCGTGTCCATAAACCGGGGCGCATGCCAAGCTGATTAATTTGTTCTGCCAGTTTGCTCATGTCGCCGAACTTGCTGTTGGATGCAGCAAAGCCATCGCCCCAACAACAATCATCCTGCAATAATGGAGACTTGATTGCCCAACCCGCATCTATAACCGAAAATGGTTTGTTGGACGAATCAGTAACAAGCGATGCAAGCAAAGAAGTATGCTGAAGAATAAGCTCTGCTGAATTATTGCCATAGGCAAAATACCAATCGTTGATGCCATACACAGGCTGAGATACAGTTCTTGGCTTATCACACATCATCCTGCAGAAGCGGCGAGCAGTTGCAAATACGTTTTCATTCCCTTCATTTTTTGTGGTGATGATATCTGCAGCGTGCAATTTTCTATTCCCAAGTTTTACAGCATCTCCTCCGCTTTTGGTATCCAATGATAAACTCAATTCATCTGCATTTGCATGCCAGTAACAAATGGTATTGCAACCTGTTTTCACACCAAAACAATTCGTGCTTTGATCATCGTGCTGAATAACATACCAGGGCATTTTAGCAGTTGCATTTATTGGTTTCCACTGCACATCACCGTATGTTCGTTCCCAGTGGTCGCCGAGGAGTTGTGCTTTTTTTGGTATGGGATAATTCCAGGTAAGCTTTATTGTTTTTAATGGCGAAGATGGAGATTGAACATATGCAGCAATCGAATCATTATTTGATTTCAATTCAACGGCAACATCTTTAAAATTCCATATACTTTGATTTGTTGATTGCAAACTAAACCACCCGCTATCTGTCTGAACAGATATTGAGTCAGGTAATTTGAGTAAATGATTTTTTTTGGCCGGCGCTTTTACGTAGGAAGAAATTAACAAGCTTCCTAATGATGCTCCTGATAAACAAATGAAATTTTTGCGATGCATTAATAAAGTTTACGTATTGGTCTTATGGAATATTATGCAAGAATATCGTTGATCACGTGGCCGCTTAAATCCGTCAGCCTGAATGGCCGGCCCTGAGATTCAAAAGTAAATTTTTCATGGTCAAATCCAAGCTGGTTCAGGATGGTAGCCTGTATATCGAAGGCTTCTACTTTCCCGCTTACAATGCTGTATCCAATTTCGTCCGTTTCACCATACGATGTACCTCCTTTTATCCCACCGCCAGCCATCCAGATACTGAATGCTTCTGCGTGATGGTCTCTCCCTTTGAAAGGCATTTGTTTCCCTTCACGATTTTCCTGCATGGGTGTTCTTCCAAATTCGGCTCCCCAGATAACCAAAGTCTCATCGAGCAGGCCACGCTGTTTTAAATCAAGCAGCAATGCAGTGACAGGTCTGTCAACTTTTCGGCATTTATTGATCAGGCCAATATCTACTGCGTTGCCGGCTGAATCACCGTGCGCATCCCAGCCCCAGTCGAACAATTGCACAAACCGCACACCTTTCTCTACCAATTTTCTCGCAAGCAATACATTATTTGCAAAACTTGTTGTGCCTGGTTTTGTGCCATACATCTCATGAATATAATCGGGCTCATCGTTTATATTCATCACCTCGGGAACAGATATCTGCATCTTATATGCCATTTCATATTGCGAGATGCGCGACAGGATTTCAGGGTCTTTGTATTCTTCGTACTCATCCTGGTTTATTTTATTGATCGCTTCAATGGAAGCTTTTCTCAGGTCGCGGCCCATGCCATTCGGATCTTTGATAAATAACACAGGATCTCCTTCGCTCCTGCATTGCACGCCCTGATACACACTTGGTAAAAAACCGCTGCCCCAGATGCTTTTCCCCGCGTCAGGGTTATTGCCACCTGATGTAAGCACAACAAAACCAGGCAGGTTTTGATTTTCTGTTCCCAATCCATAAGTAACCCATGAACCAATACCTGGCCTCCCTAATCGTGGAGAACCAGTATGCATCAGTAATTGTGCAGGCGCATGATTAAACTGATCTGTTGTTACGGCATTCAGCATTGCAATTTCGTCAACCACTGTTGCCAGATGAGGGAGATTATCTGATAACCATATCCCACTTTGCCCGTGCCTTCTGAATGCAGCCTGCGGCCCCAACATTTTTGGCACACCACGTATGAATGCAAATTTTTTTCCCTTAAGCAATGAAGGCGGGCAAAGCTGCCCGTCTAATTTAGCCAGTTCCGGTTTATAGCTGAACATCTCCAATTGAGATGGCGCACCGGCCATGTGCAAATAAATAACTGCCTTGGCTTTGCCGGGGAACATCGGTGCTTTGGGCGCCAACGGATGAGCCGGATCAAAAATCGTTTGTGCATAGCTGTCAGATGCACCAAATCTGCAGCTTCCAACCAAAGAACCCAATGCCAGTGCACCAAGCCCCATGGCACTTTCCTTTAAAAAATGGCGGCGTGTGACAAATTGAAGCGCTTTTTCATTCGCCTCTTTCATTAACCGCTTATTATTTATTTCCTCGCGTGTCATAAAATATTTTTTATCACGACCTGAAGGACGTGGCTAGTCAAAAGTATTTATATGTAAAAAAGCCATTCGGAAATCCTCACATTTTTTAATTTTTCGTAATCCATTCATCTAAATTCAGCATGGCATTTGCCACCACTACCAGTGCAGCCGTTTCAGGGTTATTGTGTTCATCCATCTGACCGGCCATTTCGCAGGTGGCGTTTTCATCTTTTTTGAATTTTGAATAGGACAGCCTATATAATTGAACCAATACATTCAATCTATTATCAGAAACAGGCCTGAACATCATTTCCTCATATCCCTTTTTGATTTGACTGATTATTTCTTTTCCGCCCAGTTGCTGCATGCGATAAGCAAAATGACGTGCTATAACGAGATATGCGGAATCGTTCAGTGTGGTTAATGCCTGCAATGGCGTGTTCGTTCTTATCCTTCTCGTGATGCACACTTCTCTCGCACCTGCATCAAATGTAATCATGGAAGGGTAGGGTGCGGTTCTTTTCCAGTAAGTGTAAAGAGCCCTGCGGAACTGATCTTCACCCTCACTCATTTTCCAGCTCTCATCATTATAAGGTGAATGCCATATACCCTCTGGCTGAAATGGCATAACACTTTTTCCATACATTCTATTGCTTAGCAAATGTGACACTGCCAATCCTTCATCTCTCAATTGCTCTGCCGATAAGCGAACCCGTGAGGCTCTTGCATATAATTTATTGTCAGGATCTTTTTTCAATAATTCTTCTGTCGTTCTGGAGTCTTGCCGGTAAGTTGCGGATAAAACAATTTCCTTTAACAATTTTTTTATACTCCAGTTAAAATCATTCATGAACTGCCATGACAAATGATCTAACAATTCTTTATGCGTAGGAGGAATGCCTTGTGTTCCGAGATCTTCCAGTGTTTCTGCCAAGCCAAACCCGAATAACTGTTCCCATAAACGATTTACCATTGTTCTGGCAACCAATGGATTTTTTTTATCTGTCAGCCACATTGCCAAACCCAATCTGTTCTTTGGTGCGTTTGCCGGCATCGGGTTCATCATGCGGGGCACATCCGGAGTAACTTTATCTCCCTTCACCAACCAGTTGCCTCTTTCAAAAACATGCGATGCACGGAACATCTCATTATTATTTTCAACCATTACCGGAGTTGTTTCAACTTTTGCATACATCAATTCATTGAAATGTTTGTATGCAGAATCAAAACCAGGTTTGCCTTTTCCGGGAAAATTTTCTCCAAACTGAAACCAATCAAACATCACACCTGTTTGATCAGGAGTTTTAATGAGAGGGCTATAATATCTGAAATACAAATCATGCTTACCACTGATTGGAGAAATCTCAGCAGTTGCAATTTTCCAATCATCTTTCGTAGTATCCAATGAGATTGTTTTCAGTAATTTTCCATTCAGGCTATCGAGATAAATAAACCATTTTCCTTTTTTGTAGTTACTGGTATATCGGAACATCAACTGGTTTTTATTATCCAGTACCACATCCTTCAAACGGCATGTGCCATTGTTGCGCAAACCTGCATACCAACTGCTTATCAAAGCAGCATTCACAAACTGATCGCATTGCAATGAGTTGATGGTTGGCTGCCATGTTTTGAGAAATGCGTAATATTCTTTTGCCTTTTGTTCTGAAGTATTTTTTTTTAACCATTCTATTAAATGAAAAAGTTTTAAGCTATCCTGGTTATTGTACTGGCGCAACAGCGGATAATCGGCTTGTGTATCTTCATCTCGGCTGTTATTAAAGAATGCCATGAATTTATAATACTCTTCGTGCCTGAACGGATCGTAAGGATGGCTGTGGCATTGAACGCAGCTAAAGGTAGTGCCCATTAAAGCGCTCCATGTAGTGTTTACTCTGTCAAGGACAGCAGCAGTCCTGAACTCCTCGTTTTCTGTTCCGCCTTCGTCATTGGTCATTGTATTTCTATGAAAGGCAGTCGCTATGTATTTATCATCATCGGGATCCTTCATCAAATCGCCGGCAATTTGTTCGGTCAGAAAATCATTATACGGCATGTCCGCATTAAACGCTTTGATCAGCCAATCACGGTATTTCCAGATGTTTCGTGCACGATCTGCTTCATAGCCTTTTGTGTCTGCGTAGCGGGCAAGGTCGAGCCAGAGAGATGCCCATCTTTCTCCATAACGTGGTGATGCCAGCAATGAATCGATCAATGTTTCATAAGCTGTGCTGTTATTGTCATTCAGAAATTTTTCTGCAAATGACCTGGAGGGAGGCATGCCAATCAAATCCAGGCTTGCCCTTCTTAATAATGTTGCTTTATCAGCTTCAGGCGATGGATTTAATTTTTCCTGTTGCAGTTTTTGATAAATAAAATAATCAATATCATTTTTTGCCCATTCGATTTTTTTTGCGGAAATCAAACCGAAAAGTGACGGGGCAGCCTTTGGCACTTCTACCGGTTTCACTGCAACATAAGCCCAATGGTCACCCCATTGTGCGCCTTCTTTAATCCATTTTTTCAGGATACTGATTTCTTCTTTTGATAAAGGTTCATGTTTATAAGGCATTCGCTCTTCAGGGTCTTTCAAATTGAGCCTGCGGATCATTTCGCTGTGTTCGGGATCACCCGGAATGATTGCGGACTTGCCCGATTCATTTTTTTCCAGAGCGTCTGCACGGAATAAAAGACTAAAACCTGCTTTTCGCCTCACGCCGCCGTGACAGGTAATACATTTTTTATTAAAGATAGGCTTGACCTGAGCGTTGAAGTCAACAGTTTGCCTGCGCATTGTGAAAGTAAAAAACAATATGGTTGCGAACAGCATGAAGAGAACCAGCCCCCATTTCTTTTCCGACAGAAGAACCTTCATGAACAAGCAATTAATAAGTATTGAAATTACGATTTTTTAAGAAGAATTGAGAAGACTCAATGGCAGATGTTTTTTTGGAGGATAAAAAAGCTTCCTCCTTTTAATAAATATTTCCGCATATTGCGGAAATATTTATTCTGGTTTCTCCACTAATTTTTCATCAATCAAATAAGCAGCCGCTTCACTTAGCACCGGCTTCGCTTTTGAATCTTTAATTATAATATCAAAACCATCTGCTTCTGTTACATAAAAAGTCAGTATGCGCTTTCTTCCGATGGTTGTGCCTTTTATTTCCTTTACGATTTCATTTCCTTTTTTCAATTGAACAGAGAATTTTTTTACACGCTGCCCAAACTTTATCGGTTCACTAATAACAATACAATTAATTTTTTTAGCGAAATCCAAATGGATTGCATAATTATTCTGATAGGCGAGCTGAAATTTTTTACTGAACACTGGTTTTGAAAAACTTTCATCCCGCAATTTCTTAAAACCAACCAGCGCAATGGAATCATGTTCGTTGATATGCCCTCTTCTGTCAGGTGGAACATTCAATAGCAATGAAGAACCCCGGCCAACAGATTTTAAATACAACTGAAATAATGTCTCAGGTTGTTTTACCAGTGAATCTTCTTGTTGATGATAAAACCATCCCGGTCTGATGCTCACATCACATTCTTCGGGTATCCAGTTTTTCCCATTCTCATTGCCTGTATTCAATGTATCTGTTGAAGGCGCGCCGGAGCCACGGGTGAATCCGGCAGTGTCCAATAAATTCCAGTTTGTTTTTCCTGCAATCCCGCTTTCATTTCCCACCCACCTGATATCAGGGCCGATATCGCTGAACACAACGGTGTTAGGTGCGATTGTTCTCAAAGTTTTTTCAAATTTCCCGAAATCATACACCTGTTTTTTTCCGTTTGGCCCTTCGCCGTTTGCACCATCCCACCAAAATTCAAAAAATGGCCCGTATTGCTGCACGATTTCTTTCATCATATTTATATACACCTCATTGTACGCAGGAGTCCCATATGCCGGGTGGTTGCGGTCCCAAGGTGACAGGTAAACGCCCATTTTCAATCCATATTCATTGCATGCATTTCTCAGTTCGCGCAGTACATCGCCTTTTCCGTTTTTCCATTTACTCTGCGCAACGGTGTGCTTAGAATATTTGCTTGGCCACAAACAAAACCCATCATGATGTTTTGCTGTGATGATGATCCCCTTTGCGCCTGCGGCTTTTGCTACACGGCACCACTGGCTGCAGTCCAAAGCTGTGGGATTAAAAACTTCTTCATGCTCAGTTCCTTTTCCCCATTCCAAATCAGTGAAGGTATTGGGCCCGAAATGCACGAACAGATAGAATTCCATCTTGCTCCATTGCAATTGCCTTACAGAAGGCAGTGGTTTCAATGGGGTGATGGATTGTGCATTTGATAAAATAAATATGCTAAAGCAAATTGCAAGCAATAAAATTGATTTTTTCATTGAAAGAAATTATGGTTCAAAGTAGTTCATTCATAAAAACTACCCTCAGTTAAATTATGCTGCCCATCAACGGGTCAGTGATAGAATGCTTGCCGGTTGCACGAGGGCTGCATGCCTTTTTTCACACATATTGCTACCTTCTGTAAAAATGTTAAAGTCATACCAGCCTTCATTGGATCGAGGATCAATTGTTTTGAAAAGGTAACACTAAAATAATACTTGTTATTGCGCAACCGTTGGCGTGATTTTTTTTCCTATTCAATAATGAACCAAGTATAGCTTTCAGGTTCTATCTTAACCTTTAATTCGATTTCATAGTTCCGGTTCAGCGCATATTTTGTGACAAGGCCTTCCCCTTCCCTCACATTTGCAATATCCGATAAGCCGGTATAGTACAATGGCACTTTAATAGTTCGGGTGATTCTTTCATTCAATGGATTATACAACATCAATAATGCCTTTGTTTTTAGTTGTGGATTGATGTGCATGATACCATCCCAGTCTCTTCCATCCGGGCGACGCAAATGAACGATATCAGAATTCAGGATATAGCGGTATTTTTTGTACCAGCTTATCACGGTGGCCACTGTCTCTTTTGTTGAATCATTGTCATATAATCTCGGGCCGCGGTAACAAGCCTGCACTCCGGCACCATAGTACTGTATCATCAATTGTTTATAATCTTTGAGGTGTTCTGAAAGCGGCTCCAGTACTGCTTCCGAACCGCCACCCTGATATTTCGTCAACGGTACAAAACCCCAGCTCATAGATGGTGTTTTCTCCCACAGGCCGTCGCAAATATTTTGTCTGTTCAGAATTTTCTGGTCTTCCCTTGGCAAGGAAAAATTCACTTCGCGATAACCGATGGCAATTTTATTAGTACCATCCAAAAAATACCAATCCGGCGCATTCACATACACGCCATTTTCACTGCACCAATGATATAAACTTTTCTGCAATTCCATTTGCTTCCATTGGCTGTCATCCAGGTTTTTATGTCCCGGATGTTTTGTAGATGCACAAACATCACCGGGATAGGGGCCATCATTTTCAAAAATGTCGAAGTTGGTCTGGCTAATGAAATATTTCAGTTTATCCAGATAAGCCAATCCCCATTTGCTTCCCATACATGGCGCATTCCCGAAGAATGCGGCTGCATCTGGTTTTCCGGTTACCGGGTCAATCACATCGTCTTCATCGCTTATTTTTCTTGAACTGAATAATGAGTAACCACCAATCAAAATATTTTTACCGTGCGCATAATCGCTCAGGGCTTTCCATTTCCTGATATTCGTTGCAGACGTGTCTTCCATGTCGCAATGGCTGCCGAAACTTAATATCAGTGCTTCGTATCCTGTAGCGGTGCACTGGTCAATTGCCTGTTTTACTTCTTCATCATTTTTACTTACGAGATGCATGAATATAGGGTTCTCTGTTGTCCATGGCGCAATGACTCTGTACATTTTCCTGATTGCCAGCCCTCTTCTTTCACGGTCATAGCTATCCATTAATAATTCACAGGTGCGGACGGATTTAAAAACTTCTCCGGGCTTTAATTCAACACCGGTAACTTTTTCCGGATACACTTCCAGCAGACAGGGTGTCTGGAAATTATAATTTACCTGCGAAGTGTAAATCGAATCTGTTTCCCAATGGGTAGTCTGATCACTGATATCATAGCGCATTGCGTTGTTGAATGCGTAATTCGTTTCCACATAAATGCCATGCTGTTTCTTCATTTGATCCGGAGTGCCGACAACAGCGCTTTCTTCTTCAACCAATGCCAGTACTTCATTTACAACACGGTTTAGCGTAATTGTGCGCTTCGAATTATTTTCAACCGAAACCCATTTAATGATTAATGGAATGCCATCGTACAATTCATAGTTCACCTTCACAATAATATCGGTTAGCTCAGGCAATGAAGATTGGAACCGGAACGAAAGCATTTTCCCGCTCGGCTGATTTTTATTCATTGCCCAGCCTTTGGGTTTCCATTGAACGAAAGGCATCAAATCGCTTACTTCATACTTCACAAACTGAAAATCATTTTTATCCGATGAGAAACTATTGATCCATTCAGGAAGCAGATATGCATTTTCTGATTGGCCATGTAAGCCACCGACATTATATTCCTTATTATTGATCGTTACTCTTGCTTCTGGTTTTATTGCACGCAATAATTGCTGACCATTGCTGATGTTTTTATAGTCAATACAGGCAGCATTTGGCTGGATTCGGAACGTTCTTGTCAGCAATCCATTGAATAGCGTTATCTCTTTGCTATCCTCGCTTATAAAAACTTGCGTCTTCGTTGCAACGTGTTTCACCAACCAGTCATCGTTGTAAACATTTCCCTGTAAAGCATTCCATACTGGTAATTGCTTCTGCGGAGTTTGCGTTTTTCCGATATATGAAATAAGAACAAAAGCAAGCGGCAAGCATCTTTTTAAATAATTAAACAATTGCATTTTCTTTTTTATTGGGCAGGAAGTTATTGAAAAAACTTATATGCTTACCAAATCCGTAATTACCTTTGCGCATAAAATATTTTATTGTATGGAATACAGGATTGAAAAAGACACAATGGGCGAAGTAAAAGTTCCGGTTGTTGCTTATTACGGAGCGCAGACCCAGCGCAGCATCGATAATTTCAAAATCGCGCAGGACATTAATAAAATGCCAAAAGAAATCATCAGCGCATTTGCTTATCTGAAAAAAGCGGCAGCGCTGACAAATCTTGAAGCAGGGGTTCTTTCCAAAGAAAAATCTGACCTGATAGGACAAGTTTGCGATGAAATATTGGAGAAAAAATTGGATGATGCATTCCCTTTGGTTGTTTGGCAAACAGGTAGCGGCACACAAAGCAATATGAACGTGAATGAGGTTGTTGCTTACCGTGCCCATGTCATCAATGGAGGCAAACTGACAGATAAAGAAAAATTCATTCATCCGAATGATGATGTGAATAAATCGCAGTCATCAAATGATACTTTCCCAACGGCCATGCACATCGCTGCATATAAGATTTTAATTGAAACGACCATTCCCGGCATTGAAAAACTGAGAGATACACTTGCAGCAAAAAGCAAGGCATTTATGCATGTGGTGAAAATCGGCCGAACGCATTTTATGGATGCCACGCCATTAACTGTAGGGCAGGAATTCAGTGGTTACGCATCACAGTTGAATCACGGGTTAAAGGCTATTAAGAATACGCTTGCTCATTTAAGCGAGCTTGCATTGGGTGGGACAGCAGTGGGCACTGGTATTAATACCCCTCCTAACTACGCGGTGAATGTGGCAAAAAAAATCGCCGAACTCACCGGCCTACCTTTTATTACAGCAGAAAATAAATTTGAGGCACTTGCTGCCCACGATGCAATTGTTGAAGCTCATGGGGCTTTGAAAACAGTTGCGGTAAGCTTAATGAAAATTGCGAATGACATCCGCATGCTGTCTTCCGGCCCGCGCAGTGGCATTGGCGAAATTTTTATTCCTGATAATGAACCGGGATCCTCCATCATGCCGGGCAAAGTGAACCCAACCCAATGTGAGGCATTGACAATGATTGCAGCCCAGGTTTTGGGAAATGATGTTGCCATCAATATTGGCGGTGCGACCGGCCACTTCGAGCTAAATGTTTTTAAACCAGTGATGATTTATAATTTTCTGCACAGTGCCCGATTGATTGGTGATGGCTGTGTTTCTTTTAATGACAAATGCGCTATTGGCCTTGAACCCATTGAAGCCAATATAAAAAAACATGTTGACAATTCTCTAATGCTGGTTACCGCGCTCAATACAAAAATTGGTTATTACAAAGCTGCTGAGATTGCGCAAAAGGCTCACAGGGAAGGCACTACCTTAAAAGAGATGGCGGTGAAGCTTGGCTATGTCACCCCTGAGCAATTCGATGAATGGGTTGTTCCGGCTAATATGGTCGGAGAAGTTATGGTTTAAGATTAATTTAGTAAACATGCCTGCAATTTTCCTGTGCCAGAAACGTTGTTTGGTTGATTAAAGAATAGAGAAATAACATATTCAGAAAAAATTCACCTTCTCTTTATGAAGCGATATCTCAGCCTCATTCTTGTGTGTTTGGTTGCAGCGGCTCTTTTTTTCAGTTGCTCTAAGGAATATAGCTTGGAAACGGATGCTTTGCCCGCTGGTAATACGGCAGCAGGCAGCTTGAAGGATACATCTGGAAATTGTCTGCCCATTGTTGTAAAAGGCACTTATTATGACGGAGTTATTGCGGGCGATACAAATTATATCCAGGTTACTGTCAATGTAAAAACCGCGGGTAGTTTCAATATTCAAACCGATCAGCAAAACGGCTTTCAATTTGCGGGCACAGGCGTTTTTATCAGCACAGGCGTACAAACAATCAATCTGAAAGCTTCAGGCACTCCTTCTCAAATTGCCCCAACAAATTTTACCATTACATTTGATAGTTCTGCCTGCATGTTCACTATAAATGTGGCGGACAGCACCGGTCATGGCAATGGTGGCAGCAGCACGGATAGTTCAGGTATTGCGTTGAATCAATGGCAGTTTGTTGCCAACGGTCATACCTATGCGGGAAATATCAGTACTGCGGTGTTTACAAATTTAATTGGCGCCAATCTCACTCTGGCAGGAACGATGGCATCTGGCAGCAACGATACTACTTTTGGGATTACAGTGCAATTTCCGGGCACTACTCTGGATACCGGTACTTATGTCACATCAAATGCCGGAACTAATTTCTCCCTTACATTGGTGCAATCGGGCAATATCATTTACGCAGCCAATGCTACCTCAGTGCCTCCGGTTTTAAACATTATTATCAGCAGTTATAATGCCAGTACCAAAACGGTGGCTGGAACTTTTTCAGGACAGGCTTATGATTTCAACGGCAATAATCTGAACATTACTAATGGAGCGTTTAAAGCACAGTTGCAATAGGCTCTTCCCTATTTTTTACATTTATTTCTGGTGATTCTGGAAATCTTAATGTCATCCAAATAAAACCCGGAAAAATCAGGTCTGGCAGATTTTAATATTAACCAACACGACAGATTGCTTACTTGCCTTAACTTTGCAGCTCAATGCAGAAATACATACATGATTCGGTTGTCCCTTTTAAGGATTCGAAGCTAAGCAAGAAGGAGCAGGTAGCTAATATGTTTGATCGCATTGCGTTCCGTTATGATTTTATGAACCGGTTTCTTAGTGGCGGGATTGATGTTATATGGAGAAGAAAAGCAATTAAAGAACTGGCGGCAATTAGCCCGCAGATAATACTGGATGTGGCAACGGGTACCGGGGATGTTGCGATTATGATGGCAAAATCATTGAAGCCAAAAAGAATTATTGGCATTGATATATCAGAAGGCATGCTTGCGCTTGGCAGGAAGAAAATTGCGACGCTTGCTCTTGATAACCTTATTGAATTGCAGAATGGCGACAGCGAAGCAATCAATTTTCCCGGCGAAACATTTGATTCCATAACCGTGGCTTTTGGTGTCCGCAATTTTGCAAATCTTGAAAAAGGGCTTGCAGAAATGCTTCGGGTGCTGAGGCCCGGAGGTAAATTGGTGGTGCTTGAATTCTCGAAACCAAAGCAATGGGGTTTTAAGAAGATATATTCATTTTATATGAAGATAGCTGCTGCGGGCATAGGCAAATGGATCGCAAAAAACCGTGAAGCTTATGAATACCTGAACGATTCAGTGAATGCTTTCCCGGAAGGAAATGATTTTTTAGCGATATTGACTAAAGCCGGATATAAAGATGCGTATCTTAAAAAGCTCACGCTGGGCATCAGTACAATTTATTGCGCAAGCAAAAAAGAAATTAATCAATAAACCAAGCCTCGAGACTTGGCGCAAATAAGTTCGTTCTCGTGTCCTATTTTCTGCACCTATATTCCTCCATTCAAAATAATTCCCCATCTTACGGCTAAATAAGCTACCTTTAAGCGTATCGGTTAATGTTTGTTTTGAATTTGAGGCATCCTCCTGCGTCCGGTCAGGCATATTCCATCCTAAATTATTAGCTGTTCATTCTTGCTGAAATATGATTAAATCGTGTTTCAGCTATTTCGTAATTAATCTAAAAAAATGAAACAAGACACGATATTCCAATTTGTATGTTTTGATACTTCGCTTCCGCTGAGCCAGTTTATACCATTGTGGGAAATATTTGCAGAAAAATTTGTGACCAACAAGGCAAGCGCTATTACGCTTTACGGTCAGGAATCCACGAGAAATAAATTAGGATATATTTCAAAAAATGAATGGCCTTCAGACGAGTTCCAGTTCGTTTTCCAGAATGGCAAAGTATCTGATAAATTCCCCGCAGGGCAGGTGAGAGTGATTCAGGCAGGAGGCTATTCGCCTGTGCAAATAGAGCAAACAAAAAAAACTCCGAAAGGCGAAATAAAAATATTGGCATTTGTAAAGGACCAGCGTACTGAAATTGATTTTTACAGAGGATTAAAGCCTTATCAGTATCTCAACATTTATGAAGCGTATTATGAGAATAGCATGTATAATTATGTGCTGGAATATTTTGTGAAGCCTGCTGATGCTGCGAATATCATTGATCAGCTAAAAAAGGAGTCACTTCATATTGATATTGGCATGTACAAAGAATGCGTGCTGGAGCATGCCTGAAATTAAACTACAAAGGCACAGGACTTACCCTGATTCAGGGCAATTATTTACTTTTTTTAACCTTCTTTACAGCAATTAAATTGGCTGTTGGTCGTTATTTTGTGCTAATGCTCATCCAGATTCTGATTTACTCTATTAAATAATCTATATAAGGTGTTGATCTTATTAAGCCATTTATTTCAAAGGAAAGGGAAAGCGCTCAGTTGTGTAGCCATTTTTTGCAGCCTGCTTGCATCTTCTGTGGAAAGTTCGGCACAGTTGCGCGATAATCTTAACCTTCCCGATCATGATGATAAATTTTATCATCTTGGCATTGCGCTTATCTACAATAACTCACATTTTCAAGTTAGCGCCCATCCTTCTTTTATACAACAAGACAGCATACTCTCTGTAAATCCTTTGAATACCGGTGGTTTTGGCCTTGCAGGGCTGCATACGCTCCGTATCACTGATCATTTGGAGTTCAGGGTAGTTTTCCCGCAGCTTATGTTTTCTTATAAAAACCTTAAATATAATATTCTATCTACAACTACCGGCGAGCAATCCGCAGTTACCAAGCAGGTTGAATCTATATTATTGGGCTTTCCTATGCAGATAAAATTTTTATCTGACCGCATAGATAATTTTCGCGTCTACATGTTGGGTGGGGTGAACTATCAGTATGACCTTGCATCGAATGCGAGTGCAAGAAAGGCCCAGGATCTTGTGAAGCTAAAACCTTATGATTTCAGTATTGAGGCGGGGATCGGGTTTCAATTTTATTTTCCTGTGTTTATTCTTTCACCAGAATTGAAAATCAGTGACGGGTTCATCAATGTGCACGATCGCGACCCCAACCTTATTTACTCGAGCACTATTGATAAGTTAAATTCCCGAATGGTTGTTTTTTCGCTCATATTTGAGGGATAGATTTGACGGCTCTGATAAACTTATTATCATCTATTATCAGCAGGCTAATTAAGAAAGGGTTTATGGCAGGAAGCTCATCTTTGCTTTTGATTGAGCCCAAGCAAGCACCTACTTCATTTTCGCCGCAAAGCCATTTCTCTAATTCATATAGCCTATCAATTGCTAACTGTTTGGGATATTCACTAATGCACATCGGCAAAATGGAGTAATAGTGATTTTTCCCATAGTCAGGAAACATGGCACTTATCTGAGCGCTACTGTATTGGCCCACAATTTCTGAGAACGTTTCAGATTTTTTTTAAAGAGCGTGTCTTTGCATAATCTTTGAGAACCATTTTATAAATACTATCCATTTTCTTATAGGCATTTTTGTCAGCTTAACCAGCACTATAAGTCATTTCTGATTGTGCCTGACTAAAAGAGATATTATAAAAGCAACATAACAGCGCACAGGGGAAAAAGATTTCTTTTCATCTCCTGAGTATTAACGGGATAATTTCTTTTCAATAATCATACTGCCTTCTGAACATATTCATCCTGATGCCTAAAGTGAATGTTGCTGATGCATTGACAGTATTGATGGCATCGTGTATCACATAGTCCCTGTAAGTGGCAGAGGCATCAATGTAAAGGTTTTCTTTTATTTCATAAGATACCAAGGCCGATAAATTGATGCAATTGGTCAAAAGCCCGGAGCCTATCTTGTATCCGTAATCTCCGGCAGAGCGAGTGGTATAGCTTTTAAAAATATTGCTGCCAAAATTTTGGTTTGTGCCAGGGGAATCGATGCCTTGTCTGTAATAAATCATTTTGCCTTCTATATTCCATTTATAAGCAGGCTGGTAATGAGCTATTACAATGAATTCGTCAAAGTTGGCGCCTAGCGGATGCGCCAGAGGCTGGTTGTAATGCGAGAAGTTGGAAACAGAATCATCATGTGAATAGGTGAACGGCCTTACAATGTTTGTCTCCACCTGCAGGTCTAGATTCTTAACCTCAAATGCATCTATATATTTCATCCCTAACTGCAGCCCTTGTTTATTTGCCCAATAACCACGTGAATAATGGAGTATCTGGTCTAATATGAATTCATTGACAACCAATTGCCCGTAAAATTGAACCGCATGGCCGATGTTTGCTTTAAAATCCAGGCCTGCGGTGGTTTTGTCCGGGCTGCCATTTTGTTGTTGCGCAGATACTAAGAAAATTACCGGGTTCAGGTAAGAAAAATCAAAATGATCTGCCCGGCTGAAAACGACATTTTCATATAGTCCCACATTCAGCCATTTAGCCAGATTTAAGCTGAGATGATGGATTACAGCATATTTTTTGGGATATTGGTAGTCACCCAATTGATGCTGGCTTATCAGCTCCATAAACAAATTCTGGTAATCCAGTTTCCAGATTTTTGTATCCAGCTTCAAAAAAAGATAGGGCGCAGCATAATCGCTAAGGAACAAACTGCGGTAACCGTTGCCGATAAAATTTTTGTCGTATCCCCATTGGATATCGAAATATTTAAACACATTGAAATAAATAGAGGCCCTGTTATCGAAATAGTCAAAAGCAGTTGTTTTGAAAGGTTTATAATAGCCAGCACCCGGCACCGCCGGATATCCTGAAGCGGTGACCCTGTCCTGAAAATAGTCTGGGCCTCTTTCCTGATTGTCTGTCAGATAAGCAGAGAACCCGAGTTTATCAGCAATCATGCCGCGCATGGTAAGGCCTTTTGAATTCAGAAAAACTCTCTCACTATTGTTCGTTTGGTAGGACTGTGTTTCCTGAATTACGGGGTCAATTGCAAGAAAAAAATCCTTTTCGTTCACCTCATAAAAGTTTGCCTTATGAGTATAAAAAGTACCCAGCAAAGGATGCTTGCTGTTGAAACTATCTTTCTTCCCGTTGACCCATTCAATATTGTTCATCAGCAAATCATGCAGATTGTACTGATCAATTTTGGAAAGGCGGTAAAAATAATCGTAGGGGTAAAAATGATGCAACGAATCCGACATCTGTGCAATATCGACAGCCAGCTTGCGGCCTATGGGTTTTGCGGTAGATATATTGAGATCCGGGTTTGTCTGCAACAAGATCTCCATGCGATCCAGGAAATGTTCAGATTTAGAGCCCTGTGGCAAAAAAGTAGATTGGGCAAAACTGGCAACTGGCAAAAAGAAAATTATGCAAAGCCTTACAATGGTTTTTCTAAATTGCGTCATGATTACATTTTAGTTAGTTTCAATTTAAAATATGCAAAACTACCTGATAAAAAATATATCCATCGTTAATGAAGGGACAACATTCACAGGCGATGTGCTGATCAAAAATGGCCGGATCGAAAAAGTAGCTGCGAATATACAACCTACAATTCTTGCAAAAGAAATGAACGGTGAAGGAATGCATTTATTGCCCGGGCTGATTGATGACCAGGTGCATTTTCGCGAGCCAGGATTAACACATAAAGCAACTATTTATACAGAGGCAAAAGCTGCTGTGGCTGGCGGTGTCACTTCTTTTATGGAAATGCCGAACACTGTGCCACCTGCGTTCACGCAGGAATTGCTGGAAGATAAATATGATATAGCCTCCCGCTCATCGCTGGCAAATTATTCTTTTTATATGGGCACATCCAATACGAATACGGATGAAGTATTGAAGACCAATGACAAAAAGAAAGAAGTTTGCGGCATTAAGATTTTTATGGGCTCCTCAACGGGAAATTTGTTGGTTGATAATTATCTCACACTTGACAAATTGTTCCGGGAGAGCGAACTGCTTATTGCTACACATTGCGAAGATGAAAAGATCATCAAACAAAACCTGGAAAAAATAAAGGCGGAAAGCAGGCCACTGACTGCATCAGACCATCCAATCATCCGTAATGAAGAGGCATGTTTTGAGTCATCTTTGACAGCGGTTCAGTTTGCAAAAAAATATGGCAGCAGGTTGCACGTTTTTCATCTTACCACAGAAAAGGAAATGCAATTGTTCACAAACATGATCCCATTAGAGGAAAAAAGGATTACTGCTGAAGTATGTGTGCATCATTTGCATTTTACCAGTGATGATTATGCGCAATTGGGAAACCTGATCAAATGCAACCCTGCCATCAAAGCACCGCACAACCGCGAAGCATTATGGAAAGCCTTGCTGGACGATCGTTTGGATCTGATTGCCACCGATCATGCCCCGCACACCCGGGCAGAGAAAAATGAGCCGTACGAAAAAGCGCATGCAGGCCTGCCCTTAGTTCAGCATTCTTTGCAACTGATGCTGCATTACGTGAAAGAAGGAAGAGTCAGTTTAGAAAAATTGGTTGAAAAAACGAGTCATGCCGTTGCCAGATGTTTCCAGATCGCTGAAAGAGGATATATCCGTGAGGGATACTGTGCGGATCTGGTAATGGTTGATATGAATGAAGCATATAAAGTGAGCAAAGAGAATATTTTGTATAAATGCGGCTGGAGCCCGTTGGAAGGATTTGTTTTTCCCGCAACGATAAAAAATACTTTCGTAAACGGGCATCTGGTTTATGGAAACGGAGCGTTCGATGAATCTCAAAAGGGGGAACGGCTTGTGTTTAACAGATAAAATGTTAACAAAGAGATTAAGCATGGAAATTGACAAAACAACTTATGATGATCTTTCTATTTTCAATGGTGAAGATGATTCCTCTGTTTTTCACAAGCTGGATTTTACGCGTACCATAGGTGGGCGGAACTGTCTGATGAAATATTTTCAACAACCCTTCAGCACAACCAGGCAGATCACCGATACACAAAAAATACTTTCTATCATTTTAGCTAATGAAGAGGATTGGGCGTCATCAATAACCAATGGCACCGTGATGGTGGTAGAAAAATTTTATGAAACCCCTCTTGATGCAGTTCCATCTGGCTCAGATTTTATCAATGCAAATATTTTCAGGTTTCTTCATGCGCCAGATTATGCCATCATAAAATATTCTGTATCACATTTCGCGGATTTTGTGCGGGGCATGCATCAACTAACTGAATTATCAAATGATACAGAATGCCCGTCGCTGCTCTCTTCATTGCTTCGCCGGGCCAAATTTTTATTGAGCCATGAAGTTATACAGTCGCTCATTGCAACAAAGCCTAAAACAATTTATTCTGCATCGCAGGTCACATATTACGGATTTCACCTCCAAAACCATTTCAAGAATCATGCGCAGGAGCTTATTGAAATTTATGAGCGACTGGATGCATGGTACTCCATGGCGATGGCAACAAAAAAATTAAGGTTCACATTTCCGGTTTTTGTTGAAAAGGAGGAGCCTTTTATAGATACAAGCTCGCTCTATCATATTTTATTACCTGCCCCTGTTGCTTATGATGTGCAGTTAAGCCAACGGCATAATTTTATTTTTCTTACCGGAGCAAACATGGCAGGCAAAAGCACTTTCATCAAGGCGGTAGGAACGGCTGTTTTCCTTGCGCATCTTGGCATGGGCGTTCCTGCAAAAGAAATGCAGCTCAGCTTGTTTGACGGCATTCTCAGCAATATCAATGTGGTTGATAATATTGCCAAAGGCGAGAGCTATTTTTTTAATGAAGTGCAGCGCATAAAAAATACGATCATAAAAATTAATAACAAAAATAAATGGCTTGTGCTGATTGATGAACTTTTCAAGGGAACTAATGTACAGGATGCGATGAAATGTTCCTCTACAGTAATAGAAGGAATCATAAGAATAAAAAACTCAGTCTTTATTCTTTCAACTCATCTATACGAGATAGGAGAGGATCTGAAGCAATATCCCAATATCTCTTTTAAATATTTTGAAACCGCGGTGAAGGATGATCAGCTAGAATTCAGCTACCAGTTGAAAGACGGCATCAGCAATGACAGGCTGGGCTATCTGATATTGAAAAGAGAGAAGGTTGTAGAGATGCTGGATGGATTGTGAGTTCATTGTTAATAACAGTCGGAGGTGAACACATGTATGTAAATTTTTCACCCTTATCATTATACGCTTTTAAATAGTAAACGCTCTTTTGTAACATGAGTTCGGGATAAGCCTGAGGGGCTGAATTGATTATAGAAAATTGCAAGATTAAAAAAATCCGTCTTTGGCCGATACCATATTATTTCACCCTTTCAGGGTTTTGTTTTGAAATTTTTCTTTAAGGCTATCATCATTTTACCCCTTTGGGGTTTTTTAGAATGTTCTACTTAACTCAAAATTCGATAGGTCAATGAAAAAAGCCCTGCGGTTGCAAGGCTTTGTATTTTTAAGTGTGTATTTTGAACTATCTCGCTCTCTGAGATCCCTGCCATGAGCGCTGGCTTCCTCTGAAATTATTTGAAGGCGCACGTCTTGCGGGTGCTGAACTTCTGTTTGAAGGATACTGCACCAGAGAAGTGTTGCTCATTGCATAAGGATGATCTGCATCCACCGGGATAGCTTTTGTGATCAGCTTATGAATATCCCTCAGGAATTCTTTTTCCTCCATATCGCAAAATGAAAGCGCAATGCCGCTTGCTCCTGCGCGGCCTGTGCGTCCGATGCGATGTACATAAGTTTCAGGCACATTCGGCAATTCGAAATTGATCACATGCGTGAGTTCATCAATATCAATTCCTCTCGCTGCAATATCTGTTGCAACAAGCACTCTGGTTTGCTGTGCTTTGAAATTCGTTAATGCACGTTGGCGAGCCTGCTGCGATTTATTACCGTGGATTGCTTCTGCCTTGATGCCTGCGCGATTTAGATGCTGAGCCACTTTATCTGCGCCATGTTTGGTGCGTGTGAAGACCAATGCGGTGTTGATGGATTTATTTTTCAGCAAATGCAAAAGCAACGATGTCTTATCTTTTTTCTCCACAAAGAAAAGAGACTGTTGTACCGTTTCTGCTGTAGATGAAACGGGCGTCACTTCTACTTTCTCAGGGTTTAATAAAATAGTGTTCGCAAGTTTTTGAATTTCTGCTGGCATAGTTGCAGAGAAAAATAAAGTTTGCCTTTTTTGTGGCAGCTTTGCAACGATTCTTTTTACATCGTGCACAAACCCCATATCGAGCATGCGATCAGCTTCATCGAGCACAAATAATTGTATGTGCTGCAGGCTCACAAAACGTTGCTCGATCAGATCCAGCAAACGACCTGGTGTGGCCACCAGAATGTCAACGCCTCTGCGTAAAATCTGTGTCTGGCTGTATTGCGGCACCCCCCCGAAAATAACTGTTTGCTGCAGGCCGGTGTATCGTCCATAAGCGGCGAAACTCTCTTCAATTTGTATCGCGAGTTCTCGTGTGGGCGTTAATATGAGGGCTTTGATTGTACGGGGTCCGTTCTGCAAAGCTTTTTGCTCATGCAAGATCTGCAGCATCGGGATGGCGAATGCCGCAGTTTTTCCGGTACCTGTCTGAGCGCAGCCAAGCAGGTCTTTTCGGTTAAGGACGATAGGTATTGACTTTTCCTGGATCGGTGTAGGAGTAGTGTAACCTTCCTGTTTCACGGCCTTTAATAAAGGCTCAATGAGATTGAGTTGTTCGAATAACAATGGTAAATGTTTTTAAATTAAAAATAACCGGAGCAGTTGAGTGCTTTGCGGCAGTGAGTGCTTCTGCTTTTAACGTGTAAATTCAATAAGACTTTTTTGAAAACAACCAGTCTGCCATCAATTACCTTCAGAAAGAAGGTTGTCACTAAAAGTGAAAGAAAGGAATGTAAGCTGGAGCAAATGTATGGCTAAATATTTAGATAGCCTAATTTGATGAAAAGCGGGTAGGCTTTGGCGTGAGTGAATGGGTTGAAACACAAAGACAAGAAGGATCACTATTTACCACTGAGTCATTGTGTCTCCGTGGTTCAGTAAAGTAATCATAAAAAAATCCCGCTCTCGCAGGATTACTAATTTACTTATCACTTACTACTTATTACTTCATATCAGCATCCTCAAAGGCTCTTCCAGCAAGTTTTTCAGCGTTTGTAAAAATGCTGAGCCGGTAGCTCCATCTACCACTCGGTGGTCGCAGCTTAATGTAACCTTCATCACATTGCCTGGAACAATCGCACCATTTTTTACAACCGGCACCTGGCTGATGCCACCAATGGCGAGTATGCATGCATCCGGTGGGTTGATGATGGCAGTGAACTCATCAATGCCGAACATGCCGAGATTAGAAATAGTGAAAGTGCTGCCTTCCCAATCTGCAGGCTGCAGTTTTTTATTCTTTGCTCTTTGCGCAAAATCTTTTACTTCAGTTGCAATTTGTGTGAGCGATTTAGTATCCGCGAAACGAACCACAGGAACCAATAGGCCATCTTCAACTGCAACGGCTACGCCGATATTAACATGATGATTGATGCGGATTTTGTCACCAAGCCAACTGCTGTTCACGTTGGGATGTTGTTTCAATGCAACGGCAACCGCTTTCAGCACAATATCATTAAAAGAAATTTTTGCAGAGGCTACTTCATTCAGTTTCGCACGGCTCTCCACGGCTTTGTCCATGTCAATGCTCATGGTAAGATAAAAATGCGGGGCAGTGAATTTGCTTTCAGCCAAACGTTTGGCAATCACTTTGCGCATTTGCGAAACAGGTACCTCGTCGAAGCTGACTACACCTTGTGACGGTTGCTGTGCCGCGACCGATGTCAGTTGACGGACGTCCGATACTTTTGCTTCGGCAGGTTTATAATTATCAATATCAGCTTTTACAATTCTTCCCCCGTCTCCGCTGCCGGAGATTTTTGCGATGTCAATTCCTTTTTCAGCAGCTAATTTTTTTGCGAGCGGAGAAGCTTTCACTCTACCATCACCATTCAATGAAGGTGCATGTTCTTCAGCAGGAGCAGCAGTTGCAGCCGCAGGCTGGCTCTCAGCCTGGGAAGCAGCAGCAGTCGGCGCCGCGCCTTTATTTTTTATTGCATTGACAATTTTTTGAACATCGACTTTTTTCTCGTCTCCAATGATAGCGAGCAGATCATTGACCTGAATTTTTTCTCCTTTTTGGGCACCGACAAATAATAGTTTACCAGTTTTATAGCTTTCCAGTTCCATGGTTGCTTTATCAGTTTCAATATCAGCAAGGATATCGCCTTTTTTAACGGTGTCGCCTACCTTTTTATGCCAGTCGGCAATTACGCCTTCTGTCATGGTATCGCTCAGGCGGGGCATCAATATCACTTCTTCCAGTTTGGAGATATCAACTGCCGGAGTGCTTGTTGCAGCAGGTTTTGTTTCGGATGCAGGGGCGTTTGCATCGGCTTTTTTTGTTTCTGTTTTTGCAGGCTCAGCAGGTTTTTTTTCTGCTGCTCCGCCACTTTTCACCAATGAAGAAATGTCTTCACCGGGTTTGCCAATGATAGCCAGCAGATCATTTACCTGCAGCTTGGTGCCTTTATCGCCGCCCAAGTGCAGTAATGTGCCATCTTTATAGCTTTCCAGTTCCATGGTTGCTTTATCAGTCTCCACTTCAGCAAGCAGGTCGCCTTTTTTCACCGCATCGCCCACTTTCTTGTGCCAGGAAGCAATCACACCTTCTGTCATGGTATCGCTCAGGCGGGGCATCAAAATAACATCAGCCATAATATTGTAAGTAGTTTTATTTTAATAACGAACCCCGAAATTAATGTAAAAACAGGAATTAGGAATATTTGTAGAAATAGAATAAAAACAAGAACGGAAAGTCTCCTGTGGCACAGCATTCATCTTTTTTGTTGATTTACTTTCTTTGCAGGATTAACATGGTTTTGGATGCTTAGGTTGTCATTATCAAAATCGTATTACATTTAAATACCCATTGTAATACATAAACATTTATGAGAAGCCAGATACACTCAAGTATATTTAGCGTGAACAACTCAAACACTGCTATCATGATAAAATTACTCCTATTGATTGCTTTGATTGGCATGATGTCCTTTCAGCCTAAGCCCATTACATGGGTCGCCATTGGAGATTCTATTACCTACCTGAATGAGCATATCAACGAAACGGGCAATCGGATTACGAAAGGCTATATGACACGGGTGGTTGAAAAATTGCCAAATGTTCAATACATAAATCAAGGCTATAATGGATGGACAGCTATTGGCATCGCCACTGAAATTGAAAAACTGGGCATAACAAAAGCAGATGTGTATTCTGTTTTTCTCGGAACGAACGACTGGTGGTCAGGCAAGCAATTAGGTTCATTCACCGACTATAAAAATAACACAGGCAATGCTACGGTGTACGGCGCTTTCCGCACCATCGTCAATAAACTCCGCGGCCTGAACGACAAAGCAAAAATCGTTTTGATTACACCAATGCAGCGAAGCGATTTTGTTTATATAAGCGACATGAAGAATAATGCTTATGGTTCTTATAAAGAAAAGAACGGGCAATTACTGGAACAGTTTGTCAATGCTGTTGATTCCATCGGGAAATTCGAAAATTTCGAAGTTGCTGATCTTTTTCATGACGGCGGCATTACCCAAGAGAATCTCATTCGATATAAGCGGTTGAAAGACCCGCAAACCGGCAAATACCAAAATTATCCGTATCCCAAATTCATTGACATC
>Ga0182030_10004321_pt1 | contig 30346 bp, 25 predicted proteins | sample 812S3MmetaG_FD_121299 | JGI IMG/M metagenome (GOLD analysis project Ga0182030, IMG submission 121299) | Permafrost microbial communities from Stordalen Mire, Sweden - 812S3M metaG (Illumina Assembly) | ecosystem: Environmental > Terrestrial > Soil > Wetlands > Permafrost | place: Sweden...
AGCATTTGCAAGCACCTCGGCAATCAACCCGTTCAGCGCCGCGCAATCGGAGCGAATCTGACTCTCAAACTCCAGCCCTTCGCGCACGCTCATGATGGCCATGCCGTGGTCGCCAATGGTGCCAGAGACAAGAATTGCGTCTCCGGGCATTGCATGGTTTGGACCGACCGAGATACCAGGCCGAAGGACGCCCACACCGGAGGTGTTGATGTAGCAGCCGTCGCCGTGGCCGCGTTCCACAACCTTGGTATCGCCGGTAACAATCTGCACGCCCGCCGTGGCCGCGGCTTTGGCCATTGCATCCACAATCGCCGCCAACTGCGCCAGCGGAAAGCCTTCTTCCAGGATGAAGCTGGCGCTGAGGAACTTAGGCTCCGCGCCGCTGACGGCCAGATCGTTTACGGTTCCGTTCACCGCCAACTCGCCAATCGATCCGCCGGGAAAAAAGAGCGGCTGCACGACAAACGAATCCGTGCTCATCGCGAGCTTGCCACTCGGCAATTCAAGCACTGCGGCATCACCCAGATTTTCGAGCGCCGCATTGCGAAAGGCCGGTAGAAACAGGTGCTCCACCAACTCATTGCCCAGCTTGCCGCCTCCGCCGTGACCCATCACGATGGTGGGGTAGCCAACCAGCGGTAATGGGCAGGACCAGTTCGTGAAGTCGGGCGCGGAGTCTTTCCATTCTTCAGTCATTTAACATCCCCGGTAACTCTGTTTTGTGGTAACACTGCTTTGTAACAGGGCACGACTTTAGTCGTGCCGATAATGACGCAAAAAGAACCTGGGCTTTAGCCCCTGAGGGAATGCAAGTTATCGATCAAAGCTAGTCCATTCTTTTCAAGATGTATCACCTCGCCACGCGAAACTCCACGAAGCATCGCTGGCTCCCAGCTGATTTCACGTTGCGAAAAGCCCACATAAAACGAGTCGGTATTACGAAGGCCTATCCGGCGTGGCGCTGTCGGATCGAAAGCAACCGGCAAATAGACCATCACCGAACCGCGCTTCTGTGCCTCGGATTCTCCGCTGAACCATAGGAATGCTGCTTCCTTGTCAATGTCCGCGATACGTCTTTGCAGTGCAATTTTGCTCGGAATCTCGATATGCAGCGGCAATGCGGATACCGTCTCATCAAAAGCTGGCCCTGCAAACACCCGCTCAGCCACTACGCGACTGGGAACAAAAGGCGGCACATGTAGGCGCGTCTTGTGAACGCCGATAGCAGCAGTAGGTCCACCGTGAGGGAGCTTTCCGACGGTGAATGTTCCCGCAAAATGCATCCATTTCGGCCCAAACCAGTTATCAATTCGGATAACGTAGATGCGCGCAGGCTTGTATTCCTGAGCAACGCCAATGGCAATCGCTCGCGCCTTATCTATGAACTCAGGCGAATCTCCCTGCTGCATGGAAATGAACTCTGCAACAGCATCGAACATTATTACCTCCGAACAGGGGCTAAAGCCCAGATTCATACTAGGCGTTTTTGCGGCACGACTGAAGTCGTGCCCTGTTACAAAGCCATCTCTGTTGGAGACAACTGAGAACTAATAACTGAGAACTGGCTATCGACAACTGACCACTGTTTTCGCCAACTCCTCAGCAGACAAGAAGCGCCCATAGTTGTAGTACGCTGCGCAAGCGCCTTCGCTTGAAACCATCGTTGCGCCGAGCGGATGGCGTGGGGTGCACTCCTTGCCGAAGGCTGAGCAATCGGCTGGCTTGATTGCTCCGCGTAACACATCGCCTGCACGGCAGAGCGGCGATTCCTCGGTATGAATGCCAGAGATATGAAAGCGCTCTTCGGCATCGAAATCGCGATAGGCCGCACAGAGACGCCAACCGCTTTTGGGAATCACGCCGATGCCACGCCATGCGCGATCTGTCACCTCAAAAACTTCAGCCAACAGCTTCTGCGCTGCTTGATTGCCGTCAAAAGTCACCACGCGTTCATAGGCGTTTTCGACCTCGTGTTGACCGGCTTCCAGTTGCTTGACCGCGCGGCGAATGCCGTCGAGCAGATCGAGCGGCTCAAAGCCGGTGACCACAATCGGGACGTGATACTTTGCTGCGAGAGGCGGATACTCCCAGTAGCCCATCACGCTGCAAACGTGCCCTGCGGCCAGAAAGCCATCAATCTTGTTACCGGGTGACTTCAGAATCGCGGCAATGGCAGGTGGCACTAGCACGTGCGAAACCAGTAACGAAAAATTCTGCAGCCCGCGCCGCTTGGCCACGTGCACGCTCATTGCATTGGCCGGAGCAGTCGTCTCAAAGCCAACGCCAAAAAACACGACTTGCTTGTCCGGATTTTTTTGAGCGAGTTCAACCGCATCGAGAGGCGAATAGACCACGCGCACATCGCCGCCCGCGCCCTTGACCTGAAACAGATCGCCTTCCGTTCCGGGCACGCGCAGCATATCGCCAAATGAACAGAAGATCACCCCTGGCTGCCGCGCAATCGCCAGAGCCTTGTCAATCAACTCCAGCGGCGTTACGCAAACCGGGCAACCGGGGCCATGAATCATCTCGATTCCAGCGGGGAGCATCTGGTCGATTCCATTTTTTATGATCGAATGCGTTTGGCCGCCGCAGACTTCCATGATCTTCCATGGACGTGTGGCGATCTGGTGAATCTCACGCGCAATGCGCTGCGCAACTTCTCCGTTGCGGAATTCAGTCAGGTATTTCATTTGCGGCCACAACTTCCATCGGGGCAGGCAGACTGCGGAGCCGCGGCAGCTCTTGCAAAGGCCTCTTCTTCCGTGGCCAACTCTTCGTCCAGAACGCCCATGGCCCGGAAATCTTCAAGGGTTTGCTTGGCGGTCTCTTCGTCAATTTTGGAGATGGCAAAACCAACGTGGACAATCGTGTAGTCGCCGACGACGACCTCTGGCACATAGTCCATGCAGACTCGTTTGACTACGCCACCAAAATTCACCCGACCGATGCGCAGATCGCCCTCGGTCATAATCTCTTCCACTTTTCCAGGAATCGCTAAGCACATGGCAACTACTTTATACCGTGTTGGGGGTTGCGTATAGTGTGATTTGAATCACCAGAACCAGAGTGCCGAGCAAGTCAACACTCTGGGAATTGCTTCGTCTAATGGAATGAAAGTGTGTAGGCTTTGACCGATATGCGAACCCGATTCCCCTTTACTCTTGCAATTTCGATGATTTCACTTAACTGGCTGGCAGTGGCTGGTTACGCTCAACAGCCTGCCGAGAAGCCAACGATGACTTTGAAGGTTCAGGTGAACGAAGTGGTGCTGCCGGTGACGGTGCGCGACAAACATGGGGCGCTGGTGACATTGCTGAAGCAGAGCGACTTTACGCTGACCGAGGACGGACGACCACAGACGATCAAGAGTTTTACGCGGGAGACGAACCTTCCGTTCCGACTGGGGCTGCTGGTGGATACGAGTCGCAGCGTCTCTGGGGCGTTGGAAAACGAACGCAAGGCCGCGGGCAAGTTTGTTGACCAGATGCTGACGGCGGACCCAAAGGCTACGCCGACGGTGGGCAAGGATGAGGCATTTCTGCTTCACTTTGACCGTGAGGTGGAATTGCTGGAGGACTTTACCAACTCTCGCGATAAACTGCATCACGAATTGGACGAGATGGGTCCGACGCGGCGGGAACAGAACTCGAACGATGGGCCAGTGACCTCGGCGGATGACGAGAGCGGACAATCCCATCGTCACGGTGGTACACAACTTTATGATGCGATCTTTCTGGCGTCTGATGAGTTGATGAAGCCGCAAGCAGGCCGGAAGGCGCTTGTGGTGCTTTCAGACGGCGTGGACCGGGGCAGCAAGGATACGCTGAATGATGCGGTGGACGCAGCGGACAAGGCCAATGTGGCTGTATATACGATCTACTTCAAGGGTGAGCAGGAACGGTCTGGGGGCATGGGCTTTCCGGGTGGTGGCGGGCGGCACGGCGGCATGGGTGGTGGGGGTTATCCCGGAAGTGGCGGAGGCTATCCGGGTGGTGGGGGAGGGTATCCCGGAGGCGGCGGTCGGCGCGGCGGAGGATCAAGCGAGCCACAAATCGACGGCAAAAAGATCATGGAGAAGATTGCCACCCGCACCGGAGGCCGATTCTTTGAGGCAAAGAAGAAAGACAGCCTTGATGAGATTTATGGACAGATTGCCGAAGAGTTGCGCGGGCAGTATCTGCTGACTTATACGCCTGACCTGGTGGACAAAGATGGGGGCTATCACAAGGTTGCGCTGAAGGCCAGCAAGGATGACTTGCAGGTTGTAACGCGGGAGGGATATTACGCGCCGACGGAGGGTGCGAGGTAGTGAGACGCGATTTGGTTGATCGCACTTTGTGCATCTCCGGCAGAAAGCGCATACAATTCCATATTGAAATGGCAAAAGCAAAAGAAAAGATTTTTGAGGTTGCGTGCCCGGACTGCGGGGCGATGATGAGGATTGACGGAGCGACCGGCCTGGTGGTGAGTCATACTCCGGCTCCGCGCAAACGGATGTTTGAGGATCTGGAGACCGCAGCCAAGGCGATGCGAGAGCAGGACGAGCGCAAGGAATCCATCTTTCGCCAATCCGTGGAGGCGGAGAAGAACAAGGAAGACCTATTTGAAAAGAAGTTTGCCGAGGCTCTGCGCAAGGCCAAGGACGCGCCGGATGAAAAGCCGCTGCGGGTCTTCGATCTGGACTAGTGGCGAGTTGCTCAACGGCACGCTGGGGCGGAGTGCGAGGCCAGGGGCGACTGCGGCAAGGCAACATGAATGCTGAACCACGTTGCAGAATTTTCGCATTTTCAGCAGTTTCGAGTGATACTTGTTTAACAGTTTCCAGGACTTGTGAATTCGGTCCAACCCGAAGGGAGATTCCACGATGGCAGTTCAGCTACCCAAGCCAATCAACATCTATGAGACCGAGCCAGGAGCGGATGAGGCCAAGAACGCCGATTGGGCGATCATCGCCGCAGGAGGATCGCTGATTGCTGGCGGTTTGCTTCTACTGGCCGGATATCGCCGCGCTGGCACATTGGCGGCGGCTTCGGGCGCAGCACTGGCGCTGCTCGATCAGCAGGATACGCTGCGCCGCTGGTGGAATGCGCTACCCAGTTACATCGACGATGTGCAGCAGGTGATTGACCAGGTTCAAGGCTCGGTGGAGAACGTTGCCGAGCAGCGCGCCAAGCTGCGGACGATACTGGATCGCTAGCGGCTAACACTTCAGAGAGATGCGGCACGGTATACTCAGGGCATTCCCTCCGATGCGTTGCGGCATTTCCCGTTGAGGGGAGTGTTGTATGCAGCGCATCTGGAGAACTATCTTGAGGGGAACTGCTCTTGATGAGGTCTTCCAGAGGTTGGCTGTATACAGCGTGGATAGCGTTGATTGGCGGCTTTGCGGTGCTGCACGCGCTGCACCTGGCCGCTGATTTTCCCAACCATACGCCATGGTTCAGCGATTGGGCCAAGTACACCGACGAGGGATGGTACGGAAACGCGGCTATCCGCGCCCATCTTTTTGGCAACTGGTATATGCCGGGAGACTTCAACCCAGCGCCTGCCGTGCCGGTGTGGCCATTTCTGGAATGGATCCTGTTTTTCTTTACTGGCGTCACGGTCCAGGCGGCGCGCTGCTTGGCCGTAGGCTTCTTCTTCTGCAATCTGCTGTTGAGCTACCTGCTGCTGCGCACGCGCGGGCCACGCTGGATGGCGCTGCTGGCCTTGTCGCTGCTGGTTACCAGCCCGTTTCTCTATTGCTTCAGTCGTCTGGCAATTCTGGAACCGATGCTGACGGCTTTCACGTTGGCAGCACTGAATCTGGCTGTTCGACTGCCAAAGTTGCGTCGCCCGCTGCTTGCGTCTCTCACAATCGGGCTGCTCTACACGCTGATGATGCTGACCAAAACCACTGCTGTATTTCTGCTTCCAGCGCTGGGGTGGGCCGTTATCGTACCGCTTTGGAATAACAGAAAACTGGCGCTGCGATGTTGCTTGGCAGCATTTTGTACCTTTCTTGCATTGTTCGGTTGTTGGATGGGAATCGTCCTCCGTGCAGGGCTGATGGCCGATTACAGATACCTTTTCTTCATCAACAAATACGTGAAGCCGGAGGAATTTTATTGGCCGCTGATGAGCCTGTGGTGGTCATTCCACGGCGGATTGTGGGTGGATCATCTATTGATTCCGTTGGCCGGATTGATAGTCGTGGGCGCACTGCTGGCTTGGCGCTATGGGTGGGGTCGCATGCTGCTGCTGGACCCGGTCTTTGGTGCGTCGGTTTGGGCTGTTGCGGGCTACATCCTCTTTATGACCTATCAGAACCATCCCCAGCCGCGCTACTTTGCCGTGGTGGCTTTCTTCAGCTTTTTTGTTGTGGCGATGGGTGCTCAGGCGCTGCTGGAAAAGGGCTGGCCAATGCGGTTTTATGGTTGGGCAGTCGTAGTACTGGCCGCATTGGCGGTGATCATCAATACCGCTGAGACGTTGAATTACGTCGCACACCCGGAGTACACCTTCGTGAATGCGGCACAAAAACTGACACAATATATTGATGCCCATCCCAACGGCAAGCGGCTGCTGGTCTCGATCAGTGGCGACCAGATCACGCTGGTCACGCATCTGCCCACGCTCTGCGATGACTTTGGCACACAGGAGTTGGTGCAAAAGCTGCCAACCTACCAGCCGGGCTGGTATGCCACTTGGAATGACCTTGATCCCGGCACGCTCGAAGATATTCATGTCCACTACTCGCTGGAGCAGGTAGCCAGCTACCGCGCCTTCGACGATCCAGAGCGGAACGTGTTGGTGCTCTTCAAGCTGCATCCGCTGCCTGGCGGACTGGTGCGCGACCCCACTGTGAAGAATCTTCAAATCTCACTTCCCGACGACAAGATCGCGGTTCCGATTCAGTAACAAAATAGGACGGAACGCAGCAGATGCCTACAAGTAGTCTGCCCCGTGGTCCTTTGTCTCCATTGAAAGCAAGGCTTTGGACCCCTGTGACTGCAATCACTCGACAGGCTTCCGTGCGGATGGTACGCTTCCGGTGACTTTTACCCCGGAATAATTTCGTCGCGTATTCTGGGACGGACCACGATCAAGTAACCAAACATTCGACTTGGGGGAAAATGTGACTGCTCAGTATTGGGTGTATTTCTTTCTACTCGTGAGCGTCTTCTCGCTCATCGTAGCCTACTTCTTTGTGCGCCAGATGATCGGCGCAGATCAAGAAACTCCAGAGATGCAAAAGATAGCAGGAGCCATCAAGCAATGCGCTGAGGGCTTTCTGAAGCGTCAGTACAAGATTGCTGCGGCCATCCTGGGCTTGCTGCTTCCCACACTGGCCCACGCGCAGGAACAGGCAGGCGGTGGAGAGGCCAGCCTGAAACTGCCAGATTTGTCGGTGGTAAATCATTTTGGCTTGAGCGGACCTGCTCTGTTGATGATAGGTTTGCTCTTCTGCGTCGGCGGCCTGTTGTTTGGCATGACGATCTTTGTGCAATTGAAGAACCTGCCGGTTCACAAATCGATGCGCGAAATGTCTGAACTGATCTATGAGACTTGCAAAACGTATCTGATTACGCAGGGCAAGTTCATCATGCTGCTCTGGATCTTCATCGCGGTCATCATCTCGCTGTACTTTGGCTGGCTGGCGCCGGTGCCCGGAAAACCGGTTTGGCTCACGTTGAGCGTCATTCTGTTGTTTTCGCTGGTGGGCATCGCGGGCAGCTACGGGGTGGCGTGGTTCGGCATTCGCGTCAACACCTTTGCCAACTCCCGCGTGGCATTTGCAGGATTGAAGGGCAAACCGTATCCGCTGTTTGCGATTCCGCTGAAGGCCGGCATGAGCGTCGGCATGATGCTGATCTCCGTTGAGCTGCTCATCATGCTCTTCATTCTGCTGTTCATTCCGCGCGACTTTGCGGGCCCCTGCTTCATCGGCTTCGCTATTGGCGAATCCCTGGGTGCCGCAGCGCTGCGTATTGCCGGCGGCATCTTCACCAAGATTGCCGACATCGGCTCCGATTTGATGAAGATCGTCTTCAAGATCAAGGAAGACGATGCCCGCAACCCGGGCGTGATCGCCGACTGCACGGGCGACAACGCAGGCGACTCGGTTGGACCCTCGGCGGACGGCTTTGAGACCTACGGCGTCACCGGTGTGGCTCTGATCACCTTCATCCTGTTGGCCGTCAAGAGTCCCGCGACGCAAGCCGAACTGCTGGTATGGATCTTCGTCATGCGCGTAGCCATGCTGATCTCCAGCTCGGGCGCGTACTTCCTCAATGGTGCAATCGCCAAGGCAAAGTACGCCAACTCCGACGAGATGGACTTCGAGGCGCCACTAACCTGGCTGGTCTGGATCACCTCCATCGTTTCCATCGCCCTGACCTACGTCGTCACGTACGCGATGCTCCCCAATCTCAATGGCGACCCAACTCTGTGGTGGAAGCTGGCTTCGATCATCTCCTGCGGAACCCTGGCGGGTGCACTGATCCCCGAATTGGTCAAGGTCTTCACCTCCACCAATTCTGCTCACGTGCAGGAAGTCGTTACCTCTGCGAAGGAAGGCGGCGCTTCACTGGGAATTCTGTCGGGCCTGGTGGCAGGCAATATGTCGGCCTACTGGCTGGGATTGAGCATGGTCGCTCTCATGGGACTGGGCTATTTCTTCAGCATGATGGGCGGGTCCATGGATGTCATCATGCTCGCTCCAGCCGTCTTCGCCTTTGGCTTGGTGGCCTTCGGCTTCCTTGGCATGGGCCCGGTTACGATCGCCGTGGATTCCTACGGTCCTGTTACAGACAATGCACAGTCCGTTTATGAGCTGTCGCTGATCGAAACCATTCCGGGCATCGAAGCGGAGTTGAAGAAGGACTTCGGCATCGACGCGAAGTTCGAGCGCGCAAAGTACCTCCTCGAAGCTAACGATGGAGCCGGCAATACCTTCAAGGCAACGGCCAAGCCGGTTCTGATCGGCACAGCCGTAGTGGGCGCAACCACCATGACCTTCTCGATCATCATGGCCCTAACCCACGGACTGACCATCAACGTAGATAAGCTCTCTCTGCTGCACGCTCCCTTTATGCTCGGGCTGATCTGCGGCGGCGCCATCATCTACTGGTTCACCGGTGCGTCCATGCAGGCAGTCACCACCGGAGCCTATCGCGCGGTCGAGTACATCAAGGCCAACATCAAGCTGGAAGGGGCGGAGAAGGCCTCAGTCGAGGACAGCAAGAAGGTGGTGGAAATCTGCACCAAGTATGCGCAGAAGGGTATGTTCAACATCTTTCTCGCCGTCTTCTTCGCCACGCTTTCGTTCGCGTTCATGGAGCCGTTCCTGTTTGTCGGCTACTTGTTCTCGATTGCGATCTTCGGCCTCTACCAGGCGATCTTCATGGCCAATGCGGGAGGCGCTTGGGACAACGCCAAGAAGGTCGTCGAGGTTGACCTGAAACAGAAGGGAACACCACTCCACGACGCAACCGTGATCGGAGACACGGTCGGCGATCCATTCAAGGACACCTCGTCGGTGGCCATGAACCCGATCATCAAGTTCACCACGTTGTTCGGATTGCTGGCTGTTGAGCTAGCCGTGACGCTCACTGCGACCAATCCGATGCTCACACACGTGCTCACAGTCGCCTTCTTCCTGGTGTCGATGTTCTTCGTGCATAGATCATTCTATGGAATGAGAATTGAAACCAAGGAAAGCAACTGATTTCTGTCTTGAAAATCGAACTCAATCGGCCCCTGTCATTCCTCTTGAGGAGGGATGACAGGGGCCGATTGTTTTTTGGGGCAACTCTTCGGCATATTAGCTTGCTATTTGGTAAAAACCGCTGCGGATAAAGCATAAAAGCTACGTTTCTGTACTCAAAAAGTCAACAATTTCCTTCACTTGCGTCCCGATTTTCGAGACAATGCGAGCAAAACTTCCCCTTCCCCACTTTTTTCGCTTATGCTGTTAACAAACCCTCTTGCTTCGGCAAGCCACATAAAAAATATGATGAATCCAGTCGCAATTGCGGTTGACGATCTTCGGGAGCAGTATACGCGGGAAATGGTTCTTGTCCGCCAGACCTGTGAGCGTACCGGCGACGGCACGGCTGCCATCCGTCGTCGCTCTGCCGTTGTGGACCGTATCCTGATTGAAATGTGGCGCCGAGCCTTTGCTGACCAGCCCGATCTGAACGTGGCGCTACTGGCTTTGGGGGGGTACGGGCGCAAGGATTTGTTCCCTTACTCGGACATTGACGTGCTGTTTGCCTTTGCCGACGAACGAACTGAGATTCAGGCAAAAGAAGGCGTTCGCACAATCATTCAGGGAATGTGGGACATTGGCCTGCGCGCCAGCCCCTGTTCGCGCACTATAAAAGAAGCTGGCCGATTCGACCCCGACAACCTCGAATTCACACTGGCCACGCTCGACCGCCGCTTTCTGGCAGGCCACTTCCCGCTCTACCAGCAACTCCATCAGACGGTTCTGCCGGGATTGGTATTGAGTGAGTGGAATACGATTGCACAAAAGCTGGGTGAGATTGCCCGCGCCCGCCACAGCAAATTTGGCAACACCATCTTCCATCTGGAACCCAACGTCAAGGACTGTCCGGGCGGTCTGCGTGACTACAGCCTCGCCGTCTGGTTTGCACTGCTCTTCCACCTCAAAGACACCAAAGAGTGGCCGCGCCAGCGCGGAGGCGTCTTTCAGAGTGCTCGCGGCGACGCCGAGGCAGCCTTCGACTTTCTCGCCGCTGCTCGATGTTTTCTTCACTTCCGCCACGGTCGCGACGACAACGCGCTTGATTGGCAATCGCAAGATGAGGCCGCCGCGCACTCGATTGGCCTTGAAACCCGGGGCACCGCTGATCCTGCCTATTGGATGCGGACCTACTATCGCCACGCCCGTGTCATCTATCGCCGCGCAGCTCTGCTGATGGAGCACCTTCCAGCGCCGGTCAGCTTCTATCGCCAGTTCCGCCGCCGTCGCGCTCCCATCGCAGGCACCGACTTCCTTCTCGATCAAGGCCGCATCGACATCGTTCCCGGAGCGCAGTTCAACGACACCAGCGCCATCTTGCGGGTTTTTTCGCTGATGGCCACGCATGGCTACGCGCTGTCGCAGGCCGCCGAAGACCGCATCACCGACGCGCTGCCTGCCTTGGCCATCCACATTCCCGAAGGCCCGTATTTGTGGAATGCTCTGCGCGAGATACTGCTCGGACCCCACGCCGCACATGCACTACGCACGATGCATGCTCTTGGCATTCTGGAGATGCTGATCCCGGAGTTCCACGGCATTGATGCATTGGTCATCCGCGACAGCTATCACCGCTATACCGTCGATGAGCACACATTCTTGACTATCGACAATGTGCACTGTCTGCGCCAACCAGGCAGCGAACACGAAAAGCGTCTGGCGCAGCTTTTGCCGGAGATTGATCGACTTGATCTGTTTCTGCTGGCGCTGCTGCTGCACGATACTGGCAAGGCTCGCCGCACCGGTGCGCATGCTCAACACAGCGTCGATCTGGCCGATGCGTTCCTGGCTCGCCTGGACTTTGACACGGAAGAGCGCGAGGCCGTTCTCGATCTGATTCGCCTCCATTTGGATATGTCTTCGGCGATGCGCCGCGACATATTCGATCTGGAGAACGTGCGTGGATTCGCCGAGAAGATAGGCAATCCGCAGACGCTCAAAATGCTCACTTTGATGACATTTGCCGACATCAAGGCAGTCAATCCCGACGCGTTGACGCCTTGGAAGGCCGAGAATCTGTGGCAATTCTATATGTCCACGGCCAACTTCATGGACCGCTCGGTGGACGAGGTTCGCTATCATGCTGCGATTGATCCAACGTTGCTCAATCGCATTCGCTCGATGATCCCCGCAGGACAATACGACGCGCTGAAGGGATTTCTTGAAGGCCTGCCGCAACGCTATCTGCAAACTCGTCTGCCCGAGCAGATTCGCAACCACTTCCAAATGGCGTTGGCACTGGATCAGGACAATGTGCAATTGGATCTGCGCCCCAATCGCCAACTCTTTGACCTGACCGTGATTACTCGCGACCGTACGCGTTTGTTTGCTGACGTGGCTGGCGCTCTGGCTGCCTGGGGCATGAACATCGTCAAAGCTGGAGCCTTCTCAAACGAGGCTGGTGTTATCGTCGATAGCTTCCACTTCACTGATGTCTTTCACACACTTGAGTTGAATCCGAGCGAGAAGGATCGTTTTCTGGCCAACATTCATGACGTGGTGGCGCAGAAAGTTCCCGTGGAGCATTTGCTTGATGCGCGCCGCCACATGAATCACCCCGCCAACCTCAAGGTGGAAGTAGCCACAAGGTTGGAGTTCGACAATGAATCCTCTACCCACTCCACGCTACTGCAGGTGATTGCGCAGGACGTGCCTGGTCTGTTGCGCCAGATTGCGCTTACTTTCAACACCAATAATTGCAACATCAAAGTGGCACTGATCGACACGGAAGGCGAAACCGCGATCGACGTCTTCTACTTAACCAGCCAGGATGCCAAGCTGACAGAAGAGGCGCAGCGAAGTTTAAGCAATAGCCTTACCACCGCGCTTGACTCGATGCGCACTGCGCATACCTGAAATTCAAAAATGCAGTTACACTGGAAATATGGTGGCGCTTCAGGACCAACTCGACGAGATTACATCCAACACCCGGCAATTGGTGCAGGCGGAACGGTTGGCCGTGGGCGAACAATCGATTGCGGAATTGTTTGCGACTGGTATCGAAGAGCAGATTCTACCCGTCGGCGCAACTGCACCGGAGTTTGAACTGAAGGATGCAACTGGCCGCATGGTGCGCAGCGCCGATATGCTCGCCCTTGGCCCGCTGGTGGTAAAGTTTTTTCGCGGACGCTGGTGCTCCTACTGTGTCACCGAATTGGAAGCATGGCGCAACCTCTACGGACAGATTCGCGAGCATGAGGCGCTGATGGTTGCCATTGGCCCACAGAGTGAGCGCCAAAGCGACTTTATGTCTGGCCAGCATGGACTTCCTTTTCCTGTTCTCACAGATCCAGCCTGCACGCTGGCCGATAAATTTGGCCTCACTTATACCGTTCCTGGCTATATGCGCGACTATTATCTTTCCATCATGGTCAACTTGCCATTTGTGAATGGAGAAGCAAGCTGGCGATTGCCCATGCCCGCAACCTATGTAATCGCAAAAGACCGAACGGTTCTATTTGCCGAAGCCCACGCCGATTTCCGCGTGCGACCAGAGCCGCAAGAGGTGATGAGCGCTCTGCTGGCTTGTTTGAAAAAGTAACTGTTCCTGTTCAGGATAGTTATAGCCACTTAGCGAGTAAGGATTCTGCTTGATTGAGAGTAACTCCTCTTAACAAGAAAACTTTGCTTCTGGATAACTCACCTGTGATAAGTTCGACTGCGTTTTTTTGTACGTTGAAGGTTTCGGCAAGGAAATAGATCAACGCCAGATTGGCACGGCCTTCAATCGGCGGAGCGTGAACAGCGATCTTGAGTTGCGCTGCGGAACCATCGCCGTATACACCAGTGATCGCAGTCTTCTTCGCGCCGGGTTGAGCGCGAACGGCGAGAGTCACTCCCGTTGCACTGGCGCGCAGCACTAGAGTTTCCCCAATGCGGGTCTGCGCCCAAACAGGCTCGTGCCGACGCGAATGCGCGTCGCGCCTTCGGCAATGGCCAATGCAAAATCGCCGCTCATGCCCATTGAAAGGACATCGAACGAAAGATGCGGATAGACAGCGGCCCAACGATCACGCCACTCGCGCAGACTGCGGAAAGTCGCGCGCGTCTCCGCCTCTGCAACGCCCCAGGGTGCGATGGTCATCAATCCTTGCGCTTGCAGATGCAGCAGATCGGGCAGACGCTCCAATAGTTCGTTAGCCTCGGTTGAGTTTGGATCCAACCCTGCTTTGGATTCCTCGTGACTCAGTTTGACTTCAATCAGTACCGGCAGCCGTTTGCCTAACTTGCTTGCTGCCTCGTTGAGCCGCTCAGCCAGTCGCAGCGAATCGAGTGAGTCGATGCCATCAAATAATTCCGCCGCCCGTAGTGCCTTGTTCGATTGCAGATGACCAATAAGATGAAGACGAATGGGTTCTGCTTTGGCTGCTTGCTCGCGCAGTGTCGTCAACTCTGGTGCTTTGGCCGCAACCTCTTGCACGCGGCTCTCACCGAAGAGCCGCAGACCAAGGCTTGCGGCTTCGACAATTGTCGAGGCAGAATATGTCTTTGAGACCGCCATCAGCTCGATCTCTATACGATTACGACCAGCGTTGCGGCAAGCCTCTGCTATCGCATCTTCAAGTCGTTCAAGATTTTTGGCGAGGGTCATCATCTTATTCCCACTCGAAACCATCCTATGTTTGCATCCCGGTTCTGTCGGTGCGCGTCGAATAGAGTATGTGGACCATCGTTCTTCTCATCTTCTCGAACATCTTCATGACCTTTGCCTGGTACGGCCACCTGAAGTACCGCCAGGATGCGCTGTGGAAGGTGATCCTGGTTAGTTGGGGTATTGCTTTTTTTGAGTACTGTCTGCAAGTGCCCGCCAACCGCATCGGCTCGGAGCGTTTCACCCCCGTCCAACTCAAGGTGATTCAAGAGATCATCACGCTGTCAGTCTTTGCCGTCTTTACGCTCTTCTACTTTGGCGAGCACCTGCGATGGAACCACGCCGCAGCAGGGGGCTGCCTGATTGCCGCGGCGTTCTTTGTCTTTCACTCTTGGTAAACACTTGCTCAACGCCCCTGCTCTTCAAGATACTTTTCAGCTTCAAGCGCGGCCATGCAACCTGAGCCGGCAGCTGTAATGGCCTGCCGATAACGACGATCCTGCACGTCGCCGCAGGCGAATACTCCGGGCTCAACTTCGCCATTGTGCGTGGTTAAAACGTTGCCTGTCGTCCTGATATAACCATCGCTGTCGGCATCAAGCTGGCCACCAAACATCTTCACATTCGGCTCATGGCCGATGCCGAGAAAGAGGCCGCTGATGGGCAATATGGTGACCTCGTTTGTCTTCACATCGCGTAGCAGCACACCTTTCACTTCCTTCTCATCTACACCCAGAACTTCTTCAATGATGATGTTGGTGCGTAACGCGATATTGGGATGCTCATGGACGCGATCGAGCATGATCTTCGAGGCGCGAAAGGCATCGCGACGATGCAGCAGCGTGACCTTGGAGGCAAAGCGCGCGAGGAAGAGCGCCTCTTCCATCGCCGAATCGCCGCCGCCCACGACTGCGATTTCCTTGCCGCGAAAAAAGAATCCATCGCAGGTGGCGCAACTGGAGACGCCGTGGCCGATCAGCGCCTGCTCACTGGGCAAGCCTAACCAACGCGCACTGGCTCCAGAGGCGATGATCAACGAGCGGGTGACAATCTCGCCTGCCGTGGTATGCAGTCGATAAGGTTGCGTGCCGAGATCTACATGTTTGAGATGAGCAACCTGAAAGCTGGCGCCAAAACGAGCCGCCTGCTTCTTCATATTGTCGATCAACTCTGGCCCCTGGATGCCCTCTGGCCAGCCTGGAAAGTTTTCCACCAACGTGGTCATGGAGAGCTGGCCGCCGGGTTCGTGGCCCTCCAGTACAAGCGGATTCAGTCCGGCACGTGCGGTATAAATGGCGGCGGTGAGTCCGGCGCAGCCGGAGCCAAGGATAACGGTATCGCGAATTTCTGTCATTTGGTTTCCCTGTTAGATTCTATCTCGCATAGGGCCTTCACTTTGAAAAGTTCCCCACAATATGGATGAACCTCAAGGGCTATTGGACTCAACCTCGCAGAACGCCGTTGTCGTTTACACAAGAGCCAGCCACCTCTTCGGCAGGCAGCCGGCATCCCTGGAGGTTGACGCACATCAACAATGTGGAGTGTGCAAAAAAAGGACATTTGCTCGCCAGATCAAGGACTATTCCAAGGATTTGTGTTGCTAATCGGCACAACTTAAGTAATTTTTATGAGTAATTTCCAGTTACTTTGATCCTGTAATTCACAACTTTATAGCTTCGGATGAAGCGAACACTGGCCGATGAACAGAGCAAGGCCGCCTTGAGAGCAACATCGCATCCAATCAGGAAAATCTTTCGGGGCGGACCGGAATTTGTCATCTGGAGAGCACCGGTGTTTTCTTTTCTTCCAGCTCATACGCGGCGCATCGCATTCTGGCTTGCAGGGCTGTTGCTGGCGCAGGTCACGGCCTGGGCGGGCGGTCCGAAGTATGTGGCTGGAGCAAGTTACTTCAACGCGGGAGTTCTCGGAGAGCCGGTTCATTGGCCGAGTGGGCTGGTGAGTTACTACGTTGATCCGGGTCCACTGAATGGATTAATCAACAACCAGCAAGCCACGGCGATGGTGGATGCGGCGGCGGCACTGTGGGACGCTGTTCCTACAGCCGGAGTAACTCTGGTGGACATGGGTGCGCTGAATGAAGATGTAAATGGATCAAATATCACCGCTGCGAATCAAGTCATCACTGCGCCGTCTGATGTAACTTCAACTGCGACGAGTTATCCGTTGGGAGTTATATTCGACGCGGATGGATCAGTAATCGACGCTATCTTCGGCACAGGAACAAGCCTTCCCGCTCGGTGCCAGGACAACGGAGTGATGAGTTGGCTGGATAACATCAAGCCAGATGCAACGATTGCGCACGGCATCCTCCTGGTCAATGGATTGTGCGCTACAAATTCGGACATGATCGAGATGATGAACTACGAATTGGAACGGGCCTTTGGGCGCATCCTTGGTCTCGATTATTCGCAGGTAAACCCCAACGCATTGGTAGACGAGTTACCGGGCGGAACGCAGGGTTGGCCAGTAATGCAGCCTCTGAGCGGCGTGTGCACTGCGGCTGGCGGCGAGTGCATCCCGAACCCGACAGTGCTGCGCTACGATGATATTGCGGCTCTCAATCGCACCTATCCAATTACATCTGGAAATCTGGCCAGCTTTCCCAGCAAACAGATCACTGCTTCCAACACAATCTCGATTCAGGGCACGATCAATTTCCGCACCGGCCTGGGAATGCAGGGCGTGAACGTTGTTGCCACGCCATTGGACTCGAGCGGCAATTCGTTATACCAATATGCCGTAAGCTTTGTCTCCGGAGGTTACTTCAATGGCAACCATGGAAATCCAGTTACTGGATGGACGGACGCAAACAACAATTTACTGACCACTTGGGGATCCAATGATCCGACCATGCAAGGTTACTTCGATCTAAGTGGAATTCCGCTGCCTCCTGGAGTTACATCGGCCAATTACCAAGTTACCTTTGAAGCTATCAATCCGCTCTATATTATGAATGACTCGGTTGGACCTTATACCGCGGGCCAGGTAACGCCGTCGGGCACGTTGCAGACGATTTCAGTGCCATCGATGACGGTGGGCAGTTCGCAGACGCTCTCCGTTAACGTGGCAGACTCGGCGGCCGGCGATTATTCGGATTCGATTGGAAGTGCATCCTCGCCGCGCTCTTTGCCTTCAAGTGGGATGTGGTGCGGGTGATTGAGTCAGGTAGGTCAGAGCGATTGGTTCACATTTGCGGTTCGTGGTGGACGCACATTTACTGTAGTCACGCAAGCGCTGGATGAGACCGGCACGGCCACAGAGAACAAGGCCATGCCAGCTCTGGGCGTGTGGGATGCCTTTGACCCTGCGGGCGCTGGACCCATCGGCGCTGGGCCAGGAATGAACGGTTTGGCAACAGGCGAGAGTTGGTTGCAGGTTACATCGTTGGGCGACGATCTGGTGCGCATCGGCATTGCCGACGAGCGTGGCGATGGACGCCCGGATTATGCATACAACGGCTGGGTACTCTACGCCGATTCCGTGCAGCCGCAGCGTTTGGCAGCGTCAGGTGGACCGATCGTGATTCATGGTATGGGGTTTCGCTTGGCGGATACGGTTCTAGTGGGCGGCCAGTCGGCGGTGGTGACCAGCATCTCTCCCAACGAAATCACTGCGATTGCGCCAGCAACTGCGACAGGCGTCACTGGCTCGGTCAACGTTGAGGTGGACGATCTGCCAGTCTTCAACGCGGCGGCTGTCATTGCCAACGGTGTCAGTTACGACTCAGGCACTGGCGATGCACTGACTTTACTCTCAGCCCCTCAAAACTCTGTCCCGATAGGCGAGCCAATTCCTTTTACCGTTACTGCGTTGGGCGCGAATATGATACCCGCTGGAGGGGTGACCGTGATTTACACCGTGACCAGTGGGACAGCGCAGTTGGCTTGTGGACTGCCAACGTGTACGGTGACGGCGACTGGCGATGGCCGCACCACGATGAATGCAACGGCGGTTGATAACACATGGTCGATTGTTACCGCCAAGCTGACCAACGGATCGAGTTTGCAGGCACAGTTCGTAGGCGGAACACCACCGACGCTCGCCTCACTCACGCCAATGCTTTCGCTGGCCGCTGGTGCGACAACTATATGGACGGTGCAGACATTGGTGATGAACAAAGGTATTCCTGTCAGTGGGCAGTCCGTGCAATGGCAAACCTCTGGCAGCGGCATATCTGCCCTTGGCAGCGCATCTGCCATCACCGGCAGCAACGGCATAGCCGCCAAAACGCTGACCGTGGGACCGCTCGCCGAAGGCCAGCAAATATCAGCTACGGCTTGCCTGAATGGCACCAGCCAGTGCGTCACCTTCAATGCATACGGAGCACGTCCTGAATACGCGATTCTCAGATCTGTATCGGGAACGGGCCAGAGCCTTGCCGTCACTGGTACAGCCAGCCAGATTACCTTGCGACTGCTTGATATGGATGGAAATCCGATGGCTGGAGGCACGGTGAATCTCTATCAGGCACTCTATGCCTGGGCTCCTCCCTGCGCCGCGCACGGGGTCTGTGCGCAGAGCGAACTGCTGGCCACAGAGGCCACTACAGCAACTTCCGCACTGGACGGAACTGTCACCTTTACCCCGGCATCATTGCCTGGAACTGCCACAAATCTCCTTGGCCTGGCCGCCTCTGGCAACACAGCCATCGTGAATATCAACGTCGAACAACATCCGTAGCGGTTGCCATCGCATCCGACAGGTTATTCTGAATACAGTGCTTTTATTCTGTTTGAGGTGTATTCCATGGCTACCACCAAGCGTCCTATCGTTCTGACCATCCTTGACGGATGGGGTTACCGCGCTGAAACCGCCAACAATGCCGTTGCACTGGCCCGCAAACCTACCTTCGACACGCTCATGCGCGAATACCCCAATACGCTCATTCAGGCATCCGAGCATTTCGTCGGCCTGCCAGACGGTCAGATGGGCAACAGCGAAGTTGGTCACCTGAACATTGGCGCCGGACGCATTGTGCAAATGGATATTACTCGCATTGACGTGATGGTTGCCAACAATACCCTCAAGGACAATCCACGCATCATTGCGGCCTTTGAGCATGCATGTGAAAAGGGCCGCGCTTTGCACTTGCTTGGACTTGTATCCGACGGAGGCGTTCACTCGCACGAAGAGCATCTCTACTGTTTGTTGAGAGCCGCGCGCGATTTCGGCCTGACCCGCGTCTTTGTTCACGTTTATCTCGATGGGCGTGACACCCCGCCCATCTCTGGTATCAACTATGTGGCCAAGCTGGAGCAAAAGCTGCGTGAGTATGGTGTAGGCAAAATTGCATCAGTCAGTGGGCGCTACTATGCAATGGATCGCGACAAGCGTTGGGAGCGGCAGCGCAAGGCCTTTGATGCGATGGTCCTCGGCAAGGGAGAGTGCGGCACAGCCACCGATGCAGTCAATGCGATTCGCGCCAGTTACAACGCCGGCGTGCAGGATGAGTTTGTGATTCCAGTGACCATTGTCGATGAAAATCAAAAGCCGCTGGCCTTGATTCGTGACGAAGATGCCGTGCTCAATTTCAACTTCCGTGCCGACCGTGCCCGTCAGGTAACACGCGTGCTTACTCGCGAGAGCGGCATCAACGCAGAGGGTGGTCGTAATCTGGATCAATGGGAATCACTCGATCAGGTCATTCCTCGCAGTGACCTTCCCAAGAACCTGCACTATACCTGCATGACTCAGTATGACGAGAAATTCCAGTTGCCTATCGTCAGCCCTCCGCAATCAATGGAGCACCTGTTGGGCAATATGTTGGCCCAAGCCAACTTGCGTAACTTGCGTACCGCTGAAACAGAAAAGTTCGCTCATGTTACTTTCTTCTTCAATGGTGGCGTTGAGAAACCTTTTGGCGGTGAAGAGAGAATTCTAACTCCTTCGCCCAAAGTTGCCACGTATGACCTACAGCCGGAGATGAGTTCAGTGGCAGTTGGCGATACGATTGAGAAAGCGATTCTCGATACCAGCTTCGACGTAGTGATCGCGAACTTCGCCAATCCAGATATGGTGGGCCACACGGGCATACTTCCTGCTGCAATTCAAGCCGTCGAGGCCGTTGATATTCAACTCACACGCCTCTATAAAGCGGTCCGCGAACGCAACGCGATCTGGATTGTCACTGCCGATCACGGTAACTGCGAGACGATGGTCGATCCCTTCACTGGTCAACCGCATACAGCGCATACCACGAATCCAGTTCCGCTTATTCTGGTGAGTGAAGAGGCCAAACATTTCAACCTTCGCAAGGACGGCTCACTGCGCGACCTGGCTCCTACCATGCTCCGCTTGCTCAACCTTGAACTGCCTAAAGAAATGAGTGGTCGCGATCTGCGTCTGCCGCATGCAAATTAGTTTCGGCTATAGCATTTTCGGAATTACTGTAGACCGAAAGCAGACACTCAAGTGGCTTTTTCCTCAAGAAAAAGCCACCTTGCACGTCCCTCTTAAAGTCTATATGTATTCCGAAAATGCTCTAATAGCATGACAAGAAGGGCGAAGCTGTTGCGGCTTCGCCTTTCTTGTCATGCAGAGCCTTCCATGAATAACTAAATCGAACCCACAGGTGACTACCGCTGGATGGACCGCTGGCCGCACGCTGCGTTGAACCCGGCCGGAGAATCGAAATAGTTGATCGTCCGGTGTCTTCTGCACTTGCGCAGAGTGAACGCAAACGTTTACTGTAACGAGTGGTTAAAGAACTGCCTATTTCGCGTGTTGGGTCACGAACTCGGGTGCGCGCGACGGTTCGGCACAGCGCAGACAGACCAGAAATTGCAATGCCATCGTGATGAATTCAGGAGTATGAAGATGCAGATAAACAGCGCAAGCGAGCCAGCGGTGGTTGATCCTATTGATCCAACCGCTATTCCGCAAAGGACGTTATTGAGCGGAGCGAAGATGCCAGCCATCGGTCTGGGAACCTTCGGCTCCGACCACGTTTCACCCTCCCAAATAGCCGAGGCTGTAAAGGCTGCAATAAGCGTTGGATACCGGCACATCGACTGCGCCTCAGTGTACGGCAACGAAGCCGAAATCGGCGAATCTTTGATAGAAGTAATGGCGACTGGCATCAAGCGCGAGGAGTTGTGGATTACCTCCAAGCTCTGGAACGACAAGCACGCCCCGCATGACGTGATTGCCTCCTGCGAAAAGTCGCTGGCCGATCTGCGATTGAGTTATCTCGACCTATATCTTGTGCATTGGCCATTTCCCAACTTTCATGCGCCAGGGTGCGATGTTACTGCGCGCAACAAGGAAGCAAGGCCATATATCCACGCTAACTACATGAAGACCTGGGAAGCGATGGAAGAATTGGTCAAGCGCGGATTAGTTCGCCATATAGGCACCTCGAACATGACCATTCCCAAACTTAAATTGGTATTGCGCGATGCAAAGATTCGACCGGCTGTGAATGAAATGGAGTTACACCCGCACTTTCAGCAGCCGGAGTTATTCGACTACGTGCGCACGAATGGCATTGAGCCGATTGGCTATTCGCCGCTTGGCTCACCGCATCGTCCAGAGCGTGATCGCACGCCGGAAGATACCTCGCCGACCGAAGACCCTACGATATTGCGCATTGCCCAAAAGCACGCGGTTCATCCTGCGGTGGTTTGCCTCAAGTGGGCCGTGCAGCGTGGACAAACGCCTATTCCTTTCTCCGCAAATCCGAGAAATATCTTCAGCAATCTTCAAGCAGTTACTGGCGACCCATTGACAGGAGAAGAGATGCGCGAGATCAATTCCCTCGACCGCAATTGCCGACTTATCAAAGGCCAGGTGTTTCTGTGGAAGCAGGATCAGGATTGGGAAGACCTTTGGGACGTGAAGGGCGAGATAACTCCTGCCTAAGTTAGAACAAGCAGTGTGAGTTACTGAGTTGTTATGAACCGTTGATAACTGACCACTCGCGCAGTTGAAACATTGAGGAGAAGGGCAAGATGGGAAAGACAATGCAGGCGGCATTTTTGCCGGGGAACAGTACAGTTGAAATGCGAACCGTTCCGGTGCCGTCGCCGGGACACGGCGAGGTTCTGATTCGCGTAAAAGCCTCGACCATTTGCGGCTCGGATATTCGCTGTATCTATCATGAGCACTTGGGCAAAGGACCAGAGGGTTATCAGGGAGTTATCGCTGGCCATGAGCCATGCGGCCAGATTGTTGAAACCGGCCCTGGCTGTCGTCTATTCAAGGCAGGCGACCGCGCGATCATCTATCACATATCTGGCTGCGGCGTATGCAACGACTGCCGTCGCGGTTACATGATCTCCTGCACCAGTGAAAAATATCGCCGTGCCTACGGATGGCAGCGTGACGGCGGCATGGCCGATTATATGATCGCCGAAGAGAAGGATCTGATTGCCTTACCCGACCAACTCAGTTATGCGGACGGGGCGCAGGTGGCCTGCGGATTCGGTACTGTTTACGAGGGCTTGGAGAAGATCGGGATCAATGGCAATCACGCTGTGCTGATTACTGGTCTTGGTCCAGTGGGACTTGCAGCAGCAGCGCTTTCGCGCAAGCTGGGCGCACAAAAGATCATTGGCATCGACATTGTGGACGAGCGGTTGAAGCTAGCCAAAGAGCTTGGTCTTTGCGATGAGACGCTGGTTTCTGGAGCAGAGAATGTAACGCAGATCAAGGATCTCACCGGCGGCTTTGGCGTCGAGCGCGCGGTTGAGTGTTCAGCCAATGCGGCGGCACGGAACACTGCGATTCGCGCCACGCGCAAGTGGGGCAAGATGGTCTTTATCGGCGAAGGTGGCACCTTCCAGATCAATCCTTCACCAGATATGATTCACGATCAGAAGACACTCTTCGGCTCGTGGGTAACTTCGACATGGCTGATGGAAGAGTTAGTCGAGCGCCTGGTGCGCTGGAATCTGCATCCCGCCGAGATTATTACGCATCGCTTTGCGCTGGATAAGGCCGCTGATGCATACGCTTTGATGGCCTCTGGCAAATGCGGGAAAGTCGCAGTCTGCGCGGATGAAGAATTGACCGCTGCGTCCATATAACCAAACCGGGCCAGCGATTTTGTACCACTGGCCCGGAATAGATTGTTGTAATGAGTGAGATTGGAGCTAGCGAGTGAAGCCAACATCAGATTGGAAACAGGCATTGGAAGAACGACTGCCATTGCTCGGACATCGTAACTGGCTGGTCGTAGCCGACGCGGCCTATCCATCGCAATCCAAAGCAGGAATCGAAACCATCGTATCCGGCGTGGGGCAGCAGGAGACAATGGAATTCGTTCTAACTCAACTCAATGCCAATCGACATATTCGGCCCATCATTTACTTTGATCGGGAGTTGAAGTATATGGAAGAAGAGGATGCGCCCGGAGTGGATGACTATCGCCTGTGGTTGCATACGACTCTAGGCGGAATGAGCCTCAACTCCGCGCCGCACGAGAGGATCATCGCAAGACTTGACCAGGCTGCGCAGATGTTTTCGATCCTTGTTATCAAGTCAACCATGACCATCCCATATACTTCAGTTTTTTTTGAGTTGGATTGCGGCTACTGGAATGCGGAAGCTGAGGCAAGGCTGCGTGCAACGATTCTGAGTGAAGAAGGTAAGTGATCACAAAAAAGCATGGCCTGCTTGATTGAGTCAAGTCTGGCCGAAGGATGAAGTAATGTCAGTTGTGAATGTGAGTCTTCAATCCAAAACGCCAGATAGTGCATCGGGCAAAGGAAGTATCTTTCCCGCAGGGCATATGATGCCCTTTTCTTTGGTCACGTCCCTGTTCTTCATGTGGGCCGTACCGAATAACTTGAATGACGTGCTGATCCGGCAATTCATGAAGTCGTTTGCGCTTACTCGCTTCGAGGCTGGTCTGGTGCAATCAGCCTTTTACATGGGCTATTTTCTGCTTGCAATTCCGGCAGCTTTGCTGATGCGCCGATACGGTTACAAAGTCGGCATTCTGGTAGGTCTGGCCTTGTTCAGCACAGGAACTTTTCTTTTTTGGCCTGCTGCAATTGAAGGCAAGTATTTATATTTCCTTGGCGCGTTGTTCGTCATAGCCAGCGGCTTGTCTTTTCTGGAGACGGCATCGAACCCATTCATTGCGCAGATCGGCGACCAGAGCAGTTCCGAGCGGCGACTGAATTTTTCGCAAGCCTTCAACCCGCTAGGTGCGATCGCTGGCGTATTGATCGGTACAATCTTCATCTTTTCTGGTGTCGAGCTAACTCCGGCACAGATCGTTTCAATGAAGGCGCAACACCTGTATGATGCATACCTTCAAACTGAAACGCTACGCGTGGTCAAGCCGTACGTGGTGCTGGGTGTTGTTGCTTTCTTGCTGGCGTTGGTTATCCTTCGCACTAAGTTTCCGGCGATCCAGAGCGAACATGAAGCAGAGAGCGGTGACCAAGGGCACTTCCTTGATCTGCTCAACTATCCTCACTTCCTTTTCGCCATAGCGGCTCAATTTATGTATGTCGGCGCACAGGTTGGCACCTGGAGTTACTTCATCCAGTATGTGCAGGAATCGACCCATCAGCCTGAAAAAATTGCCGGCTATTTTCTTACCGGTACACTCGTCGCATTCGGCGTTGGTCGGTTCGCGTCAGCTTATCTTATGCGATTTATTGAGCCAAATAAGATGTTAGGCGTATTTGCGCTGATCAATGTATTGCTGGTAACAGTAGGTGTAATGCATTCTGGTTGGATTGGTCTGTGGGCTATCTTCCTAACCAGCTTCTTCATGTCACTCATGTTCCCAACTATCTTTGCGCTCGGAATCAAAGGACTTGGTTCCAACACCAAGATCGGTGGCTCGCTGATTATCATGGCGATTATCGGTGGCGCAATTCTTACGCCTGCAATGGGCCTGCTTTCCGAGGCCGGCCACGGTGTCGCTCTTGCCTATCTTGTTCCTCTTGTATGCTACGTATTTGTAGCAGCCTACGCATTTCTGGGTTCCACCAGAGGGCTTGTGGCCGATACTCTCTGAACTTTTATACACGTATGAATTCCACCGATCAAGCACCACGCTGCACTTGATCGGTGGCTTGCCTTACACCTCGGCGGATTAGTTATTTCAATGAATACGGCCGCTGCATGACTTGCACCTGTGTAGTTTCATTCGGAGAAATGTCGATGACAGGCGATCCTTTGAATGCATCACAGACTCGGTTACAGCAGGGAAATGCGAATAGCTTTGGCGAAGTTGTCTCCTTTGTCAATCGACACAGCCAGTTGCTGGTGCTTGCCGATGCCAGAGACGAGGCCTGCATTGCCGTGTGGCCTGCGATGCAGGGTCGCGTACTCACCAGCACTGCAGCAGGCGCTGGGGGACTCAGCTTTGGATGGATCAATCGTGAGTTGATTGCGTCAGGTATGGTTTTGGAGCACGTCAATTCCGTTGGCGGCGAAGACCGCATCTGGCTTGGTCCTGAAGGCGGCCAGTACTCCATTTACTTTGCGCCTGGGGTTCCTTTCGACCTTGAACACTGGTTTACTCCAGCAGCCATTGATACAGAAGCCTTCGAGATTGTGAAGCAATCAGCTGGCACCGTAAGCTTGCGACGTGATATCCATTTGACTAACTATTCGGCAACGAATTTTCACGTGCAGATTGATCGCGAGGTGCGTCTCTTATCAAACGAACAAATATGGAGCGGCCTGAAGATCGTCACGGTCAGCGGAATCAAAGCTGTCGGTTATGAGTCAGAGAATAAACTTACCAATCTTGACCAGGTTAGTTGGAGCGCCGATACGGGCTTGCTTTCGCTCTGGGTACTGGGCCAGTTTCAATCTAATCCTCGCACCACGATCATCCTACCTATCAAAGCTGGATCGCCGTCTGAGTTGGGCATCCCGGTCACTACGGATTACTTCGGGTCGGTTCCTGAAGATCGCATTGCTATTCATCAAGATGCAGTATTCTTCAAAGCCGATGGTGACTATCGCAGCAAGCTGGGACTTAGCCTGCAACGGGCGAAAGGCATCCTTGGCAGTTATGACGCCGAGAACGGCACGCTTACCATTGCACAGCACACACTGCCCACTGGACCAGCAAAGTATGTGAACTCGGCGTGGAAACTTCAGGACGATCCTTACAGCGGCGATGTTACCAACTGTTACAACGACGGACCGCCTTCACCCGGCGGCGCGCAGTTAGGCAAATTCTATGAGTTGGAGTCTTCTTCGCCCGCTGCGGCACTCAACTCCAATGAAACCCTCGCGCACACGCATCGCACTGTGCACATGACGGGCGACGAGCCACAATTGGACATGATCTGCCAAGCAACTCTCGGTGTAACTCTCGATCAGATTCGTTCTTTTAATCCGTAATCTATCTGAACTGATGCGATGAAAGGGCGCGGCCTTGGCTGTGCCCTTTCAATTCCAATCCCATTTTGCCGCACCAATAAACTACTTTTTTGTAGGCTTCTTGGCATTGGATGGCTTTGCGGAAGCAACTGTATCAGCCAATGCCTGATCGATAGTGGTAAAGAGTTGCTGGTCTGGATGCTGCACCTCAATGAAGGGCGCACCCTTGCTGTTGGCCGTAACGATCCAGATCGTGGGCGTGTGATCGACGCCTGTGCGCCGTCCCAGATCGCTGTCTGCCTGCACCGCTGCATTGAGTTTGCCTTGCGGATCGAGAGCAAAGGGCAATGCGATGTTATGGTCTTTAGCGAATTTTTCAGTAAACTGGCGAAGCGCCAGAAGACTGTAGATTGAAGATTGGTTGGCAAAAACTTCATTGCGGTATTCGTCGCCCAAACCCTTGCGTTGGGCATCAAACCAACGAGCATTGACAGCGGCTACAGGACTCCAAATATGATTCGGAATCAGGAAGTCGCGACGCACCCAGGGAATCTTGTACTTGGCGGCTGCCTCCAGGAGTGTGGGGTTGGCCAGAGCGCATGCTGGGCATTCCAGGTCAGAGAACTCGACGATGGCAACGCGGGCGCCTGCAGGTGGGTGCAACGCGGAGGTATCGCGAACCTGAGTTCCTGGTCCTTGTCCGCCATACTGGGCGTGAACAGTGGATGCGAAGAGCGCGGCTAGAGCAAGAAAGAGGAACTTGCGGCTGGTGCGGGCGAGAACGGCATGAGCTTTTAGAAGCATAGTGATTGGACGGCTCCCTTTCCGTAATTGTAACGGGCCAAATTCAGAAAAGTTGCGGTCCTATTGCCGGTCGCGGCGGCGGGCAGCCATCCACTGCCGCCATTTGTAGTCGGCAAAGAGAGAGGCGGCCACCAAAATGATTGCAAGAATGCCTAGAAAAAGTTTCATCGCTTCTTCAGCATCGCATGAAACAGGCAGGATGGAAAACGGATTTCACTCCCAGGTTGCGCCGTAACAAATCCGCCATGATGAGTCTGTTGCATAATTCCCGTTCAACTTCAGATTTTGTGTCACTCAATCCTCCATCGCCCGTCCCAACGCCGAAGGCAGTTGGCCCCACCGCAGGTGGTTGGCCACACCGTAGGTGGTGCAGATTATTTAGCACATCCTGCTAACCTGAACTCAGTGCATCTTCCAACTTGTCAGGGAGGTGCCCGGTCGTACCCCACAAAGCACCCCCCCTAAGATATTTATTTTTAGCCAAAATTTTTGCAGATTAATTCAGTGGTGCAGAAGGCCGTGAATATGCGGAATGATGCAATGGTTCCGATGCTGAACGTTATAAGCTAAGAACGGAACTCACCATGAAGGACTCGATCCACGTATCGAAAGAGAACTACCTCAAAGCTGTTCTCGAAGCGGAGGCCGAAGGGCGCCAGGTGATTCCGGCGCTGCTGGCGCATTGGCTTGAAGTCTCAGCGCCAGCGGTTACTATGGCGCTCAAGCGCCTGAAGCGTGATGGCTTTGTCGAAGTGGGTGAGGATGGCATTGTGCGGCTGACCGCTGCTGGCCGCGAGATTGCCTATCGTACTGCCTTGCGTCACCATCTCATTGAGCGGATGCTGAGCGAAATTTTCGAGATGGAGTGGTACGAAATTCACGAGGAAGCCGAGCGACTGGAGCACGCCGTCAGTCCGGCCTTTGAGGCCAAACTCAAAGAGAAACTGGGCGAGGCCGGTGCCTGCCCACACGGGAATTCGGTGCTGCCGGAGAGTCCAGCCGAGCACAAGTTGCACGGTGAACTTCCGCTTTCTGAAGCAGTCGACGGAGAGAGCTATACCGTCGTCAGCCTTCACGAGCGCGACCCAAAATTATTGCTTTTTTTGCACCGAACCGGTATCGGTCCCGGCCAAAACCTGCATGTTGTGAGCCAAAACTACGATCAAACCGTGTTGATTGAGTTAAATAGCGGAAGTGCGACAGTGGGAAGACCGGCCGCCGACGCCGTCTGGCTACGACCAAAACAATAGATAATTAAAAGTAATGTAATTCATTAACCATAGTTAAGAAGGTGTGGCATAATCTATCTGTATGAACTCTGCGGTTTCCCCATTTCCGGCTTTACCAGATCCCGTGCCTGATCCTGATCATGAGATTGCTTCGCTGCCGGAGGTTAATGCTACGGTGGGTGTATCCCGGTCGCCGCGGTACTGGCGACGGCTGGCTGGATTCATCGGGCCGGGATTCTTGATCGCGGTGGGCTACATGGACCCGGGCAACTGGGCAACCGACATTGCCGGCGGCGCACGCTTTGGCTACACACTGCTGTTTGTCATCATGGCCTCGAACCTGATGGCGGTTCTGCTGCAAAGTCTCTCGCTCAAACTGGGCATTGCGACCGAGCGAGACTTGGCGCAGCTTTGCCACCAAAGTTACGGACCCAGAGTGAGCTTTGTGCTCTGGATCGGTGCCGAGATTGCCATAGCCGCCTGCGATCTGGCAGAGGTGATTGGCTCAGCCATCGCGCTTGAACTACTCTTCCATATTCCGCTCTTCTATGGTGTGCTGATCACAGGCACGGACGTACTGCTGATCCTGCTGTTGCAGCGCCGCGGCTTCCGCTACATCGAGGCATTGGTGATTGCGCTCATCGGCACCATCGTGGCGCTCTTTGGCGTGCAGATGTTTCTATCGAAACCGGAGTTCTGGCCTGCGCTGCACAGCTTCTTCATCCCTTCACGCGCTATCGTCGCCAATCCCGATATGCTGTTCATCGCGATCGGAATTCTGGGCGCGACGGTGATGCCGCACAATCTCTATCTGCATTCGTCCATTGTGCAAAGCCGCAAGTACGAGCGCACTTCGGCAGGCAAGCGCGAGGCGATCTCGATGGCCAATATCGACTCGGCCTTCGCGCTGACCTTGGCGCTGTTTGTCAACGCGGCCATTCTGATGGTTGCCGCGGCGGTCTTTCATCGCAGCGGCCACTTTGAGGTTGCCGCAATTCAGGATGCCTACAAGTTGCTCAGTCCGCTGTTAGGCGTGGCTGGAGCAAGCACACTGTTTGCTGTGGCTCTACTGGCCAGCGGACAGAACTCGTCGATCACTGGAACTCTTGCAGGTCAGGTTGTGATGGAAGGTTTCATTCACCTGAAGATTTCGCCGTGGCTGCGCCGACTCATCACTCGTACGCTGGCAATTATTCCCACAATCATCGTGGTTGCGATCACTGGCGAATCAGGAACCGAGAAGTTACTAATCATCAGTCAGGTGATTCTCTCGCTACAGTTGAGCTTCGCAGTGATTCCGCTGGTGCTGTTTACTGGCAGCCGCAAAAAAATGGGCGAGTTTGTGAATGGTCGCGGAATGCAAGCTCTGGCTTGGTTTACAGCCGTGCTGATTGCTGGATTGAATGGATGGTTTTTGATTTTGATGTTGCGGTGATGCCATAGATAGAGTTTGCAATCATTTTCGATATGAGAAGTTTAGCTATTGCTGCTATTGACTGAAGATTACTCTTTCTACTTCTTTGAATTAATCTGCAAGATTTTGGGCCAAAAATAAATATGGTAGGGGGGGAGGGGGGTCTATGCTGCTTCGGGACTGTTCTGGGTGGGTTGGCGACGGATGGTGGAGAGAGCGACCTGGGCGGCATAGAGAAG
>Ga0182030_10004322_pt1 | contig 30343 bp, 31 predicted proteins | sample 812S3MmetaG_FD_121299 | JGI IMG/M metagenome (GOLD analysis project Ga0182030, IMG submission 121299) | Permafrost microbial communities from Stordalen Mire, Sweden - 812S3M metaG (Illumina Assembly) | ecosystem: Environmental > Terrestrial > Soil > Wetlands > Permafrost | place: Sweden...
AACCGTCTTCAAGGGCCTCATCCAGGCAGTCCATGACGAGGACGGCTGCGAGGTATACGCCCTCCATCGGGGAAAGGACCGCTTGGTTCTGGTGGAGAAGTGGCGCGACATGGCGGCGCTCGACGCTCACGGGTCCGGTGCCAACCTGAAGTCGCTGAACCAGAAGCTCAAGGGCCTGGTAGCAGGAGCGCCTGAGGTACAAATTCTCGAGGCTGTGCCCGCTGGTGACGTTACCAAGGGCGTCGTCCATGGGCGGGTCTGATCCGGTCTAGAGGTTGATTGTCGGGCGGATACGTTCGCGCAAGAATGTCACACGACTGCTTCAGAGAAGACATCAGTTTCATCAGATCCAACACCACAGAAAACACCACACACCACAACTATTGGGAACTACCAAACTGACCGGAACGGACGATGATCCCGTACGAACTAAGGGCTACAACCACCATACCGACACATCAAAACAGGCTTCAAAGTACTCCGAATCAATGGACCTGCGCCCACTAGCTGACGGTTCGAAGGTCAATTCCTCCACGGTCTCTCCCATCATGACCACGGCCCTGCTCGCGTACCATGGCATCAGCATGAAGATGCTGATCGACCAGCAGTTGGAGGCGCAATTTCCAACGATGTTCGTGGTCGACCATGAGCCAACCGCCATCGCCCATCCGCACGACCATCCATTTGAAGAGGCCTACGTCTTCATGGAAGGTGAGGCCCGGGCTCTCGTTGACGGCTAAGTCATGGTGCTCCACTCCGGCGACGTCCTTTTAGGCGGGCGTGAGCGCCGATCACGGATTCGATAACCATGGTGACGAGTTCGATGGATCGAAGTGCGGGCTCCGCAACCTCCGGCCAGTCATTCCTACCAGTTCAGGCGCGAGTGGGAGCACTTGGCCGCAAAATTGGAACAGCAGGGTTAAATTGCTATCTACTAGAATTTTTTGTATTCACGCAGTTCGGTCCGGTGCGTCGGGCTCAAGTTGGAGAAACCTTTGCACTCAATTAGTATTTGGGAAAGGTGACGATGCCGGGTTCCAGAGGTTCAGCACCCAAGCGACGGCGGGCCACGACCTCCAACGGTTTCAGCACACCGGCGCGCCACGAAATGGTGCCGCCAACGGCAGGTCCGCCGAGTGCACACGGTCATAGAGTGGCGCCGGGGCATATCGGTGCGCGTGTGCGGGCTCAACGACTGGCTCGTGGAATTTCTTTGCGACAGTTTGCGAGAGACTTGGACCTCTCTGCCTCTTTCATTTCACAATTCGAGACCGGCAAGGCGCAACCCTCCGTCGGCACCCTCTTTGCAATTTGTGCAGCACTGGACATCACCACCGACGAACTCTTCGAAAACGGAGCAACTTCCGGTCACTCTCACGCCGACGAGCATTTTGGTGGAGCAACGGATGCGGCGAACAACTCATGGAGAACAGTGCCGAGTCTCGGCAGTCTTCCTAGAACGCCACTGCCCTCATACGACGGAGACAGGGCAAGGACGTCCTACCCGGTCGTGCACCCACGCGACCGCAAGGCCCTCGTGCTCGATTCCGGGGTGACATGGGAATTGCTAACGGCGACAAGAAATGGGACGACCAATTTCATGTTCGTTCGCTACGACGTCGGTGGTAGTTCGACGTTGGGGGGCCGACTGATCCGGCATGTCGGCAGCGAATATGGATTCGTACTGAGAGGGACTCTGGAGATGAATCTGGGCTTCGAAACTTACCAACTCGCTGCCGGTGATTCCATCTCGTTCGACTCGAGTCGCCCCCACCGTTTTGTCAACGTTGGCGACACTCCGGTTGAGGCGATCTGGGTAAACATCGAACTACTCGGTGACTCGCAGTAATAGTCGCAACTAAGTCGTGATACCAACTCTGCGAGTGAATAATGTGCATCCAGGAGCCAGACTGTAAGGCTTTACTTGGGCCTGTGGCCTGATCCCCGTGAACTGAGCCAAGTGGCTTAGTTTTCGGGGTCCGGCCACCTGCACGGTGGTTAATAACGCCTGTGCACTCGACCTACAGGTCAGATCCGAAATCTTGATTGGGAGTGTTCCAAGACAACTTCGTCGGAATACGCAGTATAACCTTCTCACATCCAATGCAGTCTCAACCGCAAGTGCGTAGGCCCTGGAGTTGTGCGAAGTCGTGAGTAGAAACTAGCGACCATAATTCTGCCTAGGATATATGGCCTCTGAACCGGTCCTCAGCATAATCACGACCTCGGCATAACCCCCGGAATCCGTAACAGACGACTGACCGACCTCATCGGCGAACTCTCGACACGCAGCGAGCAGAGTTCCGCGACCAGTGGGCGAACCACAACGTCAAGTTCCACCGCAGCAGCACCAAGCGCCTTCACAACCCGGTAGTGGGCAACCTCATGCTCGCTTACGAGGCCTTCGATCTCCTCGCCAGGTGGTCGGCGCCAAGCGCGCCAACCACCGTCACTAACACCGACGAACGCTGACCCGCCGGCACGAACCCGGAGACGAACCAACCGACGGTCTCTCGCCCTCGGGGCGGTAGCGACCGCGCCGCCAAGCGCGTCGGGTCGACGCCAAACCCACGAAGACCGGGACCATCAAAGACTCCGAATCCCGGCCAACTCGAGCAGCGCCCCGAGATGAGCGGGGCTCGGCGCGATCTCCCCGCGTTCGATTCGATGCGCGAACTCGACGACGGCGGCGTTGACCGGGGCCGGGCGGCCCAGCGCGGCGAGCGTCGACACGACGTGTCCGTTCAACTCGTCGACTTCGCTGTGGCGACCCTTCATCCAGTCCTGCAGGATCGTGGTGATCGATTCGGGCATGACGAATCCGTGGAGTAGCGTGTCGAGCAAGGTGCGCACGACGGTCTCGGGCGTCGCCACGTCGACGGCGCCAAGTCCGAAGATCGGCAAAGTAGGGTTGCCGAGCGCCGTCGTGGCGTTGAGCGCCTCCTGGCCCGAGCGGATCATCAGCTCGCGCATCGCCGGCAACCGGTCGGCCTCGACCATCGACAGCCCGAGGATGGCCGTCGTCACGAGGGTCGTCGCGTTGCTCACCAATTTCATCCACTTGGTGGCGCGGATGTCGTCGACGACCTCGACCGTGCCCGAGTGACGCAGGAGGCCCGCGACCTCCTCCTCGCGGCCGCGCGTCGCCACGTCGACGGCGCCGACCGCGAACCACGACCGACTCGCCGGTGAGTGCCGCTCCACAACGCCCGGCTCCATCATCATGCCGGTGATCTCGATCACGCAACCCATCGTGCGATCGGCTCCGACGACGTCGGCGATGGCATCGATCGTCATACCGTTCTGCACGCCGACGACGAGGGCGTCCGGGGCGAGGTACGGCTCGATCAGCTGCACGGCCCACCGCGTGTCGTACGCCTTCACGAGGACGAGCACGATGTCGAAGGCCTCGCGCAGCGTCGCCACCTCGCAGAGGTGCATGACGCGCACTGGCACGACGAATGACTCCCCGGGCGTGTTGATGGTCACACCGCGTTCGCGCCATCGCCTCAACGTGGGCTGGCCACTGTTCGATCAAGGTGACATCCTCACCAACGCACGTCAGGTCCGCGCCGATGGACGCGCCATTCGCACCCGCCCCGAGTACGGCGATTCTTTTCTTGGTCACGGTATTCTCCCCACTGCGTCGGGAGCGTTCCGCACGACCGACGCCGTGCGGAACGCACTAGACTTTCGGGCGAACGGCCCTCCGGAGGAACCATGATTCGCCACATTGTCGCCTTCCAACTCGCGTCCGATGACCACGACACTCGCCGGCGCCACGCGGCCGAGATGAAGTCTCGTCTGGAAGCGCTGATCGACGTCGTGCCCGGCGTCGTCTCGATCGAGGTCCACGACGACCTCGGACTCGTGGCCTCGCACTGGCCACTCATACTCGTCTCGGATTTCGAGACAGCCGAGGCACTCGACCGCTACCAAGTACACCCACGACACCACGGGGTCGTCGCCTGGATGAACGACGGGATCGTTGCCGATCGGGTCGTGATAGATTACGCCGTCCAGTAGGACGGGTTCTCTCGGCGAGCGGGTCGACGACTGACCGGTCAACGTCGGTCCACGTCGGTCCACGTCGAAGTTCTCGATCATGGAGACGTCGAGGTCTCTCACGTTGGCGACCCCGGTGAGGGCGTGCACAACCATGAGGTCGGCACGGATCAAGTCGATAACGTCGACCGACCCCCTGTTCGCCTCGCACAGCCACCGCGTAGATCCACGGCCCACCGATGAGACACACTCGCGCGCCGAGGTACAGCGCCTTAACAACGCCGAGACCGCTGAGCGCGCCCCCGTCCATCAGGATCTCGACCTGGTCGCCCACCGCGTCGGTGATCGCGGGCAGCGCGTGCACCGTCGAGGCGACGCCGTCGAGTTGACGTCCGCCGTGATTGGACACCACGATCGCGTCGGCGCCATTGGCGCGCGCCTCGCGCGCGTCATCGGGGTCGAGGATCCCCTTGAGCACGATTCTGCCGTCCCAGAGTGATCGCAACCATTCGAGGTCGCGCCACGTCACGCTGGGGTCGAACTGGCCCGCGACCGACTGCTGGAAGTCCTGGGGCACCCGACCCGCGGGCACCGCGGACTCCAGGTTGCCGAAGGTGAGCGGCCGACCCCCCAGGGCCACCTCGCGCACCCAACGCGGATGGCTCGCGATGTCCAACTTCCGCCAGTACTGGCGCAGCGAAGAGATGCCACCGTTCAGACCGTTGCGCGCGTCGCGAAAGCGCCGACCGGTGAGCGCGAGGTCGACCGTGAGTACCAAGGTGGTGCACCCCGCGACCTTGGCGCGCGCGATCAGGTCCTCGGCGTAGCCGCGGTCCTTCATCACGTAGAGTTGGAACCAGAAGGCGTTGTTGGTCGCCGTGGTCACCTCCTCGATCGCACAGATCGATAAGGTCGACTCACAAAAGGTGATCCCGGTGCGCTCGGCGAGCACCTCGGCGCGCGGCGCGAACATGCCCGCGAAGCCCACCGGGGCGAGAAGGAGCGGGATCGAGAGCGTCTCGCCGAGCACGGTCTTGGTGAGGTGACGCGTCGACACGTCGCGCAGGACGCGCTGGCGAACGCGCAGAGCCGCCAGGTCGTCTTCGTTCGCTCGCATCGAGTTCTCGGCGAACGCGCCGCCGTCGATGTAATCGACGAGCTGGCGCGGCAGGCGTCGGCGCGACAGCTCGCGAAAGTCGTCGTACGTGGCCGGCGCCAGCTCGAGGGTGCGGTCCGCGCGTCGAGCCCTCACGGTTGAAGGACCTCAAGCCGCGGGCGCGAACCAGTTCGCGCGCTGTATGTACTCACTCGCATCTTCTACCTACATTCTCCGGCCGTCGGGACCCTGTCGGGGAGGGTAACAGGGTCCGGACGGCCGGTACCGGTGATACCGGTGGCTTGTCACGCGACTGGCGACGTCCGCGCCGGTGCGCTCAACGTCCGCGCGATGCGCGAGTGTTGATGTGGGACTGGGAGTCGCGCGTGGAGTTGAGAGTGCCGTCGACGGTCCAGTACCGCTTGCCGGCCACGAGCAGCTCCTCGGCGGGGAACTTGGTGATGACCTCGCACCCCGTGGCGGTGACGACCATCTCCTCTTCGATTCGCGCCGCGCCCCAGCCGTCCTTTGACGGCCAGTACGTCTCGAGCGCGAAGACCATGCCCTCTTCGAGCACCTCGGGGTGGTCGAAGGAGACCAGACGCGAGAAGATCGGCTTCTCCCAGATCGACAGTCCCACGCCGTGGCCGTACTGCAGCGCGAACGCGGCCATCTCATCGGCGAACCCGAATTCTTCCGCCTTCGGCCACACCGCGACAATGTCAGCCGTCGTGGCACCCGGCTTCACCAGATCGATTGCGGTATCCATCAGTTCGCGACACTTCGTGTACGCGTCTCGCTGGGCGACGCTCGCACTGCCGACCGCGAAGGTTCGGTAGTAGCAGGTCCGATAACCATTGAACGAGTGCAGGATGTCGAAGAAAGCCGGGTCTCCGGGACGCAGGATCCGGTCGGTGTAGACGTGAGGGTGCGGTGAGCAACGCTCCCCCGATATCGCGTTGACACCTTCCACGTGCTCGCTTCCGAGGTCATAGAGAGTCTTCGATACGAGTCCGACACATTCGTTCTCCTTCACACCAGGGCGCAGAAAGCCGTAGAGCTCGTCGTACGCAGCGTCCACCATCGAAGCCGCCGTTGCCAGAAGTGCGATCTCGTCCACCGTCTTGATTCTGCGCGCCTCCAGGAAGACCTGCTGGCCGTCGACCACATCGATGCCCAGGTCCTTCAGCGCCATCAGCACCGGTATCTCCACGACGTCCACGCCCAGCGGCTGATCCGCGAGCCCGTACTTGTCGAGTTCACGTTTGATGGATCTGGCCACCCCCTCGGCGATTCCCGCGTCGGGCGAGAACGCACCGCGCAACGTCGAAATCCCGGCCCTCGATCCGTGTTCGGGCGGAATGCCAGGTCCCGCTCCCGAGCCGTGGTCCAGCCAAGGATTCTGCAGGACGTGATGCTTAGCGGCCGAGCCGAAATCCCATATCACGGGCTGGCCGCCCCTGGGCAGGAGCGCATAGCGGATGAGCTTGTCTATGGCCCATGTGCCGATGTGTGTGGAGGTCATGTAGCGGATGTTGTTGAAGTCGAAGGTGAGCAGCGACCCAAGACTGCTCTCGTCGAGCTTCATTCGCAGCCGCGCGAGTCGCTCCTCCCTCAATCGGTCAAAGTCAACCCGCTGTTCCCAGTCAACTGCGTTGATTCCGTATGTCTTAACTGCCATGATTGTCTCCATTTTTGAAATTTCGTATGCGTCGTGCTGCAAAACTCTCTTTGCCCGGCGAAACCGTCGGGCCCCCTGTCGTCAATGGACCTGCTGTCCGCCGCTGACGTTCATGGACTCACCCGTGATGTTCGAAGCGGCTTCGGAAGCGAAGAACAGGCACGCCTCGGCCATGTCCTCGGGGGTCTGGGGCCGGCCGAGCGGTATTCCGCTCACGAAGGCTTCCCATCCGTTCTCCCCATCGAGGTCGTTGAGAATCCCTTTGGCCGAATCGTCCCACAGCGGTGTGCGGACGACCCCGGGACACACCGCATTCACCGTCACGTTGAACGGAGCAGTCTCGAATGCGAGGGACTGGGTCAACCCGATTACTCCGAACTTCGTGGCGCAGTAGTGCGCCAGTCGAGGGAGGCCCTGCTTGCCGGCCATCGAGGAGATGTTGATTATCCGACCGGACTTCCTGCTTAGCATGCCTGGCAGCACTCTCTGAGTAACCAATAGCACGCCCTTCAGGTTCACGTTCATCATGCTGTCCCAGTCGTGATCGTCGATGTCGAGGAAAGACCGAACCGTAGATATCCCAGCGTTGTTGACCAGGATATCGATTGCGCCGAGATCGCCTTCAATTACACGGACGGCCGCATCGATCTCATCTCTCGACGTCACGTCGAGTCGTACGCCGATGGCACGTACTCCTTGATCGCTGAGCTTCGAAGCGAGAGCCGTCGCGGCGTCAAGGTCGACGTCGCCGATCGCCACGTGGGCACCCTCGCGTGCGAAGACCTCTGCGACACCCGCTCCGATGCCTGAGGCACCACCTGTGATTAATGCAACTTCGCCTTCTAGATGACCATTCTTCACTTCGTCCTGACTTTCTCTAATTATCCGTTTTGCCGGCGTGACTTGTCGCTACCGCGGGGAGCACTTCCTTGGCAATCAGCTCCAGCGATCTCGTGCTTACATCGAGCGCCATTCCAGGTGGCCTCGCCCAGAAGATCAGTTCTTCAAATCCGAATTCCTTCTCTGCCGCAAGGATTGATTCAATTATTTCGTCTGGGGTCCCGACGAAATAGTGCGACTTCGAGAGCTCCCGGTAGTCCGTAACCGCGCCACCGTGGGTGTCCTGGTCGTCGGCGTCGGCGAACCACTTGCGATACCCGTTGAATTGATAGAGAAGGGACTCTCCCGCCAACGCCCACGCCTCCTCGTGCGAGGAGGCGGCGAAGACGACCCGATTCGTTGCCAGTCGGGGCTGGCCCGCGCCTCGGTAGTTCTCCTTGTACGCGTCGTAGATGTCCTTGCCCGCGCCAGAGTCCGGCATGAATCCGCATCCATACTTGGCGGCCCGCAAAGAGGCGAACTTTGAGTTTCCCCCGATCCAAAGCGGCGGCCCACCCTCGCTGAATGGCGTGGGCGCAACGATGACGTTATTGAAGTCAAAGTGCTCGGAGTGATAGGAGAACCTCTCGCCCTTCCACGCGAGTTGGAGCAACTCGATGGTCTCATCGGTGCGACGGCCACGTTCGGCCTTGGGCACTCCCATGACCTCGAATTCCTCGGGCCGGTAGCCCGGAGCGATTCCTATTTCCAGCCTGCCCCTCGACAGTTGATCGACGAACGCCATGTCCTCAGCGACTCGTAGTGGATGATGCAGGGGGGCAAGCAGGACCGCGGTACCCAATTTGATCGAGGATGTCCTATCGGCGAGCACCGCGAGCATGGGCGCCAAGGATGGGAGGTAGCCTTCCTCGAGAAAATGGTGCTCGGAGACCCAGATCGAGTCGAACCCGATCTCCTCAACGAGGACAGCCTGATCGAGCAGCCCCCCGTAGAGGTCTGGCCACGGCATTCTCCTCTCGGGCGGATTACGATAGTCGTACCAGACTCCCAGTTTCGTCACTTCGCTACCTCAATCAGCACCTTGACTTCGCCGCTGCCGCGACGAATGAGACTCTCAAATCCCTTGTCCACTACTTCATCGAGTCCAACCACGGACGACACCACGCGGTCAACGGGCCAACGACCTGTTGCTACCAAGTCAATGACTCTCGGGAAGTCGAATACCGGATAGCACCAGGTACCCGACATGGTCAGATCCTTCACGGCGAGCATTTCTGCGGAAATCGACGCCGGCACGACGTGCAGTGCGGTTTGGACGATTTGACCGCCGGGCTTGACGGCCTCAATGCAGGCTTGTAGCGCGGCTTCCTTACCCGCGCACTCCATAGCGAGGTCCACTCCCAAACCATTGGTGTGGAGTTTGACCGCTGCCGCGAGGTCCTCGGTGACGGGGTTCACCGGGACGACCTCGCCGAGTCCTTCTCCCAGCTTCGCGGCCCGCTCTAGACGAACAGGGTCGGATTCTGAGACGATCACGCGGCGTGCTCCTCCGGCAAGGGCGTACATCACCGCGAGCGATCCAATGGGACCCGCTCCGGTAACGAGGACGCTCTGACCGGGTTGGAGGTGGCCGCGATCAACCCCGTATGCGGCGACCGCCGCAGGCTCGATGAGCGCCGCCTGCAATGGCGTCACACTGGTGGGAACCGGGATGACCTGCGATGCCTTCACGACCGCCAGTTCCGCCAAGCCACCCCACGCCGCAGAAAGCCCGGTGCAGGCCATGGTACGACAGAGATGGTTGGCGCCTCTTGCGCACTGGTCGCACTCGCCGCAGTAGATGAGGGGCATCACCGTGCAAAGGTCACCGGCCACCACAGACGTGACTCCCGCTCCAACCTCTACCACGAAGGCGGAGAACTCGTGGCCGAGGATCTGGGGAGCCTTGGAGCCGTTGAGCGGGTGTGGCTCCACCGGAATGACGATGGGTCCGTCGGTGTACTCGTGGAGGTCCGTGCCGCAGATACCACAGAACTGCGGTCGCACGAGTACCTCGCCAGCGGCGGGGCTTGAGGGCGGGGCGACCTCTTCAACGGTGATGGTTCCTCGGTTATGGAAAACTGCGGCGCGCATTTGTGCTCCTTGGCCAGTAGGGGGACGTGTCTAGACCTTCGTTAATTCTCGGGCGGCCGGTTTGCGAGGTAGTTCGCGATTCCTGCGTCGACTTCGGCCTGAGGACGGTGGTACTTGTACTCCACCAATTCGAGTGGATAACCGTCGGGGTCTGCGAAATAGATCCAGCGCCAGCCCGCAAGCACACCTTCGTCAACGAAGTTGATGTCTGAGTAGAACTCGATTCCCTTGGATTCCAGAAGTGCTTTGGCCGCGACGATGTCATCAACCTCGAAGGCAACGTGCGACGCGCCGATGTTGTTCGATAGCAGCGGATCTTCCGTCTTGGACTCGGGAGCCTTGTATTCGAGCAGCTCCATGTACGTATCACCCAACTTGAGGCATACCTGGCGCAGGATTGCCCCCGGCACGCCCACGGCTGGCCCGAGGCCAGCGTGATCAAACCACGGACTTGGCTCGGTGCCGATCTCCAGTCCCAGCAGGTCCCTGTAGAAGTAGATCGATTTGTCCAGATCCTTGACGGTGAGCCCAACATGACTCTGTGCCTTAAACATGTTCATCCCTTTCTTGTTGCAGTAGATCAACCACGATCTTTCCTTTGGCCGTGCGTTCGACGAGGGGCATCATCCCCTGAGGCACCAATTCGTCGAGGGAGATGACCCTGTCTAAAACCTGCGAAGCGACATTCGATGTCGACAGGATCTCCAGGGCTTCGGGGATATCCTCGGCGCAGACGTGAGCCAAGGTTCCGTGCAGGTCGATCTCTCGCAGGGTGAACTGGAGCAGGTTGACTTCGCTGACTCCGGTGTGAAGGCCCAGGACCAGCACGTCACCGCCGCGGCGAACCATGTCGAGGGCTTGCTGCGGGTTGCCCTTCACCCCCGTTGCTTCGACGATCGAGTGAGCACCCAGGCCGCCGGTAATTTCGAGGACCCGAGCTGTAGCGTCCACTTTGCTGGCGTTCACCACGTGAGTTGCCCCAAGGTCCGACGCGCCTTTCAAACGAGCCTCATCGATGTCGATGGCGATGATGGACCTCGCTCCGCGGGCAGCCGCTCCGGCGATCAAGAAGCCGCCGATTCCTCCAACGCCGATGATGGCGACGCTCGCGCCGCTGCGAACCTTCGCGCGACGCAGTCCGTGCAGCGCCACCGCGAAAGGTTGCACCAACGCTGCGGAAACATCATCGAGATTCGCGGGAACTCTCCGGCAGATTGACGCTGGGCTCACGACGTACTCAGCCAGTCCTCCGTTGACTTGGAGTCCGAGAGTGAAGTACTTGTCGCAGAGATTCGTGCGCCCCTCTTGGCACCATTCACACGAGCCGCACGATATCCCAGCACCGCTCACGATCCGGTCGCCAACCTTCAAACCCGTGACCTGCGAACCTACTTCCTCAATGACGCCCACGAACTCATGCCCGAGGATCACCGGTGGCACGGCGAGAACCGGACCGTGGTCCCACTCAGAGGAGTCCGAACCGCAGATTGCGGCCTTCGAGACGGCAATCAGGACGTCACCGGAACCAACCACGGTGGGTCTCAGCGCATCCTCGATGCGGATGTCACCGGGACCGTAGTAGACGGCCGCCCTCAACTTCCCATCTCCACGTGAACCTTGGTCGTCTTTCCTCCGGCGCGTGAAAGGGTGAATGCCTCGGCGCAATCGGACTGGGCGAAGTGATCAGAGACGATTGGGGAGGGATTGACCACGCCAGAACTCAGGAAACGAATCGTCTGAGGCCAGACGTTCATCGAACCGATGATGCCCCTGATTTCGAGGGACTTTGCCTGGATGAGACCCATGGGGGCAAGTGAGCTACCCCCAACATTGATGCCGACGTAGACAACCCGAGCGCTGTGGCCCGCTAGTTCCAGCGCATTGGCCATTGCCTTGGGATGGCCGGCCGTCTCTAAGACCACGTCGAACATCTCCCCGCCGGTTAATTGGACAGCCTTCCTCTGGTCAGCCGGCGAGTCAGGATCGAGCGCGAACTCAAAGCCCAGCTCGAGCGCCTTCTTTCGACGGAACTCCTGAGGCTCGAATACCGTAACCTGGGCGCCACGTCCCTTGGCCGCGAGTGCGGTCATCAGACCAATGGGACCGCCGCCGAGCACCGCTACCCGGTCGGCCGGGTCAACGCGGGAAACGAACGTGGCGTTGTAGGCAACGCTGAATGGCTCGACAAGGGCGCCCATGGTCCAACTCATGGAATCGGGGAACTTATGGAGCCACTCCGCTTTGACCACGAAGTAGTCAGCCATCGCTCCAGAGATCGTGAATCCGAAGTGATCCTTGCCACCGGCGTTTACGACGCATTCGCCCACCACCCGGTCACCCGGTGCAAAGCCCGTCACGTCACTTCCCACTTCAGTGACCTCACCAGCCCACTCGTGACCAGGAACGATCGGGTAGCTGAAGGGCAGGATGTAGCGGCCCTCGAGAAGTTCAATATCGGAGTGACATATTCCAACCACCATCGACTTGACGAGCACCTCGTCAGGCCCGATGGTGGGAACATCACGATCAAGGACTCTGATTGACTCCTTGGCGGTGAAGACTGTGGCTTTCATAACTCTTTCCTTTGCGTTCGGCCTGGGCGATAGTTAACTGGCATTAGCAACCTCCTCGACCGCGAAGGTCATCTCCTTGGGGTTGGCCCCACGATTTCGGGCCATAGTGTAAATGCCAACAGCGAAGAAGATCAGGAATCCCTGGAACCAGTACTGGTAAGCCTGCGAGAGGTTCAAGAAGACCGTGATGTTGAGGAGCTCTTCGAGAAGTAGTGCTCCGATGAAGACACCGAGGAATGATCCGCGACCACCGAAGACGCTGGTGCCTCCGAGCACGACCGCGGTGATCCCGGCCAGGGTGAAGTTGACGCCCTGGGTCGCATCGCCAACACCGATCGAGGCCATCAGCATTATTCCGCCGAGCGCCGCGAAGAGACTGCAGAACACGTAGGCGCGGATGATCGTGAAGTTCGGATTGATGCCAAGGCGAAAAGCAGCTTCGGGATCGGATCCAACGGCCCTCAGGCGACGGCCCCACTTGCGTCGACGAAGGCCCCAGTCGAGAGCTACCGCTAGCACGACACAGATGATGAACGCGTAAGGGACATTGAACACGCCCGCCTGGATGACGTTCGTCACATTGATATCGATGTAGCCAGCCTGGGTGGGACGGATGGCGAGCGACACTCCCTGCAGACCGATATACGTGACAAGGGTCGCCGCGACCGGGGTGAACACCCTGCTCTGGACCAAGAGGCCGTTGACGATGCCGACGACTGCTGCCACCACGGCCATCACGACAAAGCCGATCACAACATCGCCAATGTTCTTGCTATTGGTCTCGTACACCGAGCCGATCACCGCAGTGAGGCCGACCATTGGTCCAACGGATAGGTCGATCCCGCCGGTCATCATCACGAACGTCTCGCCAAATGCGACGAAGCAGAGTCCCGCAATGAGAAGCAGAAGCCCGTTGAGGTTGAAGGCCGACATGAACCTGGGGCTATGAATCGTCGTGGCGATCGTGACCAAGACCGTTAGGATTGCGAGCACGACCGGGGCGCCGTGGTCGCTGCGCCCAAATCTCTTTAGAGGATGACTCGAATGTTGTGGCCCGGCGTTCTGCTTACTGCTCTTCTGGCCACTCGTCGTCGCGGTGACGATCGAGTGCGTGATGTTGTGGCTGGAGACGTCATCACCAACAAGCTCGGCAACTTTCTCGCCCGAGGACATTGTGATGACACGGTCGCAGAGACCGTTCAACTCACGATTATCCGAAGAGACAATGATGACGGCCACGCCTTGCTCGGCAATGGAACGTAGGATCTTGTAAATCTCGACTCGGGCACCAACGTCGACACCCTGCGTTGGCTCATCGGCTAGCAGGACCTTCATATCCTGGGCCAGCAAACTGCGCATGAACAAGACCTTCTGTTGGTTTCCGCCCGACAAGGAAAGAACGTTTGACTCAATCGAATTGGCCTTGAGCGCAAGGGCTTGAGCCTGGTCGCGTACAGCCTTGGCCTCGGCTGCGGAACGGACCACCCCGAACTTCGAGAACATTTTCAAGTTGGAAACGACCGTGTTCTCGCGCACCGAAAGCGACGTCAGAAGCCCTTCGTGGAGTCGGTCCGCCGAAAGGTAGACAATGCCATTCTTCAGAGCAGCAGCGGAGTTGCGGAGTCTCTTAGCTTCGCCATCAACAATGATCTCGCCCGCTGAGTGGTCGAGGCCGCCCAGTGCCCGCAGCAACTGGGACTGACCATTGCCGACGATTCCGGCGATGCCAAGGATCTCGCCGGTGGGGACCTTCACGTCGACGTTGAAGAACCCGTCGCCAGTGAGTCCCTTGGTGACGAGGGCCGGGGATCCGGTCGCGCCGATGTGCTTGGCGGGGAACTCCGAGGTGACGGCTCGCCCAACGATCAGACCGAGTATCTCCTGATCGGTCTTGTCGACGACCCTATAAGTTCCCCGGTCCTCACCGTCGCGCAGAATGGTCACGGTGTCACAGACCTGTCGGACTTCGGCGAGTCGGTGTGTAATGTAGATGATCGAGACCCCCGACGAGGCCAATTGACGTATACGTGAAAAGAGCATCTCAGTCTCGCGGGCGCCGAGCGCCGCCGTGGGTTCGTCGAGGATGAGGATCCTCGGTTCCGCCATGAGGGCCTTGGCAATCTCCAATAGTTGCTGCTCGACAACACTGAGATCGCTGACTCGAGCGTTCAATGAAACGTGCAGGCCAACTTCTGAAAGCCGTTGGGAGACGAACTTCTTGGTGGCACCGTCGGTCTTGCTCACCTTTGAGGGCAGGCCCATGGCCAGGTTCTCAAAGACCGTCAGGTCCGGCGCGAGCGCAGGATGTTGGTACACGATGGCGATGCCCATTTCTTGAGTCTTCAGGGGATTGAGGTCTTCGGCCTTCTCGCCGAAGACCTCAATCGCGCCCTTGTCAGGCCGGAGCGACCCTACGGTCACTCCCATCAGCGTCGACTTTCCTGCCCCATTCTCTCCAAGCAGGGCGTGGATCTCTCCCTGCTTGACCTCGAGCGAAACATCTTTGAGGGCTGCGACACCGGCAAAGTTCTTCCACACGTTGGAGAGCTTCAGCGCAATGCTGTTCGACTGCTCAGTACCTGACATCTAACTTTCTTCCTTTGTTTCGCATCTGCAGCTAGCTAGTACAACGGAGCGTTACTTGCGCTGGGGAACCTGGCCCGCCAGAGCTGCCTTCTGCTGCGCATTCGTCAGACCACTCGAGTTGATAGCAGTAGCTGGCAGTGACGGCTGGCAGTTAGGAGCAATTTCTCCGCCGGTCGGGTGGACCGAGTTCTCGTACGTCCGCTGAGGAACCGTGGTCGTTGGCAACTTGCCACCAGTTGCCTTAGCAACTGCGTATTGTATTGCGTAGTCAACCATCCAGTTCTGTGACGAAACCGTCATCAACTTGAACCCGGGGTCGGTGGCGACGTCAGTCTTGTAAGCGCAAGCGACGTTATTGCCGTCCTCGGTCGCGATTACAGGAATCTTCTGACCAGCCTTGGACCACTCTGGGAAGGCTCCCGCGAGGGCGGAACCATAGTCACTGATGACCGCCTTGATGGCATTCGTGCCCGTGTACCGCGAGAGCAAGCCGTCAAGGACAGTCACCGTCGTTGCGGAGTCCCAGTTGGTCACGTTGAACGGTGAAGAACCAACCAACTTGATGTTGGGGTAATTCTTGAACACGCTATTCATGCCCTGAAGCTCCTGGAGACCCTGTGAGTTCCCTGGAGGACCAGAAAGGAACGCAACGTTTCCGCCGGCTGTGCCGAGAGCGGCTGCGACAAACTTGCCCCAGTCAACACCTGCCGATACGAAGTTCGTACCGATGTAAGCGGTGTAGTTAACGCCGGCCTTTCCACCGGGCGCAACACGGTAAGGAACCACGATGGTTCCAGCCTTGTACGCCTTGGTGAGGACCGGAAGCATTGCCTTGCCAGCATCCGGGAAGTCGACAATCGCATTGATACCCTGCGAAACGAGTCCGTTAATGTCACTGATGGCCTTCTGGGTGCTTCCCTGGCCGTTGGTGTACACGAACTTCGTGACGCTCTTGCAACTGAGGGCCGTCACTGCGCCCGAATAACGGGTAATCTCACGCCAGGTGTTGTTGCCGAAACCGTCGGCAAGCGCAATTGAGGCGTGCTTGGGCCCGCACCAACTGCCAGCTTTCGCGGTGGCCGCCGTGGATGTACCAGCGACGGTCAGTGGCACAATCAGGGCCACAACCATTGCTGCGGATCCAATGACGCCAACCTTCCTTGAACTGGAAAGCATTCTTGATGTATTCATTTTCCCCCTTTTAGGATTTTGGATGTACTGCACTTACGGCAACTTCTCCCACTGCAGCAGCGATGGTCGAAGCAATTCACTTACTAGAAAAGGACGGCATAGCCTCCTTCCACTTCACTAAACGATCTGGTGAGGTTCAACACGCTCATGTCGAGGACTCCGCACTGACGGTTCTTGGACCTTGCGACGAATCGCCACTTTGCGCTGCCCTCAGGCGCCGGAAGATCTTGGCGAGCTGGCCCGAGGAACGCAGTCCGTAAACGCTGATCCCGATGGCGAGGGCGACTGCCTGGACAATGTCTTGGACCGCGGCCGTCGCACCGGTGGCCAACACGAATCCTTGGAGTTGAATGAGGAACGCGGCACCGAATGCTGTAGCAACGGGGCTCCCAGCTCCGCCAAGCAGGGCAGTACCTCCAAGCACCACAGCCGCGACCGACAGGAGCAGGTACGCGTCGCCCTGGAAGACGTCAGGCTGTTCGATGATGCCCGCCACCATCACGCCGGCCAGCGTGTACAGCATCGCTGAGCCCACGTAAGCCATGTATTGGTAGCGATTCGTGTGCAGGCCGGCCGCGAGACTAGTTCGCTCGCTCGCTCCGCTCGCTTCGAACCTTCGCCCAACGATCGTCTTCTTCATGACGACCTCGAGCGCGATGATCACGACGGCTCCAAATACGAAGGGCATTTGAAGTCCGAGAACGTGATCATTCATGAAGTTGAAGAGGTGGGTGGTGGTCTGAGTCGGTGTACCGTGGCAAATCGCAATGTTGATGCCGTAGAGAACGGCATTCATCCCGAGAGTTTGAACAATCGGCATGATGCCGATCTTCGTGACCATGAAGGCATTGACGAAACCTGCGATGATTGCAACACCAAACGCCAAGAAGATCGACGGTATCAATAGAGAATTGTTCCCGTTCGGCATGTGCGAAACCATGATCGCTGCAAGTGAGATGTACCCTGGCGCCGACAGGTCGATGCCACGCTGTTGAATGATCAGTTGCTGGCCAACTGAAACGACCATGAGCACGCCAACGAATGGCCAGAACGCTGCCAGCGCGCCGCGTCCCAGACTCGAAGGTTCGATTATCGCCGAAGCGGCAATGAGCAGCAGGAAGCCAAGGAAGATTCCGCTTGACTTAGACCAACGGTTGACCTGATTCCTCATCTGCATCCTCACCCCCCAGGGATCCATTGGTCATTCTTGTATCAAACCTATAGAGAACTGTCTTCAGACTCTCGAGCACAACGTACTTATGAAAGCGCTGGTACTGCCGCACTAGTGAGAATGATTGTCACCCAAAGTTGTTGGATAACGCATCTCGTATCCGGCCTCAACCTTGGAAGCGGCGCCGGCCCAGCCCCAAATCATCTCTGCTTCCTCGGTCTCGGACGTGTTGCGAAATCCATGCCACGCCCCCTTCTTGTGGAAGGAAATGTCACCAACCTTCACCGGAATCTCATTGTCGCCATCGAGCACAATTCCTTCGCCTTTTGTGATGTACGCGAACTCCTCTGCATTTTCGTGGCGATGCCACTGATGCTCCGATTGGCCCGGCGCGAATCGAGCTCTGCCGAATACAAAGTGCTCTGAACCACCATTCATCGCGTCAATCAAGAACTGGACCGTCATGCCCACCCAACCTTGGTCTGGGCCGAGATTCGGTACGGGTGCAACCTCGTCGATGTTCACCTTGTATGTTTCGGCCATCAGATCCCCCCCGAGTGTTTTTCATTTCTGAACCAATTCAAAATATCGTACACATTTAGCGGACGCTATGTGCAATGAGCCTTAAGAAATTTTTTGAGAATCTGAACAGAGCGAAAGGGCATATTTTGTCAGACTTATACGGACTAAGATGCCAGCATAGGGAGGTGGGTGGGCAAGATTTCTTTTGGAAGTTGTTCTTAGTTGGACAGAAACCTGCATGCCCAGCGTACAGGCCAAATGGGCTTATTAACACGACAGGAGAGGGAAAGTGACTGCAGAGCTAGGTTCGCTGCTTCGGCGCGCAAGACTGAAGCGTTCAATGAGCTTGCGAAATCTCGCGTCAGTGGTCGGGGTATCGGCCAGCCTTATCTCGCAGGTAGAGACTGGAAAGTCCCAACCGTCGGTCTCGACCCTATATGCGCTCAGTAATTACCTTGGACTTTCCATGGACGATCTACTAGGGAACATTCCTGCACAGTCGAAACCTGAAACTCGATCTCTCGTTGCCGTCGAAGAACCTCGTGTCCTCGTTCTTCCCGTGGTTCAGCACGCCGCCGACAATCCTTCACTCGAAATGGATAATGGTGTTCGTTGGGAGCGACTCTCAGTCGGTGAAGGTGGCCCCGCGGAGCCTCTGTTGGTCAGTTACTCGCCAGGTGCATCGAGTTCAATCGAAGGGAAACTAATGCGCCACTCAGGTTTCGAGTACGCATACATCCTCGAAGGCAAACTCACGCTTCAGCTGGAGTTCGAAACCTACATACTTTCACCTGGCGACTCCCTGCAGTTCGACTCGGTGAGACCTCACATATACACCAACAAAGGCTCAGTGACCGCGCGAGGGGTGTGGCACGTCGTTGGCAGGCGTCAGCAAAACCAGGAGATGCCGACGGCACCTGAGTCGGCGATAGCGCAGCGAAAGGTTGACAATCCTAAGTTAAACTCCGCGGTAGATGTTCTGCAGGCAATGGACAACCTGATCTCTTGAATGTTCAACGCGCCTAGAATTTTGGATTGCGACGAGTCGAAGATTAAGATGGCCCGCAATCGGAATACTTGAAGTCTCACGAGGTGATCGAAGGCTTGGTCGACCCAGAAAACTGGCTGTGCTCCTCGAATGCGGAATCATCGTCGATCCCTAATGTGGGCGCTTTTGGCTTCCGCGACTCAATGGACATATAACCCATTGGTCCTCGTCGCTCCTGGCCCGCAGTCATGCCGTTCTCAGAAGTTGGATTCCCAATCGCGAACGTTCAGTATCTCGGCAACCCGACTGAGGAATCAAGTTGCGTACGCCCCATCAATCGCGCGATGGTCAAACGTCAGTGCTAAAAGTCCGACAGAGTGGATGGCTATCGACTCTTCATCGCTGGGCCACTGGACGACAATGGGCCTTCGAACGACCCCATCAGTGAAGAGTATTGCAACCTGAGGTTGATTAATGACCGCTCCCGTAAGGAAAGTTCCAAATGGTCCTGGATTCGTTATCGTGAACGTCCCATCGGCCATGTCATCAATGGTGAGCTTCTTATTTCGCGCCGCGAGCGCCAACTCACAAATCCTTCGCGCCATCGTGCGAAAGTTGGCACCTCCACCTTCTCGGATCACGGGCACGACCAGTCCATCACTGTCGAGATCAATCGCGATGCCCAAGTTGATGTCGTGGTGGACAATGAGCTTATTTTCTTCAATTGACGCGTTGAGATGCGGAAACTCCCGCAAGCGTCGTGATCACAGCAGTGGCGCTGAAAGGCAAGTAGGTGAGGGAGAATCCCTCGCTCTGCTCGAATGCGAGACCGGGGCTCCGGCGAACGGCCTCAACGTGCTCGAAGTCGACCTCCTTGACCATCAAGGTGTGGGCGGACGTGGCCTTTGAACGCACCATGTGCGCGGCGGTAAGGCGGCGAATCCTCGTGAATGGAATGACTTCATCGGCCTGGCGAACTGCCTTGAACACTCTGCTTTCGACAATCGCATTCTCAACGTCATGGCGCGTAATTCTTCCCTCTGGTCCGCTGCCGACGAGCGCAGTGTGATCGATACCGTTTTCGCTCATGAGACGGCGCACGACCGGAGAGAGAGGAGCCTGCGCCGCACTCTGGCGCACCACTGATATGCCGGAGGACGCTGCCGAGAGCACGTCCTCACGGGTGATGCGGCCATTCGCTCCAGTTCCGGTGACTTGCTGGGCTTCGAGGTTCTACTCGGTCAGAAGTCGACGAACCACTGGTGAGAGTTGGGCGCGGTCGCTCTTGGGCGGATCCTTCTTCACGAAGGATCCGCCCAAGGCGTTCTCTACTACGGGAGCCTGAGCGACCGCGACGCTCATCGCGACAACAGGCGCGGAATCTTCACTACCTCCGATGACGGCGAGGATTGTGCCAACGTCGACTCCGCCATTCCGTTAACGCTCATATTCCGCACCTTTCACACATCGACCGAACTCGACGTCTCTTGAGTTCTCACCATCACTTCAACGTGCTCACCTGACCGGAGTCCAGCCGAAGGTAACGAGGTTTCGATTTGATGTCTTGCCGGATAGAGTTTCATGATAAGTCTGGCCACGAGACCGCTCGGGGAATCCACCATCAGATGGCGGAAACGCACATAACAAGAGGTAACGCGCGCTGAGTTTTACCGTGCTGACAAGATGGTGCTGATGGGAAGTAGATGCAGACTACAGCGTGGCTGCCCGCCGACCTCGTGCCAGAAAGCGGCGCAGAGCAAGTGAGCGGGCACGCCGCACAGTTGACCAACGACGTCTCCGCGGCGGATGACGACGGGGTCTCGATCAACGACATCTGGAAGGCCTTCGCCTCCGGGAACGAAAACACGCCAGCCGTCGAGGACGTCAACCTCCGGATCCGTCGAGGGCAGTTCGTGACGCTCATCGGGCCGAGCGGCTGCGGCAAGTCCACGCTGTTGCGCATTGTCGCCGGCCTGCTCAGCCCCGATCGCGGTTCGGTGTCGATCTTCGGCGAGACCGTCAGTCACGCCGCCCAGTCCAAGCACATAGGCCTCGTGCCGCAGACGCCGTCGCTGCTGCCCTGGCGAACAGTGATCGAGAATGTCGAACTGCCGCTCCAGGTCAACAAGCACAGCACAAGTGAGGGCGACCGACGGCCGAGCGACCCTCGTGAGTTGCTCGAGAGTTTCGGGCTGGGCGGCGTATTGGACCGCCGGCCACACGAGCTGTCAGGCGGCATGCAGCAACGGGTCGCGATCGCGCGCGCCTTCGTATTTGATCCGATGATCCTTCTCATGGACGAGCCGTTCTCAGCGCTCGATGAGTTCGCGCGCGAGGCACAGCGACGCGAGCTGTTGGAGCTGTGGCAGTCGAACCAAAAGACGGTCCTGTTCGTCACGCATTCAGTGGCCGAAGCGGTAGAACTCTCCGACGTGATTGTGGTGATGTCACCACAGCCGGGCCGCATTCGAGCAGTTGTTCCCGTCGATCTCCCGCGGCCGCGTGACAACCTCGTGGAGAACTCGGAGGCATTCCATACGGTAGAGGTCGCGGTACGGCGCGAACTCCGCCGCACCTGGCGCCAGCCCGAATGACGAGGCGCGGGGGGAACGACCGGCGAGGCGCGCGGGGGAACTCCGGAAGGAATCAATGGCGCGCCCTGCGGATCCAGTTGTGGGTGCCACCAATCGTCAGCTTCGGGCTCATCGTCCTCGGCTGGCAGTTCTACGCCATCCACAACCCGTACATTATTCCGACCGTCTCCCAGATCGTCGACCAGCTCCGCACCCAACCGGGCTTGTACTGGCACGACATGCTCGTCACGCTGCGCGAAGCGGTCGTCGGTGCGTCGTGCGGCATGGCTGCCGCATTCTTGCTCGCGGTGCTGATGAGCCACGTCCGCATTCTCGAGCGTGCGCTGATGCCGCTCGCCGTCGTGCTGAATGTCACGCCGATCGTCGCGATCGCGCCCGGTCTCGTGGTCGCTTTCGGCTTCGGATTCACCCCGAAGTACATCATCGCCGGCGTGATCGTCTTCTTCCCATTCCTTATCAACTCCCTGGTCGGCCTGCGCTCGCCGGACCCGGAGGTGCTCGACGTCTTCACCACACTGCACGCGTCGTGGTGGGAGGTGCTGTGGCGTCTGGAACTGCCAAGTAGCTTGCCGTACCTGTTCGCCGCCGCGAGGATCTGTCTGCCACTGTCACTCATCGGCGCGGTGGTCGCGGAGTTCTCCGCCGCCGGTCAAACGACCGGCCTCGGATCGCTAATCGAAATCTCCGCGAACCAGGCGAATCTGAAGGCCGTCTACGCCTCGGTCGTCGTGCTCGCGTTGCTCGGCGTTAGCGTGACGTTCGTTGTCGTCATGCTCCAGCGACGACTGCTGAGTTGGCACAGTTCGAGCCGGACGAGGTCATAGTGAAGGTTCTACCGTGACGATGAAGCCAGTGAGCGTGGACCGGACGTCCGATTCGCCGCGTCCGAAAAGAGTGCGTCAGCGCCCTTCGTGACGTGCCGTTTGAGATCGGCCAGGAGATTACGTGAAGCATCGCATAACCGAACGAGAGGACACCCATGAGGAGAAGAGGCCTAACACGAATGACCCGGGTGATGGCGTGCGCGCTATCGCTGGGCCTAGCCGCGGCCTTCACCGCGATGACCGGTCTAGTGGGTGCGGCCGCCACACCACACGGCACGAACTCGAGACCACTGAGCGCGTCGCAGTGCGCGGCGAACAGGGCGGCGGGAACGATCACCTACGTCTCACCATTCGGTTTCGACGCCTCGGCCGGCATCATCGACATCTTCGCCGCGCAGAAGCTCGGCTACTTCGCCGACATGTGCCTCAACGTGGGGTTCGTCACCAACGCGACCGACGCCAACGAGCTCGTCTCGTCCAACACGGCGCAGGTGACGAATGAGGGCAGCGCGGCCGACGTCCTCGAGGCGATCGCTGGCGGCGCGCACATGGTAGGCATCGAGACCGCCGGCGATACGAGTGACTACGCGATCATCACGGAAAAGTCGATCACCTCGCTCCAACAACTCGACGGCAAGATCCTCGGCTACTACACGATCCTGCCGGTCGTGCTGCGCGAGATGCTCCGCGCCGCGGGTGCCAATATCTCGACAATCAAGTTGATCGCCGACACCAATTACAACCCCACCCAGGTGATCCAGGGGACGCTCCAGGGGCTCCAGGCCTACCAGTCGAACCAGGTGATCACGCTTAAGGCCGCCAAGGACCCGTTCAACGAGTTCACGCCGCAGCAGTTCAAGATCCCGGGGACCTACAACGTGATGACGGTGAACGCCACGTTCCTGAGTAGGCACCGCCAAGCCGTGGCCGACTTCATGCGCGCGGACCTGCGCGCCCTGCACTACTGCATCACGCACCCGTCCGCGTGCGTCAAGATCGAAGGTACCTACGCGAAGACGGCGGGCGCGCAGTTCGTGACAGCGCACGAGGACGCGGTGTGGGCGCTCGAGAGAAAGTTGACCTTGTCTAGCAGCCTGCCCGGTAAGGGTCTCGGCGTGCAGACGTACTCCGAGTGGAAGCCGGAGTCCGCCGCGCTGCGTACCTACGGCGTCATAGCAACCGTACCCAAGCTCGCCTCCGCCGAGGACGTGTCACTCGTCGCCAGCCTGTACAAGGGCAAGACCCTCATCTGGCCGTAACCGCAAGTGCCGCGTGGGAACCAAGACCACATCCGTGGGGAGAAGATGATCAAGGATTCATGGATGTTAAAGCTTGCGAGCAAGCTATAGCCTCTCGACTCAACTGAGGCGGCGTCACCCCAGCCGCAACCCAAACTCCTCACCGTCGGTCCCTCGAAACTGGATGGTGGCCTGACAATGAAACAAGTCTTGGTCTAGCCAACTGTCTAGCCACGAGGTCAAACGTGAGAGGACTTCAGTGGACGTTGGTGGACATTGCACTTCGTCCGGCCACCAGATCTGGACGCTGATGGACGTCCGTGGACGTTCTGGAAACACTCTCAAGGTGCCGGGATCGAGACCCGGGCGGCCCACCATATTGATTTGAACGTTCACGCTCGTGGATCCCAACTGTCGCGGCACTCTAGAACGAAATCGAAGAATTTCGAACTATCCCCGAGGGGAATAGTGAGGTCCATTGTTAGTTGTGATCGGGGCGGTGCAGCGCGATGGGCCTCATTTTGGGCCTCGTAATTCCGCAACGCCGCGAACAACCTCGTCACGAAACTCAGCGAGGCAGATCTTGGCCATGCTTGCCATTCTTCTGCGGGGGCAAGTCAAGGTGTCAAGCAATCCTTCAGCAGCCCCGACTCCCCAAGGGCAAGTCACCGTCAAACATCAAGGACTGAAGTGTCTTGCATTTGTACTAATTTACTAGTACATTCGAACCATGACGACAGGACCGATGATTGAGTTTCGCCTCGATCGTCACTCTGGTGTCCCCGCGTATCGCCAGGTGATCGACCAGGTTCGTCACGCCATCCGATTGGGGATACTCCGACCCGGTGATCAACTGCCCACGGTTCGCGAAGTCGTGAAGCAGATCACCATTAATCCCAACACCGTGCACCGGGCGTACCGGGAACTTGAGCTGCAGGGCCTTACTGTAGGCCGAACCGGCAGTGGCACCTTCGTGTGCCAGTCGCTCTCCGAAGTTCCTTCCCAACAGCCAAAGTTGGCGGGCCAGCTCGAAACATGGATTCGCAGAGCCCACGAAACCGGGCTGGGCACCGAGGCAATCGAAGCACTTTTCGCCGAAGCAATGCACTCACAGAAGGAAGTGGAGTAGTTATGACGATTGCACTCGAAACCGTTGACCTTGGGCGGCGCTACATGATCAATTGGGCATTGCGCAATTGCACACTGCAAGTGCCTGAAGGCTCAATCACCGGTCTGGTCGGTCCCAACGGAGCCGGAAAGTCAACGCTGCTGCGCCTCGCTGCGGGCATTTCAAGGCCCTCGGAAGGATCGGTGACTGTGTTAGGACAACGGGTCAATCAGAATTCAATGAGGCTCCCCAAGGAAAGTAGACACTGGGTTAAGCAGACTTCGCTACTTGGAGCAATGATAGTTCGTAGTTGACGGGACTGACGTTGCCAATCGTGGAGCAGCGCCTGTCGTTGTTGTACCAGTTGATATACCACTCGATGCCGGCGCGCAGCTCAACCATGTTGGCGAACACGTGACGGTAGAAGTACTCGTGCTTAAAGATCGACCAGAACGATTCGGCGGTGGCGTGGTCGTAGGCGGTCCCCGTTCTTCCCATGGAACGAACGATCTTCAGGTGTTCGCAGCGCTCCTTGATCTTGCGATCACTGAACTGACTTCCGCGGTCGGTGTGGAATTTGGTTCCCGCCACGAGGCCGCGACGCGTGCGCACCGACTGGTCCAACGCCTCGAGCACGATCTCGGTGCGCATGTGGTTTTGGACCGAGTAGCCGAGCACTCGACTCGAGCACTCGTCACGAATGGCACACAGGTAGGCGTCACCGCCACCGATGGTCATATACGTGATATCCGACGTCCACAACGCATCCAACGTCTCTTGCCTGAACTGACGCTGCACCAGGTCGGGTGGGTAGGTGGCGCTCGGGTCCTGCACCGTGGTCACCCTGAACAGTCGGGGGCTGACGCCAACAATCCCCAGGGACTTCATGTGGGCGGCCACCGTGTTGTGACTGACCATGTCGCCAATCTCGTGCAGGTCACCGGTGATGCGCGGCTCGCCGTAGGCGCCGTGCGAGGCGCGGTGAAAGCTCAGGATCTTCACGTCCAGTTCATCGTGACGCTGCTCACTCGGTAGTGGAACCTCACGACGCTGTGCGGCGCGCCAGCAGTAGTAACCAGCCCTCGACACGTCTAACAGCCGGGCCATTCGAGTGACCGTAAAGTTCGCGTACTCCGCGTCCATCAGCGCAAATCTCTCTGCTTTGGTGGATTTGAAGCGAAGTACGTTGCTGCTTTTTTTAAAAAATCGTGGTCCTTTTGTAGCTCGCTCACTTCGCGGCGCAGCCGCAGCAGCTCGGCTCGCTCGGCTGCACTCAACGGCTCGTCGCTGGTGCCCTCTAACGCCTCCATGCGTCGACGTTCATCGCGTACCCACTTGCTGAGCGTGTTCTCCTCAATGGAGAGTTCCGAGGCGACCGCTCGCACACTTCGACCAGTGTCGATCACGCGATGCGCTGCCTCAGTTCTGAATTCCAGGGTGAACTTCCTTCTGGTGATTGCCATGGTGACATCCTTTCATCCGACCGATTAAGTCGGATAGTTGGGTGTCTACTTTGGCTGGGGAACCTCACAACTACATTTCTCACCCGCGTCGGCTACCTCGACCAGGACCGGCCTCTCTACAAGAACTTCCGCGTCGAAGAGATGCTGAAGCTCGGGCAGAAGCTGAATTCATCCTGGGATCATGCGAGCGCGACCCGATGGCTCGTTGATCTAGAGATCCCCCTTGACTGGAAGGTCAGTCTCCTCTCGACAGGGCAGCAGGCACAAGTCGCACTCGCCATATGCATGGGAAAGCGCCCCGACCTTCTGCTGCTGGACGAACCGATGGCCAGCCTCGACCCTCTGGCTCGTCGCGGCGTCAAGCAGATGCTGCTGGACTCGGTGACCGAGCGTGGAACAACGGTGCTGCTCTCCTCGCACATTGTCGACGAGCTAGAGGAGATCTGCGATCACCTCATCATTCTCTCGAAGTCGAAGGTCCAGAAATCGGGAACCGTCGAGTCTTTGCTTGCGAATCATCGCGTCCTCATCGGGCCTGAGGATTCAGCACACTTCGATTCAGTGAACGTGATCTCATCGAGTACTGCGGGCCGTCAGGCAACACTGTTGATCGAAGGCAACCCCGGACCGCTCTCGAATGAGTGGCAAGTTCTTTCACCAGATCTCAATGAGATCGTTCTCGGCTATCTCGCCAAATCCAGCGCTACGCGTTACCCCGCCGCCGGGGTTCCCGAGACGAGTCCTGGCGGGGAACTCGCATGACGTGGGTCACGTGGCGCCGTTACCGCACTCGCACCGTCTTCCTGACGTTGTTCATGCTCATCTTGGTCCTCTTCATGATCATGACCCTGCACGGCTATCGCATTGCGGTGGGCAAATGCGGCACCCAAGCAGGAATGTCATTCCCAGAAACCGTCTGTGCGAGGGCCGTCCACCGGGCAGAGAGCCACGCAAACTACGTGTCCTGGGGAATCGGGCTTCTACCGTTCCTCGTCGGACTCATGCTCGGTACGCCGCTCGTGGCGTCTGAAATTGAAAGCAGGACCAACCGTCTCGCTTGGTCCCAAGGCGTCACTCGATCCCGGTGGCTACTTTCTGGATGGCTGACCATTGCCGTTCCGTTAGTAGTTACGATGTCGCTCTTTACCCTCATTGTTCAGTGGTGGGCAAGTCACGTGGTCACTTCGAGCATCTACGGCACTGGACTGATTCAGAACACAGCGTTTGCCATTTCGGGAGTTGTCCCCATCGCCCTCTCCATTTGCGCCTTGAGTTGCGGCACCTTCTTCGGTATAACCTCCCGGCGCTTCCTCTCCCCTTACCTCGGAACCTTCATCGCGCTCGTTGCCATAGAGGAGTTCATCTACGTCAAGGTCTTTCCAACACTGGCCCCCCGGATGGCCGTCGCTGCAACGAGGTATGGAACTTCCACTGCTTTGCCCATTTCACTGGGACCTAATCCTCGCTACGTAGGTTTCGGATTCAGGCAAAGCCCTGGCTTTCAGACAACGTCGGGCACGCCTTCGACGAACTGGATCGTCCAACACTGTGCCAAAACTACGAACGCGGGACAAACCCTGCCTGGCAATTCCTCTTACATGCGGTGCCTGCGGATCAACCACGTGCAGGCAATGAACTTCTACCAGCCAGGAAGCCACTACTGGATTCTTCAGTGGAGAGAGGCCGGCATCTACTTAGTTCTTACTGCGGCACTTCTGGGCTTGTCGGTGTGGATGGTGGGCCGATGGCGCGCGTGATGATCTTGGGACCCGTGAACCGCCGGGGTCGCGTGAACGTAGTGATCACCTCCGATGGATTCGACAAGTGCCGCGATATGTGCCGAGCCACTGTGCCCGGATCAGATGAAGGATGTCATTCATGATTTGGACCACGTGGCGTCGCCACCGTATCGGCATTCTGGCGTTGCTTTTGATTTGGCTTGCGTTGGTTACCGTGATGGTCGTCACCGAACGTCAGTACCACAGCGCAGCAATCGCCTGCGCTCACGTCACGAATCAACTCGACAAGCCGAGCGCATGTTGGTCGGCCCAAACTCGGTGGTGGGACTTAGACCAAACCTTCGTATTGGGATTGATGTTGTGGCCCATTCTGATTGGACTAATCATCGGCGCGCCGCTCGTTTCATCTGAAATTGAAAAGAGGACCAACCGTCTCGCATGGTCTCAGGGCGTGACGAGGTCACGGTGGCTCCTGGTGTCCTGGTCAACATTGGCCGTTCCGGCAGCGGTAGCGACGGCCCTGTTGCAACTCGTTGTGCAGTGGTGGGCCACTCACGTCTTTCTCGTTCCCATGACCGGTGGCTACTCCGGTATTCCGACTGATCTAACCGGGGTTGCGCCGGTCGCCATTGCACTGTTCGCACTCAATTTTGGAACGTGGATCGGTGCACGGCTGAGAAACGTTTCAATCGCTGCGGGTGGAGCTTTTCTCCTGCCACTCATTGCGTTTGGTGTGATATCCACCAATACCAACACCAACGGGCGATATCCTCTTTCGCAATGGGGGGTCGCTGGCATCTACCTCTGCCTGGCCGCAATGTTTCTAGCGCTCTCGTTGCTGACAGTCAGGAGATGGCGCGCCTGAGCACTTGCGAACAAAAGGCGACAAGCCGGATTGGCAAGTATTCGCTTCGGCTCATCGAGGCCCGATCTCCATCGCAATTCATAATCAACTTCGGACGATGCTTCACGAGAGATTTTTCTCGAGCGCAGAGTGGCCGACAACGCACGACGCGAGAACTGCAATTCGGCAGGGGCAATCAGCACAAGGATCCGGTCTTGACTGAGTTTGGTGAAACTGACGTCGGGGACCCGACGTGAACCCGCGTGCTGAACGATTCCGGTTGCTCAAAGATCCCATGCAATTTCCCACGGACAATTCCAACTCCACCGGACCAGTCCAACCACCCTCATCCCTCCTTCAATCTCAAGGTGCCGGGATCGAGACTCGGGCGGTCCACCATCACGCCCACCAGATGCTAAACGTTCACGCTCATGGATCCCGGTGGTCGCAACACCGACAAGACGGAAAGAAATTTCTTCTCCACCCAGTTTGTCAGTTAATTTGTCAGTGCTTGTTGTCTCACTAGAGTTTGGCACAGAGGGTCACGACCAAGTGGGAGGATATCTACTTCTTCGCCGGAGACTTCTTCGCCGGAGACTTCTTCGCCGGAGACTTCTTCGCCGGAGACTTCTTCGCTGGTACCGGCTTTCCCGTCCTCCGCATCGGCGAAACGTTGTCGTGATCGTCGCTCATCATCATCTCCTCATCTGGCGAACAGCAGTACAGCAATTAAAATCCCAATCTCGGTCACGAGCATGACTTCGGATAATTGGAAGAGCCCGAATCTTCCCTTAAGCTTCTCTATATTCGCCTGATGACTTACTTGGCACTCGTTCGCGATTCTTCGAACTACGGCAATAGGTTCAGGTCCGCTATCCAGAGCCTCCAGTAACTTGAGTGCACTCGGGCCGTACGCGAAATCATGAATTGGCCAAAGAACTCTTGTACTGCATCCGGCGATAATCGCCAAAACGGCAGTCAGTGAGTACACCGCCCACGTAGGGAAGCTCAGGGGTGAGTTAGTTGGTCCGACATGGTAATCGAGACCGATGACAAACGCAGTCATGACGGTCGCCGCACTTAATACTGCAGTGGATCTTCCACGAAGAGATTCCACCGCTGAAGCATCGTGGTCTAGTGAGGCTGTAACAGCCTCATATGCGAGCTTCACCACATCATCTGTCGTCGTTGCATCAGCACCGGACCACTCCGTGGGCTTATCAGGCTCACGATCAAGAGATCTACTGTCGAACAGGTCCACTTGAATTCGCAATTGAAATCTCACTTGTCCAAAAAAGACGGAAAACGGCGGAGTTCCGACGCCCGTAGCATCTGATCGTATCGCCGATTTAGCCTTTGAGCGGACATCACAGTGCGATGACCTCAGCGTCCGCGAAGGATGTGCGAGTCGAGTTCGATAATCCCACAATTTATCCTGCGGACCGCCCTTACACGACCTAAAAAATCCGACGCCACGGGACAGATTCGACCATCGCATCCGGGACCGCTGCTGAATTAGCTGACATCTTGACCTGTCTACTAAACAGTCGGCAGTCCCGTGGAGGTGAGATCTTAAAAGTCATGATTCTTATCCAGGTTCGATTCAGATATCTTTAGGCAATGGCTGGGAATGTCAAGTCAATTTGGCCCCAGCGTGATCACTTGATTTGGCCCCACTCAGCGCGCTCGATGGAGAATCTCGGCTCGCGTAATGTTCAGGGATGTCGTCCGCCCGGAAAGTTCCTGT
>Ga0182030_10004323_pt1 | contig 30343 bp, 28 predicted proteins | sample 812S3MmetaG_FD_121299 | JGI IMG/M metagenome (GOLD analysis project Ga0182030, IMG submission 121299) | Permafrost microbial communities from Stordalen Mire, Sweden - 812S3M metaG (Illumina Assembly) | ecosystem: Environmental > Terrestrial > Soil > Wetlands > Permafrost | place: Sweden...
CGCCCGGGATGGTTTGCCCTGATGGACACGTGGTGAAAACGGCGGATGAGTTCTGGGATCGGGCGCGGCGCGACACGCCTGATGCTGAAAGCTTCGAGAAGGAGATCACTGAGGCGGAGGCGGCGGATGTGGTGTTCGTTATTGACAGGCTGGCGGGTCTGGGAAGCGACCGGGAGTCTGTTTTCTACTCGCGTTTGGACATGAATCGTATCGGCGTGTTCGGCCATTCGCGGGGCGGACGAAACGCGGCCCGGGTGTGCCAGCTCGAAAGGCGAGTGAAGGCGTGTCTGAACCAGGACGGCAGCTTCTCCTGGGAACCCTTCTGGCTCGACCAGAACGGCCGGAGTATGGAACAACCGTTCATGATGATCGACCATTTGGATCCCGAGTTGCCCGCGGAGGTTTTTACGAAGATGGGCACCAACCGGGAGGCCTACGCGCAGAAGCGTTCGGCGCGTCAAGCCGAAGCACGAGAGAAGCTGTACGGGACGGTGGCCGGCGGTAGTTACCACGTTACTATCAAGACGCCGGGGATATCCCACAACAGCTTTCTCGATGTCCGGCAGCTCGGGCGGCCGGACGCCGGAACCATCAACATTTGGCCCAAGGATGTTCAGGCCGCCACGCCTCATTTGCGTATTCTGAATCTGATCACCACGTGTACTCGGGTTTTTTTTGATAAGACTTTGCGTGGCGTGCCGGGGTTGGTGACTGATCTTGCTCACGGGGAAGCTGAGGTGGAGGTGCGTGTGTTTGGCGCGGCGGCGAAGTAAGTTTTTGGAAGTGAATGTGAACGGCTCCGAGTGGATGGCCGCTAATCCGGAGGCTAAGGTCGCTCTTGTAGAGTCACGCCGTTTTTCGGCCGTTTTCCCGCCATATGACCGTACAACGCCCAAGTAAAGGCTTCTGCCGGGCGGTAGTAGCGTTTGCAGGTCCTCCCGGCCCTTCCGCTCCCCCCTATCCAGATTACCTCGCGAGCGCTATCGCCTGGCACATGCCCGGCGGACCGGGTAACCTGCTGGGTCGCCCGGCGACCGCGGCCGTACACACTGGTGAAATCAGGAAACTGCACCGCGCTGGCGTCAGCAAGATCCGAAACCGCCCGCCGCCTAAAGGACGGCCCCTCTTCGGTTCGCCGGATTTTGGCCCGACCTATTTCTCGCTGAAATAATGTTGCAGGGACTTTACGCACGCCTCCCGAAAGCTCACGCCACATTAGCGTCCTACGCAGCCAGCAGCTCCGCAATGGCCTGCAACAGCTCGCGCGTGCTGCCTTTTACCAGCACTCGCGAGACCAGCCGCTCTTCGGGGGTGTCATAGAGGTCGTCGGGCCAGCCCGAAAGCACGATCACCGGCAGCACGTAGCCCGTCTCGCGTATGCCGCGGATGAGCCCCAAGCCATCGGCCGCGCGGGGGAATCTGAGGTCCACGATAATCAGGTCGGGCGGCCGCCGCTCCAATTGGCGCAATGTCTCGGAGGGCGAGACCGCCGTGCCCACTTCGTAGCCCAGGGCCTCAAGCACGCACCGTTGCACGGCGACCTGTTCCACATCGTCGTCGGCCACCAGGATATGAGCCATCTACCGCAATAAGTCCTCAAGCTGAATCTTGGTGTCGGTCTTGGCGTCGCGGTACTTCACGATCACCGGAGTGTACACGGAAATCCCCCAGTCCTTGCCCGGACCGCTGGTGATGGCGCGCGCGCCGGCTATGATGACGGCCTCTTCGGGGATGATCAGCGGGTCGTCGCCCTCGGCACGGTGCACCGTGTGGCGCACCAGGTCGTACACCGGAGTGGAGCGATTGAGAATCGTGCCCGTGCCCAGCACGGCGCGGCGCTTCACCACCGTGCCCTCGTAAATGCCGCAATTGCCACCCACCAGGACCTCGTCTTCCACCACCACCGGCATGGCGCCCACCGGTTCCAGCACGCCGCCGATCTGGCTGGCGGCCGAAATGTGGCAGTTCTTGCCGACCTGCGCGCAGCTTCCCACCAGCGCGTGCGAATCCACCATGGTACCGTCGCCGACATACGCGCCGGCGTTGATGTACATCGGCGGCATGCAGGTGACGCCCTTCCCGATATAGCAGCCGTCGCGAATACTGGAGCCGCCGGGCACGATGCGCACGCCGCTCTGCGCGGTGAAACGCTTCACCGGGAAAGTGGACTTGTCGAAGAACGGCTGCCGGCTGGAATCCACCGACATGTCGATGACGCCGCCCATGCGGAACCCCAGCAGAATGCCCTTTTTCACCCAGGCGTTCACGCGCCAGCCGGTGCGCGTCGCGGGGTCGGGCTCGGCGGCGCGCACGCGGCCTTCGTTGAGCGCGGTCTTGAAGTCGGCGAAGAGACGGAAGTGCCGGTCCTCGTAAACGTCCGGTTTCCGGTCGAAGAGACTCTCGATTTCAGCCTGCAACCGGCACGCTCCCCTGCGCCTTTTCCGTCAGGCCGACGGATTCCAGCACCTTTTCGATTTTCGCCAGGTTGCCCACGGCGGGCGGGCACATAGGCAGACGGTACACCGGATCGAGCAAGCCCATCAGGCCCATCGCGGCCTTCACCGGGATGGGGTTGGATTCGATGAAGTTGACGTTCATCAGCGGCAGGTAGCGCGCCTGGATGGTGCGCGCCGCGGCGAAATCGCCGCGCAGGCAGCTCTGCGCCAGTTCCGTCATCGGGCCGGGAATTTCGTTCGACGCCACCGAGATGACGCCGCGGCCGCCCAGGGCGATCAGCGGGATGGTGACGGCATCGTCGCCCGAGAGCACATGGAAATGCCCCGGCACTTCCTGGATCACGTTGGCCATCTGGCCGATGTTGCCGGAAGCCTCTTTCACCGCGACGATGTTGTCGATCGCGGCCAGGCGCGCCAGCGTGGCGGGTTCGACGTTCACGCCCGTGCGCCCCTGCACGCTATACACCACGATGGGCAGATGAATGGCGGCGGCGATAGCGCGGTAGTGCTGAAACAAACCTTCCTGCGTCGGCTTGTTGTAGTACGGGGTCACGGAGAGGATGCCGTCCGCGCCCAGCGTTTCGATCTGTTTGGCCAGTTCGATCACTTCGTGGGTGTTGTATCCGCCCGCGCCGGCGAGAACCGGAACCCTGCCGCCGGCCTCCTCGACGGTGATTTCCACCACGCGCAAGTGTTCGGCGCGCGTGAGCGTGGGGCTTTCGCCGGTGGTCCCGCAGGGGACCAGAAAACTGATGCCGGCATCGATCTGGCGGCGCACCAGCTTGCGCAGCGTCTCTTCATCCAACGATTGGTCGCGCTGGAACGGAGTTACCAGAGCGGTGCCGCAGCCCGTGAACATGTGCCACCTCCTCAAAACTGAATGGCCACGAATGAACACGTATGAACACGAATGGGAAAGAGCTGGTCTTATTCGTGTTCATTCGTGTTCATTCGTGGCTTACATTCTTAGTTGCGCAACGTCTCTTCATCCAAACATCGGTCGCACTGGAACGGAGTTACCAGCGCCGTGCCGCAGCCCGTGAACATGTGCCACCTCCTCAAAACCGCATGGCCACGAATGAACACGGATAAACACGAATGGGAAAGAGTTGGCCTTATTCGTGTTCATTCGTGGCTTACATTCTTAGCTGAATATAATGTCTCCGAACTCATGAAACCCTTTCTTCCCGATGACCCACTGCGCGGCCTGCAACGCGCCGCGGGCAAACCCTTCGCGGCTTCTGGCGGTATGGCGCAGGGTGATGGTGTCGGCGGAAGAATCGAAACCGATTTCGTGTGTGCCGGGGTTTGCGCCGGCGCGGTTGGAACTCAGGTCGACCGGGCGCGTGTAGCCCGCACGCTTCATCTCCTCCACCAGCTTCAGCAGCGTGCCCGACGGGGCGTCCTTCTTGGCGGCATGGTGAATCTCCCAGCCCCATGCGCCATACGCCGGCTGCGCTTCCAGCAGGCGCGCGGCTTCCCGCACCAGGCGGAAGAACACGTTGACGCCGACGGAGTAATTCGGGCTCCACACCAGCCCGATTCCGTTGGTTTCCACGGCCTGCTTCACGGCCTCGACGTGCTCCAGCCAACCAGTCGTGCCCACCACCAAGTTGACGCCCAGGGCGGCGATGCTCTCCACGTTGCGGCGCACCGCGGCGGGAATGGAAAAATCGATGGCCACATCGATGCCGCGGAAATTCTCCGCCGTCACACCTACGAAATTGGCGTTATTGAATTCGTCCAGCTTCAACGCCACCGAAAAGCCGTACTCGGGCGCGAACTGTTCGATCATGCGGCCCATTTTGCCATAGCCGACAATGGCCAACTGCCGCGTCTCAGGCATGCACCGCCTCGTTCGGCTCGAAGACATTAGCGTCGAGCTCGGAAAAGAACTCGCGATGCAGCGCTTCCACCGCGGCGCGCAGGTCGGCTTCTTTCACTACGAAACTGATGTTGAGCAGCGACGCGCCCTGCGAAATCATGCGGATGTTGATGCCGTCGAGGGCGTTAAACGTGCGGCGCGCCACTCCTGGAGTGTACCGAATATCGTCGCCCACCAGGCAGACGATTACCTGCTCGTGCTCCACGTTGGCCTCGGCGAACTGCCGCAACTCGCCCAGGATGGCATCCACGTTTTTGGTGTTGTCGATGGTCAGCGACACGCTGACCTCGGAGGTCGCCACCATATCGACCGCCGTTTCGAAGCGCTCGAAGACCGCGAAAATGCGGCTCAGGAACCCGTGCGCCATGAGCATGCGGTTGGAATGAATATTCACCAGCGTGATCTTGCGTTTGCAGGCGATGGACTTCACCACGTTGCTCGATGGCACGCTCTCCGAGGTAATGCGCGTGCCGGGCACGTCGGGCCGGCGCGAGTTCAGAATGAGCACCGGGATGTTCTTCTCGATGGCCGGGACCACGGTGGCCGGATGCAGCACTTTGGCGCCGAAATAGGCCAGCTCCGCGGCTTCCGCGAAAGAGATGCTTTTCACGCGATGGCCGCCGCGCAGGATGGTGGGGTCGGCGGTAAGCATGCCGTCCACGTCGGTCCAGATCTGGATTTCCTCGGCGCCAATGCCCGCGCCCACGATGGACGCGGTGAAGTCCGATCCGCCGCGGCCGAGCGTGGTGGTGACGCCATCGTGCGAAGCGCCGATGAATCCGCCCATCACCACCACCGAGCCCGCGGCCAGCGGCGGCACGGTTGCGGCCAGGCGGCGGTACGTCTCGGGGAGATCGGGCGCGGCTTGCGTGTGGCGTTTGTCGGTGACGATGACCTCGCGCGAATCCAGGTGCACGGCGGGGACGCCGAAATGGCGAAAGGCGTGGGTGACCACGAAGCTCGAGAGGCGTTCGCCGTAGCTCGAAATGGCGTCCACCGAGCGCGGGGTGAGCTCGCCCAGCACCGCCAGGCCTTTCACCAGTTCGGTGAGCTCCTGGAAATGTTCGTCGAGAAAGCGGTCGAGGGCGGCGCGTTCCGCGAGCGGCGCCACCTGCCGGGCTTCGCGCGAGTGGTAGTCGCGCAGGTCGTGAAGCTGGCGGATATACTCGTCGCGCCGGCCTTCGATGGCCGCCGCGGCGATGGCCAGCAGCTTATTGGTGGTCTTGCCCATGGCGGAGACTACCACCACGGGATGGCGGTCCCGCCGCTCGTTGACGATGCCGGCGACGCGTTCGATAGCGGCGGCCGATTCCACCGACGTGCCGCCGAATTTCATGACGATCATGCGAGCATTCCTTCCAAGCGGGAAGAACGGGTTTCACCACAGAGGCTCAGAGACGCAGAGGAACACCTACGAAAAAAGGCTGACAGCGAGGTGGATGGCGTCGCGTCTTCCCTGGGTTTTGAGAGCACAGAGGGGGCAGAGGACACAGAGTGCGCCGCGAGGGAGCGGTTGGAACGGTTGCCGGTCATGGCAGCAGCATTCCTTCCGAATGCATGAGCTCGGTGTTGAGTACGGCCGCGCCGGCGGCTCCGCGGATGGTGTTGTGGCCCAGGACGACGAATTTGTAATCCAGCACCGGGCAGGCGCGCAGGCGGCCCACGAAGGCCGCCATGCCGCGCTCCCGCTCGGCGTCTTTGCGCGGCTGCGGGCGGTTGGCCTCTTCCATATAAATGACGGGACGCGGCGGGCGCTGGGGAGTTGGCGCTCCTGCGGAACGCCGGTGAAGGCGTCGAAGGCGTGGCGCATGTCGGCGGCCGAGGGCTTCGCCGAAGATTCCACCGGCGAAGACGTTGAAGCGGCGCGGTTCCACCTCGATGCGCTCCATGTGGCAATCGAAGCGGGCGGCCAGGGGGGTGAGGAGGTCGAAGAGGAAGTTGCCGGCCCGCTCTTCGTTGTTGGTGATGGATTCGATATCGACCAGCGCGCTTGTGAGTCCGAAAACGTTCATACACGACCTTTGGGGGAGGAGAACCGGGAGAAGGAGAGGACACGACCGGATGCCGTGCCTTCGATCCCGATAGCGCTCCACCCGCCGGAGTTGCGAGTGACAGTGGGCAGGTATTAGCCTGGCCCCCCAACCGTTCGGGATTGACTTCCCGTCCGGTTTCGGCGGAAACTGCCGGCCCCTTTCGTCCAGGCTTCCGAAGGCATCGGAATTCCAACCCGGCTACTGATGGCCGCCGCACCTCTACCGTGAAGACTCAGGATAGCGGGGCGGCGGAGGGCAAGTCAAATTCCCTGGAAATTCGGGTTCGCGAACCGAAGCCAATTGGAGCCGTCCGGCGCCGCGGAAGTGTTTGATTCGCGGGAACCTGGGCAGATGGGGCGGATTTTGTGAAACGAAGGAGCTATGACCTCGGCGAAGGCCACCCCTGGAGATGAAAATGACCGCGTCGACGGGGCCCGTAGTTTCAATAGCTTGCAGGTATTCTCGGAAGAACCCAATGTGGGCTTAATCCCGCCAGTTTGTTTGGTTGTCAATGAACCGATTTAGCTGCTCCCCAGGCCTGTTGTAACTGGCGGGACCAAGCGGGATGCGCGAAGTGATTGAGATGAAAAGAGGAAATTACCGAGCTGAGTAAATCTGCGGCTCGGCGGCAAGCCGCAAACTGCCAGCTTAGGCAAGCGGGTTCTGGCGGCGTAGGGGCGAAATCTTTATACGTTCGAATCCTACCTGGGGAGCCAAATTGCATCCCATTCATTCCATTAAGCGCTGGGGCGTGCGAAAGAGCTAAATCGTTTGTATTGAGGTTCGAATCCTCGCTGGCCCATGTGGAGAAACACGGGTCTACCGCTTCTTCAGATCCCAGGCCTCTCCAGCCGCAGGATGGACCAGATTCTCCCATCGCGATGAAAGCCCAACATCCGGGTTGGCGCGCACTCCGGCGGGAACGAGAGGAATCGGTAAACGCTGCGCTACCAGGAAGGACCTACGCAACGTGAGTCAGTGCTTTGACAGCCGCAGCCTTGTTCCATTGACGGGCCACGTCAAGTGGCGTATGTCCTGAGGAATCCCTAGCGCCAGGATCTGCATCATTGTCCAAGAGAACTCGAACGGCTGCTGCGTAGCCAAGAAACGCCGCCTTGTGAAGCGCCGTCTGCCCGGTGGAATCGCGCGAATCCACGTTCCATCCCACTTGCGCAAGGTAGCGCAGTGCTGCAATAAGGTGTTCGAAGTGCCACTCACAACTCGCGTGCAGAATGGAAGTGCCGGCATTTGGGTCAGCGCCCGCTTTTAAGAGCTCATCAGCAAAATGAAAGTTAGCAGCGTGACCAACAGCCATCATCAATGGTGTTGACGTACGCCAGCTTAAGTTCACGTCATACTCGTTTGTCAGTAATCGCATCCCCTCCAGTTTGGCGGGCTCGGACAGGCGCGACGCCGAGAGCAGCCAAAGGTCGGTCATGCCCGTGGGATGCGGCGTAGCTGGCCGGAAAGAGCGAAGCAGTTCTGCAGCCGGTTCAAGGCCACAAAACGTGGCGAGTTCGTAGGGCGTCATGTCCAGATGCGTGGAGCGAACCGTTGGATCCGCGCCTCTCTGAAGCAGGATGTGAACCACTTCGACATGACCGGCATGCCTCGGAGACGTAATGCGGAACTCCAGCGTGCGACCGAGAGGGGTTTGACGCCAATTCGTTGGAGCGACTTGGTTCGGGTTCGCTCCAGCATCAAGCAGGCGCGCCACTTCCTGAGCGTCGCCCACCCAGCAAGCGTTATGGAGAAGCTGCCACTTCATCGAAGCCAGAGTATCGCTTGAAGTCCATCATACGCAAACATCCTCCCTTACGGCGTAGCGTTTATTTGTCTGCCGCCATTTCGGAGCCTGGCACCGGCGGCAGTTCGAGATGTGTCCGAGGTGGGTGCCCAGGCTGGATGCGTGCGCCCCGTCCGATCCCATCCTAATGTAAATCAGACAGTTTCACCGGTTCGAGCAGAGGGGAATTTATGCCGCAAAAGTTCGAAACGCGTCCAGGGCGGGGAGCCAAATATCCATTCCCAAAGCTCGCACTATCTGATTGACTTCATTGCGTGTCTTTGAAGGCTTCACGCGAACTCTTACCGGTAGAACTGCTACCCTAGCATGGACTCGAACCAGCATCGACCCAATCGCTTGAGCCCGTAGCTGCCGATAACGCGATGCTCGCCTAAGACGATGGCCCTCTGGATTGCGCAAAGGCAAGGGCGCGGACCCATCGTGGATTGCTTCGGCGACAACTGTCTCAATCCGGTTGGTTACCGGGCAACTTCCGAGTGGCCGACCATACGGTCGGAACCCCGCTCGGACCCTTGCCATTACGCTGTTCCGTGAAACCGCTTGGCCTTATTCCCCCCATTTCACAGAATGCATGTTACCGCCGCAACAGCCGGTCCAGCCAGGTCTTCCGCGGCTGATCCCAGCCTTCCAGCATCCAGATATCGTAGTTAAACTTCGAGATGGACGTAAGGAAGCGCTTGCCATCGGGATGAAGACTGAAGCCCGCAACGGCGGCGGTGGATGACGGCAGATCGATAGGCGCCAGCATCTTGTCAGCGCCGGTCTTCACGTCGATCGAATAGAGCTGCCACTCCGCGCCCTCGCCGGTGGTGTTTCGGACGATGCCATAGACCTGAGCGCCGTCTTTGGAAAATGCGAAAACCGACAGCTTGCGGGCAGTCAGCTTGCGAACCGTACTGCCGTCCGGCGAGACCATCGAAATCCCTTCCTCCGATGGGTAGACGATCCAGTCTCCCGCGGGAGACCATTGGACCATTCCTGGCATGGTCCCAGGGTCTGAGGGGACCGGAACGGCATTCGTAAGGGGTATCGCAGCCGCACCCGCCGCAGGCTTCATCTTCACCAGTTGTTGCTTGCCGCCTTCCTTGCGAGAGAGCGCAATCCACTGGCCGTCGGGGGACCAGGCGAAACCTTGCAGGGATGGTATATCCGCAATGGTGGTCGCTCGCCCGCCAGTTCCGTTCGACATCATGAGTTGGAATGGTAATCCCCCTTGTAGGAAGAGGAATCGCTTGCCGTCGGGAGCCCAGCGGGGCACGGTTGCACCAGCGCCAATTAAACCTTCCGGCGCCTCAGCAACCTGGCGCGAGAATCCATCGGCCGCGGACTGGTCCTCGATGACCGTTTTCTTACTGGAACCAGCGGCTGAAAAGAGAAAATGGGTGCCGGAGGGCGCCCACTCCGGCTGCCAGGAGACCTCGCCGCCACCCACCACGGTGTGAACGCGCCCTTCCGGCAAGGAAGCCTCAATAATGTTCCATTCAGCTTTGCCGCCACTGAAAGCGATTTTCTTGCCGTTCGGTGAAACCGATATACCCATCATTGGGTCGGGGGCGGTATAGAGCACCCGGCTGCTGCCGTCCGTGACATCCAGAAGAGACAAGCCATACGCCTCACCCCCCCGGGTCATCAGGACATGCCGGCTATCCGGGAGCCAAGCCATGTCTAGGAATGACAGTTTACCTAGACTGCGAGCTGTCCCGGAGGGCCACGGCAAGATCCATGACTCCAGGCGGTCATCGAAAAGGAGGAGGCGGGAGCCATCCGGAGAAAACGCGACCGGATGCGCGTGCGGAATCTGAGGTAGCGCCAATTCCTTTGGACCGCCGCCTTTCAGCTCACCGGTCCAAGCCTTGTTTTCACGATTAAATACCACCGTCTTTCCGTCCGGGTGAAGGGCCACGTATGCGGCCTTTTCCATGACAAGTTCGGGCGTGCCGCCGGCCACGCCGATATCCCACAGCGATCCCTTGGAATTGTAGTAAATAGTGGCGCTATCCGGCGACCAGAAGGAGGGGGTGCTGCTGGTGCTCCTATCGCCCCCATGCGTGAGCTGGGTTGTGTCCCTCGAACCCACGGCTTTCGTGAACACTTGCTGGACGCCATGGATGATTGCCGAGTAAGCGATACTCTTGCCATCCGGCGACCATCGCGGGGACCATTTGATAGTCTCTTCACGGGCGATGGGCGTGAATTTGTACCCCTCGAGACCCGCCGGCGCGGGCTTTATTAGCACTGCCGCCAAGCCGAGGCCAAGCACCAGCCCCACCGTAATCAGAGCGGCCCCGGGCAACAGGCGGCGCTTCTTCGCCGCGGAGACCGCCGGAATCGCAACCGCCGATGCCTGCCCCGTCAACCGGTCCCGCACCTGGCGAAGCTCGCGATAGAGATCGCGCGTGGAATCGTAACGTTCGGCAGGCTCCTTAGCGAGCAGCCGCTCGACAATCCATCGAAATGGCGCGGGCACGCTCGCAGGCAGCGGTTCGGAGTCTTCGCGGATGATGGCCACCATGATCTCGGCCGCGCTGCCGCGTTGAAAAGCCCGCCTGCCCGAGGCCAGTTCGTAAAGCACCAGACCGAGCGAAAACTGGTCGGATTGCGCCGTGAGATTCGCTTGTCCCCGAGCCTGCTCCGGGCTCATGTAGGCAATCGTGCCGACGGTCGTTCCGGGATCGGTGAGATTGACCGTAACCGTCCGCGTCCCCTCGTCGGCGCCGACCCCCTCAGGTGCGGCTTTCGCGAGACCGAAATCGAGGATTTTGATTTTGCCTTCGCGCGCGATCAGAATGTTGTCGGGCTTCAGGTCGCGGTGAACAACGCCCGCCGCATGCGCGGCCGCGAGCCCATCGCTCATTTGCACAGCAATATCCAGTAGCTTGCGCGGTGAATCGGGCGGCGTGACGGGCGAGCCGTCGACATACTCCATCACCAGGTAGTCGGGGCCGACATCATAGAGCTGGCAGATGTTGGGGTGGTTCAGCGCCGCTACGGCGCGCGCTTCCCGCTCGAAGCGCTCGCTGAACTTCGCATGTGAGGTCTTGATGGCGACGATGCGGTCGAGACGCGTATCGCGGGCCTTCCAGACTTCTCCCATGCCACCAGCGCCGAGAGGCGAGAGGATCTCATACGGACCGAGTTTGTCGCCGGGTTTCAGTTCCATTTTGGGGCCAGTGGCTTCCCTAAACTATATATCAATGGCTGACCGCGAAATGGAACAGGGTTCCTCCGGATAGGGAGCTTGTCATGTCACGGCGCATCCGGAACTTATCCCGGGTTCTCGTGGCGAGTTCGAGACGTGTCCAGACTGGGTGCCCACCGTGGACATGCGTCAGCAGTGCGCTCGAATCGATCTAGGAACAAAGGACCTCTGCGGGTTCGATCAGAGGGTCAACTGAGCCGCATAAGTTCGAAACGTGTCCAGACTGGGGAGCCAAAGTATCCGGAATCTCAATGCGCCACCCACGTCACTCCCCGACGGTACAATAGTGGATGATGGGTGCCGGTCAGAGTGTGAAAGATCATCGCGACGAAATCCTGCGGGTAGCCACCCTTCACGGTGCGGGCAATGTCATGCTGTTCGGTTCGGTGGCTCGAGGGGAGAGCACCCCGGAAAGCGATGTGGATCTCCTTATCGACGTCACCGGTGACACCACCCCATGGTTTCCGGGGAGCCTGGTCGCCGACCTGGAGCAACTTCTGGGCCAGCGCGTACAGGTTGTGATTCGCCGATCATTGAGTCCTCTGATCCGGGACGCCGTGCTGCGGGAAGCCGTTCCATTGTGAAGTCCCAGCGCGCGTACGTCGAACATGTGATTGAGTGCATTCGCAGAATCACGCAGGACTCTACGCCGGGCCGGGATGCGGTCTTTGCCTCGCGAACACTCCAGGACGCAATCGTTCGCAACCTACAGGTACTTTGCGAGTCGACTCAGCGGATCGGCGAGCCGCACAAACAGTTGCACCCCGAGATCGACTGGCCATCGATAGCGGGCATGCGAAACGTCCTGGTCCACGACTATTTTGAAGTGGATTTCGAGACGGTGTGGGCGGTCGTCACGCGGGATCTGCCTTCGCTTGATCGGGCGTTGCGCACCATCCTGGCTACCTTGGACCAACCCTGCTAACTACATTCTGATCCATCCGGAGACAAACGCGCGAACCGTTGTACCAGTCCACCCTGGCCGCATCATGCGAGCAGCATTCCTTCCGAATGCATGAGTTCGGCGTTGAGTACGGCCGCGCCGGCGGCTCCGCGGATGGTGTTGTGGCCCAGAACGACGAATTTGTAATCCAGCACCGGGCAGGCGCGCAAACGTCCCACGAACGCCGCCATGCCGCGCTCCCGTTCGGCATCTTTGCGCGGCTGCGGGCGGTTGGCCTCTTCCATATAAATGACGGGACGCGGCGGGGCGCTGGGGAGTTCCCGGTCCTGCGGCACGGCGCGGAAGGTATCGAAGGCGTGGCGCACGTCTGCCAACGAAGGCTTGGCGGAAAACTCCACCGAGACGGTGACGGTATGGCCATCCACAACGGCCACGCGATTGCAATGCGCGCTCATGCGGGCGGGCAGCGGCTCGATATGGTCGCCGCGGAATTCGCCCAGGATCTTCTGCGTCTCCTGCTCCATCTTCTCCTCCTCGTTGCCGATGAAGGGAATCACGTTGCCCATGATGTCCATGGAGGGCACGCCCGGATATCCCGCGCCGGAGATGGCCTGCATGGTGGTGGCCACAATCCTGGTGATTCCGAACTGCTTCAGGGGTGCGAGCCCCATGGTGAGCACCACGGTGGAACAGTTCGGGTTGGTGACGATTTGTCCCTTCCATCCGCGGGCCTGCTGCTGGCCGGGCACGAGCTTGAGGTGATCGGGATTGATCTCCGGCACCAGCAGCGGCACATCGCGCTCCATGCGATGGTTGCGGGAATTGGAAACCACCACGTGGCCGGCTTGCGCGAAGGCGCGCTCGATTTCCGTGGCGATGGAGGCGTCCATGGCGGAAAACAGGAGCGGCGGCGCGTTGCCCGGCTTGCACTCTTCCACCGTGAGCCCGGCCACGGATTCGGGCGTGACGCCGGCCAGGTTCCAGTTCATGGCGTCCTTGTACTTCTTGCCGGCCGAGCGGTCGCTGGCCCCGAGCCACCGCAGGTCGAACCAAGGGTGGCCTTGCAGGAACTTGACGAAATGCTGGCCCACCATGCCGGTGGCGCCCAGAATGCCTACTTCGATACGCGTTTGCATAATTGCCTTACGATTCGTTGATAGAGTTCCACGGCTTCGCTCAATTCGCGCTTGGCGACGCGCTCTTCGAGGGTGTGCGCCACGTGGATGCTGCCGGGCCCGAGCAGGAACGGCTCGCCCCATTGTCCGCCGAAGGCCGGGATATCGGTGGTGTATGCCACCACGGTGGTCGCGATGCCATCCACCGCATGCAGCCGCACGGCGGGAATTTCGATGACTTCGCGCAACTCCGCGCGGTCCCCCACGGCGCGCGCCAGGGCCGCCTTCGTCGCGGCGGAATCGCCCACCAGCCGGATCAGGATTTCGGCGCGGGCGTCGTCGGCGATGACGTTGGGCGCGCGGCCGCCGGAGAGCGTCCCGATGTTCAGCGTGCTCGGGCCGAGCAGTTCGTCCACGGGCAGCGCGAGGCGGCGGATTTCGGCCAGCGCGTCGATGAGTTTGTGGATGGCGGAATCGCCCAGTTCGGGGTACGCCGAGTGCGCCATCTTGCCGGTGGCGGCCACTTCGTAGCGCAGCGCGCCCTTCGATCCCAGAGCCAGCCGGTTGCCGGTGGGCTCGCCGTTGACGATGTAGCGCGAGCCGCGCGGCGTCCCGGCGGCGCGGTAGGCGCCGGCGCTGTTGCGCTCTTCGCCCACCACGAAGAGCAGGCCTATATTGCGCTGGCCGGAACTAAGCAGCGCCTCCGCGGCGTGGATCATGCAGGCTACGATGCCCTTGGCATCGCAGGCGCCGCGTCCCCAGATGTGCTCGCCATCCTCGCGCGAGGCGAAGAAAGGCGGCACGGTATCCATGTGGGTGGAGAGCGTGACGGCGAGCTCGTTGCCCCACTGGGCGAAGACGTTGAATCGCCGTGGTTCCACGGCGATGCGTTCCACGTGGCCGTCGAAACGGGCCGCCAGAGGGCTGAGGAGATCGAAAAGGAAATTGCCCACGCGCTCTTCGTTATTGGTAATCGATTCGATATCGACCATCGCCCGCGTGAGTTCGAAGACGTTCATAAGCGGCCTTTGGGGGAGGAATGCCGGGGAAAAGAGAGGACACGACGAAACCTCGTGCCTTCGATCCCGATAGCGCTCCACCCGCCGGAGTTGCGAGTGACAGTGGGCCGGTATTAGCCTGACCCCCCAACCATTCGGGATTGACTTCCCGTCCGGTTTCGGCGGAAACTGGCGGCCCCTTTCGTCCAGGTTTCCGAAGGCAATCGGAATTCCAACCCGGCTACTGATGGCCGCCGCACCTCTACCGTGAAGAATCAGGATAACGGTGCGGTGGTGGGCAAGTCAAATGTCTGGCGAGCGCGGTATCCTGTACCCATGCAACCAATGCAACCCGATCAAGCCGCTTTATTGCTTCATGGCGCCTATCTAAGGGACGTCACCAACGAACATCGCATCACCAGGGCCGTTATCGAGGCGATTCCTCTGGACAAGGGCGACTATCGTCCGGACGCGGTCTCAAAAAGCGCGTTGGATCTGGCGTGGCACATCGCGGCCACGGAAATGCTGTTCCTGGAAGCCGTGGCGGCGGGCGCGTTCGATCTGAGTCCGCGGCCTCGCCCGGATTCCATCAAGAACTCGGCAGACCTGGCCGCCTGGTACGCGGAGAACTTCGCGCCGCGTGTCGAAGCGCTCACGCATTTGTCGAATGAGCAACTCGCGAAGATCGTGGATTTCCGGGGCGTGTTCCAACTGCCCGCGGTCATGTACATGAACTTCGCGATTCATCACTCCATCCACCATCGCGGTCAGTTGTCGACGTATCTGCGGCCGATGGGCGCGAAAGTGCCGGCCATCTACGGTGAAAGCTACGATTCCGCGGAAGCTCGCAAGGCGGCGCAGAAGAGCGCGTAGCAATCGGACTGTGGGGTGCCTTAGTTCTCATCGCGAAAGCAGCTCTCGCGAGAGCACGATCTCCAGCGGCCGGGCCCGCCTCCCCGGAGTGGACCGTACTTGTGGGTACAATGTGGTCATGGTGAGAGCGCAACATGTAATCGACTCCTGGAAGGCCATCCGCCAGGACGCCGCCTCCGCGGTGGAAGATTTTCCGGAAACCGATCTGGATTTCCGGCCGTCGCCCGATGTAATGACGTTTCGCGAAGCCGCGCGCCACATCCTGGACGCCGGCGATGGGCTGACCGGTTTGCTGTTGGCCGGCGAAGATAATTTCGCCACACCGGCATTTCGCGAGCGTATGAAGTCGCACATGCGCAGTCTCCCGGCGGATGCCGGGGCGACGGCGCTGGCCGCCGCTCTACGCGAATCGGTGGAGCAGCGGGGCGCGGCCCTGGCGCAGCAGCCGGCCGAATTCTTCGCCCAGATGATCACCCGCTTCGACGGTCAAAAGGTCACCCGGCTGGAAATGCTGCAAACCATCAAGGAACACGAATTGACCCACCGGGCGCACATGTTTCTGTGCCTGCGGATGAAGGGGATCGTGCCGGCTACCACGCGCCGCCGTCTGGCGCAACAGGCCGGCAAGTAGCAGCGGAGTTGCAAACGCGGCAGGATATCGTATAACAGTAATTATTTCGGGAGGAACGGTTCATGGTCACGTGTCCGGTATGCGACGGCGCCATCGATGTGGACGAAGAGGACGTTGACGAAGGCGACACGGTCAGTTGTGACGAGTGCGGCGCGGATCTCAAGGTTGTGAGCACCAGCCCGCTGGAGCTGGAATCGGCTGAAGAGCTGGAAGAAGAAGAGGACGAGGACGACTTGCTGGAAGAAGACGACGACGAGGAAGAATCCGACGAGGACTGGAAGTAGGCCGTCTGTGGCAGGGGCCGCCGGCCGCGCGCGTATTTCAGGAGGCAAAGCATGACGAAGATAATGGCGCTTTGTCTGGCGGTGTTTCTGATCTCGGTGCCCGCCGGGTTGGCGCAGAAGAACAAGGACCCGGTCACGCGTAGCGTGAGCGGGGTGGTCACCACGCCCGACAACAAGCTTGTGGTGGGCGCGGTGGTGCAGTTGACCGACACCAAGACCAAGCAGGTCCGCTCCTTCTACACGCAGGAGCACGGCGATTATTATTTTCACGGCTTGAGCCCGGATATCGATTATTCGCTGACGGCGACGTATCAGGGCGCGACCAGCAATACCCGGACGCTGAGCGTCTACGATTCGCGGAAGGACGCGGTCCTCGATCTGAAGATCAATCCCAAGAAGTGAGGGTGGCGGGGCGCGGATTACGCCCCTTTGCGCGCGCCCAACCGCGTCAATTCCTTCTTCAGCGGGTCGACCGATTTCGCGAAAATCATTTTGTAGGCGGCGCAAAAGTAGTCCAGGTCGGCGAATTGCCGCCGCGGATCGTGCCGGTGCTTGGGACATCCGCCGTGACAGATCGCCCGGTACTCGCAAACCTGGCAGGTGGGATGCGGAATCGTCTTATTCGCCGCGAACTGGTAGCGGCGCTGGCGCCGCGCGATCTCGCTCCACGAGTCGAGATTCACGTTGCCCAGCTTCCAGCTCTGCTCCACGAAAAAGTCGCATGGGTACACGTCGCCGTTGTACTCCACCACGGCATAGCTGTCGCAGGTCTCGTGCATGGTGCAGGTGCCCGGCCGCGCGCCGGCCAGCGCTTCCGCGATGTTTTCGAAATAGCGGATGTGGACCCGCCGGCGGTCGGGCCACCACGCATCGAACGTCTCGCACAGGAACCGTCCGTATTCCTCCGGCGCAATGGTGAACGGCATCGGCTGGCCGAGGCCGTCGAACTCCGCCAGCGGAATGTACTGGATGTGCTCCACTCCCATCGACCGGAAGAAGCGGTACAGTTCCAGCGGTTGGGCCACATTGGCGCGGCTCACCACGCACAGGACGTTGAACTCCACGCGGTTCTTCTGCAGGCACTCGATGGCGTTCCGTACCGCCCGCCAGGTGCCCTTGCCCTGGCGGCTGAGGCGGTACCGGTTGTGCATTTCTTCGGGACCGTCCATTGAGATGCCCACCAGCCATTGATATTGTTTGAACAGGCCGCACCAGGCGTCGTCGATCGCCAGGCCGTTGGTCTGGATCGAATTGGAGACCGCCTGCCCGTTTCGCCCGTGCCGCTGCTGATATTCCACCAGCTTTTCGAAGAACGGTAGCCCGGCAAGCGTCGGCTCCCCGCCCTGGAAGGCAAAGGCGCTCTGCGGATACGAGTAGAAAAGGTAGGAATCCACCAGCCGCTCCAGAGTCTCCAGGGTCATCCGGCGGCCGGGCAGCGCCTTGTACGGATCGGCGTCGCGGTCGAGATAGAAACAATAGGCGCAATCGATGTTGCAGACGGCCGACGCCGGCTTGATCAGCAGCGATTCGATGCGTGGCGTGGAGCCCGGCGTGGCTGTGACAATCGGAAATGCGCTCACTGGCAGGCCTCGGCCGGCATTTGTAGTGTAGGCCGCGGCCGCCCGGAAATGCAAATGGGGATCGCTCGCTCCACTACCCCAGAAGCCGGTGTTCCTTGAGCTTGCGATACAGATTTCTTTCGCTGATCCCCAGCGCGCGCGCCGCGTTGCCGCGATGGCCGTGGCTGGCTTCCAGCGCGCGGCGGATGTGCATCAGCTCCAGTTCCACCAGGGTGGGCAGGCGTCCGCCATCCACTGCCGGCAGGGCGGCGGCCAGCGGCGCCGATGCGGCGCGCACCGGGGGCGGCAGGTGTTCCGCCAGGATCGCGTCCCCCTCGCACACCACCACCGCGGCTTCCACCGCGTGCAGCAATTCGCGCACGTCGCCCGGCCAGGCGTGGCGGCAGAGCGCCTCCAGCGCGCCTTCGCTCAGCGCCTTGCGGGAGCCGTAGCGCTCGTTGAGCCGGTCCACGAAGTGGCGCGCCAGCAGTTCCACGTCGCCCGCGCGCTTGCGCAGGGGAGGAATCTCCACGGTAATCGTGCTCATGCGGTAGAACAGGTCCTCGCGGAACAGCCCCTTGGCCACCATGGCGCGCAGGTCGCGGTTGGTGGCCGCCAGCACCCGCACATCCACGCGGATCTCGGCGGTGCCGCCGACGTGCCGGAATACCGAGGTGTCCAGCACGCGCAGCAGGTTCACTTGCGTGGCCTGGCTGATCTCGCCGATCTCGTCCAGGAAAATCGTCCCGCCGTGGGCCACTTCGAACAGGCCCGGTTTGGCCTTGTCGGCGCCGGTGAATGCTCCCCGCTCGTGCCCGAACAGCTCACTCTGCAGCAGGCTCTCCTGCAACGCGGCGCAATCCACCACCACGAACGGCTTGGACTTGCGCGGGCTGTGCCCGTGGAGCATCTTCGCCACGCGCTCTTTCCCGCTGCCGGTTTCGCCGGCGATCAGCACTGTGGAATCGCTGGCGCCCACCAGCTCCACCAGGTGCAGCATGCGGCGAAACTCGGGGCTTTCGCCGACGAAGGAAGCTGCCTGGTCGGGCGGCAGCAGGGCGCGCTCCAGCAGGTTCGCCCGCTGCCGCAGCGTGCGCCGCTCGATGGCGCGCTGCACGCGGATCTGGATCTCGTCCAGGGGACACGGTTTGGTCACGTAGTCGAACGCGCCTTCGCGGATGGATTCGATGGCGCTGTCGATGGAGCCGTGGCCGGTGAGCATGATCACCTCGATCGTGGGGTTGCGCGCGCGGATGGCCTTCAGGGTGGCCAGACCGTCCATCCCCGGCAGGCGCAGATCGAGCAGCACGATCTCCGGTTCCTGCCGCTCCATGCGCGCCACCGCTTCCTCGCCGGAAGCGGCGGTAGCCACTTCATGCCCCAGGCGCCGCAGCTCGCCGGACATCACGTGACGAAAGGCGGAGTCGTCATCCACCAGCAAAACCGACGCGCTAGTCTTCATGACTGCACCAACGCCGGCAGGACGATTTCAAACGTCGAACCATGGCCCGGTTCGCTGGTCACGCGCAGATCGCCGCCCCAGCGGCGCACGAAATTCAGCGAGAGGAACAACCCCAGTCCGGTGCCGCCCTGACGCAGGCTGAAAAACGGATCGAAGATGCGCTTCTGGTCTTCCGGCGCGATGCCGCAGCCGTTGTCGACGATGCGCACGCGCACCTGCCCGCACGCGTCGCCTTCCACCGTGACCCGTCCACCGGGCGGCGAAGCCTGCACGGCATTCAGCAACAGGTTGATCAGGGTGTGCTGCAACTCGGCCTCCTCGGCCCGCACGTGCATGCCGGCCGGCAGGGTCCGCAGTTCCACCCGCACCTGGTGTTCGCGTGCGGTCGGCTCGATCAGGCGCGCCACTTCGCCGATCACCGCCGCCAGGTCCACCACCTCGCCCTGCGAGCGCTGCCCGCGCGACATGCGCAGGAAGTGCTGGGTGATCCCGCGGCAGCGCAGGAGCTGCTCGCGGGCAATGGTGGCGCTTTCGCGCACCCAGGCCGAATCGGTCTCTTTGAGGATGCCTTCCACGCAGGTCAGCACGGTGGCCAGCGGGGTGTTCAATTCGTGCGAGAAGCCCGACGCCAGCGTGCCCACCGAGGCCAGGCGGTGCGATTCGGCCAGGTGGGCCTCAGCCGCGCGCCGCTCGGAGATGTCGCGCCACACTTCCACCACCTGTTGCAGACGCCCCGAGGAATCCAGGATGGGCGAAGCGTGCACCTCTTCCCATACCACCTTCCCTTCCGGCGTGCGCCGCTCGCAGATGCGCACCTGGCGCGCCCCGGAAGCCAGGCATGCCAGGGTGGGACAATCGCCCACGGTGCAGCCTCCGGGCGTGAACTCGCGGCACTGGCAGCCCAACACCTGTTCGCGCGAGTGCTGCGCGCGCAGCAGAAACGAATCGTTGGCGGCGATCACGTGGCGTTGCCCGTCGAGCACCACGATTCCATCGTCGATGCTGTTGATCACGGTTTCCAGCCGTTCGCGCTGGTTGCGGACCTCGCCCACCAGCCCGGTGACCGAATCGGCCATGGTGTTGAACTCGCGCGCCAGCCAGGAAATGGTATCGCTGCCCCCGGCCGGCACGCGCTGCACCAGGTCGCCGCCGGCGATCTGGCGGGCGGTGGTTTCGAAGCGCTGCAGCCGGCGCAGCACCGCCACCCGGATGACCACCCCGATGGCGCCCACCAGCAGCAGGGTGATGGCCGCGGTTCCCCCCACCAGCCAGCGCAGGTCGTGCGCCATGGCTTCGCTCAGTTGATCGGTCTTGTAATCCAGGATCAGAATGCCGTTGATCTTGTAGCGCGGGTCGTGGCAGCGGAAGCACTCCGCCCGGTTGCGGATGGGGATCACGGTGCGCAGCACTTTGCCGCCGCGGGTCTCGATCACCCGGCTGGTTCCTCTCTGCGCAGCGGGATAGCGGTGGCAGGCCTGACAGGTCGGCGAGTTGATTTGCAGATCGGCGTCCGGAGCTCCGTTCCCGGCAGGGTAGCGCTCCACGCCGGTGCGGTCGAGCACCACCAGGCGCTCCACCCGCGACTGCTCGCGGAAGCTCGCGATCATCTTGGCGATGAGGGTGCGGTCGTTCTCGATCATCTGGTGTTCCAGCGCCACGCGGATCAGGTCTCCCTCGGAGAGCGCGGTGGAGCGCGCCATCTCCAGCAGAGACTGCATGTGGTGCTGCGAATATAGGAAGGCGCCGCCGGCACAGGCGAGCACGACGGCCGCTGTGACTCCCACAGCAAGACCGACGGTCGTGCTGGCGAACGACGGCTTTGAGCCGCTGGCCACTAGTTTGGCTGCATCATGTCACACTTCTGCCGGAAGCGTCAACGGCTGCCTCTCTGTCAGTGACATTATGTCAGCTTGCCGCGCCGGTTGCCCGCCGGGCGCCGCATTCTCACCAACTTACGTTTTGGCAGCCGGCGTGCTTTTTGTGCGCCCCGAAAAGGAGTTACCGCAGATGGAAATGTTGCTGATGGGTGCTTGTCTCAGCGTATTCGGGCTGGCGGTCTGCTGTCTGGCCTTCGGGGCGGCGACGCGCGACGTGGCAAACGGGGCCGCCGCGGAGCCGGCGGTCGAGAAGGAAGCGATCCTCGCGGCGGCTTCGCCGGCGCACTTCTTTGTCGTTCCGCCGGCGATCCCGGTGGCGGCGCGCACCAGGATTCCGATCGAAGCCCTGCTCTTGCAGATCGAAAACCACGTCCGCCTGGAACACGCGGCCGCGGAATGCTTCCTGGAATCTCCCAACGCTTCGCTGCTGCATAGCCGCACCATGTCGTCGCTGGTGAATTGAGGCTCCCCATGGCCGCTATCGATCTTCTCAATGGATTGGCCCCGGAGGAAGCCGAACGCGTGCTGGCGCTCGGCACACGCGTGGCGGTGACCACGGGAGGGGAATTATTTCACCTGGGCGACACCGCCGAAAGCATCTATCTGGTGAAGCGCGGGCGCCTGCGTCTGACGCTGCCCATGCAGGTGCGCAGCCATCAGGAGGATATCCTGGTGGAAGAGCTCTCCAGCGGCCAGACCGTGGGTTGGTCGGCCTTAATTCCGCCCTACCGTTTCACCTTGACGGCCTGCGCGCCGCTCGAAACCGAGGTGATCGCGCTTTCCCGCGAGGCCCTCACGAGGTACTTCGCGGCGCATCCCGACACCGGATACGCGGTAGCTTCGAACCTTTCGCGCGTCATCGGCCAGCGCCTGCAGCTCTTACAGGCCATGTGGCTGCGCGAGATCCAGCGCATGGTGGAGGCGCGCTGTGCGTAAGTGGGCTATGGGAACCTGGGCTCTCGCCGGGCTGGCTCTGCTGGCCGCGGATGGAACCAAGCCGCCGGTCCCCGCCACCCAATCGGAACACCTGGAAGTGCCTCCCCCGCCGTTCTCGGAGGGGATTTTCCCCTGCTCCAACTGTCATGCGGGCATGACTCCCGACCGTCACCGGCGCGAGTTGACCGCCATGCACACCGACATCGTCCTCAAACACGACGAAACCCACCGCTGGTGCCTGGATTGCCACGATGCCGAAAACCGCGACGTGCTTCACCTGGCCAGCGGGGAGATCGTGCCGTTCGACGAATCCTACCGTCTGTGCGGCCAGTGCCACGGGGAAAAATATCGCGACTGGCGCGCCGGCGTGCATGGCCGGCGCACGGGCAACTGGAACGGCGCCAAGACCTACCTGCTGTGCGTGAATTGCCACAATCCGCACCAGCCGCGCTTCCGCGCCTTGGTCCCCAAACCGGCGCCGCGGCCGCCCACCCACACCATGAAATGAGCGAGGAGACTCCGATGGTAAGCCGCCGCCTGTTCACGCAAACCGCCGCCGGCGCGGCCGCGGGCATGATTCTCACCGCCTGCGGCCCCAAACGCCTCTACGAAGCGCCCAAAGACCAGCTCAAGGCGAGGATCGCCGAGATGGAGCGCAAGTATAAAGAGCAACTCGGCAAGGAGATCGAGGTTTCCGATGCCGGGCCCATCCCCGGCGTGCATTTCGCCTATGCGCTGGATCTTTCGCGCTGTATCGGCTGCCGCCGGTGCGTGTATGCCTGTGTGGACGAGAACAACCAGTCGCGCGACCCACAGATCCAGTGGATCCGCGTCTTTGAGATGGAGAAGGAAAAAGGCGTGGATTTCTCGCACGCCGACCCCTACTACAATCCCGCCGCGGTCCCCGAAGAAGGCCATTTCTACATCCCGGTGGCTTGCCAGCAGTGCGAGAATCCGCCCTGCACCAAAGTCTGCCCCACGGGCGCCACCTGGGCGGAGAAAGACGGCATCGTGGTGGTCGATTACGATTGGTGCATCGGCTGCCGCTACTGCATGGCCGCGTGCCCGTACGGCGCGCGCCACTTCAACTGGACCCAGCCCAGCATCCCGGAAAACGAGATCAACCCCGACACCCACTACCTGGGCAACCGGCCACGGCCCAAAGGCGTGGTTGAAAAATGCACGTTCTGCATCCAACGCACGCGCCAAGGCCGCTACCCGGCGTGCGTCGAAGTCTGCCCCGTGGGAGCGCGCAAGTTCGGCAACATCCTCGACGCCGACAGCGAGATCCGCTACATCATCGAACACAAACGCGTGCTGGTGCTCAAAGAGGAATTGAATACCGTGCCGAGGTTTTTCTACTTCTATGCAACATGAGACTGCAGTCGATAGCATCCGCCTGTTCAGCGGCTTCGCGCGCGGCAGCCTGCGGCTGATTCTGCGCGGCAACCGGGCCTACTGGACGTGGCTGGCGTTCCTGGGCGCGCTGATCCTCTCGGGCGTGCTGGCATACTCCAACCAGGTGCGCTTCGGCCTCGGCCTGACCGCCATGCGCGACCAGGTGAGCTGGGGCTTCTATATTGGCAATTTCACCTTCCTCGTCGGCGTGGCGGCGGCCGCCGTGGTGCTGGTGATTCCGGCGTACATCTACGACTGGAAGCCCATCCGCGAAATCGTCATCTACGGGGAACTGCTGGCCATCAGCGCCATCACCATGTGCCTGATGTTCGTGATGGTGGATATCGGGCGGCCCGACCGTTTCTGGCACCTGATTCCGCCGTTCGGGTTTTTGAATTTCCCGAGCAGCGTGCTGGCCTGGGACGTGATCGTGCTGAACCTGTATTTCGTGGTGAACTTCGTGGTGGCCACCCACATCCTCTACCGCGCGTTCCACGGCAAGGCTTATATCAAGAAACTGGTGGTGCCGCTGGTGCTGCTCAGCGTGCCCATGGCGGTGGGAATCCACACCGTCACCGCGTTTCTCTACAACGGGCTGGCGGCGCGGCCCTACTGGAACAGCTCCATCCTGGCGCCGCAGTTTTTGGCCTCGGCCTTCTGCTCGGGCCCGGCGATTCTGCTGGTGGTGCTGCAATTGTTGCGGCGGTTCACGCGCTTCGAAATCCGTGACGCGGCCATCTGGAAAATCGCCGAACTGATGGCCTACGCCATGTTCCTGAACCTGTTCCTGCATGGATCCGAGGCCTTCAAGGAGTTCTACTCCAACACCCAGCACCTGCTCTTCACGCGCTACTGGTACTTCGGCGTGGGCGCCCACCACACCCTGGTTCCGTACGCCTGGAGCGCCGTGGCGCTGAACCTGATCGCGTTCGGCCTCTTCATTTCGCCCAGGACCCGCCGCAATCCCATCACCCTGAACATCGGCTGCCTGGCGACCTATGCCGGAGTGTACATCGAGAAGGGAATGGGGCTGATCATCCCCGGCCTCACGCCCGACACGCTGGGCGAGATCTACGAATACTATCCCACCGTGACCGAGCTGCGCGTGGCCGCGGGGATCTTCGCCGTGGGGTTCCTGTTATTCACCCTCATGCTCAAAGTCGCCGTGCCCATCTCGCTCGGCGAGTTCATGGACAAGAAAGACGCGGCCCCCGAGCAGGATGCCGTAATGGCCGTTGCGCAGGCCGCCCATTAGAACTGGAGGTAACCATGCCCATCGCTCTTCGCCGTCACTTCAGCCAGACACCGGCCGAAGTTCAAAAGGAATCCGTGAGACGCCTGGCCATGATGCTGGCCTGTGGCGCCGTGCTTGTTGCCGGAGGATATTTCGCGCTCCTGTACCTGGTGACCAGCCGCTGAGTGCTGGTGTGGCATCGCGGCGAGGCGTCGAGGCTAAATAGGTGGCGGTCCCGTATTTCGTGAAGACCGCTCCCGGTCCGGTCGCGATCCGTGTCGCGCGCGTCAGCAAGCTTCGGGTCGGGAGGCGCGGAAACGTTGTGGATGATGTCGGAGTTCATCAGGGCGTTCCAGCTCTCACCGATTAGCACGATCCGCCAGGGGCCGCCAAAGAGGAAGAACTGGTCGCGGCCGGCAAGGACCGGACTGTTGCACAGCAGGCTGCCGTTCCGCGCCCCAGCCTCTGGTCGCCCGACGAGCCGCATTTGTACACGGCGGTCAGCCGGGTCTATCTCGACGGAAAAGTGATCGACGAGCAGCGGACGCTGTTCGGCATTCGCAGTTTCCATTTCAGCCCGGATCAGGGTCTCGTGCTCAATGGGCGGCCGACCAAGATGAAGGGGGTGTGCATTCACCACGATCTCGGCTCCTTGGGAGCGGCGTTCTTCGAGGAAGCCTGCAGCGCCGCCTAAAGAACTTCAAGGAGATCGGAGTGAACGCGATTCGCTGCTCGCACAATCCCATGGCGCCGGAGTTCTACGATCTCTGCGATCGTTTGGGATTCCTGGTAATGGATGAGGCGTTCGACGAGTGGATCGGCGGCAAGCGAAAGTGGGCGGAAGGCCGGAATAACGGGCCGGTGTCGCGTCACGGGTACAACGAGTGGTTCGAGGAATGGGGCGCCGCGACGCTCAGGACATGGTGTTGCGGGATCGCAATCACCCCTCCATCATCATGTGGAGCATTGGCAATGAAATCGATTACCCCACCGACCCCTTCGTTCACCCGCTCAATAGGGTGGACAGTTCGATCCCGGTTGACCCCAAAGCCAAGCCCGGCCCTTCTGCCAATCTCATGCCGTCCATCGAACGTCAGTTGATCGCCGCAGTGAAGCGGTTCGACGCCACGCGTCCCGTTACCATGGCCTTGGCCGATATCAACGTCTCCAACATGACGGGTGTGGCGAACATGCTGGACGTGGTTGGCTACAACTACTTCGAGCAGTACTACGAGCGGGACCACAAAGCGTATCCCCATATCGGCCTGAAAAAGCGCCTTCACGCGCGCCGCGGCGTCGTGGGCGCCGGCGCGGCCCTGCGCGGCATAGAGTTTGTTGCGGCCCGCTGCAATATACAGGTCCGCCACCTGGGCGTAGGCCTTGGCCGGATGCAGCACCAATTCGAAGAAGGCATCGCGCGCCGCCGCGGGCAGCGCGGCCTGCACTTTTTCGGCGCGCGGCACCAGCGAATCGAAATCCGCTGTCACGCGCTCGGCTTCCCGGTAATCGGTGAGGCTGAAACCGGCTTGCGGCGGCCGGCGTACTTCAGGCACGTGGAGACCAGTTCGGCGATCTCCGCGGCGGGGTGCCCTCCGGGCCCAGCGCCGAATTCCCGCTCCGCCCACAGGCGCGTGAACTCGCCCAGTTTCTCTTTGGGCCAGCGCTGCGGATCGCGAGCGAAATTGAGAAAAAGTCGATGGGAAATTCCATCGGCTTCAAATCGCCCACGTTGACGATCCAGATGCGGTCCGCGCCATAGTTCAGGGCGAGATTCATCTGCTCCCGGATCTTGGGGATGGGGTTGGTGTCGATCCACTTGTAGTTGCGCGGGCCGCCCACGTAGTCGAAATGATAGTAGATGCCCGCGCCGCCGGAGCGCTTGCGTTCTTCCGGCGTGGGCAGGCGGCGTCCCATGATATCCACTCGTCTTCGCAAACCGCTGGGTTTCGATCCAGGGTCGCGAAGGTCGGGGCTATCCTGGCGACGGCACGATGCCCGGATCGACCATCCAGATCTTCAGTGTATGGTAACCGGGCTGGGGCAGTATAAAGCTCGACTTGACGTAGCGGACGCCGTCTTACACCTTGGTTTCCCAATCGCGCTGCGTTATTGTGCTCGTCGAAGGCCATGGCGAAACGCAGACCGCGGCCGGGGAAGATTCCTGCGGCGAAGTGCCTGCGCGTCCGTGACTCAGACGGAGCGCTCGATTGCAATCCCGTTTCCAGACGCCAGTCGGTTCCCACGCGCCGCCCGGGGCAAGAGAGCATTCGCCGGGAGTGACTGCGTTGGCCGAATGCTCCCCGCGCCGAGGGCGCCCCGCGGAATGTCAGAACCGCAGATATCCGCCCACCTCGATATATCGCTGTGTGGATGCCGTGCCGGTGATCACGGCAAAGTTGTTATAGTTAATGGCGCCGGTGGTCGCGTTCGTGACCCAGCAGCAAGTCGTGTTGGGGTTGGAAAATACCACCGTATTCGTCAGGTTGAATGCCTCGCCCCTCAACTCGAACTTGATCTTCTCGTTCTTGAACGCAAAAGTGCGGACGATATCCGCGTTCAACTGGAAGTATCCCGGCCCGATCAGGGTGTCTCTTCCCGTGGTGCCGAGGACGCCGGCCGGCGGATTGATAAATGCCGAGCCGTCGAAATAGGGATCATTGGCATCATGGCCGCCCAGAATCTTCACGACCGGATCGATCTGGGTAGCGCTTGTGCCCTGGCCGCCGGCGTTGATGCTGGAACTCGTTCCCACGCTGAACGGCAGTCCGCTGAACCGGGTGAGAATGCCGGAAACCTGCCAGCCGCCCAGGATTAAGGCCGGCGGGCCGCTGGTGAACATGGTATGTCCCTTGCCGAAGGGCAAGTTATATACCCAGTAAATGCTTAGCGTCTGTTGGCGGTTGATGCCGGACAGTTGCTTGTCCAGCGAGAAGGACATGGGGTACGCGCGCCACAAGCTGCCGTCGTCGTTGTCGCCGTTGACGTTATCGATGGACCTGGAGAACGCGTAACTGGCGCCGATGATCGAACTGCCGATGCGCTTCTTCAAAGTAGCCTGCAGGCCGTTGTATGTCATATCGCCGAACGGCTCAATCATATTCAGGTCGGCCGTCACGTACGGATAAAGCTGGCGCCCGGCATTGCCCGTGTTCGGAGCAGACCCGTTGATATTAACGTTCATGTCCATATGGACACCGTGTGTGCCCACGTACGCGACCTGCCCCGTCAGGGTGGAGGAAAAGTCGTGCTGGACGGTGACATTCCAGCTCTCGTAATATCCACGGTTGAAATATGCCGGGAAAGTCACCGTGCTGACACTCGGCAGATAGGTAGTCAACGACGCCGTGGGTGACGGCTTGAGAGTGCCAGTTGAGATCGCCGGGAAACTGGGCAAAGGAATGCCGTCTGAGAGCGAGACCTGCGTGGCGCCGTCTGAGTTCGGAACGCCCGCATAGCTGATGAATTGGTAAGAATTCGCCGGTGTGTAGGTGGTGACGGAAGTGTTCGGGTATTGGTTCCGCTGGTTGCGCATGTTATCGGGGTCGACGCTGATGCCGTAACCGCCGCGGATCACGGTTTTCTCGTCGACGCGGTAGGCCGCGCCGAACCGCGGAGCGAAGCCCTTCTTGCTGGCCGTAGCACCGGTGTTCCATGGCACGCCGCCTTCGCCACCGATTAAAATGTTGTCCGTCGAAGGATCGAAGCGGACCGCGCCGAAACTGTCGTGGGAGTAGATCGGCCAGTATTCCCAGCGCAGGCCGTAATCGATGGTGAGGCTCTTCGAGACCTGCCACTGATCGCGAGCGTACCCTGCCCAGTTGGCGAAGCGGATCGCGTTGGGATCTTCGAGTTGCGTGGCTTTGCCGGTCTCCGAGGGAAAACCGAGAAGAAACTGCGCCCACGAGTTGGACGGGCTGCCGGCGTTAATCGCGGGCCCGCCTTCCAGGGACGCCAGGGTGCCATCGAAACCGAAAGTGCCGCGGGCCGTCTGAAAGCTTCCGCCCTGCGGCTGGAAGTGATTCAGCGCACCCTTATCGTATTCGAAGCCGACGCGAATGTTGTGCGCACCCTTGATTTTGGTCACGTTGATCACGCTGGTGTACTGGTTGTCGCGGAATTCGAAGGGACTGCCCGTACTGGTGTTTCCAATGTTGGCGATGCCGGTGGTCTGGAAGCCCGGGATGCCCTCGTAGTTCGGACCAACGCCGTTGGTGCCCGGGATTTTCAATACGTCGGTTCCGTAATCGCCATCCTGAGGATCGCCGTTGGCGCCGATGTGCTGCCGCGTGTAGCCCGCGTTGCCGTCCACCAGGAGGGTGGGGGTGATGGCATACGTGAGGCCCGCTGCCGCCACCTGCACGCGCCCGCCCGCATGACCCGGATTACCGCCGTTAAAAGCGTCGCCGCCGGCCGGGCCCAGAACCAGCGGGGCTACGATATCCATGGGAGAAACGCTGTACCGGCCCCAGATCATCGCCTTTTCGTTGGGATTGTAGTTCACCTTCCAATCCCAGCGATTCACGCCGTACGACGTGTTGCCGTAGGCATCGTAATTAGTTAGGTACTGAGCCGGCCTGGTCAGCGCCGGCAGCAGAGAGGCAAGCGTGGCAGAGGCGGACGCAATCCGCGAGGAGGGGATCATGTTCCCGGCGAAAGGTGTGCGGCCGGTGCCGTCCGGATTGCCCGTCAAAGGATCGTAGATGGTCGTGCCGGTGGCGCTGAAATCGCCCGTGCGCATGGCCGCGGTGGGAAGGGTCAGGTTCACGTCGGACGCATACTGAACTTGTTTGGTGCCCTCAAAATCCATGAACCAGAACAACTTGTTCTTGCCATGAATGATCTTGGGAATCCACACCGGACCGCCAATCGCGAATCCGTACTGATTTTGGATGTTCTTCGCCAGGCGGCCGGGATGGCTGAAATAATTGTTGATCGCTTGCAAATCGTTGTTCGTGTTGCGTTCGAACGCAACTCCGTGCAGCTTGTTGGTTCCCGATTTGATGATGACGTTGATCGCCGCGCCCCCCGCTGCGCCCTGCTCGGCGTCGAACGAGTTTGCGCTTACGCTGACGGTCTCGATGGCTTCCGGGGACGGCACGTATGCCACGTTGACCGGCAGCCACGGATAGGCGTTGGTCGCGCCGTCGAGGCGGGTGTTGTTGGCTTGGGACGAAACGCCGTTCTCAGATACCGTAATGGCGCGCTGCGGGTTGCCGGCAGCCGAATTGGCTTCGCCAGTGCCCGCCGTGGTGTTGGCGCCCGGTTGCAGCAGCAGCAGCGCCTGGAAGTTCTTGCCTTCCGACCCGTTGTATGGCAACTGTTCCACTTCCGTCGGCGAAATGTCCGCATGGATGTCGGCCTTGTCGGTTTGCAGCACCACCGTATCCGCCGAGACCTCTACCGACTGGTTGACGGTGGCAACTTGGAGTTTCACGTCCACGCGCCGGATGGCGCTGACCTGCACCTGAACGTTGGTTTCAACGAAGGTTTGGAACGATTTGGCCGTGACGGTAATCTTGTAGAGGTCTTCCTGCAGGTTGGTGAAACGATAGACGCCGTGGACGTCAGTGTCGGTTTCAGCTTTGACGTTGGTGCCCTGGTTAATTGCTTCCACATGCACGCCGAGTACTGGCGCGCCGGATGGATCGCTAACGTTTCCGGTTAACGATCCGTAGAGGACTTGGGCGATGGC
>Ga0182030_10004324_pt1 | contig 30342 bp, 27 predicted proteins | sample 812S3MmetaG_FD_121299 | JGI IMG/M metagenome (GOLD analysis project Ga0182030, IMG submission 121299) | Permafrost microbial communities from Stordalen Mire, Sweden - 812S3M metaG (Illumina Assembly) | ecosystem: Environmental > Terrestrial > Soil > Wetlands > Permafrost | place: Sweden...
CCAGTTCCCAGTTCCCAGTTCTCAGAAGAACCTCGCAGTGCACGAATAACAGAAAACTGAGAACTCACGACATGGCAGAAAAGACCAATTCGCTTGCGCAGCTCAGTTGTCCGGCGCCACATCCGGTGAAGGATACGATTGTCCTCGGACACGGCAGCGGAGGACGCTTGAGCGCCGAACTCATGCGCTCAGTCTTTCTACCGGCATTCCGCAATCCGGTATTGGACCGGCTCGACGATCAGGCCATTATCGACGTGAACGGCACGCGGCTGGCCATGACCACGGATTCCTTTGTCGTCAAACCGCTATTCTTCCCCGGCGGAGATATCGGTTCGCTGGCTGTTCACGGAACCATCAACGATCTGGCCATGGGCGGCGCGAAGCCGCTTTTCCTGAGTGTTGCCTTCATCATCGAAGAAGGACTATCCATCGCGGTTCTCCGCCGCGTGGTGGAATCGTTGCGCGAAGCCGCGCAGAACACGGGCGTCGAAATCGTCACGGGTGATACGAAGGTCGTCGAAAAAGGCAGCGGCGACGAACTGTTCATCAACACCACGGGAATCGGCCTTGTTCCCAAAGGCCTGGAGCTTTCGGCCAATCGCGCGCGTCCGGGCGACAAGGTTCTGCTCAGCGGCTCAATTGCCGAGCATGGCATCGCGATTCTGGCGCAGCGCGAAGGGCTGGAATTCGAGTGTCCGGTTGAGAGCGACAGCGCGGCTCTCCACGGCCTCGTCGCGAAGATGCTCGCGGCGGGAGGCCTTCCAGCGGAGAACGCAATCCGCTGTCTGCGCGATCCCACTCGCGGCGGCGTTTCCAGCACGCTGAACGAGATTGCCGAGCAGTCGCGCGTCGGAATCCAACTGGAAGAGAGCGCGATACCCATTCGTGAAGAGATTCGTGGCGCGTGTGAAATGCTGGGACTCGATCCGCTCTACGTTGCGAATGAGGGTAAGTTGATCGCGATGGTTGCGCCCGAAGCGGCCGATGCTGTGCTGAACGCGATGCGCGCCGATCCACTTGGCCAAAACGCGCGGATCATTGGAACGGTGGTGGAATCGGCATCGCCGATCGTGACGATTCGAACCTCGCTTGGAACTTTGCGTTGTGTGGACATGCTGGCTGGCGATCAATTGCCGCGGATTTGCTGACTTTGGGCTGTGGCAAAATCCCCAGAACCAAAGCCTAGAGCCGAGAGCCTAATATGCACGAAATGGGCATTGCCAATTCGATTCTGGAAGGCGTCGCGAAAGAGCTGCGCTCGCGTCCAGGAAGCCGCGCCATCCAAGTCGGCGTGCGAATTGGGGAGTTGGCTGGAGTCGATCCCGGCTCCTTGAGCTTTGCCTTCGAAGCGCTGACAATCGACACGCCATTCGCCGCGCTCAAGCTCGATGTCGAGTACGTTGCACCGCGCAGCCGTTGCCGCGAGTGCAATCGCGAATTCGAGGTCCGTAATTATGAGTTGTTTTGCCCTGCTTGCGGGAGCCTGAACAGCACGCGCATCAGCGGCGACGAACTGGAATTTAAATATCTGGAAATCGACGAAGCGGAAGACGAGGCGGTGAAATGCTGCGACCTGGAGGTTAACAAAAAATGAATCGTGTCCCGATGGAAGGAAAAGTCCTGAACGAAAATGCGCGCGTAGCGGCCGAATTGCGCGAACGCTTCTCCGAGCGGCACGTGTTTGTCGTCAATCTGATTAGCTCGCCCGGATCGGGCAAGACCACCCTGTTGGAAAAGACTCTCGAAGCTTTTCCGCGCGACAGCCGCGTCGCCGTACTCACCGGCGATCTACAGACCGAAAACGATGCTAATCGGCTCAAGCGCTACGGCTTCCCTGTCAAGCAAATCGTCACGGGCGGCACCTGCCATCTCGATGCACGCATGATCGAAAAACACATCGCCGACTGGGACCTTAGCCAGCTCGACCTGCTCATCGTCGAAAATGTCGGCAATCTGGTTTGTCCCTCCAGCTACGATCTCGGCGAGACGGCCAAAATTGTTCTGCTCAGCGTGACAGAAGGCGAGGACAAGCCTCTGAAATATCCGTCGATCTTTTTCAAGTCTGAACTGATGGTGCTCACTAAGACCGATCTGCTTCCTTATGTTCCCTTCGACTCCTCTCTAGCTATCGCCAACGCCCGGCTTGTCCATCCAGAGATGGAGGTTGTGAAGGTTGCGTGCCTCGCGGGCGACGGGTTGCGTGAATGGATGAGCTGGCTCGAACAGCGCCGGCAGATTTTTCTTTCGCGGCTCGCGCAACCGGTTGGTCAAGGGATATAGGTCAGGCGGGCCGTTGGCGTGCGAGACAGCCACACCGGCAGACGGCGAGACGCCGGCGCATCAGTCAAGAGACCGGTATCCAAATGAACCCCGCTGCCGCACCTGGAATCGGCTCCAGGTATAGTCGGCTGTGCGCGGAACCTCTACGTACCCAAGCCTCCCCTCCCCATACCCGATCGATTCAGAGTCCGAGGCGGTAGTTGGCGCGGAGCTTCTTGAACGCCACGGCGCGCCGCAAAGTCACGGCCTCCTCTTCTAACTAACCGGGCACACTGACAAGGAACACTTGCAAGATAAACTTGCAAGATTACCTGTTTTTCTGTATGATGAAATTCTATGCCGCGAAAGACGCTTGAAATCGACGTTATCGACTTTACCCAGGCCATTGGGCTATTGGTGCGGCGCGTGCGCACGGCGGCCGCTTCGCATGAGCTCTCATTGACCGAGGCTGCCGTCATGGCGCGACTCGCTAAAGACGGACCGGCAACCACCGCCGACCTGGCCCGCGCCGAAGGCATGAAGCCTCAATCGATGGGAACCACCATCGCGGCGCTTGAGGAAATGAGCATGGTCGAGCGCAAGCCTCATCCGACCGATGGCCGCCAAGTGAATATTGAGCTGACCGCCAAAGGGGCGGCCGTACGGAAGAGCGCCAAGGATGCGAAGCGGACATGGCTGGCGCAGGCAATCGCCCAACTCGACAAGCAGGAACAGGCAACCCTGTTCGCGGCCGGCGAGATCATCAGGCGTCTGGCGGAATTGTGAACAAGCCCGCAACCGCTTTGGATATTCGAGAGAAGATGTCCCACTCCTGGCGAGCGTTGCGACACCGCAACTTCAAGCTCTTCTTTGCCGGTCAGAGTATCTCGATTGTCGGAACCTGGATGACAAAGCTGGCCACGACCTGGCTGGTGTATCGGCTGACGCATTCGTCACTTCTGCTCGGCATCGTAGGTTTTGCAGGGCTGATTCCTACGTTTGCGCTCGCGCCATTTGCGGGCGTCTGGATTGAGCGCCTCAATCGCCGCCAGTTGCTGGTGTGGACACAAGCGGCTGCGGCCATCCAGTCGCTTAGCATGGCCGCGCTCACGCTGGCCCATGTCATCGCGCTCTGGGAAATCATTGCTCTCGCGGTCTTCCAGGGTTTGATCAATGCGTTCGACACACCTGGGCGGCAAATCTTCCTGGTACAGATGGTCGAAGATCGTAACGACCTCAGTAACGCCATCGCCATCAATTCGTCGATGGCGAACGGTGCGCGGCTGATCGGTCCGGCCATTGCCGGCTTGGTGATCGCAGCCTTCGGCGAAGGCGGATGCTTCCTGATCGATGGCATCAGCTACTTTGCCGTGATCGCGTCGTTGCTGCTGATGCGTATCAAGCCGCTGGATATCCAGCGCGGCAACGCCAGCATGTTCGAACAGATGCGCGAGGGTTGGCAATACGTCAGCACGTTTCGTCCGGCGCGCACCATCCTTCTGTTTTCCGCTCTTCTGGCTCTAATGGGCTACCCCTACACCGTGCTGCTCCCGATCTTTGCCGGCCAGGTGCTCCACGGCGGCCCCGCGACCCTGGGCTGGCTAACGGGAGCCTCAGGAATCGGAGCGCTGGTTTCGGGCCTTTCTCTGGCGGTACGCAAGTCGACGGCTGGGCTGACGCGGATGCTTCAGATCGCGGCTGCAGTGCTTGGAGGCGCGCTGATTCTGTTCGGCTTGTCGGATCGGTTGTGGCTATCGCTTGCACTGATGGTCTTCGTCGGCTTCGGCCTGATGCAAGTGTTCTCCGCCAGCAATACCGTGATACAGAGCCTGGTGCCAGAGGATAAACGAGGCAGGGTGATGAGCTATTACGTTATGGCGATTTTCGGCACAGCGCCATTCGGCAGCCTGCTGGCTGGAGCGCTGGCTCACAGGATAGGCGCTCCGTACACCGTGTTCGTTACGGGCGCGTTCTGCATCGCCACATCGCTGTGGTTCACGCTGGAGCTGCCAAAGGTCAATGCGATCATGAGGCCGGGGTATCGGAACATGGGGCAGGACGTGAGGCTGTCGCCCGCGCGTGACATCAATCTCACTTCCGACAAGCAACAACCGGCAATATGACTCTTCTCCTAACGAACCGAATTGAAAGGAAAAGTCAAAATGAACTGGTATCACTACCTCGCTTGTTTCTTCGCTGGAACGTTTCTCGCTAATGTCGTGCCTCATTTTGTGCATGGCATTTCCGGTGACCGTTTTCCGACACCATTCGCTCATCCTCCCGGAAAAGGACTGTCATCGCCAACCGTGAACGTTGTCTGGGCACTATTGAATGTGGTCGTCGGTTACATCCTGTTTCAGGCCGGAAAAGTTTCCAGCGGAAACCGCTTGGCACTTGTCATCTTCTTCGCAGGCATCGTTGTAATCAGCGTGATGTCGAGCGTGAGCTTTGCCAAGAAACAAGCCGAGTGACCGCCTGGGCGAAAGCCGGCGCGATGTGCCACGACCACCGTGTGCTTCGGCATACACATTTGTGGCGCGCGAATTATCAACGCCTCCCCAAGTCACGAGCACAACAATCGTTCCATCTTTTTCTCCCGCGGAACTCGGGCCGCGTCGGCTCTGAACCATCTCAATATTTGCACCCTTCAAGCGCTAGTGATCGACCGTTGGCCTCTAACTCGCCAATTGCTAATTCGCGCTGCCCGAACGCAAACTGGCTATGGGGTCCCTACTCAATGCAAGGCACATCGGAATTTCTTCTAGAGGTCCGCGGACTATCCGTGACGTACCTGCCCGCAGACGGCATCCGAATCCACGCCGTCGATGATCTCGATTTTGCCTGCGCCGCCGGAGAGGTTGTTGGAATACTGGGAGAATCCGGCTGCGGGAAGAGCACGCTTGCGAACGCGATCTTGCAATTGCTTCCCCGGCATGCGCTCTGCGGCCGGGGGCAAATCTTCTTTCGTGGGAACGATCTGTTGCGGGTGGCGGAGCCGGAGTTACGCAACATTCGAGGACTTGGCATTTCGCTCGTGCCGCAGGATCCCGCTCTCTCGCTGAATCCTGTCATAAAGGTGGGTTTGCAGATTGACGAAGTGCTCCGTGCGCACCTGGCCTTGCGTTCGAAAGAACGGCAAGTAAGAATTCGCGATCTTCTTTGCGAGGTAGGGTTCGATCAGCCCAACGAAATCTCCAGCGCCTATCCTCATCAACTGAGCGGAGGGCAGCGTCAGCGCATCGTGATTGCTCAGGCGATCGCGTGCAAGCCCTCGCTGCTGATCGCCGACGAACCTACCAGTAAACTCGACGCTCCCCTTCAGACAGAAATCATTGCCCTGCTGGCGCGGATTCGCCGCGACCACGGTATCGCCATCGTGATCATCAGCCACGATCCCGCGCTATTTGCCGGATTTGCCGACCGCATGGCGGTGATGTACGCGGGACGCATTGTGGAGGCTGGAGACACGCCGCGGATCTTCCGCCAACCTTTGCATCCGTATACGCAAGCGCTGGTTCAAATCGCAAAATCGACTTTTAACGTCTCTGCGTCGCAATCGCGAAGGCGCTTTGCCGCGATCGGAGGCGAGCTTCCCAACCCGGCGGCCTTCCCCGCCGGTTGCCGTTTTCACCCGCGATGCCCTGAACGGATGGAAATCTGCGAACAGCGCGATCCTCAAGTCTTTTTGCCTTTGCCTTTACAGCCGGTTCGCTGTTTCAAATATGGGGATTGATTTGTCAACTCAGACGGGACTAGCCAATCCGTTCCTGTCCGTTCGCGGTCTCGAGAAGCACTACGTCCGAGGCGGGCTTTGGGGAACGCGCGTGCCCGTTGCAGCGTTGAAGAACATTGATTTCGAGATTCGCGACGGTGAAACTCTTGGCCTCGTAGGAGAATCGGGGTCCGGAAAGTCAACGCTGGCGCGTTGCGTGGCGCGCGTTGAAAAACCAGACTCCGGAGAAATTCTGATCGACGGAAAAGACATCACAGCCAAGCCCCGCACGCGCCTTTCATCGCGCGAGCTTGTTCAAATGATCTTCCAGGACGCAGTTACGTCCATCAATCCGCACTTCACCGCTGCACAGGTCGTGGAAGAACCCCTGTTGATCCAAGGCGAAGGCCCGCAGTCAAGGCGCGAGAAAGTCAGGACCGCAATGAATGAGACGGGATTGCCCGCGGAGTGGATGGCGCGGTCCGCGATGGAATTCAGCGGCGGACAACGGCAAAGGCTCGCCATTGCGCGGGCGCTGGTCATCCGGCCCAAACTGCTGGTTCTGGATGAGGCACTGACGGGACTGGATCTTTCCACGCAGGCTCAAATCGCCAACCTGCTTCTCGATCTTCAGGCGGCGCACGCGCTCACCTATCTTCTTATATCGCATGATGTGACGCTGGTTGTGCGCATGGCCGATAAAATCGCCGTTATGGCGAGCGGCCGGATCGTAGAATCGGGTCCAACCAGCAAAATTCTGACCGCTCCTCAGCGGGAAGAAACGATCCGCCTATTGGCCTCGGCGAGAACCGCACAAGAGAATTTCGCAGCCATCACGGGAGGATCGGAGTGATCTATCTCTTTCGCCGATTGCTCCGGGCCGCTTTACTACTGGCCGGTGTGTCGGCTCTCTGTTTTCTCTTCACTGATCTGGCACCAGGCAGTTTCTTCGACGAGATGCGGTTGAACCCGCAGATCTCGCCGGAAACAATTGATTCGCTGCGAACACGTTACGGACTTAACCAACCACTGCCGGTGCGCTACGGGCGCTGGATGAAGTCGGCTTTGCACGCTGACCTCGGCTACTCCGTCGCCTACAACATGCCCGTCGCTCCCTTGCTTTGGAGCCGCGCGAAAAACACTCTGCTCCTCACAACCACGGCGACCATTCTCTCCTGGCTCATTTCAGTTCCACTCGGGCTGTGGGCTGCGACCCGCCGCGGGCAATGGGCGGATCGGGGGATCACCATGGGCACTTCACTCCTGGTGGCGACGCCGGAGGTGGTCATCGCCGTCGCTCTTTTGGCAATCGCGGCGCGCTGGCATCTCGCGCCAATCGGTGGAATGGTCTCGAGCGGCTTCGACGAACTCTCGGGTTGGTCCAAGGTCCGCGACGTGATCGTCCATTTGACTTTACCGGTATTGATTCTCGTCCTCTGCGAAAGTGCAGTGATTGTGCGGCACGTGCGAGCCAGTGTGCTGGAAGTGCTTGGCACTTCCTATGTGCGGGCTGCTCGTGGGCTCGGAATACGCCGCACACGGTTGCTGTTCCGCCATGTATTGCCGGCTTCGGCCAATCCCGCCATCTCGCTTTTCGGATTTTCGCTGGCTGGCTTGATCAGCGGGTCATTACTGGTCGAAGTCATCTGCGGATGGCCGGGCCTCGGACCCCTAGTGTTGGAAGCCACGCTCTCTCGCGACTTCTATGTCGTGATCGGAGGAATCATGCTCTCCGCGCTTTTCATGGTCGCCGGGAACTTGATCGCCGACTTGATGCTCATCGCATTCGATCCGCGAATCCGGACAGGGGCAGCCGATGCGAGCTAAGACTACGCTGCTGATCATCTTGCTGGCAGCTTTGCACCTCACCATTTTGTTCGCGGGCTTTGTCGCGCCTTACGATCCAACCGTTCAGAATCGCGATCTCCCCTATGCTCCGCCCACTCATCTGCACTTCCGGGACACCGCGGGCTTTCACTTGCGCCCGTTTGTATATGGCCTGACCCCAACGGACGACGGCTACAAGGAGGATCGAAGCCGCGCTTTCCCTATCCGAGCTTTCGCGCGTAGTGATAGTTATCGCTGGCTTGGCCTTTTCGAATCCAATCTTCATCTATTCGGAGTCGATGATCCAGGGAGGATTCTGCTGTTTGGCACGGACGCCTTCGGTCGCGACGAATTTTCGCGCGTGCTGTATGGCGGACAGATTTCAGTCGCCGCCGGAGTTGTGGCCACTTTTGTCGCCCTGCTGGTCGGCAGTGTCGTCGGCGTTGTCGCTGGCTACTATGGCGGCTGGATCGATGAGATCCTTATGGGTTCGACCGAGCTGTTTCTTTCTTTGCCTTGGCTGTACTTCCTGCTCGGCGTGCGCGCTTTCCTGCCTTTGCATGTGAGTCCGGCGCGCACATTTCTGCTTCTGGCTTGCGTGATTGGCCTGATCGGCTGGGCGCGGCCGGCGCGGCTGGTTCGGGGAGTTGCGCTCAGCGCGCGAACCAGAAACTATGTTTTGGCCGCCCGCGGTTTTGGCGGATCGGATTTCTATCTGCTCCGGCGGCATGTTCTGCCCAAAACATACGGCGTGCTGCTCACACAGGCAGCGTTGCTCGTTCCGCGCTATATCGCGGCGGAAGTAGCGCTATCTTTTTTCGGACTCGGCATTAATGAACCGGCCCCGAGCTGGGGCAACATGCTGAGCGTTTTGCAGCAATACAGTGTGCTTGTTTCCTATGCGTGGCTGTTGGCTCCAGCCGCCGCATTATTCATTACCTCCGTAATCTACTCCCTGCTCGCCGATGCCCTCCATTCCCGGTTAGAATCTCGATCATCCTAGAAAAATAAAGTTCTGTGGGGAACGTGGGGTGTCATGAAAAGTTTCGCTCGCCGGTCCCTATTCGTGTGTCTACTTGCCATCGTGTTTCTTGTCAGTTCGTCTTTTGCTGGAAATCCGGCTCCGGAAAATCCCAGTAACAGCGAAGACCTACAGTCAATGACGGATGTTTCCGGCCACTATGGCGGCCATCTAACTATTGGCGAGCGCGCAGAGCCGAAGACGCTGAACCCCGTCATCGCGACCGATGCCATCTCGCGCGAGGTCATCGGACGCATGAACGCAGATCTCATCGAGATCAATCGCGTGACGCAGAAAACTGAACCGGCACTCGCCAAGTCGTGGAAGACGTCAGCGGACGGCAGGACTTTCACCCTCCAGCTTCGGCGAGGCATTCGATTTTCCGACGGTCATCCTTTCGACGCCGATGACGTGATCTTCTCGTTCGCCGTGTACATGGACGAGGCTGTCGATTCGCCCCAGCGCGATCTGCTCATCATCGATGGCAAACCGATCACCGTAACCAAACTCGACGCCTACAACGTGCGCTTCACTCTGCCCCATCCCTACGCGGCCGCGGAGAGACTCTTTGACGGCCTGGCGATGTTGCCAAAGCATCTACTGGAAAAACCTTACCGCGGAGGCAAGTTCGCGCAGGCGTGGTCGCTTAACACGCAGGCGGCTGAGATCGCAGGCCTCGGACCCTTTCGCCTTCAGCGATACGTGCCCGGCCAGCGCGTGGTCCTGGAACGCAATCCTTACTATTGGAAGGCCGGCAGCGATCACCGTCGCTTGCCGTATCTCGACGAACTCGTGTTTCTCTTTGTCGGAACCGAGGATGCCCAGGTCATGCGCTTCGAGTCCGGTGAAACCGATCTCATCAGCCGCCTCAGCTCCGAAAACTACAACCTCCTCGTGCGCGATCGAACGCGGGCAGGCTCCCAGCTTCAGGATTTGGGACCAAGCCTCGAATACAACTTCGTCGTCTTCAACCTGAATGATCTCGCTGGTAAAAAACTCGATGCGGTCGCACACAAACAGGCTTGGTTCCGCGAGCTGAGATTCCGGCAAGCAGTCAATCTCGCCATCGATCGTGAGGCTATCGTGCACCTCGTCTATGGCGCGCGAGGGACTCCGCTGTGGGGCAACGTCGGTCCGGGCAATCAGCTCTGGATCAATCGGGAAATACCGCATCCCGCGCGCTCAGTGGATACGGCTCGGCAGCTGCTGAAATCGGCGGGCTTCTCATGGGACAAAAGAAATCAGCTCACCGACTCTACCGGCCAGACTGTCGAATTCACCATCATCGCGAGTTCCTCCAACGCGCAGCGCATGAAGATGGCGACGCTACTGCAAGACGATCTCGCGAAACTGGGGATGCAGGTACACATCGTGCCGCTCGAGTTCCGCGCCATGATCGATCGCGTTTTTCAGAGTTTCGATTATGACGCCGCAATCATGGGCCTGGGTGGTGGCGATGCCGACCCCAACCCGGAGATGAATGTGTGGATGTCAAACGGCACGTCTCATCTTTGGAATCTCGGCGAAAAGCAGCCCGCCACCGATTGGGAGCGGGAGATTGACCAGCTGATGCAGCAGCAGATGGTCACGCTCGATTACGCGAAGCGCAAGCGCCTCTATGATCGCGTGCAACAACTGGTAGCGGAAAACCTGCCCTTCATCTTCCTGGCGACACCAAATATTTTGGCCGGCGCAGACGCGCGTGTTGGCAACTTCCGTCCCGGAGTGCTCGATCCTTATACGCTGTGGAACGCGGATGAGCTCTACCTGCGCAACAGTATCGTGGAGAACGCTGGCGTGCGATGACCGGGACCGCAGCCAAACAGCAACGCGAATCATCCCACGCCTCGGATGAGCACTTGGTCAAGGGCTGCCTCAAGGGCGATGCCGAAGCTTGGGCTGCCCTTATTGATAAGTATAAGAATCTGATCTACTCGATCCCCATCAAGTTCGGCATGCACCAGGATGCAGCCGACATTTTTCAGGCTGTCTGCGTGGACTTGCTCTCGGAATTGCCCCGGCTGCGCGAGCACCGGGCGCTCCCGAAGTGGCTGATCCAAACCTGTTATCACAAATGCCTTCGCCATGAGCGGTTGGCGGGCCGGCAAGCTGACCTGTCGCCAGAGGATGCGGAGAAAGCCCTCGACCACAATGATCTCCCTCTTCCCGAACAGATGCTTGTGCAACTGGAACAGGAACAAATGGTGCGGGACGTAATCTCAGAAATGCCGGATCGATGCGAGCGCCTGATTCGCATGCTTTTCTTTGAGCTGCCCGTCCGCCCGTATGAAGAGATTGCGAAAGACCTAGGTCTCGCTACCGGATCGATTGGCTTCATTCGTGGCCGTTGCCTTTCGCGATTGAAGAAAGAGCTGGAAAAGAAGGGATTCGCATGAGCGCGCAGCCTGCACTCCAGACAGAGTCGGATGCTATCGTCGAAAAACTTCTTGCGCTGGACGACACAACGGCACGCCAGCAGTTGGTCGCGCAAAATCCTCAAATTGCCTGGAACGAGGTTGTCACCACACTTACGGAGCGCGTCTGGCAGGAAGTGCGAATCGACACGCACCGTGCAGACCAATTTGCGAACGCCGCTCTCGACGCTGCTCAGGCCACTTCCAGCGTAATCTCGCTGGCTCGAAGTTACCGGGCAAAAGCAAATGCCCTCTACGCCCTCGATCGACATGCGGAGGCCGTCGAGCAGCATGAAAAGGCGATCGCCTTCTTCGAGCAGGCTGGCGATGAGCCCCAGCTGGCGCGTACCCTGAGCGGCTCCATTCAGCCATTATTGCTACTTGGGCGTTATGACGAGGCGTTGGCTGCGGGTGAACGCGCCGCGGCGATCTTTACGAAGCATGGAAATACGCGCCGCCTGGCACGGCTTCAGATCAACCTCGGCAACATTTACCACCGCCAGGACCGCTTCACCGAGGCTCTGGCAATTTACGAAAACTCCTACCAGGAACTGCTGAAATACGACGATGGCGAAGCGTTGGCCGCTGTCCTCAGCAATCTTTCTCTTTGCTTCATCAGCCTGAACGATTTTCGGAAAGCGCTGGAATTTCACCGCATCGCCCGCCAACAGTGCGAGCAAAGAGGCATGCCGATTCTGGTGGCTTACGCCGACTACAACATTGCCTATCTCTACTTCCTGCGCGGCGAGTATGGAAGGGCGATCCAAATGTTGCGCGAAGCTGCGATCAGCGCAGCCAAAGTGGGCGACCCTTACCAATCTGCGCTCTGTAATCTCGATCTTGCCGAAATCTATCTGGAACTAAATCTCAGCACAGAAGCGAACGATCTGGGGCGCGCCGCGCATGCAGGCTTCGAGCAGCTTGGTTTCGGATATGAGGGCGCTAAAGCTCTTGCATTCGCAGCCATCGCCGCCAGCCGTATGGGGCAGGCCTTTGAGGGCGTTAAGCTCTTCGCAAAAGCGAAGGAGATGTTCGTCCTCGACAAGAATCTGGTGTGGCCTTCACTCATCGATCTCTATCAGGCCTTGATTTTGTTCAACGAGGGGCGACTCTTCGAGGCTCGACGGCTCTGCGTTGCAGCCCATGAATTCTTCGGCAAGTCACCCATGCGGGGAAAAGCAGTGCTGGCCGAATTACTGCTTGCACGCATCGCGTTGCGCCTGCAGGATACAAACGCGGCCCAGAAACACTGCCAGCAGAGCCTCGCCGCCCTTACAACACTGGATTCGCCCGTCCTTCTCTATCAAGCCGAGTTTCTGATGGGCGAAATTGGCCGAGCCACCGGAAAAGAACAAGAAGCTTATCTGTCTTATGGACGGGCGCGCGAGGCAGTCGAACGCCTGCGCGGCAGCCTGCGCGGCGAGGAGCTGAAACTCGCTTTCTTTCAAAACAAGCTGGAAGTGTACGAGAACCTTGTCGACCTATGTCTCCGTCGTCACAACAGCCTTGAGGAAGCCTTCGGGTATATCGAGGAAGCAAAATCCCGCGTGCTTGCCGATCTGCTGCGTCAGCCCGTGCACGTGCCATCGCCCGCTGACCACACCCAGAGCGAACTGGTGCGGTCCATCCGCAATCTTCGTGAGGAGCTGAACTGGTACTACAACCTGATCGAGCGTGAGCAGTTGCGCCCGGAAGAGCGTTCGGAGGAGAGGATCAAACACCTGGAAGAACAGGCTCGAGCCCGCGAAGCCGACCTGATGCGGGCGGCAAAGGAAGCCACCGTTGCCGAGGCACACGAGGCCGGTCTGGAAGTTTCCTCGGCCGTCTCGCTGGAACAGATTCGTTCCGCTCTGCCGGCCGACGCCACATTAATCGAATTCTTCCGTGTTCAGGACCGCTATCTGGCCTGCGTTCTCACCCGGAATGAACTTCATATCGCTCCCGTCACCTTGCATTCGCGAGTTCAGAAGCTGCTCCAGTTACTGCAATTTCAGATGTCGAAATTCCGATTGGACCAAAAGTATCTGAGCACATTCGAACAACCATTGCTGGAAGCCACGCAGGCGCACTTGAAAAGCCTCTATCAGGAATTGATCGCGCCCATCCGTCATCGGCTCAACACCGAGCATCTCGTCTTTGTTCAACATGGAGCGCTGCATTACGTCCCGTTTCATGCTTTGCACGACGGTGACTCCTATTTGATCGAGCGCTTCTCCGCTTCCTACGCGCCGAGCGCGAGCGTCTATGCCCTCGCCCAGACGAAGCAAACGAACACAACCGCCGACGCCCTTATCTTGGGTATTCCAGATGCGCAGGCGCCATCCATTCTGGCGGAAGTCAATGCCATCGGCTCGCTGCTGCCCGGCTCTCAGCTATTTGTTGGCGACCAGGCCACGGAAGAAGTTTTGCGGACTCGCGGGAGCGACTGCCGCTACATTCACATTGCATCGCACGGCTATTTCCGTCAGGACAATCCGATGTTCTCCTCCATCCGCCTGGGCGACTCGCATCTCAGCCTGTACGACATTTATCACCTGCAATTGCCGGCCGAGTTGATTGTGCTAAGCGGCTGCGCCACGGGCCTGAATGTGATCACACCCGGAGACGAACTCATGGGCCTGGTTCGCGGCCTGCTTCAGGCGGGAGCGCACTCCTTAGTTCTCAGTCTGTGGGACGTCCACGACGAGAGCACAAGGGATTTCATGATCGCGTTCTACACCCGGCTTTTGCAGGGAGAATCGAAGCCCCGCGCCATGCAAGCCGCCATGGCCGAACTGCGTGAGCGTTATCCCCACCCCTATTACTGGGCTCCCTTCTCACTGATAGGTAAGGGGTAAGAAGGGCACAGAAGTTTTTTTTGACCTGCCTATATTTTCTGCGCCGTTGCCTCCCCTTTTGAATTAAGCAAACAGTCCAAGGCTGCAAAGCGCGTCTGGACCGGAAAGTAAGAGGGCAAGGACAATGGGGCATTTTTCAGAGCAAGCATGGGCGGACTTCACACGCGGATTGGACCCCTCCAGCAATGCACCGGGAATCGGCGCCCACATCTCGGCGGGCTGCCTGGAATGCAAGGCTAATCTCGGTTTTTGGGGGAGGCTCCAAACGATGGGGACTGCGGAAAGCTCGTATATGCCGCCCGAGAACATGGTTCGCCTGGCTAAGCTAGGACTTGCCCCAAAGCAAAGGATTCAGCATGACGGGTGGACCACGGCCCGTTTACTTTTCAGTAATCTATCGGGACTCCAACCTGCAGGTATCCGCGGCAGCGGAGCCTCGCCCTGTCAGCTGGTTTATGACGCAGAAGGACTTACAGTCGATCTGCGATTCGACCGCCAAGCCCAGCGGGGCCAGCTTTCGATAACAGGCCAGATTCTCGACCGCAAAGTACCTTCAGAGCCCACTTCTGGCGCGGTCGTCGTTCTCTGGACCGAAGAGGGGTACCTGGTCGCAACCGCTGAGCCCAATGAGTTCGGAGAGTTTCACTTCGAAACAGCGCTTCTGGATCGAATTCATCTTACGGCGCGAGTTGGACGCCGCAAAGTACACATCCCGCTGGCCAACTTTAGGTAACCCTTACGCGCTTACGGATGGCACTGCGGATAGCACTTAAGTTGGTCACTAACAATCGGTTACGGCTGTAAGTAGCGTGGCATAGATTCTCAAGTTAGACTCACGAAACTTCCTGAATTGGGGTGGTTTCGGAAAGGGAACAAAGATCATGCATAAACAACCACAGCAGGTGCGAGCATGCCGAAAAGGATGGCTGGTGTGCCTGATGTTGCTTGTTATTTCAGTGTCCGCGTCGGCCGCACAACCACAAACAAGGTTGATTGTAAGCGACTCGCTTGGGTTGCCAGGACTCAAAGTCACGTGCCTTCTGATGGGTTGTAATGTGCTTGAGGGAGTTGGCGACCCCGAGGGCCAGGTATTTGTGGTGACTTTTCCAGCCGTATTGGATCCGGTGACTTCGCTTCTGCAATTGAGTTTGCAGACCGGCATCGTGTCGGTGGAAATCGATCAGGTGGTCAACGCTGTACCCGCGAATAGCGCGGGAACGCCCTCGTACCTGACCGACGAAACACCCGTGTTTTATTACGGCGCTCCGGTCTGGCAGGGCTATGTGACGCAGCCCGGAAACCAACTGATCCGTACAGGCCAGACACAAACTGCATTCAATGTAGCGGGCGCGGGCGTCACGGTTGCCGTCATCGATACAGGTGTCGATCTGACCCACCCGGTCTTGAAGTCGGTTCTGGTGAACGGCTATGACTTCACCCGAGATACTCCCGGAGGATCCGAACTCGGGGACGCTCCAACGACTTCCACGAGCACAGGCGCATCTCCTGCGGTCCTCGACCAGCGCACGGTTGCTGTTCTTGATCAGCGTAGCGTCGCGGTCTTAGACGGCACGTCCTATTCCGACTTCGGACACGGCACCATGACTGCCGGCCTCGTCCACTTGGTTGCTCCTCAGGCAAAGATCATGCCCCTGAAGGCTTTCGGTGCCGACGGCAGCGCTTACGATTCCGATATTCTTCGCGCCGTTTACTACGCCGTGGCCAATGGAGCACAAGTTATAAATATGAGCTGGAATTACTCCAGCTATTCCAGCGAACTGGCAAGTGCAATCAAGTATGCCAACAGCAAAGGCGTGATCTCGGTGGCATCGGCAGGCAATGATGGCGAATACACCGACGTCTATCCCGGCGGGCTGCCGGGTGTCATCGATGTCGCCTCGACCTCCGACAACGACACTCAGTCCACTTTCACCAACTATGGCGCGCCGCCAGTCTGGATGGCCGCCCCTGGCGAAGGCATCATGACAACTTACCCTTGGGGCACGTATGCCGCCGGATGGGGCACATCGTTTAGCACTCCGCTCGTCGCAGGGACCGCCGCACTCATGATGGGCACAAACAGCAAATGCGCCAGTTGGACTGTTCCCTACGGTCTGGCCGACGCCCACTATATCGGGGATGTCAACCTCGGCTTTGGGCGGCTGGATACCTACCAGGCAATTCAGGCGTGCAAGTTACTCCACTAGAAATCAGGCGCGGACCAGCGAATGGCGGGCATCGACAATCCGGGGCTTATAGGTCCGGAACTCTTGTTGCGAGTGAAGGAGCTGGAAGAGCAGCACCTTACGTTCCGCAATTCGCTGGTCTGCGCTTTTAACCAGTTGCTCGACCTAAAGGACCTCAATACCGGAGTTCACAGCACTCGCTTGGCGGAATGGGCGCTCCGCGTTTCCCGCAAGATGAGCATTCCGGAAGACCATTCCTACCAGGTGGAAGTCGCCGCTCTTCTGCACGACGTTGGCAAGATCGGCGTTCCAGACAATATCCTCAAGAAAAACGGACCGCTTACTCCCGAAGAACGCGCCGTCATTAACCGCCACCCGGAGTATAGTTGGTCAATTCTCCGCCTGTTCCCCGGCCTTGAGCAGGCGAGTCTGTATGCCTTGCATCACCATGAAAGCATAAACGGACGCGGCTACCCAGGCGGTCTGCTCGGAACTGATATTCCGCTGGTCTCCCGCATCATCTGTGTCATCGATGCTTACGACGCGATGGTCTCGAACCGATGCTATCGCTCCGGCCTCCCTCACGATGAGGCGGTGCGCCGCCTGCTTCAAAGCAGCGGAACACAGTTTGATTCCGAAGTCGTGCAAGCTTTCATTCCGATTGCCGAGCAGGAAATTGCCGACGTCTTCGCCGCCGCCGGCACAAGCACCTCTGCAGCCCTTTAGCGTTAACGTGATCGAGGCTCACAGTCTGCCACCCGTCCCGATCTCCGACTCACAATTTGGCACTACGCTACCCAATCAACGTTTTTCGCCGCTCAGCGAGCAACGCTCGAAGGTTGTGATCGCTTTACATTCGCTGGGTTGACTGTTTGGAACACGAGCCGTCGGATTACTCCCGAGCTTGAGATTGTGCGCGCGGCCTTGAACAAAACGCAGCCCGACCGGCACGGCAACGTGCCGAGCGGACCTGCTATGGCACACTCTACGGCACACCACGAACATGTGGTCACACAATAACCGGTAAGTGCGTGAAAAGATGGCGAGCGCGGAAGGAATCGAACCTACAACCTACGGATTAAGAGATGTCGCACCTCAGCAGGTACAGTAGCAACGATCACCATGTTAAATCAACTACTTGCCCACAACTTAGCCCGCACGGAAGCACGTTGTCGAAGTCGCGAAAAAGGCTGTATTGGCGCATGCCGCCTCGAATCGTACGGCACATTCTGCGGCACACTTATTCGATAGCAAACGTACATTTCTTCATGTTCTCCATTCAAGCTTATCGGGGACTACGGGGTGTTGCCGAGATTGTCTTGTAAAACATATTGCCCAGGATCCTGCACCGCAGTTCTGTTTGAGCTGCGGTGCAGTTCCAGTGGTGCCCGAAGGGAAGGAGGCCCATCCGTTCCTCCGGGCAAATCGACGGAACCTTATTTCGTAATGGTGAGCGTTACGAATGCCTGATGGCCCAGATCTCCGTAAATGCCGTTGATCGTGACCGTTGCCTCTCCGACTAGAGCCGAGAGGCTTGTGTTAAACGTCACGGTGCTGGTCGACGCGGCCGGATTTTGACTAAATGAGGCAGTTACGCCTTTTGGCAGACCGTTTGTGCTTAGGGCAACGTTCTGGTCAAAGCCCTCACTCGGAACGACAGTTATCGTGGCGCTGGCGCTATTGCCGCGCTCGATCGTTAACGTTTTCGGCGCAGCCTTTAGAGTAAAGTTCCCCAGTGGAGTCACCGTCAGCGAAACCGTTGTGCTGGCAGCCAGCCCAATCGATGTTCCGGTGATGGTTACGGTCGCGGTTCCTTTCTTCGCTGTCAAACTGGCAGTGAACGTCACCATCGTCGCCGATGTCGTTGGATTCGTGCTAAACGATGCCGTTACTCCCTTCGGCAGCCCAGAAACTGCGAACGAAACCTCTCCTGAAAATCCGTTCTCCGGCGCGACGCTGACCGTGCTCGTGCCGCTGCCAACGCCTTGCATGATCGTGACCGCGGTTGGCGCCGCAGAGAGCGTGAACGCAGGATTCCCTACCGTAACCGTAAGACTCAGCGTTGTGCTGTTGGTCAATTTACCCGATGTCCCGGTGATTGTTAGAGTTGCCGCAGCAGGCGCTGCGGTGGCGCTTACCGTCAATGTGAGCGTACTGCTGGTTGTTGCTGGATTTGAACTGAACACCGCCGTCACTCCGCTTGGCAGGCCTGACACCTTCAGACTCACATTCCCGCTGAAACCACCCTGCGGAATGATGGCGATTGCGCTCGTGGCGCTATTACCGTGAATGATCGTCAGTGCTGTCGGAGTGGCGGCGAGCGTAAAGCCAGACGACGGTTCCGGCCAGTTGTTTACGAGATTCGCGGCGTTCACCGAACCGATACCGGTGGGGAAGTCCCAGCCGACCGTGGCGAAGTAAGTCCCGCAACTGCCGTCCGCCGCAGTTGGTTCACACGAACTGGTCGAAGTAGAAAGCACACCCACAGTCGGATCGGACGGTGATGATTCGTTTGCGTTTGGCCAGTAACAGTCATAAGTCTGACAAGCAATATCGTTATCGCCGAGTGTTACGTCATGGAAGATACAGGAACTGCTGGCAGTGTTTCCGAGTGTCGAATTGCAGGAGCTGTCGCCGCTGGCTCCATATTCCGCAGCTGCGAGTTTGTAATAGGTCGGATTTGGATTGCCTTGCCGCTCACCGGTCTTCTGATTGATCAGGGCCTGAATGCCGGCCATGATGGGCGAAGCAAAGGACGTTCCTCCACCACCGTCCCATGTGTCCGGTGCACCGGCGCAGTTAAAACCATAACTCGGATCGCTGATACAGACCGGATAAAAGTGCCCCCAAACTCCATTGGCTGCGAAGAGCGAAATATCAGGAATGTCGCGAACTCCGTCGTTCGGTACCCCTACCAGCGATTGCCAGGATGGCTTGGCATATCCGGCGCACGTACCACCCACAATGCCGGATTGCGCTGATTCTCCTGTGGCGCAGCCGCTCGGCCCCCCGCTGCCCGCTACGGTTCCGCCCCCACCGAACCAGTACTCCTCTCCAGTTGCACTGTAGCAGAAGCCATCGTCGCCATAGCTGACGCTGTACTGATAAGATTCGGCAATCAGGTGGCTGGCGCAGGTATCGTTCCAGGGTATCTCCGGAACATACGACAATGCCGACCCATAGGTACTTGTATTTGTGCTGCTCCAGTATGCGCTGTTCGTACCCGCATAGGTATCGCCGAAGTCGGTCCCGCCGACGGCGACATTATAAGGTGTCGAAGCGAAACCGCTAACACCAATCCCCGTTGTCGCCCAGTAATAATTACCGGAACAACTTGACGCCCCGTCATCTCCAGCCGAAACATACATCGAGACGCCCTCCGTGACTGCCTGCTGATAAGCTGCGTTGTACGCGGCATTGCCGGCCGCACCGTTATAAGCTTCACACTCACCATAACTCATGCTGATTATGGTAGGCGGGGCGCTGCTGGCGTTGAGCAGGTTTTGGATAGCGAACAAGCCGCCAAATGTCGACGTGTCCAGACAAGATGCCAGTTCAATCGCTGCGCTGGGAGCGGCCGCGCTGGCATATTCCACATCGATAGCTGCCTCAACATCGTCTTGGTTAGTATGGGGATCAATGCAGTTATTCGGGCCGCTCGGAGGGTGGGGATGAATCTGCGTGAGCGAGCCGCCGGCATACTGCGAAAGACCAAACGTCGTGCGGAAGGTATCCCAGTCAGACGTGCTATAGAGGTCCGTGTCCTCGATCAGCACAATCGTTTGTCCTTGTCCTGAAATGCCGGTGGGTTTGGCATTGAACAGTGGATTCAAGTTGTAGATCGTAGCCAAATCTGCAGGGACCACGGCTTCATACTCGTATCCTCCGGTGCTAAAGGTGTAGTCCGCTTTCGCTTTGTACATAGCCTTCGGCCTGAAGTCGTGCATCGACACCACTCCGGTAACGGCTGATACCAGGGCGGAGGGAATTTGCGGATCTCTTATGTTGGCAACATGTTTCTGGCCCATCACATTTAGTTGATGGATCTCGGTGTGGAATGCACTTCGTATCTGCCCCGCCGTGCCGGAAAAATCGATCAGCAGGCCATTCTCGTAAACTACATTCACTTTAAAACCATGCGATTCGAGCCACCGCGTAATCGTTTCCAGATCCTGCTGCGCTAGTCCGAACCGCTCCCCAAACTCCTTGGCCGTCAGCCAATGATGGAAAATCGGCGAGGACGAGTCGTGCAACTCCTCAATCAGTTTCTCTAGCTCTCGCTCCTGCTGCGTCGACCGCTTCAACTGCAGCATCATGTGCTCCATCGGATAACTATCCGCCACTCACCCACGGTCAAATTGCTTCGTCCTCGCCTCAGGGCGCGTGTTGCCGGCAAGCGTGATCAACTTGCTCTCGTCTACGCTTAGCGCAATAAGCACAGGGCTTGCCGCTTGAGCCACTGAAGCGAAAACGAAACTGAGAGCAACCAGAATAGTGGACAAATAGAATGCACTTAACACTTTGTTGCGGAGCATAAAATAATCCCTTTCGATAACGAAAGCTAAAATCGCGCGCAGGAAATCTGGCCGGTGCTAAACACTACATCTCCCACCTCTCACTGTCGACTAAAAGCGCGCGGCCCAGGAGGCCCATCCAGTGCTGCTCTCTTTTACTCTGCATGGTTAGTTCACTGTCTCGGCGACTGCTATGGAGACGCTTCCTGTATTAACGGCGTCACCGGCATACGTCGCGATCAGTGTCCTCACCCCTGCAGAACTAAATGTCACCTGACAACTGCCGTTTCCGTTTTCCGCAACATCTCCCGTACAGCTTTCTCCCGTGCTGGCTGCAACGGTTACACTGCCAGTTGGCTTGGTCTTGCTCGTCCCGCTTTTCGCGCTCACGCTGAAGTGAACCGTTACTGCCTCGCCAATCTTCGCGGGATCGGGAGCGCTCCTTGTGATTTCTGTAGTGGTCGGGCTCTCCGTGTTTTCAGTAACAGCGGCGGACACACTCGCCAAATTGCCGGCATCTCCGAAATAACTCGCGGTAAGTTCGCGTGTTCCGGAAGTGGCAAACATCAGCTCGCAACTGCCTTTGCCGTTCAGAGGAAGCGGCGTTGAGCAACCTTCGCCCGTGCTGGCACTCACGGTGACTGTGCCAGTGGGAGCGTTATAGCCCGCGACTGCTTGTGCCACGGTGAAGTTGATTTTGACTACCTGCCCCGCAAGCGATGGACTTGGAGCCATCCTGGTAATGCTGACGTTGGTTGCCACCGGATTCGGCGTCAGTTTGAAGATTACCCCGGCACCCACTTGAACCACATCGATCCCGCCGCCGTATGTTACTCCGTAGATATTTCCACGGTTATCGACCACAAATGGGGGAATGGGAGAGTCTCCTTCGGCACCGCCGGAAAAGGTATATAAGAGGTTAAAGGTCCATGGTGTTGTTTGATTTCGAGAAGTAGGGGACAGCATGAAGATAGCACCATCGCCGATAAATGAAGAGACACCATAACAATTTCCCTTACTGTCCAAACTCACGCTTGTGGCAGTACCGGTGCCATCAGTTCCACCCGTGAAAGCCCAGATCCATGTGATCTTTCCTGATTTTGTGAGCTGAAAAACACCGCCATAACCCAGTAACCCGTATCCAGATGCACCATAAATGTTGCGATCTGGACCGAAGGTCAGTCCGCGATTTACTCCGGCTCCATCATCTGCCCCACCCTGAAAAGCATGTAAGATCGTTTCTTTCCACCCAGTCTTAGTTGGGTGCAGCCTGAAAATAACACCCTTGTCATAGGCACCACCCGACGCTGTTGCCCCGTATAGATTCCCCTCTTGATCCATGAGCAAATTGCCATTTCCGTAGGACCCACCAGTGCCATTGAAGGTAAATAGCGTCTGCCCCAGCCACTGCTCGTCGACATTTTGCAGCTTAAAAACCACGCCCTCCTCATTCAGTCCTCCATTTAGGGTCGTACCATAGACGTTTCCGGCAGAATCAACCATGGCTCCCTGGGGCTCCCCTCCTGCGGGGTAATAGTTGCTTAGAATCCAATTGCCCGGCGAGGCTTGGCTCAATTCATATACGGTTCCTCCACCATTGACTGAGGTGCCATATAGGTTGCCTTGGCCATCTAAGGTGAGTGAGCCAGGTCCACAGGAACTCAAGCCAGTGGAATAAATGGAACTGTATGTTATTCCTCCATTTCCATCTGGCGTGATCTCAAACACGGTCCCGCAGGTAAAAAGATAGCCGGTAGGAAGACCGCCAGAGACAGTTGTGCCATACATATTCCCTGACTGGTCCTGTATTAAGCCGGAGAATGGATTTATTCCATCGTATTGCTGAGTTGCAAACGAATAAACGACAGTCTCAGAATAGGTTTGTCCGCCGGAGGATTGGGCCCGACTTACAGTGCGTTGCTTTTGCGCGTCGGCGGTAAAGAGGCCACTGACCGCAAGCATTAATGATAGAACCCTAGCTATGGCGGTAATTCTGCTACGTGAGACTCGATACATCTTAGTTCTCCTTAGTCCAAACAAAACTGGACGTTTTGCCGAATCTTACCTAGGATACACCGCCGCCAGAATTGCCAGTGGCAGTGCACCATTGTTGTTTACGGCGCAATCAGTCTTACGGCAACGGCGAGATTTCCAATACCCCGCCATAGCCTAAGTTTCCGCCCGCAGCGGAGGGGCCTCCGTACTGGGACATTGAGTAGAAAGTGCCGTTCCTGTCGACAATCATCTGGTTGCCGAAGCCATACAAAGTGGTATATGAGGGATCCACTCCCGAAGGCGGGAACTGATAGACCGGCGTTGCTTGCCAGCCACTCTTCGCCGAGTTGGTGAGCTCAATCAGTTCTCCGCAACATGAGTAGTATGGCCACGATCCGCCCGTCCCACTGAACCCTAATGTGAACAATGAGTTCTTGTAGGGAACGACCCATTGACCGACGGGCCCCGGAGAGGGAAATTGATATTGGCTATAGAGCACCTGCACCCGATTCGCATAACTCTTGGTGTCCGAGGAATACGGCAGCTCCCAAACAGTGCTGGGTTGGCCTAGGTTTGTCGCGTCTATATCAAACACACCCCCTGTAGTCCCATAAAGATTTCCTTCGGAGTCCATGGTTACTGTCCCAGGCCCTAGGTACCCACCCTCGGGGCAAGAGTCATGCGCAGTGTTGGTGGTGCAGAAAACATAGAGCTGGTTCATAGTCCCACCGCCACTTTCGGGAGAAAACTCAAAGAGGACACCGACTCCCGCGTCGCCGTTTGCATTAATGCCGCCTCCTGACGTCGTGCCATAGAGGTTGCCATTCTTGAGAAGCAGGCCCGCGGTCGGGAAGGCACCATTAGGATCGTTCTCTATTCCGGGGCCTTCTGAGGTACCCGTAGCGGGAAAGTTGTAAAGAATGGTTTCCTGCCAACTGCCCGATTTTGTTTTGGACAACTCATAGATCGTCCCCGCGCCCGCGCAATCAGCCAGGGTGGCTTTGGAGGTTCCGCCACACTTCGCAGTGCCATACAGTTCGGTCGCCGCGGTGCTAGCCAGCGTGACCCCAGCCACCGGCTGGAATCCGTCATTGGTGTTGTCTACGCCGAAGTTGTAGAGATCGGTCGCCGTCCATACACCGTCTGCATTCTTGGAAAGCTCAAACACGGTACCGCACCCGGACGAACCACCGCACGGGTAAGTATTGGTGTTTGTGTTGAACATCCCGCCACCATATTGGGTCGTGCCATAGAGGTTTCCTTTGCTGTCGATGACCAACGTACCTTGAGGATGCCATCCGCTAAAGCTGGTCGAATAACGATCAAACGCGTACACCAGCTTCTCGTTCCAGGCGCCGCCGTCAGCTGGCGAAAGCTCCACTATCGCGCCAGCATCGTTATTGATGTCGGTCACCGTCGATGCGAAGATGTTCCCCGATGAATCGAACACCATGCCGTTGAACTCTGGAGCCAGTGGCGTCGCGCTGACCTTCACTTCCTCCGGAGCGTGCAGCAATTCCGGCGCAACCTACACCATGACCAGCGGCACGGGCACCTGCTCGGTGATCGCCAACCAGGCTGGTAACACCGATTACTCGGCGGCTCCTACGGTCACTCAGAGCGTAACAGCGGCGTTAGCGGCTCAAACCATCACCTTCACCACCAAAGCACCGGCCAGCGCAACCTATGGCAGCAGCTTCCCTGTGGCTGCGACGGGTGGCGCCAGCGGAAATGCTGTGACCTTCACCAGTTCCGGAGCGTGCAGCAATTCCGGCGCAACCTATTCCATGACCAGCGGCACGGGGATTTGCTCGGTGATCGCCAACCAGGCCGGCAACAGTGACTATTCTGCAGCGCCGACGGTTACCGAATCGGTGAATGCGAGCCCGGCGTCGCAGACCATCACTTTCACCACCAGCGCGCCAGCCAGTGCGGCCTACACCAGTACGTTCACAGTTGCGGCTTCGGCCAGTTCGGGCTTGGCGGTTGCGTTCACCTCGTCAGGGTCATGCACCAACACAGGCGCGACTTACACCATGAGCAAGAGTACGGGCACTTGTTCGGTGATCGCCAACCAGGCGGGCAACACGAACTATGGCGCGGCGGCGAAAGTCACGCAGACTGTAAACGCGACTCTGGCGGCGCAGACGATTACGTTCACAACCCCAGCTCCAGCCAGCGCTGTTTACAATGGCAAGTTCACGGTAGCGGCAAGCGCTAGTTCGGGACTAGCGGTCGCGTTCACCTCGTCGGGATCGTGCACCAATTCCGGCGCGACCTACACCATGACCAGCGGCACGGGCACCTGCTCGGTGATCGCAAACCAGGCAGGCAATACGAACTATGCCGCGTCAACCGCTACGGAATCCGTGACTGCGAATCCGGCGGCGCAGACGATAACGTTCACCACCAGCGCGCCAGCCAGTGCGGCCTACAACACCAGCTTCACAGTTGCCGCCAACGCTAGTTCGGGCCAGACCGTGGCCTTTACTTCGTCCGGGTCGTGCACCAATTCGGGCGCAACTTATACCATGACCAGCAGCACGGGCACCTGCTCGGTGATCGCCAACCAGGCCGGAAACGGCAACTACTCAGCCGCATCGGCAGTCACCGAGACGACGAATGCCACTCTGGCGGCGCAGACGATCACCGTTACCACGGGTCCTCCAGCCACGGTACATGAAGGGCCGGGGGAGATATACTCCTTCACCGTGGTGTCGAGCGCCAGTTCCGGCTTGCCGGTGACTTACGCGGCTTCGGGTGCCTGCACCCTGTTTGGAGGAACCGGAGGCTACTTAGCCAGCTCGGTTACAACCCCCACAAACTGTCAGGTGATTATCAGCCAGCCAGGCAATGGCAACTATGCGGCCGCGCCGACTCTCATATACAACGTAAATGTGGTGCCACCACCGCCGAAAAAGGTTGGCTAATTGAGGGCTGGCGCAGGGTATGTGGAAAGGGCTCCACGGTGCGAACGACGTGCTACGGATACATTCCATTTTTTTGATCGCATTCCATTGGCCGATTGCGATTGAAGAAACCGGACTGCCACATTGCTCTGCAGAGAAAATTGCGGCAGAGATGGCCCTTCGCCTTTGGCGTTGCTTTCTCTGCAGTGCGATTCCAACGGCGAAAACCAGGAATTGGCGGGCTATTCGCGGGGAATTCGGGGAGCGACTGAGAGATTTCCCTGCAGTCCAGACTGCGTGGCGGAGGGAGAGGGATTCGAACCCGCGGTGCGCGTTTCGACTCCATCAATAATGACATCGCCGAGCGCCTCCGTTTCCCGGGCTCGGTCCCGAACACAAACTGCGCTTTGCGAACTTTGTGTCGGCTGCTTCATAAAGCAGAGGACTGGAAATTGATTGGCGGGGCGCCAAAAATCAAACTCGTTCCGGAACAGAGCGCTCACTACGACTCGACGACGGAGCGGAACAAGAGCTTCTGACTGCAGCCGCGCGATGCAATTGGCGGTCGCGGACATTATGAGCTGTTTCGCGACATTATCTTCCTGCTGCGGGACACGGGCATGCGAAATGAAAAGGAGCTTTACCAGATCCGGATCGAAAATATTGATTGGGATCGCCGCATCGTCTTTGGCCCGGATAGCAAGACCGTCAACGGAATTCGCGCGGTGCCCATGAACGATCGGGCCTTCGACATTCTGCGCAGGCGCTCCGGAAAGCGTCGGGAGGGTTGTGCGTTTCCATCAAAGCGTTCAGCGGTCGGACACGTGACCACAATGGCAGTCAAGTTTCGCGAGGCCCGCAAGAAGGCTGGGTTGCCGAAGAAGCTGGTGCTCTACTGCGGGGCTTTGGTACCCGCTTGCTGAAAATGACTGGGAACTTAAAACTAGTCATGCAGACTATGGGCCACCTGGACACCAAAACGGCTTTGAAATACCAGCACCCGAGCTTGAGATTGTGCGCGCGGCCTTGAACAAAACACAGCCCGACCGGCACGGCAACGTGCCGAGCGGACCTGCTATGGCACATTTTACGGCACACCACGAAAATGTGGCCACACAATAACCGGCAAGTGATTGAAAAGATGGTGAGCGCGGTAGGAATCGAACCTACAACCTACTGATTAAGAGTCACGTAGGGCTCAAACACCCATTTTCTGGCAACTCACAATTAACCAACAACCTACACAAGTCTTGCGCGCACAGAGAATCTCTTCGAAATGCTTGAAACGTTGGCGATATTTGGCAACGTACAGCCACAATTACAGCCACACCTAATCCGTCTATCCTATATGGCGGTCAGATTCTAACGCGGTAAGCAGACCACGGATACAGCAACGGGTGGATGATGATTGTGGGGAAATCCTTAAGAAAGTGCATCAGAATTCCTGAGCGGTGACTACCAGACAAAACTGGAGCCCCTGATATGCTGGCGAACCACAAGTGTTGGGAACCTTGGGTTTCAGTGCGGGAAGCGGTGGGACAGAACTATTGCACAGAACGTGGCGAAGCCAAGGAGAATGAGGCCGAGAATGGCGTTGACGAGGCGGAAAAAGATCGGGCCGATGCGTTGGGGGATGAAGCGAACGAGGAAGATCAGCACGGTGAACCAGGTCATCAGGCCGGCGGTGGCCATCAGGATTCCCCACCCGGGGGCGGTGTAGCCCAGGACTGAATGGGCGAACGGGAGCCAGTTGGAGGTAACACCAACCCAGTAAACTATGGTTAAGGGATTGAAGATGGTCAGAGCGGTACAGTCGGCGACTTCGGCGATCAGATGCGCCGGGACGGTGCCTTCGTTCCAGTGTTGGCGAGCGCTGGCGTAGGCCCGCAGGGGGTCCTTGACGGCGCGGACAAGGAAGTAGATCCCGAGCGGAAGCAGGACTATGCATCCGATGGCCGCCAGGACGGTCTGGAGCGTCGGGTTGGACAGGTCGGACAAGAGGTAGTGCCCCCCGACGAGGACCATAGAGAAGAGGATTAAATCGCCGGTGACGGAGCCAATTCCGCAGGCAAGGGTATGGCGCCAACCGCCGATCACGCCGCGGCGGATGGCCAGCATGTTAACTGGCCCCATCGGCGCGGCCGCCGCCAACCCCATCAAGAATGCGGCCGAAAGCACGTGGATATAGGAGACGAACACCATGTTGCGGCAGATAGGATAGGATAAGCCCGAAATTCTACTCGGGCACTCTGGCCGTCAAGAATATACACTCAGTCGCCGCCGCCGGCTCCGGGGGCGTAAGCGCTAACTTAAGGAATTGAGTTCCGGCGGTTTCTTGTGGATGCTTGACACATGAACACTTCAGCGGAGAACTCGAAGGTACTGTTGTCACTACTTCCTGCAGGGTAGCAGCAAGCAGCACTGGATTTAGGTTCCGTCAAAACGCTTGCGCGGGTTTGCGTCTCCTGAGGCGCTGTTGCCGAGATTGCTGCTGCATGTCGGTCTGGGCTATTTGTTGCGGGAGACAGTTGTCAGAGCAAGATTGGCTCGTTGGGCCCATATCTCCGATGTCGCCCTGCTCAACCACGTGCGCAACAGCGAGCAATGGCTGCGTTTCTTGTGTCTATCATTGCTTCGGGAGAGGGGAGCTTCAGGGCTCGGTAAAGCATTCGGACCAGTGCGGGGATAGATGGAACGATTGTCAAGAAACGCGGCGAAACCGGCAGCCAGGACCGAATTCTCTATAGCCTTCAGTTAATCGAGTGCAATATGACCTAAGGTTTATTCTCAGAACTGTATAAAAGTGACCAGGTGGCGGAACTGTTGACAAGGTACATTGGGTTAGTCTGAAGCTAGAGACGCGGTCATGGGTTAGCGCCGGACAACCCGCCATTCAGACCCTCACGACCGCTTTACAGAAGCCTCACATAACGGATGTTTCCGGCCGAACCCACACGGTTCGGCCTTTTTGTGTCCTATGGTAATACTCACAGGGGACTCCTATGCCTTTTACGGGGTCGACAAACGACTAGTGCTTTCGCGATCACAAGGTCAGCAAGAATGCCGGCAGACAGTAACGAACGACACCGCACATCGCGCATCGATTGGTTAGCATCGCCGGCCAGGGTAACCCTCGGCTAACACAACTGTTCCGAATAGCGACCCGACTCCCGCGGTCACAGCCATAGCGAGAGCTCCCCAGAATGTGACGCGAAAGGCGCTGACGATCACACCTGCCCCACCCACGCGTGCCGCCATGCTACCTAGAAGCGCCAGGAACATCAACGAACTTCCGGCGACAATCGGTATTTGGCGAAGCGCGACCTGTTACGGAAGCCAACGTGGTGGGATGTGCGGTGGTCAATCTTGATCAGTTTCGTATCACTACCCGGACCATACTCAGTAAAGAATATGTTTCGGATCGGGTTAGTTCGTCCCTGTCCCGAAAGACCAAAACGAATGAGGCTTAGGCGAGTACAAAGGTGTTCGTACAAATCCCAGAACGATCCGCTTATTAGTTTCCGTCCATGGTCTCATGTCTCGATCACAGCTTGAATAAGAAGGAGTTTGCAATTATGACAACGAACTTTACTCCACTGCATGACCGCATCCTGGTGCGCCGCGAAGAAGAAGTGGGAACTACGCGGGGAGGCCTCATCATCCCCGATTCCGCAAAAGATAAACCGCAGGAGGGCACGGTCATCTCCGTGGGCAACGGCAAGACCAACGAGGAAGGCAAATTGTTTCCACTCACGTTAAAGGAAGGCGACACCATTCTGTTCGGCAAGTACTCCGGCACCGAAATCACACTTGACGGCGAAGACTTCCTCATCATGAAAGAAGAAGAAGTGCTGGGCATCGTGACGGGTACGGCCAAGAAAGAAAGCGTCATTCCTCGCGAGACCGTCGGTGCTCGCAAGTAAGGATTGCTGTCTGCCGTTCTTGCGCGATGGCGCAGTCTCGATTTTGCGTGGTCACAAGAGCAGCCGCCTCCAGCAGAACAAAACTTGGAGCCTTAAGCAACTTCTAACGACATTATTTTAAGGAGAAAACATCATGGCAAAGCAAATCGTACACGGAGAAGAGTCACGGCAGGCGATTTTGCGCGGCGTGAACTTGTTGGCGGACGCTGTGAAGGTAACTCTCGGCCCCAGAGGTCGTAACGTAGTCATCGAGAAGAAGTTCGGATCTCCCACGATCACCAAGGACGGCGTCACCGTTGCGAAAGAGATCGAACTCCAGGACGGCCTTGAGAACATAGGCGCTCAGATGGTTCGCGAGGTCGCCAGCAAAACGTCCGACGTTGCCGGAGACGGTACGACAACCGCCACTGTTCTGGCCCAGGCCATCTACCGTGAAGGCGTCCGGACCGTAGCAGCCGGCGCGAATCCTATGGCTATGAAACGCGGGATTGAGAAAGCTGTCGACGCAATTTGCGGCAACATCGATCCGAAGACCGGCGAGCGCAAGAACGGTGAGCTGGACAATTTCTCCAAGCCCGTGACCGGTGACATGATCGCCCAGGTCGGCAGTATCTCTGCCAACAACGATGAGACGATTGGCAACATCATCGCAGATGCCATGAAGAAGGTTGGCAAGGACGGCGTTATTACCGTGGAAGAGTCGAAGACCCTCGAGACTCAGCTCGAAGTTGTCGAAGGCATGCAG
>Ga0182030_10004327_pt1 | contig 30329 bp, 28 predicted proteins | sample 812S3MmetaG_FD_121299 | JGI IMG/M metagenome (GOLD analysis project Ga0182030, IMG submission 121299) | Permafrost microbial communities from Stordalen Mire, Sweden - 812S3M metaG (Illumina Assembly) | ecosystem: Environmental > Terrestrial > Soil > Wetlands > Permafrost | place: Sweden...
CAGGGGGAAGCGATGAGCAAATTGTTTGAAGAGATGGCACAAGGAACGGCTGAAGCCCGCGCCTACATGGAAGGTGAGCGCAAGGGTTACAAGGTCACTCTGCCGGAGACCGTGGACGTGCGAAGTCTCCGTAAGCGCCTGCGCCTGAGCCAGGGGCGCTTCGCAGATCGTTTTGGTTTGTCAGTCGATGCAGTTCGTCATTGGGAGTCTGGGCGTCGCCAGCCGGAAGCCGCGGCGCGCGCGCTTCTTATCGTCATTGCCGCCGACCCTGAATTTGTGATGCGTTCCTTGGCCAAAAGTGCTTGAACACGAGGAAAGGGTCACCCGACGAGTAGGGGGTAATCTCGTCGATGTCTATGCTTTCCCAGGTCTCAAAATCGAGACATGGGGCACCCGGGGAAGTCGATGATTATACTGGGATTGCCATTCACAGGAGGATCCATGAAGTATTGGCCCGCATATTGCATTTTGTTGGCATTGATTGTCGGCTGGATTGGCAGTCGGTTAGCTGTTGATGGGTATTATGAAGTTCAAATCACCCACCCTGTTTTGGAGAGTGCACAGAAACTACTTGATCTTGCTAATCGTCAGCTATCTGAATCTAGTGAATCCGTGATCCAGATAACGGCTAGTGCTTCTGCCGATGTAGCGAAGTCGACTCTTGTGCAGACGCAATCTGAAATCCGGCAGAGCGAGCTTAAGGAAGGGTTCGGAATCGCGTTGATCGCTCTTGCATCTGCACTCATTGTTGGCAGCTTTATGCTCTTTAGGAGACGAGCAATTCCCTCAAAGGGGGCCGATACTGCCAACCAAAAGATTGAATTGCAAGCTGCTCGCGAAGCTCATATTGGTAGGTCAGACGGTGGAGGGATAGATCCGAGGACTGAGCGATTCTGGCTGCTCGGCGCGGCTCTGGCGCTCTTGCTATTTCTAGTTAGCGTCAGCATCTATACGAATCCCCGCTTCACTACCAACCCCACTCCGGCGCCAAAGGAGGTATCAATCCCTGAGACATCGAAGTCCGAGGAAATACCTTCTTCGGTGAAGGAAAAGCCTCTCTGGTCCTATTTCACCGTGCAAATGAAGGCTGGTAGCAAGACTGAGGAGGTTGGTTGTCTGCGATCGAGTGAAATGGTGCATCTCGATTCTCCTTATCACGATACATATGCGAATCTTTGCTTCCGATCAGATAATACGATCATTCTCGAACTGAGCGGCGATGGTCAGATCCTGAGTGACGAACGCTATGGAGCAATTGTAAGGGTGAATAACGGTCCTCCTCGATCCTACACAATACAGAGACCTTCGGACCTTTCGAGCGACAAGGTCTTTCTCCGTCCTGCGGCCCCATTGATTACTGCGGCCAAGGAAGGGAAACAGATTCGAATCGAGGTTACGTACTATCAGGCCGGAAGTCAAACCAGTACTTTCGAGCCGCCAGTACCGTTAATCCTCAAATAGTTCTTTGAGCTTCATCTGCGCAAGGTTAGATTCCATTTGGCGGATGATTATGATCTCCTGATTAGTAGATGGATCAAAATGAGGTGTCCCAGGTTCCGATTTTGGAACCTGGCGGATGGTACAGGTCTGAAAATCCAGATGAGTGCGACCCGTTGTTCGTAGCAGATAGAGATGCGGGTCACCTGCCTTCCGAGCCTCATATTTTCTTGACATACGTGTTCAAGGTAGTCTATTATCATTACAAGCATGGCTTTTATCATCGAAAACATAGGTAGAGACCATGTTCAAGAAGGAGAGCTCACAAATGCCAATCGATATTCCGTTCGAGAGCCACGGTCGCTACCTCGTTGCTCTGATCGCCATCAAGAGTGGTCCGAAGCGGGTATACCACTACAGCAAGACTTCCGGCGAAGAAGAGTCTTGGGCGATACGTGACTATTTCACACGAGAAATTGTACGTGCTGGCGACAGCACAATGACTGCATCTGAGATTGAGAACTTGGTTGATTACGCCGAAGCACCCGGCTATCGGTCAGTGGCATTGATTCCACGTTGGAAGTCGGACTGCCAATCAGCCTCCGAAAATCACTATGGGGCGGCTCACGTTGATCTTTCCAGCCCTAACCCTTTAATGCTGGGTAAATGGCGAAGGATGAACGGCCAAGGGTCGTGATGAATATCTGACGTAAGGAATATCAGGTTCGGATTTACGGGTGGGTGGCCGGGTACCACATGTCACGATTTTGGGACCTAGGATCGTACAAACCTACTCCAGCCACGGTTCGGTCCCACCCCGCAGTAATCAATGGCCTGAAGAACGTGAACCAGCTTCAGCAAATTCTTCACTGAGAATCACATACCCAACAGTGTACTCTCTTAACCGGCTTCAACCGGTTTGGCCTTTTCGGTGTCACTTTCCTGGTCAGTTGGGTTTGTATTTCGGTGCCTTTATGTGCCCTCAGGTGCACATTTTCCACAGAAGGCAAGACTAGGGCCAAATAGAATGGGGGCCTTGGAAGGCCCCCATTGTGCTGATTCTACTGATCTTATGGCGGAGAGGGAGGGATTCGAACCCCCGATAGCCTTGCGACTATGTCTGATTTCGAGTCAGGTGCATTCAACCAGGCTCTGCCACCTCTCCGTGTTGTTTCGCCGCCTGTTGCCGTCAAGACTTCAGAGCGCATGGCGCTCTTCGATTGTGCCTTCATCCAACAAGCGATCGACTGCTGCCTTCCCATCTTACGCAAGCCGTGCAATCAAAGCTCGACGACAAACTTCCACTGTCCTGCGGCCGAACGCAATCGGTCTTTGACCAGTCTACCGGCAAATGCGCAATGGTTGCAATGCCGGTCAGAGACGGCGCACCGCGCAGCCTGGGATGCTGGAGCGAATCGGGGCACGCATTGAGGTGCGCATCGGCGTGCGCATCGATCCGTGCCTTGGATGCCAGCCTTCAAAAACGGATGAAAAGGCACTGCTCGCTCCAGGTCAAAGCAGAAACTGTACAACCGGCTGCTCCCGGGATCGAATCCTCTGGCTGTGGCCTGACCGCGTGCTCCACCGCCATGGCGCGGTCTTGAGGGGCTTGGATGCGAGGGGATCGCAAAATAATTCTTGAAAACGCTCCAAAGAAAACGCTTCAGCAGTCAATATTCTGTCCTCGCGTGGGCGGTCCGGGCCGGCGCCGAAGTTTCTTTCGCTCATGACCTCCATTTTCCGCTTTCGCAAGGCGATGGCGGTGAAGCGGCCGGGTTCTGCCGCGTTTTGGGCGAATCCTCGGCCAGCATCGCCGGGTGCAAGATAAAATCATTAGGTTCCAGCGCCACGGGTTCCTTTGATGTACCTTTAGCTGTTGGCCTTATTTTGAGACGGATGGATGCGCCAGACCGGCGAAGGGCGCCAGGTTTGGGCGGGTTTGGCCCACGAACACAGGGAAACCGACCCCGGCCGTGCGAGCGGGAAACGCGGGTTCTTTTTCTGGGGTTGCTTGGCTCTGAGGGATGTCGAGGCTGGGACGAAGAACAGGAAGAATTCGGGAGTTTGCTTTCTCATGATGGAATTTCATATTGCCCGAAAAGCGCGTGCGCGCTACCAGTTCACGGAGTCGCTGTTTTCCTATACGGGGAACGTCGTTTTCGCCAATATGGCGGCCTGCCGCAAGTTTGCGCATCGCATGAACACGGTTCGCGACGCTGAAAAACATCCCGAACTAGCGGTTCATGCCGGCCAGCTTTATGCCATGGGCCTGATCGACGAAGCCAGCCACGTTTTGATGGCGCGCTATCGCGAGCAGTTCGATCCGGCGGTGATGACCGCGGCCCTCGATTTTTTCTCCGCACAGGTGGGCGCTGAGGCGCTGGACACTCTGCTGCTCACCTTTGTCGATTACTTTCCCGGCAGCTCGGTGATGCGCGGCCGGGAGACGCCGCGGCAGTGGCTGGCGGGGGCAACCGGCGGCACGCCCCACCGGGCTGCGGCGCTCGAAGAACTGCTGCTGCTCTGGACCGCCAACCGCAACGAGGCTTTTCAGCCCTTTCAGGAACTCTTCGAGGAAAAGACAATGGCGGAAAAGACCGTTTACCGCCAGGTCACCCGGCAGCTCCCGGAATACTTTGCCACCCGCCCGCTGATTCCGCTGCCGAACGCCAAAGCGATGAACCTGCTGGACCTGCTTCGGGCCCCAGCCGTGGGTGCGCCGCGCTCGCTGGCCGATCAGCTTGCCTTGATCCGCACGCTCTGGAAGCCGCTTTTAGGCGAGAGCATGGAGCGTTTTCTGCTCATCGCCGGCGAAATTCTGCGCGAGGAGGAGCTGGCCATCTGGACGCAGTTCAATCCTCCCGACCAGACGGCTCAGCGCCGCCGCGAAAGCGGGAAACAGCAGTGGCCCGGTGTCGTCAGCACCGCCGAGGTTCCGGCTTTCGGCGATCAGGCCCGCGAATACGAGAAGTTCTCGCCAGACACCGCCTGGATGCCGACCGCCGTGCTTGTGGCCAAAAGCACCTATGTGTGGCTGGCGCAGATGAGCCGGCAGTACGGCCGCGCGATCTCGAAACTCGACGAGATTCCCGACGAGGAGCTGGCGACCCTGGCGCGCCGCGGGCTCAACTCGCTCTGGCTGATCGGCATCTGGGAGCGCAGCCGCGCCTCGAAGACCATCAAGCAGCTTTGCGGCAACTCGGACGCCGTCGCCTCGGCCTATTCGCTCTTCGACTATGCGATTGCCGCGGACCTGGGCGGCGAGGCGGCTTATACCAATCTGCGCGACCGCGCCTACCGGCATGGAATCCGTCTGGCCAGCGACATGGTGCCCAACCACATGGGGATCGATTCGCCCTGGGTCGTCGAGCACCCCGATTGGTTCATCTCCCGGCCCGAGCCGCCTTACCCCGCCTATAGCTACAACGGACCCGATCTCTCGCAGGATGGGCGCGTCGAAATCAAGATCGAAGACCACTACTTCGAGCAGTCCGACGCCGCCGTGGTCTTCCGCCGCCGCGACCGCCAGAGCGGCGAAACCCGTTACATCTATCACGGCAACGACGGCACCAGCTTTCCGTGGAACGACACCGCGCAGCTCGACTACCTCAATCCAGCCGTCCGCGAGCAGGTGATCCAGACCATCCTGCACGTGGCGCGGCTGTTTCCGGTGATCCGCTTCGATGCCGCCATGACCCTGGCCAAGCGCCACTTTCACAGATTATGGTTTCCCGGTCCCGGATCGAGCGGCGCCATCCCCTCGCGCGCCGAGTACGGCATGAGCCAGGCCGACTTCGACCGCGCCATGCCGCATGAGTTCTGGCGCGAGGTGGTGGATCGCGTGGCCGCCGAGGTTCCCGGCACCTTGCTGCTGGCCGAGGCCTTCTGGCTCATGGAAGGCTATTTTGTCCGCACGCTGGGCATGCACCGCGTCTACAACAGCGCCTTCATGGTCATGCTGCGCGACGAGGACAACGCCAAGTACCGCTCGGTCATCAAGAACACCCTGGAGTTCGATCCGGACATCATGAAGCGCTACGTCAACTTCATGAGCAATCCCGACGAGCGCACGGCCATCGATCAATTCGGCAAGGGCGACAAGTGTTTCGGCGTGGCCGCGATGATGGCCACGCTTCCCGGCCTGCCCATGTTCGGTCACGGCCAGATCGAGGGATTCACGGAAAAATACGGTATGGAGTATCAGCGGCCGCGCTACGATGAGAATCCCGATCCCTGGTTGGTCGAGCGCCACGAACGCGAGATCGCGCCGCTCTTGCAGCGCCGCTGGCTCTTTGCCGAGAGCGGCAATTTCCGGCTCTACGACTTCTATCACGCCAACGGCTCGGTGGATGAGAATGTCTTCGCCTACTCGAACCGCAGCGGAGGCGAGCGCGCCCTGGTGGTCTTCAACAACCACTACGGCCAGACGCAGGGCACGATTGATTCTTCGGCAGCCTATGCCGACAAGGGCGCGGGCCAGCAGCGCCAGCAGCGCATCCGCGAGGGACTGGGATTGGGCGACGGCGCGGGCGTCGTTCTGGCCTGGCGCGACTCGCTTACCGGCCTCGAATATCTGCGTCGCGCGAATGATTTGTCAGAGCACGGACTCACCTTCGACCTCCACGCCTACCAGTGCCACGTCCTGCTCGATTGGCGCGAACTCCGCTCCACCGCGGAGCAGCCCTGGGACCGGCTCTCGGACCATCTGAACGGCAGCGGTGTGCCCAGCCTGGAGGACGCGCTGGTCAATCTGGAACTCAAGCCGGTGCATGACGCGCTGCGCTTTCTGCTGGAGCCGGGGCTCGTGCGCTTGTTCGCCCGCCTGGCCGAACAGCCGCGCAAGGTAGCAGCCGGCGGGGCCAAAAAGAAGATCGAGGCCGAGCGCCGCCAGTTCTTCGCGCAGGCCTGGGAGCGTTGCGAGAGATTTCTGCGCCTGGCCCAGGAGGCGTATCGGTCGCGCACCGGCCAGGAGGCTGCCGGCCTTCAACCCGGCAATTCGGACTCGCTCGCCCAGGCCTTCCGTGAGCGGCTGCGCGCCGGCTTGCGCATTCTTGCCCTTGAAGCTCTCTTCCCGGCTCCCTGGACGGCGGCTGCTCGCCGTATGCTACCCAGTCCCAGTCCGCAGTTGACCGCGACGGCCATGTGGGGCCCGGTGCTTGGCTGGTGCGCGCTCGAACTGCTGGCCGAATCCATCGGCGCGGAGCACCCGGAGCGTGTGGCGCTGGACCTGTTTGACCGTCTGCGCCTGCGCGAACCCTTTGCTCAGGCCTTCAACGCTCTGGGATTCGAGGGCGAGGAAGGCTGGCGCGTCGCCGCACGCATCAAGATTGGGCTACTCACCGCGGCCGGCGCGGGCAAACCGAACGCGAAGCCCGACAAAGCCGCGCAATCCGCCGAAGCCGTGGAGTTAGACAAAGCCGCGGAATCCGTCGATGCTGCGAAGCCAGACAAAACAGCGGAGTTCGTCGAAGCAGGGAAGCCCGCTGGCAGGGAAGCGGAATCGACGGCGTTGCCGCGCGTGGACTTACGGCGCGGAGAGGAGAAGGCGTTTGCAGGCGCGCCGCCTTTGGCCGATCCCGCGCACGGCAGCGAGCCGGTTGCGCCTTCGCCGATCCTGTGGCCCGCCTTGTGGTCTGACCCGGATGTCCGCTGGCTGGCCGGGGTGCATCCGGCCGAAGGCCGCGAGTATCTGGTGCGCGAGCGCTACGAGGAACTGCTGTGGTGTCTGCTGATGCCGTCGCTGCTGCGCCTGGCGGGCGAGGCTGCGCCCAGCCGCGCTGCTGCCGGCCAGATGAGCTGCGGCGTCGCAGAGGCTCTGGCCGCAGCCGAGGCTGCCGGTTATCGCGTCGATCTGTTGATGGCGCCGGCCCGCGCCGAAGCCGCCGGAGAAGACTCTTCCGCCGAGGCTGATTCTGCCGCCAGCTCCGGGGACGAAGCCAAGCCTGACGCCGAAGCCAAGCCTGATTCAAAAGCGAAGCCTGACGCAGGGGCGTAACCTTCGACCACCGGGCAGCCGGAGCCGGCAGAGCAGGGAATTGAACCGCAGGTGGAAGGCGCGGCCCATCCGTTCAAGCCTGCCGAGGGCCTGCCTTTGTCCCGCGATTGGATGATTCTGTAACTGTACCCATGAATTTGGGTGCCCCAGGTCCCGATTCTGGGACCTGGGATTGTACGAACCCGAAGCACAAAATCACGCGGCCGGAAACCTGGATTGTGCGGCGCAATTTCACGCCGGAAGCTGAAACTAACCGTCAAAATGCTCTGAAGTTGCAAACCTCTCCGGCCCCAGCAGGTCGGCCATCGTCTCCCGCCGCCGGATCAGCCGGGCCTTCGCGCCTTCCACCAGCACTTCGGCCGGACGCAGCCGCGAATTGTAGTTCGAGCTTTGCGCCATGCCGTAGGCTCCCGCGTCGAGAATCGCCACCAGATCTCCGGGCTCAAGCGGGGGAAGCTTGCGGTCGTGAGCAAAAAAATCGCCCGACTCGCAGATCGGCCCCACCACGTCCACGACGCGCGGCCTCCCGGCTCGCGGCCGCAGCGGCACAATCTCGTGATGGGCCTGATAGAGCGCCGGACGGATCAGGTCATTCATCGCCGCATCGGTAATCACAAAGGTCTTCTTGCCGTTGCGCTTCACCTGCAGAACGCGCGCGACCAGCGCTCCGGCCTGGGCCACCAGAAAGCGCCCCGGCTCGATCAGCAGCAACCCCTCAAAGTCGCCGAGAGCGCTCTCGAGAGCGGCGGCGTATTCGGCGACCTTGGCGGCGGCGTCGAATTTGCCGGCGTGATAGTCGATGCCCAGCCCTCCGCCCGCATCGACCGCCTGGAGCGTAATGCCCTCGCGCCGCAACTGGCTCACCAGCTTGCTCACCCGCTCCATGGCCGCGCCAAAAGGGGCTGCGGAGCGAATCTGCGAGCCGATGTGAACGCTCACGCCGTGCGCCTCCAGCCAGCGATGGCCGGCCACGCTCTTGTAGATCCGGAGCGCCTGCCGGATGTCGATGCCGAACTTGTGTTCGCGCAGGCCGGTCGAGATGTAGGGATGCGTTTCGGCGAAGACGTCGGGATTCACGCGCAGAGCAAAGCGCGCCTTCGTTTTCAGCTTGGCCGCGCGCGCCCCGAGCATCGCCAGCTCCGCCTCGCTCTCCACATTGAACTGGAGAATTCCTGCCCTGAGCGCCAGGTCGATCTCCGCGGCTGTCTTGCCCGCGCCGGAGAAGACCACGCGGCCCACGGCTTCGGGAGCGGCCGCCATCACGCGCTCCAGCTCGCCGCCGGAGACAATATCGAAGCCCGCGCCGCGCTCCGCCAGCAGCTTGAGGATGGCCAGCGCCGAGTTGGCCTTCACGGCGTAGCACACCAGATGCTCCCGGCCCCCGAGCGCCTTCTGAAACAGCTCCAGCCGCTCAGCGATCTGATCGGCGGAATAGACGTAGAGCGGAGTGCCGTGGCGCCGGGCCAGCGTATCCACAGAAACCTTGCCGCAGTGCAGAGCGCTCGCGGGCAGCGGATGATGAAACGGGCGCGGCGATGAAGAGGAATGCGAAGATCGAGGCAATTTAAGAGTCCAGAGAAGAATTTCTCTCTTGAGCCTACAGCATTTCACAAAACCGTTCGAGTTCCGTGTGGTTTGCCGGGCAACTCTTCCGGCAGCCGGAGTCATTGCTCTTCCAAATCCCCGCTGACCCGCTGACTCGCCCTACCCGCTAGCGGGTGCCAACTCGCTGCCTGGACGGGCTTGAGTTGAAGGGTACGGGCTTTAGCCCGTACATCATCCTCGCAAGATCAAAGTTGTAGATCGGAGATTCCGGAGGGGGCAGGGGGCTTCAGCCCCCTGAAGAATGGGCCAAATATCGGGGCCTTTAGGCCCGGATCAGGGCACTCCGAGTCAAATACAACTGTAGTATTTCGCCCCTGAGGGAAAGCTTTCTCCTCTACGCCATGAGGAAATGTGCTCTCGCCCGGAGCCGCGCAATCGGAAGCAAATACAACTGGAGTGCTCAGGATTCGAGCTGCCGCAGCCACTCAGCCAGCAGAGTGGCGACCTTGCGCGGCTGCTCGTAAGCGGCCAGGTGGCCGGCGTCGGCCAGCACGTGAAACTCGCAGCCGCCGGGCGCAGCCTGGAAGGCCTCCATCTGGGTGAGTGTCGCTCCCGTATCTTCGCCGCCCGCGATGGCCAGAACCGGGACCGTGATGGTGGCCACGGTGGGCACAGAGTCCGGCCGCGTTGCCAAACCGGCCTGCACGGCTGCCAGGGCCTCGGCGCTGATCGTCATGCGGGCGCGCAACTGGGCGACAATCTCCGGATGGCGTTCACGCGCCGTTGCTCCGACCAGGGTCTGAGCCGCCTTGTCGAAAAACGCCTCGCGGCCGCCGGAGCGCGCCTGCTGGATCGCATGGATGCGCTGCGGGAGGTTGGCTTCGGTATCCGGCTGCGGCTTGGCGCAGATAAAGGCCAGCCCGCGCACCCGGCTGGGCGCCTGGCGCCAGAGTTCCAGCACCACGTTGCCGCCGATGGAGCAGCCTACCAGCACCACCTCCGGCAGATGAAGACGATCGAGAAGGGCCAGAATGTCCGTGCCCAGCTGCGCCATGGTCAGCACAGGAACATCGGGGATGGAGGAAAATCCGCCCGCTCGCAGCTTGCCCAACTCCGAGCCGCCGTGCCCCCGCAGGTCGGGAACGATGGCTCGCACGCCGGCCAGATCCTCGCTCAGCGGCCGCCAGTAATCCCCATCAAGCGGCGTGGGATGAAGAAAAACCACGGGCAAACCTGCCCCGCTGTCGCGAAAAGCCAGCTTTGCCCCGTCCGATTCATAGGTAGCGTTCATGTCTATAGGGTACGCTCACAAAACCCGCTCAGGGCAAAGGGAGCGGCTCCTCGGGAATGCCGATCCAGCCTGCCAGGTAGGCCACGGCGACCAGGCCGGCGGAGAAGAAGAGCCCGATCACGGTGAAGATGCGGACCAGCGCCACATCCCACCCATAAGACTGCGCCACGGCGATGCAGACCCCGGCAATCTGGCGGCCGGCCCGCGGACGAACCAGCGGCTTGCCGTGAGGAGCCGTCGCGGCGGGAACCACCGTGCCGCAATTGGAGCAGAAGCGCGCGCTCACCGGCAGTCCTGCGCCGCAGCGTTGACAAAAGAAGGCCATCGTAGCTTCCTCCTGGTGGTGTGTCTCAATCATTGCGTCTGTTGTCAGCACGCCACAACGATCAGGCTGGGTTGAACGGAGTTTCCTCGGGGGCTAAAGCCCTGTTGATTTTGCAGACTTTACGTACGGGCTAAAGCCCGTATCCTTCAAAACGGATAAACGATCATCTGCGTGAGACGTACCACTAGCGAAGCTCATCCCAACCTAGCCAAGCCTGACCCGATCTTGCGAAGCCGACCCAATCTTGCCAAGCCTCATCCTATCTGACCATACGGCTCGAAGGCGGCGACGGTTCCATCTTCCGGCGCAGCAGGCTTCTCCGGTCCCCGTCAAAATCCACTCCGTCGCATCCAACCGCATCCGGCTCACGAAAACGCCGTCAGGAGCCCCGGTAGGGACTGCGCAGGTGTTTGCGCGCGGTCTCGGCGCGAGAGGTGTTCGGGGCTGCCTCGATGGTCCACTGATAGTCCCGCACCGCAAGTTTGCGCTCGCCGTTCAGGTCGTAGCACTCGCCGGCGGCCAGTAGCGACCGGACCTTCAGTTCCAGGCCCACATCCCTGTTCCGGGCGGCCTCTTCGTAGGCCTTCGCCGCCTCGTCATAGTGGCGCTGGCCGCGCAATGCGTCGCCCAGTCCGAAGTAGGCCAGCTCCAGCCGCGCGTCGGCGAAGTAGCCGTGCCGGGAGCTTTTTGCAAGCAGCTCCTGGTAGGCGGCCACGGCGGCCATGCCCTCGCCGGCGTCCTTGCGCAGGTTGGCTTCTTCCAGGCGGAAGAGAAAGTTGCGCGGATACTCGCTTTCCAGCTGCCGCACCACCTCGATCGCTTGCCGGTACTTGCCTTCGCGGCGCAGAAACAGCGCAATCACGGTGCGCGCCTCCACGCTGGTCGTCAGGCCCCGGTTGGCGTCGTCGCGCAGCATCTCCATGCCTTTCGTCTTCGAGCCGCTGATGCCGGCAAAGCCGATCATTAGCTTGAAGGGCCAGGGCAGCGCGCCCACGACATACTGGTGGACCCCCGCCACGAGCTTCGCGTCCACGTAATTCGGGTTCAATTCGAGCACCCGCACTTCGTCGTCCTTGGCCTTGTTGGCCAGATGGAAGCCGGCCCCGAATCCCCGCTCCACCATGGCGATATACGTGCACTTCAAAGCGCGCGCCCAGCCGCGGGCGTAGAGCGCGTCCACGTCATTGGGATTCTTCGCGAGCCGCACATTGGCCTCACCGACTGCCTCATCGGCCAGCGCGAAGATGCGGTCGCGTGTCTTGGGGGCTTCAGTGGTCGCGTGCTGGCCGGAAAGAAATCCGTCGTTGGCGTAAAAAGTTGTATCCAGCAGGTCGAGCCGGTAAAGTTCCTGAAAGACCTCAGCTTCCAGCAGCAGCGTGGTGGCCTGCGGGTCGCCTGGGTGCGTGGCCTGAACGCGCCCGAAGCGCGCAACCGCTCCCGCATAGTCCAGATCGTAGAAGTGCTGAGAAGCCTCGCGCACCTGCGGTTCCAGGTTCAGAGGATTGGTGTAAACTTCCGATGCCCGGTCCAGGCTGGCCGCCGCCAGTAGCGCAAAGGCCAATCCAAGAATGCGCATCTGGCTTGAAACGATCTTCGACCCCAATGTCCCTCCCTCGCCGGCCGGGATTTTCTCTCCTCTCCGAGGCCCGGAGAAATCCGAGGCTCGGAGAAAAGCAAGAAGCGGAACCCGCACCCGCCGGACGCCGGTTACCAACAGAATACGCTTGAAAACCCACTCCTCCCGCCGGAGTTCGAGCGATGCCCGCCGCAGGCCGCGAAGGATTCGCAAGCCGGTGATCCTTTAGGATAGTGATATGCCCATTCCAGAGCGACTGAATCCCAGCTTCGGCTCCGCCCGCCCACCCGTTTCCGACCCCTCCGACGAGGTGCGCAAGCGTCTGGGCGAAGCACGCGATCGTCTGATCGTCGCGCTCGACGTGCCCGATGCCGCCTCCGCGGTCCGGCTGGTCGGCCAGTTGGAGAACCACTGCCAATGGTTCAAGGTGGGACTGGAGCTGTTTGTCTCGGCCGGCCCGGCGGTCATCGAGCCGCTGGTCGAGCGCGGCCACTCGGTCTTCCTCGACCTCAAGCTTTTCGACATTCCCAACACCGTGGCTTCAGCCGTGCGCTCGGCCGCGGCGCTGGGAGTGAAAATGCTTACCCTCCACGCCGCCGGCGGTCCGGCCATGCTCGCCGCCGCGCGGGCCGCGCTCGATGAAATCGCCGCACGAGACGGAGTGGAGAAGCTGCCGGAGCTTCTGGCCGTCACCGTGCTCACCAGCATGGACCAGGCGCAGGTCAACGCCGTCGGCCTCACCCGCTCGCCTGCCGAACAGGTGGAACTGCTGGCCAGAATGGGACTCGACGCCGGAATCCGCGGCTTTGTCTGCTCGCCGCAGGAGGTGGCCGGCCTGCGCGCGCTCACCGGCCCCACGGGCGTGCTGGTCATTCCCGGCATCCGCCCGGCGGGTGCTGCCGTTGGCGACCAAAAGCGCATCGCCACCCCCGCGGATGCGCTGCGGCAGGGAGCAAGCTACCTGGTCGTGGGCCGTCCCATCACCCAGGCGCCCGACCCGGCCGAAGCCGCCGAGGCAATCCTGAAGGAAATGGCTGAGGCGCTGCAAGCGTAGACTTCAAACAGAAAAAGGCCCGGCAGAAGCCGGACCTTTTTCATGTGCAAACTCCATGCGATTCTTAAAGCTTCTCGTAGAAATCGCAGACAGAGCATGAGATGTAGACGCCGCCGGGAATGCTGCGTTCGCGGTCCTTCACGCGCTTGACGATGCGCGTCGGCTTGCTGCACTTGGGACAGTCGGTCGACTTCGTCGTGTCCATTGCTTTCTTGCGGTCACCTGTTTTGGCAATCTTGGCCATCGGTCGGGGGTTACTCCTTCTTCGGGGTGTCTCTGCACACACGCGCAAAACCTGCGCGCGGCTTCAACGTCGCGGCCTGCGGCTCGCCTCTTGTTCAAATGGAATTGCCTGGAGGCAGCCTGACTCGCTCTCCCAAGTTTACATCAAGGCCGGCGTTCCCGCCTCACTGCTCCGGTTTGAAGTCCGCCGGCGCGGCAGCAGGCGCGGCGACGGGCTGAATCTGGACCAGGCCGGAAACCGCCGGCGCGGGAGCCGCAGACTCGGCAGAGCCCATGGCCCCCTCGTGCTGGCGGCGGGCTGCCGCGTCCAGGTCCACCGCGATGCCGCCGGGAATAATCTCCGGCGTGTTGTAGCGCTCATTCAGTTCGTGCGTCAGGCGATGGACCACCGGCAGCGCCGCCAGCAGAACCAGGAAGGCCCACCAACTGGCATCCAGCCCATACCCTCCTCCGGTAAGCCAGAACGGCCCCATGGGATTGCCCTGCACCACCGGCGACTGGTTGCTGACGCCGCTCACCGCGAGCCCGAAGATCAGCGCGCGGCCGGCCTTCCAGCCGAAGTTGAGCCCCCAGCTTACCCACAGAGCGCCAGAGCGCAGAAGCCGTCGAGAGCACGAGGCCGAGCGCCAGCGAGACGGCAAAGCTCGAGTGGCTCGATCCGGGCAAAAGCGCCTGCACGATCGCATAGAAAGCCGCATAGCCGAGCGCGGCTCCCAGCGGCCCCACGGCCTGAACAAAGCACTGAAATCCGTAGCCGCGAAAGGCGATCTCCTCGGCCAGCGCAGCCAGCGCGAAGAAGACCGCATCTCCCACCAGCCAGCCCCATGCCGCAGGCTGAAGCACCAGCACAATCGCAATGCCGCCAAAGATCACCAACGGCAGAACGCAGACCACAGCCACCGCCCATCCCACCGCCAAACCCAGCGCCGCTTCGCCCGTCCAGCCCGGCCGACCCGGCAGCCCCTGCGCGCCGATCGGCCGCTGCTGGTGGTCGAACCGCAACCCCATGCCCGCATAGCCCAGCAGCAAAAGCACGACCAAAATGGCCTGCTCGATGAGCGGCGTCCACTGCGGTGCGGCCAACCCCTGCGCCCAGCCGTGAGCCAGCGCCCGCGCCACGAAAAACAAGATCACCGCGGCAAGAAATTCAAGGTAAGCGCGCAACCGGCCGCCGCCCTGCGAAGATGGGTTCATCGCTGGCCTCTGGGAGCGGAGAGACACGCAAAAATCACCTGCACTGCGCCCTCCCTCCCCGCGGGGGAATTGGAGTCTCGGGACTGCCTCGCCAGCCGTTGTGCCATCTGCGCTAACCCTCCGTGTAGAACTGCGCCATGTTGCGGAACTTGGCCTGGCGCGCGGCCACCAGAGCATCCACCGGCATCGCCTGGAGTTCAGCCAGGCGCTTCTTGAGCACCGCGGCCAGCAGTTCCGTGCCGGCTTCGAAGTCGGTGTGAATGCCCCCCGGCGGCTCGGGAACAATCTCGTCCACGCAGCCCAGCGCAACCACCTCCGGAGCGGAGATGCGCATGGCCTCGGCGGCCAGCACCTTTTGAGACGCATCGCGCCACATGATCGCAGCGCAGGACTCCGGGGTAATCACGAAATAAAGCGCATTTTCCAGGATCAGCACACGGTCCGCCACGGCCAGGGCCAGCGCTCCGCCCGACCCTCCCTCCCCGGTGATCACCGCGATGGTGGGCACCTGCAGCCGCGTCATCTCGCGCACATTGCGCGCAATCGCCTCGGCCTGGCCCCGTTCCTCGGCGCCCAGGCCGGGATAAGCTCCGGGCAAATCGATGAAGCTGATGATCGGGCGGCCGAATTTCTCGGCGATCTTCATGCACCGCAGCGCCTTGCGATAGCCCTCGGGGTGGGGCATGCCGAAGTTGCGCCGCACCCGCTCCCTGGTTGACCCTCCCTTGCGGTTGCCGATCACCATCACCTCTTCGCCATCCAGCCGCGCCATCCCGCAGGCCATGGCCTCGTCGTCGCCAAAGGCGCGATCTCCGCGAATCTCGCTGAAATCGGTGAAGATCCGCTCGATGAAGTCCATGGGGTAGGGCCGCTGAGGATGCCGCGCCCGTTCGATCCTGATCCACGCCGGCGATGCCGCCTGCGCCTGAAGGGAAATCCCTGCTTCCTGTTCGCTCATCGGGTTCTGCCCCCGCTTCCTGGCTTTGCTCAAGAGTCGCGCAATCAACCGCCAGCCATGATTTTACGAGCCGCGGGCGCTGCGGACAAATGCTGCCCCCGGCGAACTTCCGGCGTGCCCTTTTCAGCTGCGCCGGCCCCGCTCCCCGCTCAAAACCAATATCGCGGCGAACAGGCTGGGAACGGCGCTTCTACTGCGAGCACTCGACGGGGAGGTCGTCCATAAACTGCTTTAGCACTCCAGTTGTATTTGTAGCGGATTGCCCTGCTCCGGGCCTGAAGGCCCCGCTTTTTCGGCAGTTTTTCAGGGGGCTGAAGCCCCCTGCTCCCTCAGCAAAGACGATCTACAACTGTAGTATTAGGAACTTGTTGAAAATCGATTGAGTATCCCGGATTGTGGCCCTCAGGGGCTAAAGCCCCTCTGATTTTGCAGCGTTTATGTACGGGCTAAAGCAAAACCAGAGTAAACGTGCCCTCGCGGAATGTATGCGAGGCGGCTTTTTCTTGAGGAAAAAGCCACTTTGAGCTATAGCCTCTGGGTACAGCTACTCTGGTTTTGCTATAAAGCCCGTACCCTTCACCCGACGGGAGTATTTCAACAAGTTCATAGGAGTTCTTGCACACGGTCTCTCTTCTATTGCGCGGACTCCAAAACGCATCGTGAATGCAAGAGCCGCTTTATTGCCCCAACGCCAGCACTCCCAGCATCACCAGCCAGGCCACGCTGATGACATACCAGTACCAGGCGGTGGCGTCGACAGCGATCTGGCGGAGTTCGACACGATGGAGCCAGCCGAGGGCGGTGAGGCAAAGCAGGAGAGCAAGAACGCCCAGAAGCAGATGAGCGGCGTGCAGGCCGGTGATGAAATAGAAGATCGTACCGGCCGGGTTCGAGTTCCGGCCAAAGGCAAACCCTTGCGCGGCCAACTGCCTGCAGGCGATCCACTGGCCAGCAAGGAACAAGGCGCCCAGAGCGAGCGTGGCCCCCAGCCAGGGAAGCGCGCGCGCAAGTGCAGGCCGGCCCATCCCAAGCCACTCCTCCAGCGCATCGATCTCGCGGAAGATATTCCGCCGGGCCAGCTCCACGGTCACGCAACTGAGCAGCAGGACAGCGGCGTTGAGATAGAGAATGTGCGGCAGCGGCAGTGGTTGCCAGTAGGCGGACAGGCCCGGGGTGCGCTGATCCATCTGCGCGCCCATCATGCGCGCGAAAAAGATCGCCGTCAGGACGCCGAAGAAGCTCAGGTCGACCGCGAGTCCCGTGAAGAGAAAGAAGCGCACGCGCAGCAGCAGCTCCCGCGGGCCATGGCGCTCATTTCCCCAGTTGTCGTCGTCGCCCCCGTCCCCATTGCCGCCGGTGGGCCGGCGGGCAACGGGCGGTAGGCCGCCGATGCCCGGCTGGTCGCGCCGCTTTTTATTCTCCGTCCTGTGGGGAATCGTGGTGGGCATGAAAGCCTCTGTGAAGTAGAGATTACTCCCACTTTGGATCGGATGCACCCTGATTCGGCGAGATTTTTTCGCGTTTCGAAGCGGCGATTCTCTTGGCCTGGGTCCAGCTCTCGCGAGCCGGCGCAGCCCCATTCAGGCGGGCCGGCTATTTCCCGGCAGCCGCGACGGCCTCGACGAAGATCCGGTGGACGCGGCGGTCGCGCGAGAGCTCGGGATGGAAGGTGGCGGCCAGGATGCGGCCCTGGCGAACCAGCGTGGGAAAGCCGCCGCGCCGGGCCAATACCTCGACCTCCGCGCCGGTCTGGACGATGCGCGGGGCGCGGATGAAGACCATCTCCAACGGACCGCCGGCGAGCGAAGTTTCAGCGGTCACGATGGCCGAATCGATCTGGCGGCCGTAAGCGTTGCGCTCGACGACCGCATCCAGCACCCCAAGCGAGCGTTGCGGCGGGTTCAGAACCTGGCGCGCCAGCAGGATCGCTCCGGCACAGGTGGCGAAGACCGGCTTACGCCCGCAAAACTCCCGCAAAACCTCAAAGAAATGATGTTTTTCCAGGAATCGCAGCATGGTGGTCGATTCGCCGCCGGGCAGCACCAGGCCATCGAGGAGCTGGCCGTCCAGGCAAAGGTCTTGCGGGGTTTTCACAAGCGAAGCAGAGGCGCCGGCTTCGGCCAGTGCCTCGGCGTGAGCGGCATAGTCGCCTTGAATGGCCAGCACGCCGATCAGCGGTTGCGAACGATGAGTCAACTTCTCTCCTCTGGTGAATATGCGAATGGATTGAAGACTTCCACGTTGAGCGGTTTGAAATCTCGTACGTTTCGAGTGACAACAATGAGCCGCAGAACGCGAGCTGTGGCGGCGATCATTGCGTCTCCGCTCAGATCGTCCGATTGACCCGCCATCAGCCGCGCCCATTCGCGAAAGATTGGGCCGTCCATGGGCAGCACAGTAAAGTTGGCCAGGACGTAATCCAACCAAGCCTCAATCTCCGTGGCTTTCTGTTGGTCTTGTTTCCGCGTGATCTCGGCGCCATCCTGAATCTCTCCGATGACAACAGCCGGGATCGCAATCTCGTCAGGGCGCAGCATACGAAACCAAGCCAAAACCGCTCCATGAGGCTTGACCTTGCGTAACTCCGAGATCACGTTGGTGTCGAGCAAGTACATCGGCTATACCCGCTCATCCGGCCGGGTAAAGCGAAGGCGCCTGCGCGGGGGAATATAAAGGTCGTGCGGCCCGTTTGGGTCGAGGAGAATGTCCTTGATATTGGGTCGCGCTGTCTCTCTCAGCCGCTTCCACTCGTCGATGGAAACAAGCACGGCTGTCTCCACGCCGCGGCGGGTGACGATCTGCGGGCCGTCCTTGAGTGTGGCGTCAAGCAACTCGCTGAAGCGCGCCTTTGCGTCATAGACCTGCCAAGCCATGGGAAACCTCCACCCACATAGTCATATCACTAGTCATCTGACCATGTCAAGCAGCACCTGCGGTGCGGCCAGGGGCCTTCGGCTCTGAATTCATCTGCAAGGTTTTGAAAAGAATTATACCCCCTGGGGGTATGGGGGGAGGGGGGGGTACAGACCGGGCACATCGCAGACAGATTGAACCGGGGAGAACCTTCGATTTCATGATGCGCGGAGGGAGGGAAATGATCTGCACCACCTGCGGTGGGGCCAGCGGCTCGCTCTTCGCTCGCAGGGGCTTTTGGGCTTTCCCGGGTCTGAATATCCAGATCTGGGAAACCCGGCAGCTCCCGCGGCGAAACAAATGACTTTGGGGCGGGGGAGTGGGAAGTGCTCATGAGAAAAAGCGAAGGAGAAAGAAAGCGCTTTAAGAAAGCAATTCTTCGATGCGGGTGAGATGGCAAGGGAGTTGCTTGCAGGTAAGTGTCTCTTGCGCCAACTTTCGACACAAGAATCAACGCAAGAAAAGGAAAAGAGGCCGCATGGAAATCTCGAGTATTCTCGACAGCTCAATCGATACAACATCCGTCTCGCAGAAAGAGAACAAGACGGCGTCCTCCTTTGATGGCTATTTTCTGGATGCCAGCGCCAGCAGCACCAGCAGCTCCGTGAGCGGCGATACATCCGGCGACGATGCCGTTGAGGAGTTTATGCATTACGCCAAAGAGACGCCTGCAGAGCGAATGTTCGACAGCTGGCTGCATAGTCAGAACATCACGGAGCAACAGTATGACGCCATGACGCCGGCAGAAAAGCAAAAGCTGGTGGACCAGTTTGAGGCGCAAATGAAACAGAAGTTAGGCGCCGAGGTGACGGGATTGTCGGGCGCGTCGGCCAGCGTCTAAACACACGCGTCCTTGCGCCACCTGCAATGCGGCTAGCGGCTCGCTATTGGCTTGCGGGGAATTTTTGTGCTTTCCCAGGTCTGAATATCCGGACCTGGGGCACCCACTCCTTTTCGTAGGGTCAGATATGGGCCACCCGCCGGCCAATGGCCTTCGGGCGCGGGGAACGAACGATGACTGCTTCCCACCCTTGTATTTTGCTGGACAGGAGCGAAGGATGGGGCACCCTGCGAACAATTGTCCCGATCGCAGCTTATTCCCTTGACGATATATATAATTAACTACATGATCAAGGCATGGCTTGGGAAGACGAGTTCACGGATGAATTCGGTGACTGGTGGGACGGTCTCAGCATTGCCGAGCAGGAAAGCGTTCGAGTTTCGGTTGAACTTCTGGCCGAGTTAGGTTCCGCGCTTACCAGGCCCCATGCAGACACGATCCACGGTTCGCAGGTGAGGAATATGCGCGAATTGCGGATTCAGCATGAAGGAAGGCCATATCGGGTCCTGTACGCATTCGACCCGCGGCGCACCGGAGTTCTTCTCATTGGAGGAGACAAGACAGGCAATCCCCGGTGGTACGACGAATTCGTGCCGAAAGCGGAAACCATCTACGCGCAACATCTGCACGAGATTGGAGGGGAGTAGAGTTATGGCGCGAAACTTTAATGAACTGCGAGCGAAGATGTCGCCGGAAAGTCAGGCGCGGGTTGCAGCCCGCGTGAAAGCAGAACTGGCGCTGATGCCGCTGCAACAGATCCGCAGCGCCCGCCAGATGACGCAGACCCGTCTGGCCGAACTGCTGGAGATGGACCAGGGCAATATCTCGAAGCTGGAGCAACGCACCGACATGTACCTGAGCACACTGCGCAGCTACGTCGAAGCGATGGGCGGCGCATTGGAAATCCGCGCCATCTTTCCGGAAGGGGATGTGAAGATTGACCTGCTGAATCACCTGCGGTGAGGCAGACGCTCGCTATTCGCTCGCATGAGGTTCTTCGTTTCCCACCCTTCGCTAAGAAAAAGCGAAGGATGGGGCACCCTCAGTTGGTCGCTAGGTCAAGGGTGGGGCACCCGGCACCCTCAGTTTATTGGTGGGTTATGGGTGGGGCACCCGGCTGCCCGCCCGCTCATCGCGATAAGGCCGCGATGAACGGGGCACAGCTTCTGATGGCTTATGGTGATCTTCGGTGTTGATGAGCGGGCCACCTGCCGCCTGCGGCGGGGCCAACAGCTTCCAGCGAAAACGACTCCCGAGCCGGAGCAAGAGCAGAAGCAAGAGCTACCTAGAGACACTACGACTAAGCACCAAGCAAAAACAGGGACGGTTGAGACCAACTTCGGTCTCGTATATAGGATCGAAATACATCTGCCGGATACCCAAAACCTCGACACCTATAGAGCAATATTTCGCGCTATTCGAGAGGAGTTAGGAGCGTGAGCAGGAAGGTGAATGAGTTCGTCTTTAGCGGCATTTTGGCCAGCCATGCAAAGCGCGAATTGGAAGTTTCAGGAGTTCTCCGTACCCCGTCAATGGCGACGGAAGAGACGCGAGACCATGATCTATTTGCTGCTGTGTCTAGCAACATCCGTGGGGCTTCCATTTACATGCAGCGTTGCTATCGTCTTCTGTTTGTGTTCGAGAATTTGATACGCGAGTTTGTCGCAGCCAGGTTTCACGACATTGACGGAGAGGCGTGGTTTGACAAGCGGGCCAACGTCGCAATGAAGAAAAAACTTGAGGATCGAAAAGCTACAGATGAAAAGAATCAGTGGCACACGGGCAGGAATCCCGAGCCGATTTATTATCTCGATTTCGGAGACCTATCGCTGCTGATTACGAATCATTGGGCCGAGTTCAAAGACCTACTCCCGACTCAGACATGGGCACAGAGCAGGATTCAGGACGCTGAGCGGTCCCGCAATGTCATCGCGCATACTAACACTCTCGCGACGGAGGAGGCAGACCGGCTTGAGATGTATCTGCGGGACTGGATCAAACAAGTTGGATAACCGACGGGCCGCCAATTGCGCGGCCAAAATGTTCTAGAAGCCATCTCATAAATGCCATTCAGTCCGTGCAAAGCGTCCCTCAGGGGCTAAAGCCCCCGGTTTTATTGGGCATTATGCGGCACGGCTAAAGCCGTGCCCTTTCAAAACCGGTTTATGAGATAGCTTCTAGACTGTTTGCCGCGTGATTCCGAGCTCCCGCACAAGAGCGGACCTATTCTGGCCTGCCGGATGCCCCATCCTTGCGCTTTTTTCTAGCGCAAGGATGGGAAGTAACAAAGTCGGTGCGAGCGGAAAGCGAGCCGCTGGCCCCACCGCAGGTGGCTACCAGCCGCGGGTTTGGAGGAGGTCTTTCTCTTCGATGGCGGCGGCGGCCAGGCCCTTCATGGTGCCGGTGACCTGCTCGGCGACTTCGGCCAGAATCTTGGGGTCGTTGTAGTGCGTCGTGGCTTGGACGATGGCCTTGGCGCGGCTGACAGCCTCTTCGCGCTCCTTGGGGTCGTTCTCGACGTCGAGCGGCGTGGCGCGCTCCTTCATGAAAATCCCTGAGCCGACGAAGATGGCCTCGGCGCCCAGTTGCATCATCAGCGCGGCGTCGGCGGGCGTCGCGATGCCGCCGGCGGAGAAGTTGGGCACTGGCAGTTTGCCGGCGTGGGCGACCATGCGAATCAGTTCGTAAGGGGCCTGGTGGTCTTTCGCGGCGGCGTAAAGCTCCTGTTCGCTGAGCACGGTCAGGGCGCGCATCTCGCGGTTGATCTGGCGCATGTGGCGCACGGCGAAGACCACATCGCCGGTGCCCGCTTCGCCTTTGGTGCGGATCATGGCCGCGCCTTCGGCGATGCGGCGCAAGGCCTCGCCCAGGTTGCGCGCTCCGCAGACGAAGGGCGTGGTGAAGGCGTGCTTGTCGATGTGATGGGCCTCGTCGGCGGGGGTGAGGACTTCGCTCTCATCGATGAAATCGACGCCCAGCTCCTGGAGGATCTGCGCCTCGGCGAAGTGGCCGATGCGCGCCTTGGCCATGACCGGAATGGAAACCGCCTGGATGATCTGCTTGATGAGCGCGGGCTTGGCCATGCGGGCCACTCCGCCCTCGGCGCGGATCATGGCCGGCACGCGCTCGAGAGCCATGACCGAGACGGCGCCGGCTTCTTCGGCGATGCGGGCCTGCTCGACGTTCATCACGTCCATGATGACGCCGCCCTTGAGCATCTCGGCCAGGCCCACCTTCAGGCGCAGGCTGGTGGATGAATTTCTATTGATTTCATTGGATTTCGGCATTGAGTTGGACCTCGCTCCAGGGCAGATTCCGGGTCGATCGAGGCCCAAAACCGCGCGTTGATCTTCTCTAACAGTGTAGCAGCGATGCAGTGGGCTGGTTGCAGGGTGCCGCGGACTCGGAGGAAGGGTGCCTAGGAGCTTGATTAGACCCTTCTAATCCTCCTGTACTGCTTCTGGTCACCTTTCTGCTTCTTTTCTCAGCAAATGGCTACTGTTCATCCACTGCCGCCGCCGCCGGTCAATGCGCCGCCACCCCCGCCCCATGCGGCGGGAACGTCCAAGAACGCCGTGGAGCAGGCGCTGGTGCCGTCTACTCGCTCGCTGGGGGAAGAGCCCGAGATCGAGTTTTCTCCGCCCCTTGCACGGCTGCCGGTGGAGCTGGATGTGGGCGTGTCGGTGCGGGATTTCCGAGTGCGGAATCTGCTGGCCATCGAGCCGGGTCAGGTGATCGAGACGCAGTGGGCGCATGGCGAGGATCTGCCGCTGTGCGCAGGCGCGGTGCAATTGGCCTGGTGCGAGTTTGAAGTGGTCGATTCGCAGTTGGCGGTACGCGTGACCCGGCTGTCGTGAAGGGCCGGGATTGGATTTTTCTTAGAGAGCAGTCAAGGGCGAGGGAGAACCAGGGAATGAAACAGGACGGCAATGCGAAGAAGTTGGCAGTGAGCGGATGGACCGGCTGGCTGTTGGGGCGGATCAAGATAGCAGGCCGTGGGCAGCCGAGGCTCGAACTTCTGGAGCGGATTGCCCTGGCTCCGCGCCAGTCGCTGTCGCTGGTCGAGGCCGAAGGGCGGCGCTTCCTGGTGGCGACCTCGCCCGAAGGCTCTCCGGCCTTTTACGCGCTGGATGACCGGCCGCGGATGGCTGGCAAAAGACAGGCTGGAAACCGGCAAGGCAGTCCGGCGCGTTCGGCGGCGAGGCTCTCATGGTAGCTTCCTGGGCTGGACTCAGCCTGGCGGCGTCGGCCTCGGCTCCTTTGTTGCCCGACCTCAATGCCCGCCTTCATCCCTCGGACTCGACTCCGTGGACGATCCTCTTTGTCCTGACGCTGATCACCCTGATGCCCGCCATTCTGATGGCCGTGACCCCGATGGTGCGGCTGCTGGTGGTCTTCCACTTTCTGCGCCAGGCGCTGGGCACGCAGACGGCGCCCTCGAACCCCACCTTGATGGGCCTGGCGCTGATGATGACCTGGTTTCTGATGACCCCGGTGCTCAATCAGGTGGACCAGAAGGCGGTCGAACCCTACCGCTCCGGGCAGATTACCGGCCTGGAGGCCATCGACCTGGGCGCCCAGCCGATCAAGCAGTTCATGCTGCACTACGCGCGCGAGAAAGACCTGGCCCTGTTTACCGCCGCCGGGCAGATTCCGCGCCCCAACAAGCCCGACGACCTGCCCATGCGGGTGGTGGTGCCGGCTTACATGCTCTCGGAGCTGAAGGCCGGCTTTGCCATCGGCGCGGTTCTCTATCTTCCGTTTCTGTTGATCGACATGGTGACGGCGGCCATCACCACCTCGATTGGAATGTTCCAACTGCCGCCGGTAGTGGTTTCGACGCCGTTGAAGATTCTGCTGTTTGTGATGGTGGATGGCTGGAACCTGCTGGCTCACTCGCTGCTGAAGAGTTTTTAACTCGCTGTTGCCTTGTTTTGAAAGGAATGCCGATGACGCCTGACATGGTTTCCGAGCTGCTGCGCCAGTTGATGAAGGAGGCGATGATTCTCTCCGCGCCGCTGCTGATTTCCGCCGCGCTGCTGAGCTTTCTGCTGAGCCTGATCCAGACGCTGACCAGCTTGCAGGAGCAGTCGCTGACCACGGTGCCGCGCCTGGCGGCCGTGGCCATGATCCTGCTGGTTGGGATGCCGTGGTTTCTGGGCAGGATGGCCAACTACACCATCTCGCTGCTGACCGATCTGCACCGCTATCTGGGTTGAGAAAAAGCAGCTTTTAGCTACTAGCTTCTAGCTGGAGCTGGTAGTCGGACGCTCTACGCAAACGTTTTTGACGCGCAGAGAGAAATGCAAAATGGGTCTCCCGCAAAATCTGCCGGGAAGCAAAAGCTAGCGGCTAGAAGCTAGCGGCTAGAAGCTAAGGAAAAACGTATGCCGCAGGGGAACGAGGTGCAGTGGAGCAATTTTCTTTGCGCCATGACGCTGGTCCTGATTCGGATCAGCGGCATGGTGGCCTTTGCTCCCTTCTTCTCTTCGACCGCGCTGCCCATGCGCGTCAAGGCGGTCTTCGTGGGCGCGCTGGCGTTTTTGCTGGCTCCCTTGGTGGCTACCTTGCCCGGCGCCGAGATGTCCATCGGTTTTTCGTCGATTTTGGGCGAGCTGGCGGTGGGGCTGGTCTACGGCCTCTGCCTTGCGCTGCTGAACGAGATGCTGCTCTTTGCCGGACAGATTGTGGGCCTGCAGTTCAGCTTCTCGCTGGTCAATCTTCTGGACCCGGCCTCGTCGATCCAGACGCCTTTGATGGGCGAATTGTTTCAGTTGATGGGCACGCTGGTGGTGATCGGGGCCGGGCTGGACCGGATACTGCTGGCCTCGATGGTGCGCAGCTTCCGCGCCGCGCCCCTGGGCTGTTTTGCTCTCGAGCCCGCATCGGCGCTGGAGATTGTGCGCGCCGCGAGCGGCATCTTCCTGGCCGCCGTGGAGCTGGCCGCGCCGGTGCTGGCCGCCACCCTGCTGGTCGAGGTGGCCATCTCGCTGCTGGGCAAGCTGAGCCCCCAGTTGCCGGTCATGAACCTGAGCGTGCCCTTGAAGACGCTGACCGGCTTTGCTCTGCTCACCGGTTCGCTGGCCGTTTGGCCGCGCTTCATCGAGGCCCGCTTTGCCGGGCTGCTCGACCTGGCCCAGCGGCTGATTGCCGCGCCCGGCCACCGGGCTGCCCTGGGCCTGGGAGGCTAGCCGATGCCCGGAGAGCGCACAGAACAGGCCTCGCAGCACCGGCGCGACAAGGCGCGCAAGGAAGGCGACATCCTGCACAGCCGCGAGCTGTCGGCTGCCACCGGAACCCTGGCGGGAGTGATGATGCTGGGCGCCATGGGAACCCACATTCTTATCGTCTGGAGAGGAACCTTTGCGGCCTTTCTCGATCTGGGCAATCCCGCCCGCTGGGAGCCATCGCAGATCCAGCCCACGCTCTATGCCCTGCGCCACCTGGCGCTCGAACTTCTTGGACCGCCGGGCATGATGATGGCGGCCGTGGCCGCGGCTACGCTGGCCGCGGCGGTGCTGCAGACCGGCGGAGTCAATTTCTATGCCGGGGCGGTGGGCTTCAACCTGGATCGCATCAACCCGGTCTCGAACATCAAGAATCTCTTCTCGCTGCGGGCTGCCGCGCGGCTGGCCAAGTCCTTGATCCCGGCCAGCATTCTGGCGGTCTTCGCCGTCCAGCGCATCGCCCGCCAGTTGACCGTGCCGCCCTTCTCGACCGCGCGGCTGGAGATGCTCGGCTCCGATATCTACGGCCTGCTGCTGACCGCGGCCTGGCTGCTGTTCGCCTGGTCGGCCATCGACTATCTGGTCGAGTGGCAGAGCCGCGAATCGCGCCTGAAGATGAGCCGCGACGATATGCGCGACGAGTACAAGGAGACCGAGGGCAACCCGCAGATTCGCGGCCGCATCCGCAACTTGCAGCGGCAGGCGCGGCGGCGCAAGGTCAAGGCCGATGTTTCGAAGGCCGCCGTCGTGCTGACCAATCCGACCCACTATGCCGTGGCTCTGAGCTTCGATTTCACCACCATGGAGGCGCCCAAGGTGGTGGCCAAGGGACGCAACCTGCTGGCCGAGGAGATCAAGGCCGAGGCGCGCTGGGCGGGGGTGCCGATCATCGAAAACCCGCCGCTGGCCCGTTCGCTTTATCGCCTGGTCGAGCCCGGGCAAGCGATTCCCGTCGATCTTTACGCGGCCGTGGCGGCCATCCTGGCCTATCTCTATCGCCAGCGCGTGGAGGCCGAGCTGCGCGAGCGCCGTGCCCGCGAGGCTGCCGCCAAGGCGCAGGCTGCTGCTCAGTCCCGGCGTCCGTCTGCCGGCGTTCCACCCTTTAGAGGAGACTTCAAATGAGTACGACCGCCCTGGCAGCCGGCGCCTTGCCCGCGCAATCGATCTTTCACCGGCTGCGCGAGTATGTGCTGCCGCTGGCGGCCATCAGCATGGTCTTTGTCATGCTGGTTCCCTTGCCGGCCGCGGCGCTGGACTTTCTGCTCAGCCTGTCGATGGCCGCCTCGATCATCGTCTTTCTCACCGCCGTGCAGATTCGCCGCGCCGTCGAGCTGAGCGTCTTTCCCACGCTGCTGTTGCTGTTGACCCTCTTTCGCCTGTCGTTGAACATCGCCTCCAGCCGCCGCATCCTGCTGCATGGCTCCGAGGGCACGGCGGCGGCCGGCAAGGTGATCGAGGCCTTCGGGCAGTTTGTGGTGGGCGGCAACTACGTGGTGGGCTTCGTGCTCTTTCTGGCCCTGATCGCCATTCAATTCCTGGTCGTCTCGCACGGCGCCGTGCGCACCGCCGAGGTGACGGCGCGCTTCACCCTGGATGCGTTGCCGGGCAAGCAGATGGCCATCGACGCCGACATGAACGCCGGGCTGATCGACGAGGTCGAGGCGCGGCGGCGGCGCCAGGGCATCGCCCGCGAGGCCGAATTTTACGGAGCGATGGACGGGGCGGCGCGCTTCAATCAGCGCGATTCGCTGGCCACGATTCTGATTACCGGCATCAACATCATCGCCGGGTTGCTGATCGGCACCCTGCAGCAGGGCATCGAGCTGGGCGAGGCGGCGCGCACCTACACGGTGCTGACGGTGGGCGACGGGCTGGTCACGCTGATCCCCTCGCTGCTGGTTTCGATCGCCGGGGGCATCACCCTGACCAGGGCCAACTCGGCCGGGCTGCTGGGCGGCGAGATTCGCTCCCAATTGCTGGCCAAGCCGTCCACGCTTTACCTGGCCAGCCTGGTCTCAGGGGCCATGTGCCTGATTCCGGGGCTGCCCAAGCTGACCTTTCTGTCCGTGGCCGGAGTCCTGTTCTTTGCCGGACGCCGGGTGGCCGCTCAGGCGCCGGCCGTGGCCGTGGCCGAGCCGGGCGTGGCGGAAAAGAAGAAGCCCGGCGAGTCGGCCAGCTCCGACCTGGCGCAACTGCTGCGCCTGGAAGACCTGACCCTGGAGATCGGCTTTCAACTGATTCCGCTGGTGGATGAAAAGCAGGGCGGCCAACTGCTGAGCCGGGTGCGCTCGCTGCGCCGCCATCTCTCCGCGGAGATGGGATTCCTGGTTCCTCCGGTGCACATCAGCGACAACCTGCGCCTCAAGCCGCGCGAGTACCTGTTCTCGCTGCGCGGCATGGAGATCGGCCGCTGGCAGACCGAGGGAACACAACTGCTGGCCGTCTCGGGCGACGCCAACCGCCGTCCGCTGGCCGGCAAGGAGACGCGCGAGCCGGCCTTCGGAGTGCCCGCGATCTGGATTGCGCCGGCACTTGAAGATCAGGCCATCGCCGCAGGCTATTCGGTAGTGGATGCGGTCACGGTGATCACCACGCATTTGGGAGAGCTGATCCGCCGCCATGGCTATGAGCTGCTGGGGCGGGCCGAAACCAAGCGGCTGCTGGATTCGCTCAACGAAAGCCATCCCAAGCTGATGGAGGAGCTGGTTCCCAAGCTGCTCTCGCTGGGCGAGGTGGGCAGGGTGCTCGAGCAGTTGCTGCGCGAGCGGGTCTCGATCCGCGATCTGGCCGCGATTCTCGAAGCGCTGATCGAGACCGCGCCGCTCAACAAGAGTGTGGTCGCGCTGGTCGAGGCCTCGCGCCAGGCGCTGGGCCGAAGGCTGGTCCAGCCGCTGCTCGACGGGGAGGGCCAGTTGCCCGTCCTGCTGCTCGATGGGGCGCTCGAAGAGGAGATTCTGGCCACGCTTTCGCCCGAAACCGGGCAGAGGATGCTGGCCGCCGCCGCCGCCGCGCCGGGAACCCCGGTGGTGCGCCGCCTGGCCGATTCTTTGAGGCGCCTTATTCCCGCTTCGAGCGCAGCGGCGCTCCCCGTGCTTCTTTGTCCTAGTCCGGCCCGCTATCACGTCAAGCGCTGGCTGGAGCCGGTCATGCCTCGCCTGGCGGTGGTGGCGGCCGGAGAGATTCCTCCCGAGATTCGCCTGCGTCCGGTGGGAACGGTGCGATGAGGAGGGCAGCTTTTAGCTTCTAGCTGCTAGCTGGTTGGGTGGGGAAGTCGAGTTTTGCGAGGAGCCGGGAGCTAGTAGCTAGCAGCTAGAAGCCAGCGGCTTACTGGGAACTGGCTACAGTTGGAAAGTTGCTTAAGGGGGCAGCGATGGGAATGGAAACGGTGAACGCGGCAGGCAGTCAGAAGATTCCGCGACGCAGCGCTGCGGGGGACGGTTATCCTCCGGGCGGCGCCCAGTTGCAGGCGCTCACAGGCGACCAGGAACAGGTGTTGCTGGACCACCTGCCGATGGTGCGTTTCTTGGCGCGCCGCATCCACGAGCGCCTGCCTCAGCATGTGGACATCGAGGATCTGGTCTCGGCCGGGGTGGTGGGTCTGATGGACGCGTTTTCCAAATTCGATCCGGCCAAGAAGGTGCAGTTCAGGAGCTATGCGCAGTTCCGCATCCGGGGAGCGATTCTCGACAGCCTGCGCACGCTCGACTGGAGTCCGCGCGAGCTGCGCAGAAAGGGCCGGGCGGTCGAAGAAGCGATCCGTGTGCTGACGGCCCGGATGGGCCATGCGCCGAACGAGGCCGAGGTGGCCACGGAGATGGAGCTCGATCTCGAGGAGTATCAGCAGCTGCTGGGCGATTTGAAGGGCCTCGAGATCGGCACTCTGCACATGGAGCGCAACGAGGACTCGGGCGAGGAGGAGATGGCCTATATTCCGGGCCGTCCCGAGGAGGATCCGCTCTTTCGCTGCCTGCGGGGCGAACTCGAGGAGCGACTGGCCGAAGCCATTCAGAATCTGCCCGACCGCGAGCGGCTGGTGATGAGCCTCTACTACTACGAGGAGATGACCATGCGCGAGATCGGACTGGCGCTGGGAGTGGTCGAATCGCGGGTCTCGCAGGTGCACGCCTCGGCGGTGGTGCATTTGCGGGCCGCGCTCAAGGATCTGGCGGCGCGCGGGGCCTTTGAGCATCAGCGCCTTCGGAAACTACCGGAGCGGGCGCGCCGGTGAAAAAACAGGGAACAGGGACCAGGGAACAGGGAATAGGGAACAAGGAAATGGCGCAAGGTTTTTTAACTGACTACTAACTATCGTTTTCCGGGGTGAAACGCATCATGGAAAAGACGCTCAAGCAAGACGAGATCGACGCCCTGTTTCAGGCCGCGCGCAGCACCACGCCCGAGGCCCAGAACACCGATGTGCGCGCCCGTGTGGTGCCTTACAACTTCTCTTCGGCGGGCCAGATTTCGACCGACCAGTTGCGCGCCATCAGCATGTTGAACGACCTGTTTGCCCGCAACCTGACCCACAACCTGGCCGCCTGGCTGCGTACCCGCTTCCAGGTCAACCTGGTTTCAGCCGAGCAGATTCCGTTCAATGAGTTTCTGTTAAGAATACCGGAGATCAGCTATGTATCGTCGGTGCGGATGGAGCCGCTGGGAGCGCTTTCGGTTCTGCAACTCGACCTTGCCCTGGCGCCTCCGATCATCGATCTGCTGCTGGGCGGCGAGGG
>Ga0182030_10004328_pt1 | contig 30326 bp, 28 predicted proteins | sample 812S3MmetaG_FD_121299 | JGI IMG/M metagenome (GOLD analysis project Ga0182030, IMG submission 121299) | Permafrost microbial communities from Stordalen Mire, Sweden - 812S3M metaG (Illumina Assembly) | ecosystem: Environmental > Terrestrial > Soil > Wetlands > Permafrost | place: Sweden...
CGAACCGACCAGGCGGCTCACCGTGTGCTTCTCCATGTACTCCGACATGTCGAGCTGGATGAGCGAGGTTTCGTCGCCGAAGAGGAACTCGGCCAGCGTCTTGGCCGTCTCCGTCTTCCCGACGCCCGAAGGCCCCAGGAAGATGAAGGAGCCGCTGGGGCGCTTGGGGTCCTTCAGACCGGCACGGGTACGCCGGATGGCCTGGGACACGGCCTTGATGGCCTGATCCTGGCCGATGACCCGCTTGTGCAGCTCATCTTCCATGCGCAGCAGCTTGGCCGTCTCTTCTTCGGTCAGCTTGTACACCGGGATGCCGGTCCAGTTGGCCAGTACCTCGGCGATGACTTCTTCGTCGACAACGTCGAAGAGGTCCACTCCTTCGGCCCGCCACTCCTGCTCCTTGGCTGCCTTGCGCTGCAGCAGCTCTTCTTCCTTCTCGCGGTGCTTCTTGGCCGCCTCGAAGTTCTGCTTCTCGATGGCGAGTTCCTTCTCCCGGCGGACCCGGGCGATCTCGTCTTCGATGGCCCGGTAATCGGGCGGGGTGGCCATGCGCCGGATGCGGAGCCGGCTGCCGGCCTCGTCGATGAGGTCGATGGCCTTATCCGGCAGGAAACGGTCGGCGATATAGCGGTCGGCCAGGTTGGCCGCAGCGACAACCGCCTGATCGGTGATGGTCACACCATGGTGGGACTCGTAGCGGTCGCGGAGGCCCTTGAGGATCTCAATGGTGTGCGACAGCGACGGCTGCTCGACCTTGATGGGCTGGAAGCGCCGCTCCAGGGCCGCATCCTTCTCGAGATGCTTGCGGTACTCGTCGAGGGTGGTGGCCCCGATGGTCTGCAGCTCCCCCCGAGCAAGCATGGGCTTGAGGATCGACGCAGCGTCGATGGCCCCCTCGGCGGCGCCCGCACCCACCAGGGTGTGCAACTCGTCGATGAACAGGATGATGTCGCCCCGGGTCCGGATCTCCTTGAGCACTTTCTTCAAGCGTTCCTCGAAGTCACCCCGGTACCGCGACCCGGCCACCAGTGCGCCCAGGTCGAGCGTGTAGAGCTGCTTGCCCTTGATGGTCTCGGGCACGTCACCCGACACGATCTTCTGCGAGAGGCCTTCGACGATGGCGGTCTTGCCCACACCGGGCTCCCCGATGAGTACCGGGTTGTTCTTGGTGCGCCGGGACAGGACCTGCATGACCCGCTCGATCTCTCGCTCCCGGCCGATGACCGGGTCGAGTTTGCGCTCGCGGGCCAGCTGGGTCAGGTTGCGGCCGAACTGGTCGAGAACGGGCGACCCGCTCGGGGTCTCCGCCGCGCCCGGGCCGGCGGCGGCCGGGGTGCCTTCTTTGCCTGCCCCTGTCTGGTAGCCCGAGAGAAGCTGGATGACCTGCTGGCGGACCCGTGACAGGTCGGCCCCCAGGTTGATCAGTACCTGCGCGGCCACGCCTTCGCCCTCACGGACGAGTCCCAGCAGCATGTGCTCGGTACCGATGTAGTTGTGGCCGAGCTGCAGGGCTTCGCGCAGCGATAGCTCCAGCACCTTCTTGGCCCGCGGCGTGAACGGCGGCGAGCCGGTGGTGGCCGCACCGGCTGGGCCGATCGTCTCCTCCACCTTCTCCCGTACCGCCTCGAGGCTGACGCCCAGTGACTCAAGCGCCTTGGCTGCGACACCCTCACCCTCGTGGATCAATCCCAAGAGGATGTGCTCAGTGCCGATGAAGTTGTGATTGAGTAGCCGCGCCTCTTCTTGGGCTAACACCAGCACTCGCCGGGCTCTGTCTGTAAATCGTTCGAACAATGACCCGCCTCCTGCGCGGCTCCCGGACCTTGGTCACCGGACACTGAGCCGCTCCCCGCCCCGGCACAAACGATTGCCGAGCCGGAAGGCAACCAGCGACCGTTGCTTCTGGTCCTCCGTCCCATGAGTGTACCCGTCAGCCGGAACTTGCAGACTGCATCGGCACCGTTGCCTTCGAGGCCAGGGGAGTTCCGTTTCGTACTACCTGCGAGCCTTGGCGTAGGGTCGTCGGGAGTGAACGCCGTGGATCAGCTGCGTCTGCCCGGGCTCGGTGAAGGACTCGATCGGGTGGAAACCGCGTTGCGCCGGGCGGTGGCCCTCGAAGACGAGTTCCTGACCGGGGTTGCCGGGCACCTTATCGGTGCAGGAGGGAAGCGAATCCGCCCCCTTCTCACCCTGAGCGCGGCCGCCGCCGCGGGCGCCGACATGAGCGAAGATGCCGTGCAGGGCGCGGTCTCGGTGGAGTTGGTCCACCTGGGCTCGCTCTACCACGACGATGTCATCGACGACGCCGGCTCGCGCCGGGGAACCGAAAGCGTCAACCACCGCTGGGGCAACCTGGTGGCCATCCTGGCGGGTGACTTTCTGCTGGCCAAGGCATCGGAGATCGCCGCCGCCCTCGGCACCGAGGTGGCGGCCCTGCTGGCCCGTACCATCGGCCAACTGTGCCAGGGAGAGGTCAGCCAGCTGCGCTACGCATTCCGTACGGACCGCCCCGAGGGTGCGTATCTGCAGGCCATCGCGGGCAAGACGGCCTCCCTGATGGCCACCTCGACGAGGATCGGAGCCCTGGTCAGCCACTCCCCCCGCCCCGTGGTCGAGGCGCTGACCGCCTACGGGCACGCGGTGGGCATGACCTTTCAGATCTGGGATGACATCCGCGACCTGGTGGCCACCAGCGAGGCCCTGGGCAAACCGGCCGGTCACGACATGGTCGAGGGCACCTACACCCTCCCGGTCATCCGGGCCCTGGCTGTTCCCGGGGTGGGCGACGAACTGCGCAGCCTGTTGGGCGAGCCGCTCGACGAAGCCGCCAGGGACAAGGCCCGGGATCTCATCCTGACCACCGACGGGGTGGCCGAAGCGACCACCGAAGCTCGCCGTTGGGCCTCGGTGGCCGAGGACGCCATCACCCCGCTGCGCCAATGCGGTCCCTCCGACATGATCGACGCCCTCTCCCTGCTCGGTCACCGCCTGGTGGACGACTTGGCCGAAACCTGAGCCCCAGATCCACAAAGCCCGACTGGACAGCCGGCGACCACCTGTTCAGGGCCGCTCGGGTCGTAACGTGGGGAACAGGATCACGTCCCGGATCGTCTCCACCCCTGACAGCAGCATGATCAGCCGGTCGATGCCAATGCCGATGCCCCCCGTCGGGGGTAGGCCGTAGTCGAGGGCCCGCAGGTAGTCCTCGTCCACCGCCATGGCCTCGTCGTCGCCGGCGGCCCGTTCTGCGGCCTGAGCCTCGAAGCGGAGGCGCTGCTCGTCGGGGTCGATGAGCTCGCTGAAGGCGTTGCACAGCTCACGACCGGCCACGATGGCCTCGAAGCGCTCTACCAGCCCCGGCCGTTCCCGGTGATCGCGGGCCAGGGGCGACACCTCCTTGGGGTAGTCCATGACGAACACGGGCCCCCACAACTCGGCTTCGGTGGTCTTCTCGTAGATCTCGAGCAGAAGCTTGCCCGGACCCCAGGAGGGCTTCACAGGAATTTCGTGTTCGGCACAGATTTCGCGGAGCCGCTCGATGGGGGTGTCGACGTCGACGGTTACGCCGGCATGCTCGGCGATCAGCTCGGAGATGGTGGCTCGGCGCCACGGGGGGGCCAGCTGCAGGGCCCGGCCGGCGTAGGTCAGCTCCGTGGTCCCCGCCACCTCGAGAGCCAAGTAGGCCACCACCTGCTCGGTCAACGCCATGAGATCGGTGTAGTCGGCGTACGCCCAGTACAACTCGAGCATGGTGAACTCCGGGTTGTGGCGGGGCGAGAGGCCTTCGTTGCGGAACACCCGGCCGATCTCGAAGACCTGCTCGAAGCCGCCCACCACCAATCGCTTGAGGTACAGCTCGGGGGCGATACGCAGATACAACTCGGTGTCGAGGGCGTTGTGATGGGTGGTGAAGGGGCGCGCCGTGGCCCCACCGGGGATCGGATGGAATATCGGGGTTTCCACCTCGACGAATCCCCGATCGTCCAACCAGCGACGCAGAAGGACCAGAATCCGGCTCCGAAGAAGGAAGATCTCCCGAGATCCTTCGTTGGCCCACAGGTCGGCGTAGCGCTGCCGGTAGCGGAGATCGACGTCCGCGATGCCTCGCCACTTGTCGCCGAAGGAACGGCGCGCTTCAGCCAGTACGACCCATTCGGCCGCCTTCACCGACAGTTCCCCGGTCCGGGTGCGGACCACTTCGCCGGTCACCCCGATCCAGTCACCCAGAGAAATGCGGCTGAAGGCGTCGAAATCCTCCGTCCACTTCGCCCCTGCAAACAACTGGATGGCCCCCGACGAGTCGCGCAAGGTAGCGAAGGCCACCTTTCCCATCTCCCTGCGCAGCATGACCCGACCCGCCACTTTGACCACATCGCCGCTGTCGTGGCCCGCCGGCAGTTCGCCGTAGCGGGCGATCAGGTCAGCGGTGGGGACCCGGCCGTCAAAGCGGTACGGGGGCGTGGGATGGGAGTCGGGTGCGTCAGCCATGTCCCGCCGATGGTGACCGATCCCCGGGCCGGGGGCCAACCGGCTTAGCTGCGGTGGTTGCGGCCGTAGATGATGCGCAGGCCGTCGAGGGTCAGCCACGGCTCCAGATGGTCGATGGCGGTGGAGATCGGGGTGATGAGCGAAGCCAACCCGCCGGTGGCCACCACCGTGCAGGGTCCGAGCTCCGCCTCGAAGCGTGCGCACAGCCCGTCGACCTGCGCGGCGAAGCCGTACACCGCCCCAGCCTGCAGCGATTCGACCGTGTTCTTGCCGATGATGCTGCCGGGGGCCACCAACTCCACCCGGGTGATGGCCGACGCCCGGGCAAACAGCGCCTCCATCGAAATCTCGATGCCCGGCAGGATGGCGCCCCCCAGGTACTCGCCCTTGGCCGAGATGGCTTCGAAGGTGGTCGCCGTGCCGAAGTCGATGACCAGCGTCGGTCCGCCGTAGCCGTCGTAGGCCGCCACGGCATCGGCAATACGGTCGGCCCCTACCTCTTTGGGGTTGTCGTAGAGGATGGGCATGCCCGTCTTGATGCCGGGCTCGATGATCACCGTGGGTACCGGGAACCAGCGCTCGGTCATATCGCGCAGCGCGGTGCGCAGACGGGGCACCACCGACGCTACGGCGATCCCGGTGACGGTCTTTTGGGTGTCGAGGCCCTGCAACTCGAGCAGCTGATCAAGGAGCAGAGCCATCTCGTCGGCGGTCCGCTCGGCCACCGTGGCCACCCGCCAGTGATGCAGAAGCTCCGTGCCGGACCCCGCGGGTCCCTCTCCCGGACCGAACAAGCCGATCACGGTCTGCGTGTTGCCCACGTCGATGGCTACCAGCATCTAGTCCGCCTCCTGTAAGAGGTCCAGTCCGATGTCGAAAACCGGCGCCGAATGGGTGAGTGCGCCGACCGAGATCAGGTCGGCGCCCGCCGCCGCGTAAGCCGCCACGTCGGCCAGGCCCACACCTCCGGACACTTCGACCGGCACCCGCCCCCCGATGCGGGTCACGGCGAGTGCCACCTGCTCGGGCGTCATGTTGTCAACCAGGATGAGCTCGGCCCCCGCGGCGACGGCTTCGTCCACCTGCGAGAGGTGGTCGCACTCCACTTCCACGGGTTGGCCAGGCCAGCGCTCATGGGCCAGGGAGACGGCCTCGGTGATGCTGAGGCCGGCCAGATGGTTGTCTTTCACCAGGATTCCTTCGGAGAGCGAGCCGCGGTGGTTCGCTCCCCCGCCTGCCCGGACGGCGGCTTTCTCCAGCGCCCGTAGGCCCGGCGTGGTCTTGCGGGTGTCGCGGATACGGCACCGGCTGCCTGCCGCGTCGGCGTAGCTGCGCGTCAGGGTGGCCACACCCGAGAGGTGGCCCAACAGGTTGAGAACGGTGCGCTCCGCGGTCAGCACCGCACGCAGCCGTCCCTCGACCGTGGCGATGCGGGTTCCGACGGCCAGCCGGTCGCCGTCGGCCATATCCCAGGTCACCGCGATGGAGGGGTCGACGGCCCGAAACGCCTCGCTGGCCGATAGTCGCCCGGCCAGCACCCCTGCGCGCCGCGACACCAGTGCCGCCGTCACCCAGGCCTCGGGAGGTACGAGACCGGCGGTCAGGTCGCCCAACGTGCCCAGGTCCTCGGCCAGGGCCCGGGCCACCACCTCGCGCACCGCTGAGATGGGCGGGTCGAGCCAGTCGTTCATCGCTGCCACCCGACGCAGGAAGTCCCGATCCTCACTGGACCACCCACCGCAGTCGCTGCGCGGCCGAGCGGGTAGGAAAGTCGGAACGGCGGTGCGCTCCCCTGCTTTCCTCCCGGGCCGTGGCCGCCCGTAGGAGAGCACCGGCCACCGCCAGCATGTCGGTCACCTCGCACTCGGCCGGGGTGCCAGCCCCGCCGGCCGGGGCGGGGGAAAGCTCGGGGGTGGACAGCGTTTCGACTGTGTGGGTCACCCCGGCGAGGGACTCGGCGGAGCGCAGGACACCGGCGCCCGCGAACATGGCCCGCTGCAGCTGTTCCCGGCATTTGGCCACGTCGGCGGGGGGCTGTATTCCTCGGGTCCCGCCGGGCCCCTCCAGCGGCGACAAAGCGATACCGGCCCCGCGGGAGGCGCCGCCCCCCCGCCACCCCGCGACGAGGGGCGAGATAGCGCCGGTGGACGCCGCGGCGTCCTTGCCCGCTACCACCGCCTCCACCACCCGGGGACCGAAGACCATGCCCTCCAGCAGAGAGTTCGACGCCAGACGGTTCGCCCCATGGACCCCGGTGCAGGCCACTTCGCCGGCCGCCCACAGGTTGGGGAGCGAGGTCGCCCCGTCGAGATCGGTGAGCACGCCACCGCAATGGTGATGGGCTGCGGGGGCCACCGGCAACAGGTCCACGGCGGGGTCGAGACCGGTCGCCGCGAGAACCTCGGCCAGGTTGGGGAAACGGGTCGCGAACGAGTCGATCCCCGTCGCGTCGAGCCACAGGTGGTCCGCTCCCTGCTCCAGCATGCGGGCGGACAGCGCCGCGCTGACCACATCGCGAGGGGCCAGTTCGTCGACGAAACGGGCGCCGTGCACGTCGCGCAGCAGTGCTCCTTCGCCGCGCAATGCCTCCGACAGCAACGGCCGGGGCATGGCCGGATGGGCCAGGGCGGTGGGGTGGAACTGCACGAACTCCACGTCGGCGCAGGCCACGCCGGCCCGCAGCGCCATGGCCAGGCCGCCGCCCGTAGAGCCCAGCGGATTGGTGGTCAGCGCGAACAGCTGCCCGACCCCGCCGGTGGCCAGCAGGGTGTGAGTGGCTCGCAACGTCACCCTTCCGCCCTCGGGAGTCAGGGCCACGACGCCCCGGCAACGACCGCCTTCGATCACCAGGTCGAGTGCGAACCAACCTTCCCACAGGGCGGTGGCGCTGCGGCGGACCGCGGTGACCAGGGCCCGCTCGATCTCCGCCCCGGTGGCCGTGCCACCGGCGTGGACCACCCGCGCCGTCGAGTGGCCGCCCTCGCGGGCCAGCGCAAACGCACCGTCGGGGTCCGTGTCAAAACGGGCGCCCAACTCGATCAGGTTGCCCACCCGGCCGGCCGCCTCGGACACCAGGACACGGACGGCGTCGACGTCGCACAGGTCAGCCCCCGCGGCCAGCGTGTCGGCCAGGTGCAGTTCGACGGAGTCGCCGGCGCCGGGGTGCTGCGACAACACGGCCGCCACACCGCCTTGAGCCCATTGGGTGGCGGAGGCTTCGAGCTCGGCCTTGGCCAGTACCCCGACGCGGATACCGGGGGCCAGGGCCGCGGCGCGTGCCGCGGCCGACAGGCCGGCGACGCCGCTGCCCACCACCAACAGGTCCAGGTCGGGCGGCATGTGCCTCAGGAACGCAAGGCCGCGGCGATGGCCGCCGAGGTCTCGTCGATAGGCGAGTTCGACGAGTCGACGTGCACGACAAGCGGGGTGAAGCCGTCGAGCTCGCTGTTCTCGTAGTCGGCGTAGGTGATGATGATGACCTTGTCGCCCGGCTGCACCAGGCGGGCGGCGGCACCGTTGAGGCACACCTGCCCCGGGGAGCCGCAGATGGCGTAGGTCTCGAAGCGGGCCCCGTTGTCGATGTCGAGGACCGCCACCTGCTCCCACTCGCGGATGTCGGCCCGGGCCATGAGGTCGGTGTCGAGGCTGATGGACCCGACGTAGTTGAGGTTGGCGTCGGTGACCGTGGCCCGGTGGATCTTGGACTTCATCATGGTGCGGCGCATCGCTTCAGTTACCTCCCGCGCTCGGGGCTGATGGGTTGGGGAAAGGGGACGTGGCCCCGATGTTGTCGATGAGCCGCGCCCGGCCCAGGCGGGCCGCGCCGAGGAGGCGCACTTCGCCGGCCACCCGTTCCAGAGGGATCACGGTTTGCGGGTCGGCCACTTCCAGGTAGTCCGGCGCAGCAAAGCATGGCTCGGCGCGCAGCACGCCGAGCATGGCGTCGCGCACCGCGTCCGCGTCGCGTTCGCCACCTTCCACCGCTCGACGACCGGCCAGGAGGGCATAGTAGAGGGCGGGGGCGGCGGCCCGTTCGTCCTCGGTCAGATACGCGTTACGGCTCGACAGGGCCAGGCCGTCGGTGGCGCGCACGGTGGGGCCGGCGATCACCTCGACGGGCAGCGACAGGTCGCTGACCAGCCGGCGCACCACGGCCAACTGTTGAAAATCCTTCTCCCCGAAGTAAGCCCAGCAGGGTCCGGTCAGGGACAGGAGCTTGGTCACGATGGTTCCGACGCCGTCGAAATGGCCGGGCCGGGCGTGGCCTTCGAGCGGGGCGCTCAGCGCGGGGACCGACACCGTGGTGGCCGCCGGTGTGGGCCACAGGTCGTCGGGGGTGGGCGCGAATACCAGGGTCGCCCCCACCTCGCCGGCCTGCGCCAGATCGCCGTCGAGGTCACGGGGGTAGGAGGCCAGATCCTCCCCGGCGGCGAACTGCAGCGGGTTGACGTAGACGGTGACGGCCACGACGTCGCGTTGGGCGGCCGCCAGGCGGATGAGCGACAGGTGCCCGGCGTGGAGCGCGCCCATGGTGGGCACCACGCCGACCGTCTGGCCCGCGGCCCGGTGGCGGTTTAACGCATCCCGCCAGGCTCCCGGGTCGGCAATGACCCGGGGCGGCGCCCCACCTTTTACCGGTGTGTGCACGATTCGGTCGACCTCGTTTTCACGTTCCGGCCCCTGGTACGGGTGCCGTTCGTCGCTTCAGAGGCTACCCGAGCGGCGTACCCCTGCGCCTTGGGCTTTTACCAGTTCGTTCCCCACCAGGTCGGGAGCCAGCTCGGCGAGGGGAATGAGCACGAACCCGCGCTCCCACATCCGGGGGTGCGGCACGATCAGGTCGGGCTCCTCGTAGGTTTCCCCTTCGATCCACAGCACGTCCACGTCGAGCGTCCTGGGCCCCCAGCGTTCCTTGCGGACACGGGCGGCGCGGCCCTCGGCGGCTTGCGCCTCCTCCAGCAACGCGCGGGCGCTGCGCTCGGTGTCGAGTTGGAGCACGGCGTTGAGGAACGGGCCCTGCCCACCCGGGCCGCCCACCGGATCGGTCTCGTAGACCGATGAACGGGCCACCACGTCGGGAAGCTCGTCGGCCGCCCGGCGCAGGGTGGCCCACCGGTCCCCGAGGTTGGATCCCAGAGCCAGGAAGGCCCGCCGGCGCGCCATCAGCCCGGATCGGGGGCGCGTCGGGGGGTCGGGACGGCTCCCCGGCGTCGGGTGATGGTGACCCCCGACGACGCCAGCTCGACGGGCACCGGGGGGCGCAGCTTGCGCACGGTGACGGTCACCGCTTCGGCCCGCGGCCCGGCTCGGTCCAGGGCGGCTTGGGCGATGCGTGCCGCCAGGTACTCGAGGAGCTGGGCGTGGGGTCCGCCGATGACCTCTGCGACCGCCTCGCACAGCGCCCCGTAGTCGATGGTGTCGTCAAGGGCGTCGCTGCGCCCGGCGTCGGACAGGTCGACCTCGACGTCCAGGTCGACTTCGAAAGGCTGGGCTCGCTGATGCTCCTCGGGGAGCACACCGTGCGTCCCGACGGCCCGCAACCCGCGCAGCTCGATGCGATCGGGCACCGCGGCTCAGCCCGGTTGGTCGAGGGTCGCCGCAGCGCCGCTCAGGGTGGGCGCCAAGGCGACCAGTTCCCGTCCCGCAGGTCCCATCTGGCGATGGAGCAACTGTTCGACGACGGCGATGGTCTGGGGGCTGGAGGCCACCATGCCCGACCACCGGAGGTAGCCGGCCACCACGCCCATCAGACGGTCGTTGACCTCTTCGCCGTGGATCAGGATGCGTTCTCCGGCGCCCAGCCACTCCCGCAGGTGTCCGTACAGCTCGGGCAACACCACCGCGGGGTCGTCGTGGACTCCGAAGGGAAGATGCGCCCACACCACGTCGAGCTCGTCGTAGGCGTGCAGGTTGTGCGGCGACGCCAGGAGCGACACCACACGGGTGAACTCCTCACTCTTCAACCACAGGATTTCCTCTTTGCGCCGCACCTGGCGGTGATTGCGCGCATAACCGCCGGGGCGCTCCGAGACGGCCAGCTGGCCTTTGATGATCCAGGCGAAGAACCGGGGAGGTATCCCACGCGCCCATTTCCCTTTGGCCGTCATCGCTTCCCTGTTTCGCTCGTCGCTGCCCGATGTCTAGCTGCACCTTCCCCGATGAGGCGTGCCGCGTACACGGTGGGCGTCACGTCATGGACACGTACCATGGCCGCCCCCTGGGTCATGGCCCAAGCCGCGGTAGCCAGCGAACCTTCCAGGCGGTCGTCGGGCGCGGCGTCCCCGTCGGGCCCTCCGAGCAGCCGTCCAATGAACGATTTGCGGCTGGTGCCCACCACGACCGGCCAGCCGGTGGCCACCAGGCTGGCCAGCTGGGCCAGAAGGGCCAGGTTATGGTCCGCGTTTTTGGCAAAGCCGATGCCTGGATCGATCCACACTTCGCGTACGCCGCGTCCTGCCGCTCGCTCGGCCAGGGCCACCAGGTGCTCCCGGACCTCGGCGACCACATCGTCGTAGTGGGCGAAGGTATTCATGGTGGCCGGCTCTCCGCGCATGTGCATGGCGATCCAGCCCACCCCGGCCGCCGCGGCGACGGGCCACAGGGTGGCCGATGTGTCGTTGAGCAGGGTGGCCCCGGCCTCGATGGCCGCTTCGGCCACGCTCGCTTTGCGGGTATCCACCGACACGCGGACCCTGGGGGCCAGTTCCTGGATCACCGGCAGCACCCGGCGTTGTTCTTCGGCTTCATCGACCGGGGCGGCGCCCGGACGCGTGGATTCGCCGCCGACGTCGACGATGTCCGCCCCTTCGGCGATCAGATCAAGGCCATGCGCCACCGCGCGATCGGAAGTGGACCACTTGCCGCCATCAGAAAACGAGTCGGGCGTGACGTTGACGACGCCCATGACGGTGACCACCGCCGCACACTACTGGCGCCGAGCGGAGGTCGTCCGGCGCTGGAGGCAGGTTCTGTGGACTTTTTCCGGCGATTCAGCGCCGGCGGCCCTCGTGGATAAAGCCCATTGCTTCATTGCGGGTGGCGGCGCTGTCGCGGAACAACCCACGTACCGCCGAAGTCATGGTGCGCGACCCGGGCTTGCGCACGCCGCGCATGGACATGCACAGGTGCTCGGCCTGGACCACCACGAGCACGCCGCGGGGGGCCAATGTACGTTCGACCGCGTCGGCGATCTGTGTCGTCAGACGCTCTTGGACCTGTGGCCTGCGGGAATACCCGTCGACCAGCCGGGCCATCTTGGACAGGCCGGTGATGCGGCCGTCGGCGTTGGGAATGTAGGCCACGTGGGCTTCCCCGAACCAGGGCAGGAGGTGGTGCTCGCACACGCTGAAGAGCGGGATCTCCCGCACCATCACCATCTCGTCGTGCCCCGCTTCGAAGGTGACCTGGAGGTGATGGTCGGGGATTTCGTGCAGACCAGAGAAGATCTCCTCGTACATCCGTGCCACGCGGACCGGGGTATCGATGAGCCCGTCTCGGGTCGGGTCCTCGCCCACCGCTTCGAGGATCTCGCGCACGGCAGCAGCAATCCGGTCCCGGTCGACCCGGAACGGAGCAACCCCCTCCTCCACCTGCCCGTTCGGGACGTGGATGTCGGACGCAGTCAAAGGGTGCGCGTCTTCTGTGCTCATTGCCGTGTTACCTCCCCGGAGAACGCGGTCTCCCCAGAGTCGATGTGGTCAGTCCGTCGTCTCCGGACGGGGCCGAGGCCGTACCCTACCCGCCCCTTTGGCACTCGGCGCCGGCTTCACCGCCGCTCCCGGCGAGTCGCTGGACGGAGCCGGCGCTTTGGCCGCCCGTGTGCTGCGAGTCCGGCGAGCGGCGGGAACGGTGTCGTCGACGGGCAGCCCGGCGGGGGCGGCGCGTGCCGCTCGGCGATTGGGGGCCGGTCCGGTCGAGGCCGGCGCCGGTCCGGTCGATGCCGACGCCGGCCCGGCCGGCGAGTCGACGGCTTGGGCGCCGGCAGGTCCCGGGACGGGCGCCTGCGGGTGATCGGGCCAGGGCTCGAGGTGACCGATGATGGCCATCAGCTCAGGGCCTTCGAGGGTTTCGGATTCCATCAGCTGGCGAGCCAACTCGTCGAGCACCGAGCGGTGCTCGGAGAGGATGGCGCGCGCCCGGTCGTGGGCTTCGTCGATGAGGGCCCGTACCTCGTGGTCGATGAGGGCTGCGTTGTGCTCCGACACGACGGGCTGGGAACCGGAGAGATCTCGTCCCAGGAACACTTCGCCGCCTGGGCGCACCAACGACTGCGGACCAAGCACGTCACTCATCCCGTACTCGGTGACCATGGCCCGGGCGATCCGTGTGGTCTTTTCGATGTCGTTTTCAGCGCCCGTCGTGGGCTCGCCGAACACCAGCTCCTCAGCGCTGCGGCCCCCTAGGCACATGGCCATGGCGTCACGCAGGTCGTGACGGGAGTGGTTGAACTTGTCCTCTGGGAGGGTGAACGTCAGGCCGAGCGTTCGGCTGCGGGCCACGATCGAAACCTTGTGGATGGGGTCGGCGTGGGACAGCACGTGGCCGGCCACGACGTGTCCGGCTTCGTGGTAGGCGGTCACCAGCTTGTCGTGTTCGGACATGACCAGCGTTTTGCGCTCGGGGCCGGCCATTACCCGGTCGATGGCTTCTTCGCACTCGCGCATCCCGATGTGGCGCAGGTTGCGCCGGGCTGCCAGCAGCGCCGCCTCGTTGAGCAGGTTGGCCAGGTCCGCGCCCGAGAAGCCGGGGGTCCGGCGGGCCAGCGTGTCGAGATCGGTGTTGGCGTTGAGCGGCTTGCCCGCCGCGTGCACTTCGAGAATCTGGCGGCGGCCGGTGACGTCCGGGCGGTCCACCACGATCTGGCGGTCGAAACGCCCTGGGCGCAAAAGCGCCGGGTCGAGAATGTCGGGCCGGTTGGTGGCGGCGATGAGGATGACCCCGCCCCGGGCGTCGAAACCGTCGAGCTCCACGAGGAGCTGGTTGAGCGTCTGTTCCCGCTCGTCGTGGCCGCCGCCCAGGCCCGCTCCGCGGTGTCGCCCTACTGCGTCGATCTCGTCCATGAACACGATGGACGGGGCGCTCGCTTTGGCCTGTTCGAAAAGGTCGCGGACCCGACTGGCTCCCACACCGACAAACATCTCGACAAAATCCGAACCGGAGATGGAGTAGAAGGGCACGCCGGCTTCGCCGGCCACAGCGCGGGCCAGGAGTGTTTTGCCCGTCCCAGGCGGCCCGAAGAGCAGCACGCCGCGGGGGATCTTGGCCCCTAGGGCGTGGAAGCGGGCGGGGGCTTCCAGGAACTCTTTGATTTCCTGGAGTTCGGCTACTGCCTCATCGGCCCCGGCCACGTCGGCAAAGGTCACTCGGGGCTGGTTCTTGCTGGCCGTGCGCGCTTTGGCTTTGCCGAACTGCAGGACCTTGGCCCCTCCACCCTGCGTGGCGTTGAGCACCAAAAGGAACAATCCGAAGATGACCACCAACGGCAGGTAGGTGCTGAGCAGTCCGCTCCACACCGAGGAGTGCGAGTGCTCGACGTTGAAATCGTTGGGGGCGACTGCGCCCGAGATGTCCGACAGGAGAGGCACAGTGAGGCGGTCGGGATACGCCACCCGGTAGGAGGTGCCGTCTTTCAGTTTGCCGGTGACGGTGTCCGACCCATCCTGGACGGTGGCCGTTGCCACCTGGTGGGCGGCCAGGTCTTGTTGGTAGGTCCCCAAAGCGAGCGTTTTGGCGCCGGAGCCCGATTGCAGGGACTCGAGGAGGATGACGGCAACCACTAGCGCCAGTCCCACATACGTGAAGGGGCTGCGCAGGACCTTCTTCATCGCACCCTCAGGCTAGACGTCGGCGGCGTTGTAGACGCAGATGTACGGGAGGTTGCGAAAACGCTCGGCGACGTCGAGGCCGTAGCCCACCACGAACTCCGCAGGGATTCGGAAACCCACGTAGGCCAGGTCCGGGTCCTCGCGCTGCAACCCTTCTTTGACCAGCAGGGCGCACACCGCGACCGACGCAGCGCCCCGGGCGCCGAGGTTGCGGCGCAGATAGGCCAAGGTCAACCCGGAGTCCACGATGTCCTCCACGATCAACACGTCCCGGCCGGTGAGGTCGGCGTCGAGGTCTTTGACGATGCGCACCACTCCGCTGGTTTTCGTGCTGCTGCCATATGACGAAATGGCCATGAAGTCGAACTCGACGGGCAGGTCGATGCATCGGGCCAGGTCGGCCATGAACATGAAGCCGCCTTTGAGCACGCCGACCAGCAGCGGAGTGCGCTCGGCATAGTCCGCGGTGATTTGGGCGCCCAGCTCGGCTGTCCGGGCTCGCAATTCGTTCTCGGCCACCACCACGCGACCCAACGCCGGATCGTCGAAGGCGCCCATTGCGCCCGAACCCTACGAGGGGGGCGGGCCCGCCCGCCAACCCACTCTTCAGGGTGCCGCGGCGTCGATGCGCAGCCGTCCCCCGCTGCGGGCCACCCTCCGGCCACCGGCCACCTCGCAGGCCACCGCCTCCCCCCGGGCTACGGCCAGGACGCGGGCGACCTCGGCCGCCGAGGGTGGGTGCTCTTCGGCGTCGGCCCCGGCGCGCAGCCAGGCCCGCACGGCGCGCCGGGCCAGGGGGAGGGGGGCGCCGGCCAGGGCTCGGGCGTCGGTCGCGTCCAGTTCGCCCGCCAGTTGGTCAAGCAGCGACGCGTCGTCGGCCATGACGGCGGCTTGACGACACAAGATGGGCACCGGATCCCGTTGGCCGACCTCGGCCAGGAGCGGCAGCACTTCGCGGCGGACCCGGTTGCGCAGGAATCGGGGGTCGTCGTTGGACGGGTCGAGCACCGGCTCGAGGTGGAGGGCCTGGCACAGGGCCACGGTCTCGGTCCGCCGCAGCCCGAGTAACGGCCGACGCACCCAGCGCGGCCCGGGCCTCGGGGACGCCCCCGCGGCCATACCGGCCAACCCGGGCAGACCCGCTCCCCTGATCAGGTTGAGCAACACCGTCTCCGCCTGGTCGTCGGCGGTGTGACCGGTGAGCACCCCGGGGGGCAGGACGCGGTAGCGGGCGAAACGGGCCCGGGCCTCCAGGTCCGGGCCTTGTTCGACTTCGACCTGTACGGCGCGGAAAGCAGCGCCCAGGCGGGCCGCCGCGGCGGCCACCACCTGGGCCTCCTGCCCGGAGCCGGGCCGCAACCCGTGGTCGACATGGACGGCGGTCACCGCACACCCTGCCTCGACGGCTAGGACGAGCAAAGCCAGCGAGTCCGCTCCCCCTGACACTGCGGCCGTGACTTCCTCCCCGGCCGGTGGGAACCAGCAGCGGGCGAGCAGAGCGCCGACCAGCTCCTGTGACACCGGCCGCCCTAGGTGACGGTCAGTTCGCCGGAGCGCAGCTTGCGGATCAGCTCGGGTCCGCTCGACACCCCGAACTTCTCCGCCATCTGGCCGAGCGCTTCATAGAGATATGAGCGACTGATAGCCATGGTGCCGGCAGCGGCTCTGATGGAGGGGGCCCGCAGGACGGCGTCGAGCAATGCGTACTGGCGGTGCGAAAGGGTGTGGCGGGAAATGGTGGGCGCCGCTTTGAGCGTGGTCCGCCCGCCGGGGTGCCCGGCGCCGTCGAGGCGCGTCAGACGGGGCCGGGCGGGGGTCATGGCCGGACCGGCCAAAGGCGAGCCCTTTTCCCAGCGGGCCAGTTCCACCAGGGCTTGGCGCTGGGTATGGAGGCGCTGCTCGGCTTCCGGTGGCCCTTCGAGCACGCTGGTGACCGTGGCGCGCAACTCGGCGACCGAGAAGGGCTTGGTCAAGTAGCGCACCGCTCCGGCGATCTTTCCTTGGATCCGGTCCAGATCAGCGGCCCGGGCGGTGACCATGATGATCGGGATCTGCTGCCAGTCGGGGGAGCCTTTCAGCTGATCCAGCACCCACCAGCCGTCGCGCCCTGGCATCATGACGTCGAGGAGCAGCAGGTCGACAGCGTGGGCCCGGACTGCTGCGAGCGCCTGCTCGCCGTCGTGGGCCGTCACAATCTCGTGGTCATCGAGCGATAAGGCAGCCGAGAGCAGACCGCGCAGGTCTGCTTCGTCGTCGACGATCAGGATCCGGGCCAAAGCCAGGATCCTGTCGGCCCGCTCAGGTGCCCAGGGCGAGGGTGGGCCCACCCGCCCGGGTGATCCAACGGTCGGGGTCCCTGATCTCGGGCAGGCTGGGAAGCCACTCGGGGCCGCGCCACACCCGGGCGAAGAGGTCGGGGCCGCCTGCGTCTTCGACGGATGCGATGAACTGTTCGCCTTGCTCGTATTGGCGCATCTTGGCGTCGAGGCCGATGAGGCTGGTGACCAGGCGGCTGACACCCCGACGCTGCCGGCGCTCCCGTAGGACCCGGCTGAAATTGGGTGCGTTGGGAATGGCATCGGCACCGGCTCGGTCCATGGTGACGTCGCCATGGCCCTCGAGCAAGCTCATCAGGCCGCCGATCTGCTGGATGGCGACGAACTGTTCCGGCGTGGCCAGTAGGGTGAGCAGGCCGCCTTCGTCGAGGGGGTTGCGTCCCGCCCGGATGGCCTCAGCGGAGCGGCGCAGCGCCTCGAGGAGTCGTTTGGGGTCGGGGTCGACGCTGCCCAGCGTCGAGTTGACGAGCGACAAGAAATGGTCCCGCATCCAGGGAACTCCGGTGAACTGCGCCCGGTGGGTGACTTCGTGCAACGCGATCCACAGTCGGAACTCCCGGGGCGGGAAGCCGTAGCGGCGCTCCAGAGCCAGGATGTTGGGTCCCACGTAGTAGACCAGGTCCTGGTCAGCGGGGTTTTCTTCTTCGGTGATCAACTGGTCGTACTGCCCGAGCACCCGGGTCGACATCCATCCGAGCAGCAGACCGACCTGAGCCCCGGCCACCCGACGGCTGACGCTGGCCGGCAGTTGCAGGGGCACCGGTCCGAGGCGGGCCGGTTCGTCCATAGCGGCACTCAGCTTGTCGGCCACAGGCTGGATGAGGCGCCGGAAGGAGGCCACATTGGCCCGTACCCAACCGCTCTGATCGGTCACCCGGGCCCGGGCCGGGCCGGCCAGGCTCCGAAGGCCGGTTTCCGCTTCGACGAGTTCCTCGGCCTGCGCGGTCAGTTCCTCGAAGTCCGAGGACAACGCTCGCATCTGGGCTGGTGGCGGTGCGGGCCGGCGTGAAGCCACCCGCACGGCGAGCCGCTCAGCCACATCCCAAGCGATGGGGTCAGCCACGTGGACGCCTTTTGTCCCGGCGTCGGCGTCCCGGCGGTCTTGTCACCAATGCCCCACGCTGCCCATTTGGTGATCGTATGGGAAGGCGGGGCGGAGATGCAGGATCCCTAAGCGATCTTTTTGCCCCTGGTGCGCGGAACCGCCATAGGTTCGTGGTGATAGCAGTACTTGCCGTTGTTGTAAATGGAGAGACGGGTCGTGCAACCCGGCTCCCTGCATAGCCGGTCCTTGGCAAACGCCTTGGACGGGCGGTCATTGCCACTGAGGTTGTGGCCCCCGAGGGATCGCTCACTCATGTCCTCACCAACGCTTTCGACGGGTTGCGGCTTCCCCGACCCGTAAATTCCGATCTTTGCTTGGTCCCACCACAAGGCCAGTTGCTAAAGGTCCTGCCACTGAGTTCATACGGAGACAGCACTTATTTGGATGTCTCTTCTTCGGCAGAAGCTTCTGAGATCGCTATCGCCACCCGGACCCGGAGCCGATCCGGAACCCGATCACGGCAATGCCGCGCCACCACCAGCTTGAGCTCCGCTTCGAAGTCGAAGGCCTCTAAGCAGGGCGAACACTCTTCGAGGTGATGTCGGATGGCGTCTCGGCGGGTCTCGGTCAGCTCTCCGTCGAGATAGACGTACAGACGCTCGAGTGCGTCGCGGCACTCCGACGATGAGCCTGAGGGCTCGGGGTGAGGATCGTCATGGGACTCGTTCAACATGGCTCTCTGCAGGGTTGGGTGCTCGCCGCCTCGCGGGCGACTAGGTGGTCGTAGTCTCCGCAACGGGACCGAGTAGACCTCGTTGCATCGCAAACTCGTGCAACGCCTTTTGCAGCGCCCTTCTTCCGCGATGGAGCCGGCTCATCACGGTGCCGATGGGAATATCGAGGATTTCGGCGATCTCCTTGTAGGAAAAACCCTCGACGTCAGCCAGCAGCACGGCCATCCGGAACTGCTCCGGTAGGGCTTCCACCGCGTCTTTGACGTCACTCTCGGTGAAGTGGTCCATCACCTCCTCTTCGGCACTGCGACCTGCAGTTACCGCCTCGAGACCACCGAGGCGGCGGTAGAGGTACAGGTCTTCGACGTCGTCGAGTTCGGTCTGCTCGGGACGGCGCTTCTTGGAGCGGTAGGAGTTAATGAACGTGTTCGTCAAGATCTTGTACAGCCAGGCTTTGAGGTTCGTCCCCTCTTTGAATGTCCCATACGCCCGGTATGCCTTGAGATAGGTCTCTTGGACCAGATCCTCAGCGTCAGCCGGGTTGCGGGTCATGCGAAGTGCGGCCGTGTAGAGACTGCTCATGTGGACCATGGCCTCATCGGCGAAGCGCTGCTGGTCGGCCATTCCCAAACCCTACCCATCAGCTGTGACGACTTACGCCGGGCGGTGGCGAAGTCTTTCCGGCGGGGACGCCGGCCAGGTCAGCCGTTGGGGAGTTCGAAGGTGGCGGTGCGCTCGCCGAAGGCGATGATGGCGCCCACCTTGACCAAGGCCCGCTCGCCGATCTCGAGGCGGTGCCAGGACTGACGATCCTCTTCCCACACGAAGGTGCCGTTGGTCGAGCCCCGATCAGCCAGGGTGACATCCCAACCGATGAGACGGAGCTCTGCGTGGACGCGTGACATGCCCTCGCTGTGCCCCGACGGGGTGAGTGCCCCCACCTGCCCCGATGCCACCTCGGCGTCACCGCTGGGATCGCGGCCCACGATCAGATCGCTCGACACCGGGTCGCTATCGCCGCTGTCCCATACGAGGACGCCCAGGGGTGGCCGTTCGGCCTGGACTTCAGGAGTGCTCTCAGGGTTGAGGGGCAGCCCGCAGATACGGCAGAAGTGGTCCCGGGGGTCGTTGAAGTGCTGCCGGCCGCAGAACCGACCGGACACGACGGGTCCCGCAGCAGCGCTGGGCGGGAGCGCATCACGTGGCGCCTCGGCGGGCGCCATGGCACCCGCGTCTGGGTCGAAGCCGGTCGGCGCCGCAGCGGCGTCGGCCACGGGGAAGGTGCCGGCCGGTTCGGGTTCCAGCACGCCGTGCTCGTCTGCATCGAAGAGCTGAACGTCGCCTGCAGCCGGTGCCACCATGGCCGCCAGCGCGGCGGCTCTGGCGTCCGGGACGGCCGCGACGACCGGTTCGGGTTCGGGTTCGGGTTCGGGTTCGGGTTCGGGTTCCGGCTCGGGTTCCGGTTCGGGTTCCGGCTCGGGTTCGGGTTCCGGCTCCGGTTCCGGTTCCGGCTCCGGCTCCGGTTCGGGTTCCGGTTCGACCAGGGGTTGCGCCGCCACGAACAGCGACTCGATCGACGCCGGAGCCTCGGCGGCCGGTGCTTCGACGGCCAGCGGCGCCCCCGCCCCGACAGGTTCGCTCGACACCGGCGCCACCAGCAGGGCGCCCGTCGCGGGAACCACCCCTGCTCTCAGGTCGGTGGGCCCGGACACGTCCGCCTGGCCCGAACCGAGCGCGATCCGCACGGCCCCCGGTACGGAGCGGGTCAACCAGGCCCCAGCCCCCGCCGAAAGATCGGTGCGGTCCCCCGCCTCGTCCTCCAAGGAGACCGTCTGATCGCCGTAGACGAGGACCACCACATTGGCCCCTGACGTGGTGACCAACGCGAACGGCGGCCGCTCGGAACTTGCCGGTCCGGACAGCAAGGTCACCACCTGACCCAACACCTCGGTGGACGATGCCGCCCCTTGGGTGGCCGCCAGCAACTCCTCTAGTTGCTCGTCGCTGGCATCGGCACTGAAGAGCACGGCATGGGGTACTCGGGCTAACCAGCCGCCGGCTCCGGCGACAGGGACAAGCCGAGCGGTGGCGACGTCGAGACCTGGCATCTCCAAGAAGGTATCCAAGCCGGGGGGTCCTGAGGGCGACTGATTGAAATCGGCTGCCCGCGCCGGTAGATAATAGGGTCAACGAGGGGAGTTCGCTATGGAGCGTCCGGATGCGGCAGGGGCGGCCACGCAGGACTCTGGGCCGCCTTGGCGTGCTCCCACCAACGACGACCGCTGGCCGGTACCCGCGGGCGACGACGTCGTGTTTTTCTCCGAGGTCGTTGCCCCTACGGAACAAGCGATCCTCGAGCGCTGGATCGAAACGCATCGTCCCGGGGCCACCGCGGCGGCCCAGGTGCGGGTGGTCCACCTCGACCGGATCAGCTCCGACGCCGACCTTCGGGCCCAGGAAGGGCGGATCACCGGGCTCCTCGACACGCCGGGGGACCCCTGGTTCGTGCCGCTCCGGGTGGCGTGGCTTCCGGGCAACCATGCGGCCGATCGATCGGTTCGCTTGCGGGACGTGATCGTCATGGGCGACCCCAGACGGCCGCGGCCGAGCGTCCAGAGATGGCTGGCCCGCAACCCGGCCCGCACGCGAGTCGTCAATGGGGGCGCAGCGCGCCAGTCCTGGCTCGAGCGACGCTGGAAGCGCCACACCGGTGCGGGGCGCAACGGGACGTCCTTTCCCCACTTCCTGATCCTTCAAGGTGTGCTGTCCACCGAACGGGCCGAGGCCGCACTGCAGGGGGCGCAATACAAGGTGCCCCGGATGGTGCGAGAGGACCTGGCCTCCGGCACACGGTTCCAGGCCGGCCTGAGCGAACTGGCCGGCGAAATGGGCCGCTCCTTCGCTGATGTGCGGGCCGAGGCGTTCGGCTACCTCGACGAGATGGTCACCGGGTATGGACGGCTGCTCATCGACCTGGGAGCCCGCCTGGGCCGGGCCGTCTACCGCGTGGGCTACGACGCATGCCTGGACTACGACGACGATCAGATCGCCCGGGCCCGCAAGGCCCTGGGCGAGCATCCGGCGGTGATCCTGCCCACCCACAAATCGATGATGGACACCATGGTTATGCCCGCCGCCTTCTCGGAGCTGGGTTTGCCCCGCAGCCACACCCTGGGCGGCATCAACCTGGCGTTCTGGCCGATCGGGCAGCTCATGCGGCGTTCCGGTGTGATTTTTATCCGCCGCCGGATCGCGGACAACCCGGTCTACCGCTACACCTTGCGCGAGTACATCGGTTACCTGGTGGAAAAGCGGTTCAACCTTGAGTGGTACATCGAAGGCGGCCGCACCCGGACCGGAAAACTGCTTCCACCTCGCCTCGGGCTCCTGGCCTACGTGGCCGACGCCTTCTGGCAAGGGCGCACCGAAGACGTCATGTTGCTGCCGGTGGCCATCGCCTACGACCAACTCCACGAGGTGTCCGCGTTCGCCCACGAAGCCCGGGGAGGTTCCAAACAGAAGGAGAATCTGGGCTGGATGATCAGCTACATCCGGGCGCAGCGCTCCAACTTCGGAAGGATCTACGTGCGCTTCGGAGAGCCGGTGTCCATGCGGACCATGCTCGGCCCGCCGCCGGTGGTTTCGGGCGGGTCAGGGCGCCCCGATCAGCTGGCCCTGCAGAAGATGGCCTTCGAGGTTGCCGTCCGCATCAATCAGGTCACACCGATCACCGCGTCCGCACTGGTGGCTTTCGCTCTCCTGGGCGCCGGCGAGCACGCCCTGACCCTCGACCAGGTGATGGGCACCCTGGCCGCTCCACTCGATTACATCGCCCGCCGCCACCTGCCTATGGCGGAGAGCGCCCGGCGCTGCCACAACCGGGCGGGAGTGCGGGCCGCCCTCGAAGAGCTGCGCCGCCATCACGTGGTGGACGCTTTCGACGAGGGGCACGAAACGGTGTTCCGTATCGAGCCCGACGGCCATCACGCGGCGGCCTTTTATCGCAACTCGATCCTGCATTTCTTTCTGACCAGCGCCATCGCCGAGCTGTCGGTGTTGCGGGCCGGAGCGGAGACCGACTCCCCCCTCGAAGCGTTCTGGAACGAGGCGGCGCGCCTGCGTGACCTTCTCAAGTTCGATTTCTTCTTCGCGGAGAAAGCCGTGTTCAACGAGACGCTGCGCGAGGAGATGGCCCGCCATGACCTGGACTGGGAGGAGCAGATCGCCGCCGGGGGAGCGGCCAGCCGGGGAGTGCTCGGAGCGTTCCAGCCGCTGTGCTCGCACATGGTGCTGCGCGCATTCCTGGAGGCGTACCTGGTGGTGGCTGACGTTCTCGTCGAGTGGGGCACCGAGACCCCTGTCGACGAGAAGCGGGCCCTGGCCCGTTGCCTGCAGGTGGGCCGCCAATATCTGCTGCAGGGCCGGTTGCACCGGCCTGAGGCGGTATCACAACTGCTGTTCGGTACCGGGATGCAGTTGGCGGCCAATCGGCGCCTGAGCGGTCCCAGCGAGGAGGGCGATACGAACGGGCCCGACCTGGTCCGGCGCCGGCGGCGCTTCGCTGACGAGTTGTTGGTGTGGACCCGGGCCCTCGACGTGGTGGAGACCTTGGCCACCACGGACCGCAACCGGCGGGTGGGGGTCGTACCCGTCCCCGCCGTCCTCGACGCCTATGTGGCCGACATCCGCTCCCCGCTCGACGAATCGCCTTCTCCCGTCTCCCGTTTCTAAGCGGAACCGGGCTCAGGCGCTGTAGGTGCCGGGCCAGTCGGCCAGGGTGTCCACGAAGATTTGGCGGACGCCGGCGATGCGTTCGTCGAGGTCTTCGGTCGTCCACTCGCTGACGTCGACGGGCGGGCGGACCACGACGTCGACCTTGCCCGGGCGCATGATGTTGGCGTTGCGGGGCCCGAGCACCGAAGCGTTGCGGATGACCACCGGCACGATCGGAATGCCGGCGCTCATGGCGATGCGGAAAGCCCCTTTCTTGAACGGGCCCAGGGCCCCGTCGGGGGACCGGGTTCCTTCCGGGGCGATCAGGACCGACACACCCTGGGAGATGAGGTGGTCGAGCCCGGCCAGCGACTCGATCGCTTTGGTGGTGTCTTGCCGATCCACAAAGACGACGTCGAGGAGGCGCCCGGCGATCCCGAACAGTGGGTCGCGGCGCAACTCTTTCTTGGCCACGCCGGTGAATCCCGAGCGCACCAGCTTGCCCACAATGACGGGATCAAAGTTGTTCCGGTGATTCCATACGAACACCGCAGGGCGCCGCTCCACCAGGTGTTCCTCGCCTACCACGCTGATCTGTACGCCGGCCACCGCCAACAGCAGATCCGCAGCGGTCCCCGCGGCGAGGTCGATCGCCATGCGGCGACTGCCGTTGAGCAGCCCTGCCCCGACCGCCAATGCGGTGGTGGGCACTGCGGCCGACAACCCTGCCAGGTTGCGGGCCAGGCTGGTCACGCCGCTGGTCCGGCCGCCCCTGCTGGAGTACCGGTGGACTGGCCAACCCCGCCGGCTGGCCACCGCTGCGAGACGACGGCCCGGGTTGGTCGGACGGGGATGGCCGACGAGGTGCATGAGCGCCTCGTCCTCGTCGCCGTCGGCGTAGAAGTAGCTCTGCCCCAAATCAATTGCATGGCCGGCGGCGAAGGTTTGCACCGCCCGGGCTTTGCCGTCCCCCCACATCATGGGCTCGAGCACCTCGCCGGTCAGGGTTCCTTCCTCGTCGACTTCCAACTGGCTGCACAACACGTGCTCGATGTCCAGGTAGCGGGCGACCGGTCCCACCTGGAAGATGGTGGCCGACGAAGCCAGGACGATGGTATGGCCCCGGGCCCGATGGGCCGCCAGAAGGTCCGTCACCTCCGGATAGATCCGATCGGCGATCTTGGTTGTGAAGAGGTGCTGGCTCAGCGCCTCGACGTCGTCGTAGGACCGGCCCTTCCAGGTGGAGGCACCCAAGGTGATCAGGTCGCGGAACGTGGCGCGTCCAGCGACGCCGGCCAGCCCCAGGCCGATGGTGCGGGCTATCTCGTTGGGCCCCACTTGCAACCGGCGGTAGCGGTCCCCGGCAAACACCAGCGCGGTGTAGCCGGCGACCAGCGTGCCGTCGAGGTCGAACACCGCGGCGATGTGGGGCCCGGACGGGCCGGCCAGCACCTCTTGGATTCCTCCGGGCTCGATGCGGGCCTCCGGGGCCGCTTCGGCATCGGCACACGACGTGGTGGTCAAGGAGCGCTCCTTCTTCCGGTCTTTCGGTGGGAGGCAGCGCCGGCCGGCGCCCGGCGCTCCGCGGCGAGCTTCCGCATCTCTTCGAAACCCTCACCCAGGCAGTTGGCGAACGTCGTCGGGTCGGTGATGGCCGCCGGGTCGTAGTTAACTCCGATATGGCAGGTCCCGTTGATCGAAAGCAGAGTGATCATCGCGGCGCTGCCCGGCAGCGGCCCGAAGGGATGCGCGCTGAGCACCTTGGCGCCGGCCAGATATAGATCCCCGCCGCTCCAGCCGGGAACGTTGCTGACCTGCAGGTCGATCCCGGTAGCCCGGCCGGCCAGCAGCGGCAACGCCCAGCGCGGCACGAAGGTCACCAGCGGCGACACCCGGCCGACGGCGTCGAGCGCCGCCCGCTGGCGCGCTGCAGCCATCAGTTCGTGGATGTGAGTGATCCGCTCGACGGGCCCCTCGGGGCCTGCCGGGGCCAGGAGCCTGGCCGGCGCCCATCGGTTGCTGATCTCCGGGTCGGCTTCCGTGCGAAGGCTGATCGGGATGGCCAATAGGAAGTGTTCGACAGGAACGCCGAGACGGGCGTGGTACGCGCCAACGGCGGAGGACACCGCGGCCAGATAGGCGTCGTTGAGCGACCCCCCGGCGGTTTTGCCGGCCCGTTTGAGATCGTCGACATCGACATCGAGGGTCAGGACCCGCCGCGCCGGGCTCCGTCGCTCCAGCAGGGGCGACGCATCCGATGGCCCGGCGGTCACCAGTTCGGAAAGGGCCTGGTTCCAGGCTCGTAGCGCCGGGCCCCAGCGCGGCGCTCGGGACGGCGCCTGCGCGGCGCGCCACAGACCACCGGCCAGGTCGCGGGAGGCCCGGGTGAGCACTCCGGCCAGGTCGAAAGGCAGACGGCGCAGCTCCTCGAGGGCCACGCGGGCTCCGTCGAGGTCCTGCGGCCCAGGGAGGGGAGGAAGGGCGGGGTTCTGCCCCGTCCGCTCGGTCTGAAACAGGTGGGCGGTGGCTTCCAGGCCGCCCAGTCCGTCGAACATGGCGTGGTGAAACTTGAGCAGAGCCACCGCTCCGCCCCCTTGCAACCCGGTGAGTAGGTGGGCTTCCCACAATGGCCGCCCCCGGTCGAGCGGTGTCATGAGCAAGACCTCGACTGCGTCGAGCGCGCTGCGGAACGTGCCGGGGGCGGGCAGGCGGGCCACCCGGAGGTGGTAGCCGAGATCAAAGTCGGGGTCGACCGCCCAGCGGCCGGTTCCCACCGCCAGGGCGGGCAACACAGCCCGTTGGCGAAATCGGACAACGCGGCGCGACAGGTACTCGAAGGAAGCGTTCAGGGCGCCAAAGTCCGGTTCGTTGTCGAGAACGAAGGCCACGACAAACGACGAGCGGGTCCTCGGGTCATCCTCCCCGGCCACCATCAGGGTCTCGAAGGCGGAGAGCTCTCGATGCGGGGCCGGACGTCCCATTGCGACCTCCTCCGTGCGCGCTCGGTGCTGCTTGACGCTACTGCGCTTCGGACTGCTTGAAAAAGTTAGCAACCTCTTGACACATCAACCGACTGCTAGGTATACTTAGCACATACAAGGCACAGTACGCACCAAGTACGGCGCCGCAAGTCCAAGGAGGCACGAAGATGACCATCACCGAAACCATCACCGAAACCGTGAACAGCATTCCCGAGTGGTCGCTGAACACCCTGAAGTCCGGCAATGACGCTGTGCTGGCTGCCACCAAGAAGGTGGTAGAGGCAATGGAGCCCATGACCCATCGGATCCCTTCCTCGCCCCTCGCCGAGCGTCTACCTTCCCTGCCCCAGCCCAGTGAAGTGCTGTCGCAGTGGTTCAGCTACGTCGAGAAGCTGATCGCCGAGCAGAAGCGGTTCGGTCTTGACCTGGCCGGTGCCATGGCCAGCGCCACGCCGGCTTCCGCAGCGCCCGCCCCCCGCAAGAGCGCAGCCCACAAGGCCGACAGCACAGCCCACAAAGCGGCCTGACGGTTTTTCCGGGGTCCACCAGCCCCGCAAACTTGACCGGTCACACCGGCACCTCCAACCTGGCCCGGCCCCTTACGGGCCGGGCCTTGGTGCATCTCGGCTCCAGTGCACCATGTACCGTGCAGTCGGAGGACGTGGACAGGACATGAGTGGAGCGGACCGGATTACTGAGGGGCGGTTGGCCCTGGGCAGTTTCATCCGCAGTCAACGCAACCTGGCCAACCTGTCATTGCGCGAACTGGCCCGGCGCACCGAGTTGTCCAACCCCTACCTGAGTCAGCTCGAACGGGGCCTGCACGAACCCTCGGTCCGGGTCCTCAAGGCGCTGGCCGGGGCGCTCAACGTGTCCGCCGAGACGCTGCTGGCTCAGGCCGGGCTGCTGGAGGACCGAACCGAAGAGCCCGCGGGCTCCGCAGCGGTGGCCGTGGAGACCGCCGTGCGGGCCGACCCTTATCTCACCAACGGGCAAAAGCAAGCGCTTCTCGCCGTCTATCGCAGCTACCAGGCCGAAAGCACCCACGGGGGCCATGACCGGACCGAGGTCCGGGCACCTGCCACGACCAGGGGTAGCGGCGCTGGGCGCTCCCGCGCCGGCGGACGGACCGGCACCGGGGATTGACCACATGCGGGTGACGGTCCTCGGGGGGGGTTCATGGGGGAGCACGGTGGCGTCAATGGCGGCCCGTCGTCACGACACGGTGCTGTGGGCGCGCGACCCCGAGGTGGCCACCGAGGTCCACGAACACCACACCAACCGCCGGTACCTGGCCGATTTTCGCCTCAATCCCAAGCTGGTGGCCACCGCGGACCTCCGCCAGGCGGTACTGGGCACCGACATCGTGGTGGTCGGCGTTCCGTCGCACGGGTTCCGCCAGGTACTGGCCGACGCAGCCACCTGGGTACGTCCGTGGGTCCCCGTCGTCAGTCTGACCAAAGGTTTGGAACAGGGTTCGCTGCTGCGCATGACCCAGATCATCGAGGACGTGCTGCCCGGCCACCCCGCGGCGGCGCTCACCGGGCCCAACCTGGCTCGCGAGATCCTCTCGGGCCAGGCCGCGGCCGCCGTGCTGGCCACCCCCGACCCCCGCGTGGCCAAGGCCCTGCAGGGCGTATTCAAGACGGCGCTGTTCCGGGTGTACATCAACCACGATGTCGTGGGCTGCGAGATCGGCGGCGCCCTGAAAAACGTCATCGCCATCGCCACCGGCCTGGCCCAGGGCCTCCAGGTGGGCGACAACACGCGGGCTATGGTCATCACCCGGGGACTGGCGGAGTTGACCCGGCTCGGGGTGGCCATGGGCGGCCAACCCACGACGCTGGCCGGCCTGGCCGGGATGGGCGACCTGCTGGCCACCGCCATGAGCCCCCTCAGCCGGAACCGCTCGGTGGGCGAACAACTGGGCCGTGGACGCCCCCTGGCCGACATCCTGGCCGAGATGAACATGGTGGCCGAAGGGGTCAAGACCGCCTCCACCGTGATGGAACTGGCCGAGCGCCACCATGTCGACCTGCCCATCTGCGAGGTGATCTACCGGGTGGTGAACGGAGAGATTCTGGCGCGCGACGCCTACCGGGGATTGAGCCGCCAGCCCGGCCTCGAAGCCGACCCGGGCTAGGCGGCCATGGCCGCGCGACACCCGTTCCTCGACCACCCTGGTCCGCTGGCCTTCGCCCACCGCGGCGGCGGGGCCGAGAACCCCGAAAACACTTATCAAGCCTTTGAACACGCGCTCAGCTTGGGCTACCGGTATTTGGAGACCGACGTTCACACCACCGCCGACGGGGTGGTGGCCGTCATGCACGATCCCTCGCTCGAGCGCATGAGCGACCGCGGCGGCAAGATCGCCGAGCTCACCTGGGCCGAGGTGTCGGCGGCGATCCTGCCGGGCGATCAGTCCGTGCCACGCCTCGACGAAGTGCTCGATCGATGGCCCGAGGTCCGCTTCAACATCGACGCCAAGGACCCGGCGGTCGTCGAACCCCTGGCCGCCGTCCTGCGACGAGCCAACGCCTTGGACCGCGTGTGCATCACGTCGTTCTCCGAGCGTCGCGTGGCTACCCTGCGGCGACTACTGGGCCCGGGTCTGTGCACCGCGATGGGCCCCCGGGGTATCACCGCCTTGCGCCTGGCCAGCCTGCTGCCCGATCCCGCGGTGGCTCGCCGCGGCTGGTCGGGCGCGCTGGCCGCCCAAGTCCCCCTGCGCTCCGGGCGCATTCCCATCGTGGATCGCCGTTTCATCGACGCGGCGCACCGGGTGGGACTGGGCGTGCACGTGTGGACCATCGACGACGCTCCCACCATGGAGCGCATCCTCGACCTAGGGGTGGACGGGATCATGACCGACCGGCCCACGGTACTGAAAGAGGTGCTGGTCACCCGGGGTGCGTGGGTAGATTGAAGGCATGGCTGCCGTCGATGTCCTCCCCGGATCCCTTCTCCCCGAACCCGGCCTGGCGATCGGTGCGGTAACGGAAGACTGGAGCGGCGACGCCCGCTACTTCGAATACTCCCGCGCCGCCAACCCCATTGCCGCCGGCTACACGTCGGTGGTTCCCATGGAACGCTTCGGCGCACGACTCCACAAGGGCGGTGGGACGCGGATCGTCCCCCTCGACTGCTCCGCCGCGCTCGGCATCGCTGACGGGGTGGCCACCAGCCCGGCCATGGCCGCACATTTCATCCACATCAGGCCAGGAGAAAAAGTGGCGACCGCGCCGGTGGCCACCTCGGAGCTGTATTACGTGATGCGCGGGACGGGATTCAGCGCGGTCAACGGGGAACTGGTGCAGTGGAACGAGGGCGACGTGCTGACCCTGCCCGGCGGCTGCCGCTCCACCCACCACGCCACGGCGGACACCGCCATGTACTGGGTGACCGACGAACCGCTGCTGCGTTACCTCGGGGTTACGCCCACGACACCGCGTTTTCGGGCCACCAAGTACGACGGTGACCGCTCCCGTGCCGAGTTGGCCCGGGTGGCAGCCGCACCGCACGCGTCGGAGCGCAACCGGATCTCCATCCTGTTAGCCAACGCCAACCAGACGCAGACGCTGACCGTCACCCACACCTTGTGGGCCATGCTCGGGCTACTCCCGGCGGGCGAGGTGCAGCGTCCCCACCGGCACCAGTCGGTGGCCCTCGATCTCATCATCGACTGCCCGGTGTCGGGCTGTTACACCCTGGTGGGCTCACAAATCGATGAGGCGGGCGACATCATCGATCCCATCCGGGTGGACTGGGAGGCAGCCGGGGCGTTTGTGACCCCGCCCGGGATGTGGCACGCCCATCACAACGAATCGGGAGTCGATGCTCACCTCCTCCCCGTGCAGGACGCCGGCCTCCAGACCTACCTGCGCTCCCTCGATATCCGCTTCGCTCCGCCCGCCCGTTAGGGGGCGGGGCGGGGCGGGGCCGGTCCTGAGGGCGGGGCCGGGGCCCGGAGGGACCGCTGCGACGTTTAGCCTCGCTTACTTCGGGGACCCGCTGATTCCGCAGGGCAAAAAGCACCCCTAGCGCGCAAAACCCACCGCAGGATGGGTGCTTCACCAAAGTACGCACGACTAACCGTCGCCGCTGGCCCGCCTGGCTGCTGGCCCGCCTAGCTGCTGGCCCGCCTAGCTGCTGGCCCGCCTAGCTGCTGGCCCGCCTAGCTGCTGGCCCGCCTAGCTGCTGGCCCG